>Ga0105160_1000166_pt1 | contig 32750 bp, 43 predicted proteins | sample GXS110809BmetaG_FD_89591 | JGI IMG/M metagenome (GOLD analysis project Ga0105160, IMG submission 89591) | Hot spring microbial communities from Gongxiaoshe hot spring, China to study Microbial Dark Matter (Phase II) - GXS 110809B | ecosystem: Environmental > Aquatic > Thermal springs > Hot...
CCGAGGTTAGTCCGATAATTTTTTATAACCGTCATGACATCGGAAGGACATGAAGAAATACGTCCTTCCTCCCCTACCTTATGCATACAACGCCCTCGAGCCATACATCTCTGCCGAGATTATGACGCTACACCACACGAAACATCACCAAGCCTACGTAAACGGTGCAAACGCAGCGCTTGAAAGGCTTGAGAAGCAGAGGAAAGGCGAAAACCCCGAGAACGTCAGAGGCATACTCCGCGACCTCAGCTTCAACCTTAGCGGCCACAAGCTTCACGCCGTCTTCTGGCCCAACATGGCACCCTCGGGTAAGGGTGGCGGAAAGCCCGGCGGAAGCATAGCGGACCAGATAAACAAAGACTTCGGCGATTTTGAATCTTTCAAGAAGCAGTTCTCCGACGCCGCCAAAAACGTAGAAGCCGTCGGCTGGGCTGTGCTAACCTATGACGCAGAATCTGAAACTCTGGTCATATACCAGGTTGAGAAACAAAACTTCATGCATCCGCCAGACCTCCCTCTGCTTCTAACTCTAGACGTTTGGGAGCACGCTTATTATCTGCAGTACAAGAACGACAGAGCGGCCTACGTGGACAACTGGTGGAACGTTGTGAACTGGGACGACGTGGACAAGAGGTTCTCCAAAGTCAGGGTTTAAACCTCAAAACCCTTATGCACGCTGCTATCGAAGGCAGAGAGGCGGCCACAGCCGTCGCAGCCAACAAGCCTGCGCCGCCTGCCTCAAGAGCCAAGCCTCCCAGGATGGGCATGATTATCGACGAGCCTGCAGCCACGGCGTCGGCGACACCCGTTACTCCACCCCTCTCCTCAACCACAGTCAGGTCAGCTATGTAAGCCGACGAGGCAACCCAGGCCGCGCTCCACCCAAGCCCAACGAGAAACAACGCCACTGTCACAACGGTCATGTCGCTCGACAGCGGCAGCAACAAAACTCCTGCAAGCGTCACCACCATACCAGCCAGCATGACAGCTGGCCTGCCAACCTTGTCGGAAAGCCTGCCGAGAGGTATGGAGAAGGCATACATGCCTATGACGTGAATCATGACGACTGTGGAGATATCTGTGGCGTTGTGCTGGTGGCTGTACATCAAGACCGTGTTCAGTGACATGACCGCGACCATGACGCCTGTTGACGCAGCCATGGAGGCGGCGGCTGTGAGAATGCCTGGTTCGCGCAGCCTCCTCAACACATCCCGTCTGCCGCGTATAGGATTGTTACTCTGTCCAGCCATCTTCAGCGGGTCTGGCCAAACCAGCAGAGACAGCATCAAACCAAGTAGCGAGATAAACGCTGCGTTGTACAGTGAGGTGACTACGTTCGATGACTGTGTTGAGTTGGGTTGTTGCGTTATGTAGCTGACGAGCAGCGGGGTGGCGAGCGTTCCAGCTATGCTGCCCGTAAGTATGATGCCTGTTCCCAAGCCTCTCCTGTTTGCTGGAAGCATATCTGCCACCGCAACGCGTGAAAACTCAACCATTCCACGGCCAACGCCATAAAGCAGGAGGGTGAGCAGAAACAACGGCAGAGCGCGGCTGCTGACGGACAGCGCGGCAACCAACGACGCGGCAGCCGCCAAAGCCATCCCGCCCGCTATCACAGGCCTTCTTCCAAGCCTGTCCATTAAAGCGCCTAACTGGTATGTGCTTATCAGACGTCCACCCCAGATGAAAGCTGAGCCGAGGCCTGCGAGGGCGGCGGAGCCACCGAGCAGAAGAATCGCCGCCGGAGCGAATACGACGAAAAACTGGACGACGACGGTGTTTAATGCTTGACACGATGTGAGAAGCGCTATGTTTTTAACCACCGTCCTGCCTAGGCTGAGTTCTTTCATGTTCTAAGGAACCTTTCATCGCTTTTGCTCTTCTCCTATAAAACTGCATCGGGCTTCTGACCCCGCCGCAAAGCCTCCCCTCCTCCACGCAGAGACCGTGTGCTTGCATGGTTGTGCAGCTAGGCGCAGAGTACCTGGTCCTGCTCCCCTTCAACCCTGCGATATGCTCCACTTGATAGCGTGCTATTCGTGGGTCGAAGTCGCCTCTCTGCGAGTAAATGCTTATGACTTCTTCGACGCTCATGCCGATTCTAAGCATGAATGAGGCGGTGGCGAAGTTTCCGAAGTGGCTGACGGGCTCGCCTGCCAGCAGACGTTTTCTCAAAGCAATCATGCAAGGGGGCCACATGCTCGGGTCAAGCCTCACAGACTCGAGACTGTATTTCTGCCGTGTGCTTTCCAATATCCTCTTCAGACGGTTTACGTGCTCTGAGAGAAAATCCGGCGGCTCTATCCTGCCCATGGATTCCAGCCTTTCGTGGATTAGTTTTTCGAGACCGTTCTTTACGAGCGTGACAGCCTCGTTCCTCGTCACAGCCACGTACCCCTTGTTCAGCAGCCTGTTGACAAGCTTAAACCGAGGCTCGTTAAGGTTTACAGCGATTTTGAGATAATCGGCGAAATGAACCCAGAACTCGTGGGGATATTTATCGAGTCTAACGCGCATCCCCAGCACGTTAGCCATTATGTATTTCAAGACCTCTTTCTGGCCCTCTCGCATGTTTTTCAGCGCAACGGCATATCGCTCAGCTTCGTGTGCGGCGAACCTTCTCTTTGCAAAAGGGCTGTCAAGCATCGCTACCAGAGCCATCGCCATCGGATGCGAGAGTATCTTAACCTCGCTTGTCAAAGCTCCAACGTCTTGCTTCGAAGGCCATGGAGCAAGAGCTTCCTCAACTTTTTTCACAGCAGCTTCAACCAAGTTCGGAGCATGCTGAAAATCTTCCAACCGCAGTTTCAGCATCGCCACGTACTCCCTTATTTCCTTGAGGAATGGAAAATCGGACAGCAACGCTTCGACAACGTAATGGTCTTCCCCCAACCCCGTTCACCTACTACGAAAGCGTGGAATAAATCCGTGTCTTCTGAAAGCGAACTTGCGTAGGTCAACCCTTTGGCTGTGCATCAGCCAACAAGCCTCCAGCATCATCTCTTTTTTATCAAGCATGTGGACGAGCCTTGCCTCTGGCGAACAGTCTTTCAAATATTCTCTATAGACGTTCACAACTTCCTCAGCATGTTTGGGGCCGAGCTCTGCGAACAGCTGTTTGAGAACCGATGTCTCGACACTCTCCAAAAGTTTGGCGGGGATTCTCTTCTTGATGCGTGGGGTCAGGTCGCCCGTGTAGCTTTCCGGAATGTCATGGATTAACGCCATCTTGACGGCTTTCAAGCAATCCAACCCTCTTTTCTCAGCCTCGACCATTGCTAAAACGGCGAGGCTAAATGAGTGGTCGGCCACCGACTCTGGCTGTCTCACTCCCGCATCCAGCCAGCCACTCCGCCGAACGCGTTTAAGCAGCATGAGCGCTGACGCAAGAGGCTTCAGACCATTTTCCTCACAATCTTCTCCAATCCTGAGCTGTACTGTAGAGCTTTTTTCTCCACGGCTGCCAGCTCTCCGAGCCCGAGACTCCTGCATACCTCCCTCAACACCTTCTTCCTGACTACTCTACCTTTCTCAACCGCTATCTTTTGGGCGGCAGGTGTTGAAGTGGCCGCTTCAATAACCTTTCTCGTGAGATAGGGCGTCAGAAGGTATGTACCGCCGCAGCGGACAGCCGTAAAATCTCTCGGTAGGCCGAACACATGCAGCGCTTGAAAGTCGTTTTTAAGAGCCTCTTCCAACCCCATATAACCCTTGGACTCTAACACGGTTGTGTATTTTCTATAGCCTCCGAATAGTTCGTCAGCCCCTTGACCGGAAACGGCGGCGGAACATCCCAGCGAAACCGCTTCGGCTGATAAAATATACATCGCGGCAGCTATCGAGGCGTCCATGGGCGACATCATGCCCAGCACAGGTTTCAGCGTGGATAACGTCTTCTCAACCCTTTGCAGATCCACGGTTATTCCGACCGCCTCGAGTCCTAAGAGGGTGGCGGCTTTTTCGCCCCGTTCAAAGTCACGGCTGCCTTTAACACCCAACGTGAGCAAAGCAGGGTTCAAGCCGTGGAGGTCGAGCAGCTTTGCGAGAATCACGCTGTCTAAACCGCCTGAAAAGAATACGGCGGAGTTTTTTGGACAGAGGTTTTTCACAGCGTCGGACAGGCGTTTCAACAACTCTTCAGCGTTGGACTCGTAGTAGGCGGGCCTCCAGAACTTGTAGGACTTGCCCTTTAGCACATCGGCGACCGTGGCTGGTTCCAACGGCTTTGGCTCAGTTGTCCAAGCTTTTGCCTCGGCGGGAATGTTTGTAACGATTTTCACCCCGTCTCCCACAACGTAAACAGGCACAAGACCCACGTGGTCTCTGAAAACCATCAGACTCTCGCCTAGCACAACGCCGGCGAAAAAACCATCCAACCCCTTCAAAGCGTCGGTCAAATCAACCGCATCGCGCAAATGCTCAGCTGCCTGCCGTCCTGCGCGGTGAACAAGCTGAACAACAACAGTCTTCTCCAAAAAACCCTCGTAAAAATTTTCAGCCTCTAGTGCTTCTCCAGCCAAGTAGAGACTTGCCTTAACCCCGCTTTCTAACCTGAAAACCTCGCATAGGTCATGTCTGAAGGTTTTGGGTGAAGCGTCGCTGCCGACAGATATGAAATATTTGAGCACTCCGCTGAACAGTTGTCAAACGGTTTTATAGCCCTTTCCCCGCTAAAAGGCTTTAAACTCGCGGAAGATAACATCACCGTGGCCGAAGAGTGCAGCCATTCCTTAGAGTTCATAGGCGAGCAGAAGGCTGAGCAGGGCAGCAACAAGTATTTTCGATGCGTCAAATGCGGAGACGTCTTCGTGCAAACGGCAGACGAGACCAAGGTCTACCGCATACCTGCTGTGAAGAAAAGCTAATGGAAGGCTCTATAGGTCAAACGCCTAGATGAAGCTCGTCAGCGGTCAACCCCACTGCGTGAAATATCTCTTCGCCGACCTTCGTAATCTCCTCACGATGCTTCTGTTTAAGGCTGTGGTAGACGCGGTAAAAGACCTGCCTAACCCTCTCAACCCTCGAAAACAGGTCTGAAGCATCTTTGTAGGTGTCGTTTTTGACCTTGATTGTTTTGCCGCCTCTCTCGTCAACCGACAGAAAATAGCGTATCTTGCCTGGAAACCTGAGAAAGTCTTCAACGTGGTCGCCCGCGGCCTCGGCCTCCGCCTCGACAAGCACGGAGTAAGTGCGTCTCGACCCCTTCTCCATCTTAACGACGTCTATGGCGAAACCACATCTGCCAAACCTCGAGTAGATAATCCTCTCCCTAGGATAGTGTCTATGCGTTGCAAGGCCTACGACGTCATGAGACTCTATTAGGCTGATTATCTCTTCTGTGATGAGGTCTCCCATGGTTCAGCTTGCTTGTGGCTGGAATTAAGGTTTAGCCCGATGGGTTGCGGCTAAGGTTTTTATCATGCAAACCTCTAGCGTTGACAGGTAGTTAACATTGGGCCGCAGGAAATATTCTAGACCGAGGCATGGGTCTCTTGCCTATCTGCCTAGGGGTAGGGCTAGGAGCATTCTTCCAAGGGTCAAACACTGGCCAGACGGACGGCAGGGGCCTCTCGGATTCATAGTCTACAAGGTCGGCATGACCTCTGTCCATTACGTTGACAACAGGCCGGGCTCGCCGTCACAGGGAAGCGAGGTGACAGCTGCATGCACAGTCGTGGCCGCCCCTCCTCTCAAAGTGGTCGGTTTAGCCTTCTATCAAAACCGTGACGGCGAGCTTGTCGATGTCGGAAGAATATGGAGTAAAGAGGCGGGTGAAGACATTGTTCGGAGAAACAAGACGTTCAAGCCGTCGCCCGGCCCGGAGAAGCTGGATGAGATGAAAGGCAGGTTTTCCGAAGTCAGGCTTATAGTCGCAACCCAGCCGCGGCTGGCAAACGCTGGCAAGAAACCCCAAATCGCGGAGATAAAAATGGGAGGAGAACCGGGCTATTCGTTGAACAAAGGACTCGAGCTTCTGGGCAAGGAGCTCAAGATATCCGACGTCTTCAAGGAAGGCGAGTTTGTCGACGTCCTAGCTGTAACTAAGGGAAAGGGCTTCCAAGGAGTTGTCAAAAGGTACCATGTCTCAATCCTGCAGAGGAAGTCCAGGAAGACGAGGCGTGGCGTAGCTGCGATAGGGCCATGGAACCCTCATTATGTAATGTACACCGTACCCCGCTCCGGGCAGATGGGCTTTCACAGAAGGACGGAATACAACAAAAGGATTCTGAAAATCTCGTCGGAAACCAGCACAATCAACCCGAAGTCGGGATGGCATAGGTTCGGGCTTGTCAACACAGAATACGTTGTCATAGAAGGCTCGCTTCCCGGAACGCCCTTGAGGCCGCTGGTTCTCCGAACCCCTGCCAAACCGCCTAAGCCGCTTGAAGCCCCGCAGATCACGCTTATCGAGGTGTAACGGAGGATGGATTTCACGGCTGTTCTCCAGCTGCATAAAAGCCAGCCCGCCCAAGTGCCTGTTTACAACGCGGCCGGCGAAGCGGCAGGCACGATAACACTTCCCCCGTTCTTCACATCACCTCTCAGACAAGACATCGTTCACAAGGCTTTCCTCCACCTGTCAACCCACAGGCTTCAGCCTAAAGGCGCGTCAAAGCTCTCCGGCCACAAACACTCAGTCGAGTCATGGGGCCCTGGATTTGGGATGGCTCGCATCTCCAGAGTCAAGGGAAGGGGGACGCCCAAGTATGGCGCGGGCGGGATGGTGCCCTCAGCCGTGGGAGGCAGGCCTACACATCCCCCTGTTCCTGAGAAGAAAATCCACAAGAGCTTGAATAAGAAAGAGCTGAGGAACGCTATGCTCGCAGCCCTCGCTTTCACATCAAGCGTTGAACACGTGAGGAAGAGGGGGCACAGGGTTCCGGATGGCGTTCAGCTTCCCATAGTCGTCGAAGATGACTTTGAATCCGTCAGCAAGACCAGGGACTTTAAGATGTTTTTCTCGAAGCTCGGGCTTGAAGAAGAGCTGAACAGATGCATGAAGGTTAAGATGAGGGCTGGGAGGGGGAAGATGCGTGGACGCAGATACAAGAAAAGGAGAGGGCCTTTAATCGTTGTTTCCAAGAAATGCAGCTTGGTGAAGGCGGCTGAAAACGTTCCCGGCGTCGACGTCGTCGAGGCAAGGAACCTGAGCGTTTTAGACTTGGCGCCCGGCGGCCATCCAGGCAGGCTTACAATCTTCACCAAGCCTTCGCTCGAGGTGCTGGGAGGAAGGTTACGATGAACCTGCAGGATGTTGTCAAAAGGGTTGTGATAACCGAGGACGCCGTGTCCTTGATTGAGAAGGAGAACAAGCTTGTCTTCATCGTGGACATCAAGGCTGACAAAAATACTGTAAAACGCGCCGTTGAACAGCTTTACGAGGTTAAGGTGGATAAAGTGAACACTTTGATAACGCCGCGGGGTGAGAAGAAGGCCTTCGTCCGTCTCAAGCCCGAGTATAAGGCCTCTGACCTCGCGGTTAAGCTTGGAATCTTCTGAGATGATGTGCGATGGGGAGGAACATCAGAGCTCAGCGCATCGGCAGGGGTTCGCCGCGGTTCATCGCCTCCAAACACCGACGATACACAGTCGGCTATCCCAGCACTTTGATAAACAGCGGAACTCTTCAGACGGCGATGGTACATGACATTGTCCACGACCCTGGAAGAGGCGCGCCAATCGCCCTCGTCAAACATGACGGCGTGGAGTTCGCCGTCCCAGCAGTCGAAGGAATGTTCGTCGGACAGGTTGTCCAGCTTGGCGATGCAGCATCACCGTCTACTGGCAACATAGTGCCTGTGGGAAAACTTCCCGAAGGGTCGATCGTGTCAGCGGTTGAGAGGATGCCCGGAGACGGGGGGAAGCTTGTCAGGTCCTCGGGCGGGTATGCGGTTGTGATGGCTCAGGTCGGCGACAAAACCATTCTTAGGCTCCCCTCCAAGAAGGATGTGGAGGTTTCTTCAAAGGCTTTGGCGATGGTCGGCGTGGTGGCCGGCGGGGGCAGGGGTGAGAAACCCTTCCTCAAAGCCGGAGCAAAATACCACTTGATGAAAGCTAGGCATCGCTACTGGCCGAGGTCACGAGGAGTTGCAATGGTTCCGGCCGTGCATCCGTTCGGCGGCGGAAGCCATAAGAGAATCGGAAGACCTGAAACAGTCAAACGAACCACGCCGCCCGGAAGGAAGGTGGGTTTGATAGCGGCGAGGAGGGCGGGAAGGCGGAAGAGAGCTTAGGCTTATTAGAGGGCTGCAGAAGGTGTGACTTGGATGGTTCGGGAGCTAACTTACAGGGGGTATACGCTCGACCAGCTGAAGGCGATGAGCATGGATTCTTTCATCAGGCTGCTGCCTAGCAGGGCAAGGCGCAGCTTGTACAAGAGAGGTTTGACGCCCGCTCAGTCGAAGCTCTTGTTAAAGATTCGGAAGTACAAGAAGCTTCTGGAGACGGGTCAGAAACCTGAAAAACCCATCAAAACACACTGCAGACACATGTTTATCCTCCCTGAGATGGTAGGTCTGACGATTCACGTCCACAACGGGAAGGAGTTCCAGCCTGTCGAGATAACGCCCGAGATGATAGGACACAGGCTCGGCGAATACGCCATCACGAACAAAAGAGTCATACATGGCAGGGCTGGCGTGGGTGCGACAAGAAGCAGCATGTACGTCCCGCTGAAATAGCCTTATGCGGGGGGTGGGATTTGAACCCACGAACCCCTTCGGGACAGGGTCCTAAGCCCTGCGCCTTTGACCAGGCTTGGCAACCCCCGCGCCAAAGCATATACATTTTGACGCGGTATTTTGGTTTTTAAGAAGGGTTCATACCTCAAACGTGTTGAAGAGACGAACGCTTTCGTCGGCGGAGCTCGACGACCTGACTCAACGGCTGGCAAAGTTCCTCGAAGGCGAAAACTTGAAAAAGCTTTTGAAAAAAGGCGCGACGGCAGCGGATTTGGGCAAAGCCACCGTAGTCAGCATAGGAAGCTATTACTTTGTCGTGGCAGGCGGGACATGTTTCCCAGCTCTTGCGCAGGCCAACAGCCGGATCCTAGACAGGCTTCCGTCGGTCTACGTCGACCGTGGAGCCGTGCAGAAGATAGCTAACGGGGCGGACGTGATGAGGCCGGGCATAACACGGATGGATGCTTTCGAGAAGGACGACGTGGTCGTGGTGAGGGATGACGTCCATTCAAAGCCTCTGGCCGTGGGACAGGCGTTGGCAAGCTCCGTCGAAGCAGCCGCCACCAGTCACGGACGCGTTGTCAAAAACCTACACCACGTAGATGACACAATCTGGAAGAACGTCAACAACGTGTGATGCGGGAATAGATATAAATAACGTGTGAAACAAAACCATCCGAGTGGCGATTTTGGTCGATGAGAAAACGGTCGTCGACTCGCTCAGGCGAGTCATAGACCCCGACCTCAAAACAGACATAGTTAGCCTCGGAATGGTAAAGGAATTGAAGGTCGAGGATGGAAAGGTTCAATTCACTCTGGAGCTGACAACGCCTGCGTGCCCCTACAACAAGGATATAGAGGACAGCGCGAGAAAAGCGGTCCAGTCAATCCCCGGCGTGAAGGAAGTAGATATGAAGGTGACGGCAAGGGTCTGGTCGGCGAGGACGTTGGGAGCAGGAGACAGCTTGTCATCTGTCAAGAACGTGATAGCTGTGGCCAGCGGAAAAGGAGGAGTTGGGAAAACCACGGTTGCGATAAACCTAGCCTGCAGCCTAGCTCGCAGCGGGGCCAAAGTAGGGCTTGTGGACGCAGACATCTACGGCCCTATGATACCTAAGATCGTCAACATCATACAGCCTCCCAGGATTGTGGCAAACAACAAGGTCGAGCCTGCGAGAATTATGCTCGGCATCAAGGTCATGTCGCTGGGGTTGTTCGTTGACGAAAACACAGCCGTCATCTGGAGAGGCCCGTTGGTGGCAAGCGCCGTCAGACAGCTGCTGACAGACGCGGCATGGGGCGACCTCGACTACCTTATCGTAGACCTTCCACCTGGAACAGGCGACGCATCCCTCACCCTCGCCCAAACCATCCCCCTGACCGGTGTAGTAATAGTAACCACGCCGCAAGCCGCCGCAGCTGTAATCGCGGCAAAAGCCTTGAGAATGTTCAGAAGGCTAGGCATCCCGATAATAGGCATCGTGGAAAACATGAGCTACTTTGTCTGCTCCCACTGCGGCGCAGAGTCCAGAATGTTTGGCAACAGCGTGACGGAGAAGATGGCATCCGAGTTGGACGCGCCTCTGCTCGGAAGGATACCTCTCATGCCCGAGGTATCGACAAACTATGACAAGGGCGTGCCGATAGTCGTGGCAGACCCCAAGTCACCCGCATCGAAAGCCCTGAACGAAATATCCCGCAACATAGCCGCGCGAATAAGCATCCTAGCCCACGAAAGCAAGGCCAAAGCTGAGAAGATGTGAAAAAGAAGAACGTTCAGGTCTGCCCGGTTTGTAGCAGAGCCAGCCTCGACCTTTACCTAGGAGGATACTTGGGGAAAATCTACCGATGCAGCTCATGCGGATATGTTGGGGCTGTTATCGTCGAGATGGATGGAGAAGAGTATCTCGCCATGCTGAAGGAACTGGGCGAAGGTCAGTAGGATGTGGGAAGGCTCTCCAGAAATTCGCTTCCGTATGGATAGCGGGCCGCAAGCTCTTTCCTGACTAGAAGCTGTCTTTCGATGACTTTCAAGGCAGTTCTAGCTGCTAGGTCTGCTCTCCAAGCCTCTCCGACCCCCACGAACTGAAACCGGTCTGAGTTGAGACGAGCCCTGCAGTGCACAAGCCTCATGTCCCCGTGCTTCTCCCTATGCTCTTTGAAGTAAAGGCTTAGGACGCCGTTTCCAAGTGTTTTTCTAAATCTTTTGACAAAACGGTCGGCTACCTCCATCACACGCTCCTTATCCTCAACTGCGACCCTCTCCATCTTGTAGCTGACTTCCACGACTATGTTTCTCTCTGTTTCCCGAAGCTGTGCCACAACAGGCTCCAAAGCATCCATCAAGGTGAAAATTCCAACCACCCTGTGCCTCTCGGTGACAACCAGACATGAAAACCCATGCTGCCTCATCTTCGCCACAGCGTCCACAATGTTCTCGGAAGCTTGAACCGTCATCACATTCCTCGTCATGATGCTTTTCACAGGGTTGCTGAGCGTTCTCACCTTCTCGCCGACCACATCACCCCAAGAAGACTTCAACCGTGGCTTGACGACCCTCTCGACTATGTCGGTGACCGTGACAATTCCCGCGAGCGTATCACCTTCTAAAACAGGGAGGCGTGACACACCTTCATCCCGCATGACGGATATAGCTCTACCTATCGTGTCCTCCGCGTCAACGGTTATGACCTCACGCGTCATGACTTTCGACACGCTTATTTTTCTCAGCAGTTCTCGAGAGTTCAGAATGACGTCTGCAGCGGTAACAAGACCTGAAGGTTTGCCGGCCTCGGTTACCGGCAAGGCTTTCAGGTTTCTCTCGAGCATATGTTTTGCAGCGGTGTGCAAACTGTCCGACGGCCTTAGCCGCGGCGTCCTCACAGCCAATGTCCTCGCCGAAACTTTTGAAGGGTTTAAGTTTGGCTTAAGCATCGCCCTCTTCGTCACAACACCCACAAGCCTGCCGTTAGCCTTGTTCTCCACCACAACTACGTCGGCTTTCCTGTCGGAGAAGATGCCCAGGATCTTCGTCAACGGCTCGCTGTCGTAAACCCATGGAAAGTCCTTTAACATTATCTCCTGTACGTTCATCCTCTGGGTAGGCGGCCAAATTCTATTTAAGTGTCTGCGTGGCTTGTGCGAAACATGCAGGTCGACATAGTTTGTAGCTGCGTAGTGTTAAATAAAAAGTACAGGGCCAGCTTCATGGTTGGTATGAGGCTGATATCTTTGACTTCAGGTGCTTCGATGGCCGCCCTCGCCCTCGTTCTCGCAGTTTTACCCTTGAGCTTTCCATTCCCACCCGTCCCCTACCTCAGGTTCGACCCAGCCGAGATACCTGTCTTCATCGCTTTGCTTGGGTTTGGGCCCGCATCGGGCATGCTCGCCGCGATAATCTACTACCTTGCTCTGCTCGCCGTAGGAGAGTTTACACCGATCGGTCCAACTCTGAAATTTCTGGCGGTGTTGTCGTCGGTCGTAGGTTTTTGGGCTGGCTCTCGCTTGTTAAGCTCTAAGGGCATGGCTTCGATGGTTGGAGCCGGCGTCGTTGTCGGCATATTTCTGAGGGTTGTGGTGATGACCGCGGCAAACTACGTAGTCCTCGTCGCTATGTTTCCAGAGTTCCTCAACTTTGCGACGGCAACCCTTTCAGCATTCTTAGGCATACGTTTAACATCAGACCTCCAGGGACTTTTCCTAGTACTATTGTTCACAGCGGTGTACAACATTCTTCACATGGCATTAAGCTTAATCCCCACCGTTGTGGCGTTGAACACAGTACATAAGGCGAAGGCGCTGGGCAGCGTCTGGGTTCCGTGGGTTGTGAAAGCCTCCAGACCACGCGACAAATCCTAAATCATAGGCAGAGCCTTCTCGGGAGACAACCCTTCATGTATCAATCCGTAGATAGCTTTCGTGACCTTCTCAGGCTTTGGATGCTGGAAAATGTTCCTGCCGAAAGCAACTCCAGCCCCTCCTGCCGACAGACTATCGTAAACCATCCGCAAAACCTCCAACTCCGAATCTACGAACTCGCCGCCCATGACAACAACGGGAACCGGACATGTGTCGACAACGTATCTGAAGCCATCCACGTCACCGGGGTACATCGTTTTTATGAAATCAGCACCATACTCAGCGCCTATCCTTGAGATCTTGGCTATTCCAGCCGCTGAAGCCGCGGAAATGCTGGCTGGAAACATCTCGGCTAAAACAGGCATTCCAAAATCAACCGCTGCCGCAGACAGCGCCCAGAGCGTTTCAAGCTCTTCACGCTCGTTTTCACCGCCAACTTTGACGAAATACTTTACCGCGTCGACGCCAAGGTTTGAAGCCGTCTTGAGGCTCTGAAGTACTGTTGTCGGTGATTTGTCAAGCACGGTGAGTATCCAGCCAAGATGTTTCCTCGCAAGAACAGGCGCATATTCCTTGATTACTCCAAGGTTAGCCATCACAGCGTCAACACCAGCACCCAACACTTTGGCGAGAATCTCCAACGGCTTCTCAGATCCCTTGACAGGCCCCATGAAAGAGCCGTGGTCTAAAGCGAAGATAAGGGTTCGGCCATCGGCTTGGAATATGCGTTTAAGACGGATGGTTTTTCCGGCAATGGTCACGGCGACGCTAGGGTGTGATTATTACTTTAATACTTTTTCTCTGTGAATGGAGCTGAAAACCTTCTACGATTCTCTCGAGAGGCAGTCTGTGGGTTATGAGAGGTTTAACTTTTACAACACCTTGCTGGATTAGCGTCAAAGCTGTTTTGAAGTCTTTTTTGGTTCCGCCGTAAGTACCCGTGATGATTATTTCCTTGTAATGTATCGTGTTAGGGTCTATGCTTATCTCTGTTTTAGGATGGGTTGAGGCGAAAATGTTCATAATCCCTTTTTTCGCTAGTAGGCTTAACCCAAAACGTATGGCGTCGTCTCCACCGACAGATGTGATAACCTTGTCAAACCCATCATCCTTGGTCAAAAGCCTGCACTGTTCGACAGCGTTTTTGTCCGAGCTGTTAACCGCGTAGTCGGCGCCGAGTTTCTCAGCCAATCTTAGCCTCTCGTCTAGAAGGTCTATGGCTACAACCCTCGCACCTTTAAGCTTCGCAAGCTGTACATGCATAAGGCCGATCTGGCCGACTCCCACGACAGCAACCCAGTCGCCAGGCTTTATTCCACATTTTTCGACGGCGTTGACGCATGCAGCCAAAGGCTCAGTGAAAGCGGCTTCCTCGAAGCTTAGGCTCTCCCCGAAAACAGGCATCTTGTCAGGGTATGCTAGAACGTATTCAGCAAAACCGAACACTGGAGGTTTGTAGAGGCCTGAGTTGGAGCAGAGGTTGTCGCTTTCAGTCAAACAATATTTGCAGAGGCCGCACGGTTTGTGGAGCGAGCCGGCGACCCTGTCACCTGGCTTGTGGGTAAACACGCCTTCACCAACCTTCTCCACAACTCCAGCTATCTCATGTCCCGAAACCCCGGCGGCTGGAAGGGAGACCCAAACATCCTCTCCGTTGAAAACACGTATATCTACAGGGCATACCCCGCAGGCTTTCACTCTCACAAGCATAGTTCCCGGCCCAGGTTCTGGCTCGGGTATCTCCTCAAGCCTTAAGTCGAACGCCCTATACATTACAGCGGCTTTCACAACTGTTTAAAATCGCTGTGAATTATTAAACATGGTTTCTGAGGCTGAGCTGCCTAAACGGACCTTAATCTCTCTGACGTAAAGGTCTACTAAGTTTTGCATGCTGACAGGCCAGACATAAACTATCTTCTTGCCGTATCTTCTGCTAAAATCTTCTATCAGCCTCGGTATCTCAACCTCGGAGTGAACTCCCCCAGGGATGAGCATGGTCGTCAAAACCATAATCTTTTGATGGTTTGACTTGCAGGCGTTTTCCAACACTTCTTCAAAGAGAGGTGGACAGAACTCGTTGAAACCAACCATTACTTTACTATCTTTGAGAGCTAGTTCGAGAAGCAACGCCAACTTTCTAACGCTCGACCAGTAAGGGTCGTTCCTCTCGTTTCTAGGCCAGCTCAGAACAATTTTCGTCAACTCTGCAAGCCTCTGCTCCTCCTGAAGAGTTCTGTCAAGTTTGTGGAGCAGCGTTAGATATTCGGTTTGCAGGTTATGGGGCATATCCAAGGGAAACTGCCCGTGGGCGACAAGGATGACAAGCCAGCCGGGCTCGTTCATCAACCGTCTCAAAGCGGTCTTCCATTTAAAGTAGGTTTGTGAAGATTAAGCCCTGGCGGGGCTTTGAACCCCGGACCTCGGCACCCAAACCGGCTGTTGGGTTCTACCGCTTACCAAGCGGTCGCTCCGCCAGGCTGAGCTACCAGGGCGCGACAATTACCATGAGATGCTTTCTTAAAAATCTGCCTAAGATATCACTCCGTACTTGTATGTCATTCCGATGAGACGGCCTTTCCCGAACCGGTCTTCGCTGAAGAATTCGGGGTCGATGAGCGGTGTTTTGCTTCCGAGGATGATGTCGGTCGCGAGCATACCTATGGCTGGACAGAGTTTGAAGCCATGGCCGCTCAAGCCAACGGCGTTGAACAGGTTTTCAACTTTTTTCGAAAACCCTATGATCGGATGCCAGTCGGGTGTGACGTCGTAGAGCCCAACCCAGCCGCCAGCCAGCCTCGCCTCAGCCATCACTGGAAACCTCTTGGAAACAGCTTCACCGTAGCGCGACGCCGTGTCGATTCCCACTTTTTCTTCAAGGTTGAACGCGGAGACATGTCTTTCCTGCCTACTCATGTCGGGGTTTATGCTCCCCATGTACGTTTGGCTGTCTCCAAAAGGCCTCATGTAATAATTGTGGGGGAGGTCGCCCACGACAAGATGCGGCCCCCTAAAGCCTTCAGGCCTGCTCCAAACAACTATCTCTTCTTTCATGAGTTTCACCGGGAGCTCGGCGCCGAACATCTCCATAAAACCGTTGCACCAGACGCCGGTAGCGTTTACAACCAAGTCTGTCTCGATCTCTCCGCGAGTGGTAATTAGTCGTTCAACACGGTTTCCAGCCATTCTTACCCCTTTGACCTCGCATGACTCCATCAATGAGCAGCCGCCGTTGACAGCGGCTTTGGCGAAGGTTTGGGCTGTGGTTACCGGGTCGGCGTATCCTGACTCAGGCTCGTAGGCGGCCGCGTGCAGACCATCCACATTTATCCGCGGCTCCAGCTGCTTGAGTTCGTCAGGACTCATAATCCTCGTGTTTATGCCAAGCTCTCTCTGCATTTCAACGTTCCTCTTCAGCCCCTGATAGTCTTCCTCTCCCGCGAGTATGACGAAACCGCATGCCGTGAACCCAGAGGGCCCGCCAACCACCTTTTCCATGTTCTTCAAAACACGCCAGCTGACTAGTGCCATCTTAGCCACTTCATGCGTGCTGTAGTGGAGCCTAACCACGGCTGTAGACCTTCCAGTCTGCCCCCATCCCACATGGTCTTTTTCAACCAACGCCACCCTTCCAGCGCCCCGCGCCGTCAAATAGTATGCTATCGAGCTTCCCGTAGACCCGCCGCCCACCACAACCACGTCAAAACGCATGTAAAATGTACACGCATGCGGGATATTACTTTAAAAACCGCCGTAAACCAACCCATCCACCATGCCTACGTACGTCTACGATGACGTGCTGCTGCCTGAAGAGGCTTCAAGGCTTGCGGACGGACACAAAGCTGCTAGAATCAACTATTGGAAAAAGTTTGGCGACGACCCGCCAGGATGGCTTGTGGGCTTAGGCCGGATCCAAGGCAGAAAGTTTGTACTCGAGGAGGAGTTCGTAGCGCAGGAGCTTGTCATCAATGCCGCCTCCTACGGTTTTATAGCGTTCCAGAAGCCTGAAGACGGCCGCACGGTTGACAGAGGCTGGATTATCGCTTTCTACCATAACGTGGTGTTTGATGGCCGACGCTGCGTCATCACCTAAGCCTCCGACGGCTCTCTGCCATGTATAGCTTATGCATCAACCATGTCTCGTAACACAGCACTGCAAGGATCATTGAGCTTATCAAGGTGTCAACACTCACCATGAGCACCACCGTTGATGAGTGGGGCATATGAGTATAAGACTTTGACGCGACTAAGCCTAAATAAGTCATACTGGTTTATAAATCGCCAAATTTAAACAGGAAGACGAAAATCATGGCTGAGCTTTACAGACTTATCCTTCCGAGAATAGACGTTGCGATGGAGTCAGGTAAGATAGCTGAGTGGTTGAAGAAAGAAGGCGACCCAGTAAAAAAAGGCGAGGTCGTCGTCATAGTCGAGACCGAGAAGGCTGCCGTTGAAATTCCCTCAGAAGTCGACGGCAAAATCATCAAGATACTGCACAAAGTCGGCGACGAAGTCAGCGTCGGAGAGGCCATAGCAGAGATCGAGAAAACCTAAGAACAAACCATCGCGCGCTTCAGCAAGGCTCTGTGAAGGTCGTCGCGTTTGAAGGCGATACCTAGTGGTAGCGCTACCCATTCCCCAGCCAGTTCAGTCTTTCAGAGCTTCAGCGCCGGGTTAGTAAACGTCACCGTTCTCCTTGATTTTTCTGTCCTCGTAGGGGGCCACACGCCTCCTATAGTATTCGTGGGCGACTGAAGAAAGCACTCCCAGCGCTCTGTTGTAATTGAAGTATCCAGGCGGATAGAGTTGGACAAGCAGCCTAGTTATCACGTAGTTTAGCCTTCCATCCATCTTTTCAGGCGGGGCTGTAGAAAGCTTCTGCACCAGAGCGTCAACCTCTCCGTCAAGCTCAGCCCTCTCCTCACGAGTTATGTATGGCACAGATATTCGTCTGAAACAGGCTATATCAATTTTGCTGCCGAAAAACATAATTGCATCCAAAACAGCTAGATTCCATGCATTTCGTAACTCTGATTAAGTTTAGGCGAAAGCTAAGCCGTGAAGACGTGGACAGAACCGATAAGATAATCAGAGAAAACCCTGCAGTGAAAGTGCGTGAGATGCTTTGGACCTTCGGAGCCTATGACGGAGTGCTGATAGCCGAAGCGCCCGATGCAGAAACATACCTTAAATTCGTTCTCAATTTTTCAGACTACCTGTCCACGGAGACGTTGACAGCCATCCCACGCGACCAAGCCCTTAAGATAGCTGGACTCCGCTGAAAAACGCCAAGCCGAACAATGGCGCCCGATACCCGAAAACCTTCAACCAATAACTTTTTTATTTCCGATGAAAGCAGAGGCAAACAGGCGAACACGCGTTTAAAACCATTTCTAGACAGCCCGCCCAGCTTGCAGTTGAACGATATTATTAAAAACAGGTGAAGACATTGCATTTTGGATGCCGTTATTTGTTGACGCGTCAAAGCTCTCCCCTTCACACATCCCGAGAACGCTTATTCACCGTGAAAGGGAGACAGAGCTTCTGACCAGAATCTTGAAGAGGGGGATAGAGCGTCGTTCCGACGACTTCGTCGCAAAAGCCCAAGTCGTGGGAGGGGTTGGGGCGGGGAAAACAACTTTGAGCCTCAAAGTAGGCCGGGAGCTTGAGGCAGCCTACAGGAATCTTGCCCATCTTTACGTTAACCTGAGGATGTTCTCCGCCAGCAGGGTTTCAGTATATCGTTACATGGCGAAAACCTTCTCCGAACAAGCCTTCAGCCAGTCTCTGTCAGCCGAAGAGTTGTTAGACAACATGTTAACCTACCTTAAACACAACGGCATGCTGTCAATTGTTACGTTCGACGAGGCCGACTACCATGTCAGAACATGCCGCGGGAAGGAAACTGTGATCTACGACTTTACAAGATTGCATGAAGTTTCCCCCATCAGGCCGATAAACGTTGTCGGAGTTGTGTTTATAACACGCGACCCAGAATACAACGGTCTCTTAGAAAAGCCTGAACTCAGCTCGCTCGGCGCAAACATCGTCAAGCTAGAGCCATACACGAGACAGCAGATGGTGGACATACTGGAGGGAAGGGTCGTGGAAGCTTTCAGGAAAGGCGCGGTTCCACACCAAGTCATAGAATATGTGGCGGATGTTGCAACGCGGCCTCCTCACAACGGGGACGTCAGATTCGCCCTAGACCTGCTTCTCTATGCCGGCAACTTAGCCGAGTCCAGAGGCTACGACCATGTGAAAATCGACGACATCCGATATGTCCTAGCTGAGACTGGGCATGCAACGCTTTTGCGCGAGATAGCCGAGCTGACTGAGAACGAGAAAACAGCTTTGCTTGCCGTCGCAAAATCCTTAACCAGCTCAGGGGACGCTTACGCCGATGTACAGGCGGTTAAGAAGATTTACACCATGGTTTGCGAGCAACAGGGCCGGGTGGATACAGGTTTCGACAAGGCGCTCAAATCCCTGAAGCTCCGAGGGTTCATAGAGCTCAGAGGCCAGGGAAAGGTTGAGCTGGTGGGAGCCGATGCCCAACGCATCTCACAAACAGTGGAACATCATTTAAAAAGGAGAAGAGGCGAGGATGGTTAAGCCCGAGCATGAAATCGAAGAAACGCTGGCATCATACTTACATCTTCGTCTGATAAAAACCCTTGCGTCATCGCCAGCGCCATGTTCAAAATACATGCTTGCGAAAACCTGTGGGATAAGCCAGAGGTCAGCTGAGAAAATCCTTACAAAACTCCTGAAGCATGGATGGATTCTCCAAACACCCTACAAGCCCACAAAATACATGCTCAACAAGCAGAAACATCCGGTGAACAAGCTTATAGAGTTCTTAAACAACGCAGGCTATATGTCGAAAACCCATCAATAAAATTAAAAAAGAGATAAAACACATCAACGCCAGGGCCCTGGTAGCTCAGCCCGGTTAGAGCGGCCGCCTTGTAAGCGGCAGGTCGAGGGTTCAAAGCCCTCCCAGGGCTTCTTCAGCCGAAGGTGACGGGAACGAACCTTCCAGCCCCCGAAACCTTCTTCGCCGGAGGCCTGCCGACGATGTGAACCCTGTATCCGCAGCTGGTGCATTTGTTATCTTTATCGAGGTTCCATTCCAGCAGGTCATAGCCATGGCGTCTGACAACTATTTTGCCGCAGCCTGGGCAGTAGGTGTTTTCCAGAGGATGGCCTGGAACGTTTCCCACGTAGACATAGAGAAGCCCCTCTTCCTTCGCTATCTGACAGTGTTTCTCGAGGGTTTCGATAGGCGTCCAGGGAAGATGTAGAAGCTTGTAGTCCGGGTGAAACCTCAGAAAATGTATCGGCGTTTCGGGGCCGAGGTTTTCGTAAACCCATTTCGAAAGCTTCCGCGCAGCATCCAAGCTATCCCCTATCTCAGGAACTATCAAGTCCGTTATCTCGACGTGTATCTTGGTTCTTGTCTTCATCTCGAGCAAGGTTTGGAAAACTGGTTCGGCGTCAGGTATGCCTATGTATTTTTGGACGAAGGTTTTTTCTCCACTGCCTTTGAAGTCCACGGTGGCGCAGTCTAGGAACTCCGACGCCATGCTAACTGCGTCAGGTGTCCAGTAACCGTTTGTCACGAAAATGTTTATCAAACCCTTGGTCCTGGCGATGACGCCAATGTCATGGGCGTATTCCATGAAGATGGAGGGCTCGTTGTAGGTGTAGGCTATTCCGTCGCTTCTGTATTTTAGAGCAAGTTCAACGACCTGTTCAGGCGCCGCTTCAATGCCTTCCACCTTCCTTCTCTGGCTTATGTCGAAGTTTTGGCAGTAGGCGCAGAGCCAGTTGCAGCCAGTTGTGGCTATGCTGAAAATTTTTGTTCCAGGCATGTAGTGTGTGACCGGCTTCTTCTCGATAGGGTCCACGTGCCCCGTGATGACTCGTCCGTAGACGAATAGACGCAGCTGCCCGCCTACAACTCCTCTGACGCCGCATAGACCAACCTGCCCCTCTCTAAGCCTGCAGTATCTTGCGCAGGCGGTGCACGATATGCGACCGTCCCCTGTCGCGCGGCTGAGCGACGCCGTCTTTCCGAGTGTTTGGACCTGCACCCCAATACTGTCTTTTCGCTGGGGGTTATTAAACTATGTTTACTTACCCAAAGGTATTAATGGCTTTGAGCCGAAAAGCCTGTTGTGCTCCTTCATCATGCATCTGTTCCAAACGACTGTCACGCCCTTGGATGACAGAAGCTCGGCCGCTTCTTTGTTGTAGATGCTTTCCTGCATCCAGAAAACCTTCGGCTTTATCTTAGCGGCTGACTGCGCCACCTCCAACACGGCCTCGCTAGGTCTGAAAACATCGACGATGTCAACGGGTTGCGGGATGTCCTCAAGCTTTCTGTAGGCCTTCAGCCCCAGTATCTCGTCTGCGAACGGGTTCACCGGTATGATTTCGTATCCCTGCTTCATGAGAAATCGCGGGACAAAGTTTGCGGGCTTGGAGGGTTCTCTCGAAGCTCCTACGACTGCAACCGTCTTGTATTTTTTTAATATTTCACGTATCTGTTCGTCTGTTAATCCATCGGCTTCCATGAATCTTTTCTTCAAAGGGGTTAGATAACCTTTTTGCCATGACACGGCTTAGCCGGACATCAATACTAATTACCGACGGCTGTGGTCAAGCCGTTGAGCCATGGGTAATGATATTGCTATGCGTATCGCGCACATCTCGGACACCCATATCACGAAGCATGGAATGCATCTTCCGCAAGCCTTAGAGGGCTGTATAAAGCTTTTGAACAGGCTTGACCCAGCCCCAGACATAACGATTCACACGGGCGACCTGACGGACAACGGCATACTGCTCGACTACGAGCTGGCGGTCGAGAAGATGCAGGGAATCGACTCTGAAGTCGTCTATGTTCCCGGCAACCATGATGAGAGAAACTATGGAGACTCGCTGTTCAAGGAGATGGTTTCGCAGGTTGATGTGATGACAAGCGTTAAGAAGGCTGTTGTGCTTTTGCTGGACAGCGCTATACCCGACAGCGATTCGGGAAGGCTTGGAAGATGGAGACAGCAGCTGATAAAGAACAGGCTGCAGCAGTTTACCAACGATGTTCTGAAGATAACAGTATTCCACCATCATCTGATACCGGTTCCTTTTTCGGGGAGGGAGAAGGATATTTTGGAGGATGCGGGCGATGTGCTGAAAACAATCATCGATGTCGGCGTAAATATGGTTTTGATGGGCCACCGGCATGTTAGATATGCGATAAAAGTGGGAAGAACCCTGCTCGTGAACGCTGGTACCGTGTCATGCGTAAGAACACGTGGCAGGCTTGGCAACAGCTTCAACGTCATCGACGTATATGAAGATGGGTTTGTGAAAGTAGCTGAGATGAGGATACCTGACGGTGAGTTTTTCAGCTTGGGAGAGTTTAATGTTTGGGGTGGCAGGAGTTGAGGCCTGTTGCCATCTTGGTTCTGCTGCTCCTAGGCCTGTCTGTGTTTTCCGCGGTTTTCTTCATCGGTGTAACGCCTTCCACGTCGGGTTCAACCCGGACAATCGAACCGACCATCATGAGCACATTAACGAAAACTGTAACGTCAACAGTTACAGTTGCTAAAACAGTCGTGGAGGGTTCTGGGTCGATTCCTTCCAGCATCGTTCTAAAAATCGCCGAAACATACCCGAATTTCGAGACGATGCAGACATACCATGTGTGGCTGCCTGCCAAGCCCGGCACATACGTTTACAGCTTCGCCGTATTCTGGCGTTATGGTGAGAACCACAGCCACATCATCTACTTCCACCCGCCGGAAGGGGGTAAGATCACGTTTATGCTCGACAGCTTGATTCAAACACGTTTCGCCGCCGCGAAAAACATTCCCAACGTTCCAGCTCCAAACCCTCCAGTCGCTTTGCTGCGTGAGACGGTCTTCACGGAGGATGGACAGGTTTCGGTCATGTCTTGGGACATCGGCCCGCATGTTCAAGGCTATGCAAGTCGGCCTCAGGTTGAAAGGGGCGGTCACATTGCTTGGGCAGTTTCATACACGCCTTTGGAGCAGAAGGCTTACGGCGAAAGCCTCGTAGCCCGCTACTATTTTCTCCAGATAAGAGTTACCTTCTGAGCCTTCTAAGCTTCGTGACGTCTGTAGTTTTGTAAGTTCTGTAGACCTGAACTGAGAGAAGAAGAGCTAAGGCTACGACAGCTGCTCCAACCCCAAGCGAAACAAGTATGAATGATTGCGCGTATGGGTCGACCAGCCCGGTCCCCTGCTTGGTGGACATCGCTACGAAGCTTAGGTGGGCTGCGTTGACCATTATTTCCAATCCAATTATTTGTTTTATGAGGTTTTTGCGGGTTGCTAGGCAGAAGACGCCGATGATGAATATCAGAGAAGCCACGAGTACGTAGTAGATCAGCGGCAGGCCCATTTACTCCTCCCTCCTCAGCATGGCCGACAGACCTATAACCAGAGTTAGGAGAACTAGGCCGAAGGCGATGAACAACGGAAACAGCCCGCCGAAGAGTGTTGCGCTGACGTTCCGCCAGATAGTCGCCGGGTCTGCGGGAACTAGCCTAGCTGAGTTGTCGCCCCAGAACTTGTATGCTGGCGAGGGACCTGCAAGGGCTGAGAAGACGACGAACGCCAAGAATAAGGCGGCGCAAGCTCCTAGGACCTCAGCTAGCCTCATTCCTCATACCCCTTTGTCAATATTATGACGAAGATAAACAGGGCGATGATGCCTCCTGCGTATATCAGCAGCTGGAAAACGGCGACGGGGTAGGCGCCGAGTATGAAGAAGATTATTCCAAGCGTGGCGGTGTAGCCTAGCAGGCTCATAACGCTTCTGACAAGCTTGCCCTGCTCAACCGCTATGATGGCGAAAAGGACGGAAACCGCAAGCAGCAAAACCTCCAGAAAATCCAGATTCATGGCCCCAACCTGCGTGATATGATGATAACTGCGGAAATAAATGGATGTGTTTCTCTGCGTGAAGGGTTAATATTATTGGGTCTAAACGGGTTTGCCGAGAATTGGGGCTTTCCGAAGTCGTCAAGGTGGCAGTCATAGCTGCCCGTCACAAGGCCGACGCGCTAGTAGAGGAGCTGCTCAGGTTTGAAGACTTCCACCCGGCGGAGAAATCTCGGTTTAGAGACACAAAACTCCATGAGATCGAGCACACGGCTGAGAGCGGTTTTGTTAGGCTTCAAGCTCTAATACAGGAGCTTGGGATAAAGGACTCAGTAGGCCTGATTGACCAGCTCCTCAACCCGAGAAAGCTGGAGAGCATGACGATATTGACTGACGGTTTGCACCAGCTTCTCCAAGATCTTGACGAACAATCTTCTCCGCTTGTCTCAAAAATCAACAAGCTTCTGGAGGACAAGAAAGCAAAAGTCGAGAAGATTGGCCAAACACGTTCATTATATACTGTTCTGAAGGCTGTCGAAGGGATTGAGCTCGACATGGATTTGGTCAGGAAAATTGGAAGGTTTCATGTCTTCGTCGGCTTCTGCTCCGGTTCCGAGCTTGCGGAGCTGAGGCGGGCTCTTCCCTCTTCAGCGGTCGTTGAAACGGCTGTAGACGGATTGACCTTGGTGCTTATCGTTTCAAAGAGAGATGAGGGAGAGAACGTCGAAAGGGTTGTCAAAGGCTTGGGAATCAAGGCCCTGACGATACCTCCACAATATCCGCAGAACGTTAAGCTAGCGGTTGAAAATCTGGGGACAGAGCTGAGGGAGCTGGAGAAAGAACTTTCGGATATCGACGGTGAGCTAAGAAGAATGGTTGCGGTGGAGTCCGCAAAGCTCATCGCTTTTCGCGACGCGTATGCACTTGTCAGGGAAGCGCTTTTGAGGATAGCGGGGGCTGGCAGTCTGAGGTTTTTCGCTGTCGTTGAAGGTTTTGTGCCTGCTGAAAGGATTGACGAATTCAGGGCGAAAATCGGGGTGAAATATCCCGTTCTGCTGGATGAGGAGAACGCCGAACACGTTGATGAGAAACCTTCGATGATGGACAACCCCTCGGTCACAAAGCCCTTCGAGAAAATAACTCTGATACAGGGTTATCCGAGACACGGTGATATTGACCCGACGCCCTACGTCTCCATCTTCTTCACGATTTTCTACGGCATCATGTTCGCCGACCTTGGACAGGGCATAGTCATACTGGCTTTTGCCTTGTTCATGCTTAGACGTGTGTCGGGAGATTTGAGAGAATGGGCTAAGCTTCTGGCTTATTTAGGTGTCGCGTCCGCCGTCACAGGGTTCTTGCTGGGCGAGGCTTTCGGCTTTAAGGTGGGCAGTTTAATCGGATCCCCCGAGCTCCTCCATCTTGTAGAAGAGCACGGCGAATCGAAACAGTTCAACATATCCGAAGTTCAGAGGCTTCTGGTGATGACGATTTTGCTGGGTGCAGCCCACCTAACGATTGGCTATGCCCTCGCCTTCGTCAAATACTGGAAGAAGGGTGAGAAGGCTGAAGCTTTGACCGTCAAACTTCCGTCGCTGGCTATGTATGTCTTCGGCATCTTGTTTGCCTTAGCGTTCTTCGGCGCGGGAGGAAGCATCCAAAGGGTTTTCACAGCGGAGTCGCCCGCCCCCCTTGTTAACCTGCCGACGAGATTGGTCGGAGCCGTGGGGATGTATGGCTCGATAGCCTGCATCCTCGTGTTGATGCTGGGTAGGTATGCAGCTGGTTTGGCTGGAATAGGCCATAAACTAAGCATAATCTCATCGATTGGAACGGGGTTGTTGGAAACATTGGAAAATATCATACACTTTCTTTCGAACACCATCTCCTACTCACGAGTTACAATCCTGCTGATAGTTCATGCAGCGCTTTTGCTGCTGCTCAACACCGCTTGGGAGGCGCTGGGGCTGGTAGCTCTGCCGCTCCTGATAATCGGTAACATAGGTATTATGCTGCTTGAGGGAATGCTGGTGTTCATACAAGCGATGAGGCTTCACGTCTACGAGTTCTTCAGCAAATTCTTCGACGGAACCGGCCAGCCGTTCAGAAAACTGGCGATGCAGACTTTGTTCATGAAAATCAGGTTTGGATAAGCCGGCTCCTTCTCTGTACAATCTTACCTTTAGCCGATGGAACGATGTGGATCTCAGCGTCTGGAAAGGTTCGTTCAAGCTCAGCTCCTTGGAATAACCAGTCTAGGAAAACTGCGAGCGCCGCGGCTTCGCTGTGAGGCTGGTTGGTCACTGACACGTTATAGTCGGCTAGATGATACACTTCGGGTTCAACCTTCTCGCCGCCAACCACAACCAACAGTTTCTTGTTTTCGGCGTGGACTCTACGGATCTCGTAGATAACTGACTTTAAAGGCAGCCCATACATGGTGAGATGTACAACGGAGCCTTTCCAAGCTTCAAGAAGCTTACGCCAAGACCCAATATACTCAGTCTCAAACGACCCACCCCATCTCTTGCAGACTTTCATGACGGTAAGCTCTACGTTCTGGTCCTTGTCTCCTGTGTAGTACATTTTGTCAGCTCCGAAGGCTCTCGCAACGAGGGCGACATGGCTCGTGAGCCTCTTATCCCTCTCAACTCTGTGGCCTAAACGCAGCACGGCGAGCAAGGCCGATTCCTACTTAACGATTGCCTCAAGCTCTGCGATTTTCTTCTGCAAAGCCTCCGCGAACTTGGTGTTGTCGTAAAGCGTCAGAGGCTTCCGGCATACACGGCACTTGAACAAAGCCTCCATGGCGTGCTCGAAGCTGTACTTGGCGCAGCCAGGGGTTCCACACCAGTACATCTGGTTGTTTAACTCATAATCGAGACGAGCTTTGAGTCTCTCCAACACCTTACGCATCAGTATCCTAGTGTATCCTATCAGCTGTTCTTGGTGAACTCTCCATTTAAAAACTCTGTGACCTGTGCTTTTGTCACGGTGAACCTCGTAGGAGACGGCTCCGACGTCGTTGAGCCTGTGCAAGGTTTTCCGAACCTCCTTGATGTCTATGGAGGTCATGGCGGATATTTCTTCGTCCGTGAGAGCAGGCTTGTTCAACAGCGTTTTGACAACTTTACGGGCTGTCTCGCCCCCAATCATGCCGACGATCCGTAAACAAGACTCTTCATCTAGCATTATCATCAAGCGACTACCTACAGAACATATGGCATGGCTGGTTTATTATTTTTGCGGCCGTATTCTCTTGCCTTCAAGTGCGGGGATGTTTGGACCGGCTGGGATTTGAACCCAGGACCTCCCGCACGCCAGGCGGGCGATCTTCCAGGCTGATCTACCGGCCCACTCATCTTTCTTCTGGGCTGGGATTTATAATTGTTTTGGAAGCGCTTGTGGGGATAGGTTTTTAAACCATGGCAGCGTTTCAGAGCCGTGAGTGTCGTTGACTTCCTAACCATAGACGATTTCGAAGTTTCTGGAAAGTCTGTGTTTGTCAGGGTTGACATAAACACGCCAATAGACCCGCATACAGGGGTGTTGCTTGAGCTGCACAGGATTAAGGAGGCGTCGTTTACTGTCAGGCATCTGAACGGCTCCAGAATCGTCCTTGGCTCTCATCAAGGCCGCGTTGGCAGGGAAGACTATGTATCTCTACGACAGCATGCGAAAGCTTTGTCTGAGGTTTTGGGCAGGCCTGTGAAGTTCGTGGAAGATGTTTTCGGCGAGGCTGCGAGGACGGCGATAAAAAGCCTCAAGGATGGGGACATTCTACTGCTTGAAAACCTTAGGTTTGCGGCTGAGGAAAACTTTGAGTTCACGCCGCAGGAGGCGGTGAAAACTCATCTGGTTAAAAACCTTACGCCGCTTTTCGACCTGTGCGTTTTGGACGCGTTCCCGACAGCTCACAGAGGCCATCCGACCATCGTCGGTTTCCCCGAGGTTTTGCCGACTTGCGCCGGATACTTGGTTGCGAAGGAGCTGAAGTCTCTCAACCGCGTGGTCGCTACTTCAAAAGCACCTTACACAGCTGTCTTAGGAGGGTCTAAAGTCTCGGACAGGCTTGAAGCCATCAACGCGTTAATAGCTAACGGCCGAGCTGACAACGTCCTGCTCACCGGCTTGATAGGCCTGGTTTTTCTGAGGGCTGTTGGGGTTTTGAAACATCCTCTATCAGGAGATTTGGAGAAGTACGTCCCCAAGGCTGCCGCGCTCTACCATGAGCATAGAAACAAGTTTCATCTCCCGGAGGATGTCGCTGTGGAGAAGGACGGGGAAAGGGTTGAGGTTGATGTTAACGAGGTCGCCGAATCCGACAAAATTTACGACATCGGCGAAAAGACGGTGAAAAAATACTCCAAGATAATCAAGAGTTCTGGGACGATTTTCATAAGCGGTCCTCCGGGTGCGTTTGAGAGGAAAGGCTTCGAGAAAGGAACTGACGAGCTGTTGCTGGCCACAGCCAGTTCTCTCGGCACTTCTATCGTGAGCGGCGGCCATCTTTCAGCGGCTCTCGAGAGGCTTGGTGTGAAGGATTGGATTGACCATGTAAGCACGGCTGGCGGCGCTTTGGTGATGTTTCTCGCCGGGCAGAGGCTTCCTCTGATTGAAGCCTTAGCCCGCAGCGCTAAACGTTACAGGGCTGGGTTAACATGATAAGGGTTGGGATTAACGGATATGGCACAATTGGCCGAAGGGTAGCGGACGCTGTAAAGCTGCAGGACGACATGAAAGTTGTAGGCGTTGTCAAGACCATCCCTGACTACAAGGCGAGGCAGGCGGTTGAGAAAGGTTACAGGCTTTTCTGCGTCGACGCAGCTGGTGTGGACAAGTTTAGGAGAGCCGGCATAGCCGTTGACGGCGTTGTTGACGACTTGCTGAATGAGGTTGATGTAATCGTTGACTGCACACCTGGCGACGTCGGCAAAACATACCGAGAGAAATACGCAAGCTTTGGCAGAAAAGCTGTCTTTCAAGGTGGTGAGGAGGCCGACGTCGCAGACCTTAGCTTCGTAGCTCAATGCAACTACGAGAAGGCGGTGGGGAGAAAAAGCGTGAGGGTTGTCTCATGCAACACAACGGCTTTGTGCAGGGTTTTGAACGCCGTCGACCAGCGGTTTGGGGTTGAGAAGGCTCGGGTTGTCATAGCTAGAAGGGCGTCCGACCCGGAGGAGGCTTCGAAAGGATTGATCGACGCTGTCGTGCTAGATCCTGTGGAGATCCCCTCGCACCACGCTGAGGATGTTAAAACGGTTCTCCCGCATTTAGATATCGTTACTATGGCTTTGAAAATACCCACAACTCACATGCATCTACACAGCCTGCTCATTACGCTGAAGGACAAAGCTTCGGCGGATGATGTGAGGAGCATACTGTCTGAGACGACCCGTGTGAAGGTTGTGTGGAAGGCGGATGGCTTCAAGAGCACGGCGAACGTGTTTGAATACGGTAGAGAAAGTGGACGGCCTCGAGGTGATATATATGAGGCTGTTGTCTGGGGTGACTCGGTCAGGGCTGAAGGACGTGAGGTGTACTTTTTCATGGGTGTTCATCAGGAGGCTATAGTTGTGCCGGAGAACGTTGACGCCATAAGAGCTTTGGTCGGCGAGACCCCCGCGGAAAAAAGCATCAAAAAAACCAACGCAACGCTCAAAATATCTTGAGGAAGTTTAAAGCCGTTTTCCTAGACGTAGACGGAACACTTTACAGGAGCAGGGAGTATGAAGAACATCTCCTTCAGTCGGCTGTTGCGGTCATAGCTGAGATGCTGGGGTTAGCTAGGCCTGAGGCGTTCAAAAGGCTTATGGAGGTTAAGGAGAAGGTGAAGACGGTAAGCAGGAGCGTTGAGGTTCTTGGGCTGGAGCGAGGCCGGTTCTACGACAGGCTCGCTGATGTTGCGGATGTGAAAAAATACATACATCCTTCGGCTGCTGTAGTTGGGCTGCTGAGAAACCTGAGACGCAAGGGTGTTGTGATTGGGCTTCATACAAACTCTGGTAGAAAGCTTGCGGGAAAGGTTTTGGAATGCTTAGGCGTTGACAGACAATGCTATGATTTTATCGTGACGAGCGATGATGCAGAACCTAAGCCAGACCCTTCAGGATACATGCTGCTGCTGGAGAAAGCCGGGGTAAACGCTTCCGACGCGTTGTATGTGGGCGACAGATGCGATGTTGAGCTGGCTCCAGCAAAGAAGCTGGGCATGTATACGGCGGCGGTCTACACCGACAAATGCGACTACGCGGACTATTTTCTCAAAAGCCTGTCAGAGATAGAAAACTTTACCTGATCCCTAGATACAGCCTGCCAAGCTCCTTATGCCTGAGGAGTGTCTGCGCATCCCCTTCGAAGGCCGTGCGGCCGCTGACAAGCAGTATGGCTTTGTCACCTATCTCCAAAGCCCTTTTAGCGTTCTGCTCAGCCAGAAGTATTGTTTTGCGGTGGCTGTCCCTCAAGTCTCTGATTATGTTGAGTATCGTTGTTGACATCTTGGGTGAAAGGTTGCCGGTCGGCTCGTCGAACAGCATTATCTTGGGTTTGCGGATGAGAGCCATGGCTATGGCTAGCATCTGCCTCTCCCCGCCGCTCATCAAAGCCGCTTTCTTCGTTTGATATCTCTTTAGATGCGGGAAGATTTCCATGACGTCCAAGACTGACGAATCTGCTTTCCCCAGCCCGTATGATGAAATTAACAGGTTTTCGTAGACGGTTAAGTTTGCGAAGACGTTGTCTAGCTGTGGAACGTAGGCTACGCCGTGGGAGGCGACTTGATGCGGGGCAAGCCCCGTGATGTCAACGCCGTCCAAACGTATCCTACCAGAATAAACTTTGGTCAGCCCGAAAACGGTCTTGAGGAGAGTGCTCTTTCCGCTGCCGTTAGGGCCTACGACCACTGTGAGAAGGTTTGCGGGAACGGTGACCGAGACCTCGAAGAGGACTTGAAGCTTTTTATATCCTGCGCAAAGGTTCTCGGTCCTGAGCAACCTCTATCCACCGAGATAACTTTCGACAACCAGGACGTTGTTTAAGACCTCTTTAGGCATGCCTTCAGCTATGACCTTACCTAGATGCATAGCGTACACATAGTCTACATATGGTATTGCGAGGTCCAGTCTATGTTCTATAAGGAGAAATGTTATTCCGAGCTTTTTGTTAACCTCCCTCAAGTAGGTGAAGACTTCATGGGCTAGGTTCGGGTTTATCCCCGCTGCAGGCTCATCCATCAATATCATTTTAGCACCGCTCATCAACGCCCTTCCTGTTTCCAGGAGCTTCATCTGACCGCCGCTCAGCTTGAAGGCCTGCTGGTCCCAGAGGTTGTCAAGCTTCAAAAGCTTTAGAATCCCAAAGGCTTTCTCAATGGACTCCTCCTCAAACTTATCCCAATTAGACCTGTTAAGGGCTGAGAGAAGGCCTTCCCCTGGATTGTGTTTTTCTGAGACGAGAAGGTTTTCGAGAACTGTTAAGGATTGGAAGGGCTGAGGGATCTGCCAAGTTCTGACGAGGCCTAATCCGTAGATTTGATGCGGCTTTAACCCTGTTATAGGCTTGCCGTCGAAGAACACCACACCATGCTCTGGCTTGTAAACACCTGTTACAACGTTCACCAAAGTAGTTTTCCCACTCCCGTTAGGCCCTATCAAAAGACACATAGAGCCTTTTTGCACAGCTATGTCAACCCCATCTAAAGCCCAGAGTCCGCCAAAGTTTTTAGAAAGCCCTTGAGTGACTAATATTTTCTCAACAGTCATTCTATAAAAAAATGGGTAGATGGTATATGAGTTTTATGGCTGAAAGCCCTCTGCCCACTCGAAGGAGTTTGTGGCGTACACGTATCGGCCGGCTTCAACCCAACGTGGTTTGCCGTCCACAGTCTTCACAACCCAGAGGATGTAGTCGGAGTAGGGAAGGTCTCCGGCGTCGTCAAGCTTTAAGCTGAGAAACTCTTGAGCTATCATCGGTAGAACAGCCCTTACCGCCTCCGCATCGTACTTCTGCGTCGCCATAAGCCCGAGGGCATATGCCCAGACGGCGCTGTATGCGGCGTACGAGTAGGCATCCGGCGGTGAACGGCCAAGGACGCGTAAAACCTCAGCGTCCACCCTCGCCTTCCTGTCAGGAGTCGTGGCGAAGAACAGCGGGTTAATCCACTTTACCTGCTCAGCGAATTGCGTAGCCGCCGGGTCTTGGAAGATAGCGGCAGTGACTGCAGTTCCGTCGCTACCGAACCATCTTATTTGCTTTAGCTCCGGGTATTCGTTTGCCGCAGTTAGAAACGCCACCACCTCGTCGAAGCCAACTATCTCAACCATTATCTTGTTTGCCGCAACTCCCGCACCGATTAACGACTTTACAGTGTTAGCTAGCTGGGAAACCTCAGCCGAGAACTCTGTCTTGTCAGGCGCATACCTTAGCTCTAGCGCGAGGTTCAGTCCAAGCTTCTTTGCCTCCCCTGTAGAAACTGTGTGCAGCCCATCGCCCCACGCATCACCTCTCCAGATGTAGATGAAATGTGTGACGCCAAGTAGCTTTGCAAGCCTAGGGCCGATAGGTCCTTGAATGTCGTCTGCCGTCGTGAACCTAAAAACATAGTCGCCAGGTATCTTAAGGTCTGGAGCTGTTGAAGACTGCGATATGAGGAGGATTTTGTTCGTGTCCGCGAAGCCTTTTATCTGCCTCACCTCTGCCGAAGTCATAGGCCCGACTATTAGTCTAACCCCCCTTGCATACAGGCTTCTTATCTTTTCCTCCGCTGTAGCAGGGGCGCATGCGGTGTCTTCATGGATTAACTTTATCCTAAAACCGGCGCCAGCTTTTTGCAGGAAATCGTTCACCTCCTTCGCTGCAAGGTCCATGGCGACTCTCTCGTTTTCAGCGTATGAGGAAAGGACTGCGCTTAGGCACAGCAAAGTACCTATCTGTACTTCGCCTGTCAGCCCTGCTGCGGCGGTCGTTGTCACGGTTCTCTCAACAGTTGCTGTTCTAAAAACAGTCTGGACCTGCGGTCCACCGCCCAGCGTCGGACCAAGTGCTACACCGCCTATCAGCAACCCGATTATTAGGGCCACGACAGCAGCTACGCCAGCTACGGTTGAAGATACGGCTTCAATATTTTTTTTCATCGCTTGAAGAAGCTTGATTCAGGGATATAAGTGTTTTCATAAATTGGATGGGGACTGTCAACTTAAGGTCTATGGCCGAGAGCCTTACCCTCAAATCCCTGGGTGATGCAGAGTTGGGGTAGGCCTCGGCCGTCTTATAGGTTTCTTTGGTGATAGAAATGTCTTTC
>Ga0105160_1000172_pt1 | contig 32381 bp, 47 predicted proteins | sample GXS110809BmetaG_FD_89591 | JGI IMG/M metagenome (GOLD analysis project Ga0105160, IMG submission 89591) | Hot spring microbial communities from Gongxiaoshe hot spring, China to study Microbial Dark Matter (Phase II) - GXS 110809B | ecosystem: Environmental > Aquatic > Thermal springs > Hot...
CCATAGGTCTGCCCCATCCTAAGACGCCCTGGGGGAAGCCTGCCCTGGGAATGCGCACCCGTCGCCGCCGGGAGACAGACCAGTACATCGTGCGGCGCCGGTATGAGTAGGAGGTGAGCAGACGTTGTCCCGCTCCCGCAAGAAAGGTCCCTATGTGGACTCCAAGCTGATAGAAAAGGTGATGAAGGTGAAGCGGTCGGGCCAGAAGGTGGTCATAAAGACCTGGTCCCGCCGGTCCACCATCGTCCCAGAGATGGTGGGCCTCACCATCGCAGTGCACGATGGCAGGCGCCACGTTCCCATATATATTACGGAGAACATGGTGGGCCACAAGTTGGGGGAGTTCGCCCCCACCCGCACCTTCCGAGGCCATAGCGGCAAGACAGCCCAGGTGGCCCGCCTCAAGAAGAAGTAGCCATGGAAGTGAAGGCCTTGGCGCGCAACCTGCCCATCTCCCCCAAGAAGGCCCGCCTCATATTGGACGAGATAAGGGGCAAGCGGGTAGATGAGGCCCTCACCATCTTGCGCTTCATGCCTACCCCTAAGGCGAAGCTGGTGGCCAAGGTGGTGCGCTCGGCTGCCGCCAACGCCGAGAACAACTACAGCATGGATCCCCGCCGGCTGCGGGTGGTGGCATGCTGGGCTGGTGACGCCCTCCGCCTCAAGAGGCTCGACCCGCGGGCTCGGGGCCGGGCCAACATCCTACAGCGTCGGCGCTGTCACATAACGATAGTGGTGGACGAGGTGTAGAGTATGGGCCATAAGATCCATCCTATAGGGCTACGCATAGGCATAATCTACGATTGGCAGAGCAAATGGTTCACCGATAAGAAGCCCGCCTACACTCAGCTCCTCCACGAAGACATCGAGATCCGCCGCCGAGTGTTTGAGATGCTGCCTGATGCAGCCATCTCCAAGGTAGAGATAGACCGGAACGCCAACCAGGTAGGCGTCACCATCCACACAGCCCGCCCGGGTATCGTCATCGGTCGTGGGGGGCAGCGGGTGGAGGAGATCCGCACCGCCTTGGAGGCCCTTACGGGCAAGAGGATACGAGTGAACATCCAAGAGGTGCCAGTGCCCGAGCTAGACGCCCGCCTAGTGGCCCAGACCATCGCCAGCCAGATAGAGAGGCGCATATCCCATCGGCGGGCCATGAAGCGAGCGATAGCCTTGGCCATGCAGAGGGGCGCCCTGGGCATAAAGATACGTGTAGCCGGACGCCTAGGGGGTGCAGAGATGAGCCGTAAAGCGGTAGAGTTAGTGGGTAGGGTACCCCTCCATACCTTACGGGCCCACATCGACTATGGCTTCGCCCAGGCTGTAATACCCCAGGGGGTCATCGGCGTAAAAGTTTGGATCTACACCGGCGATGCCCTCCTGCCGGTGGAGAGACGAGGCGAAGAGGCCCCCTTCGTCGAGGTATCCCCGGAGGTGAGCATCGATGCTTCAGCCACGGAGAGTTAAATATCGGAAGCAGCAGCGGGGACGGCTTAAGGGGAGGGCCAACTCGGGCAACGTGGTGGCCTTTGGCGAGTATGGCCTTCAGGCTCTAGGGGCCTGCTGGCTCACAGCCCGCCAGATCGAGGCTGCCCGCCGCGTTATCATCCGCTCTGTGCGGCGGGGTGGCAAAATGTGGATCCGTGTCTTTCCCGACAAGCCCATCACCAAGAAGCCATTGGAGACGCGCATGGGAGGGGGTAAGGGCCCTGTGGAGTATTGGGCGGCGGTGGTCAGGCCCGGCCGCATCATCTTCGAGATAGCTGGGGTGAGGGAAGAGATAGCACGTGAGGTACTCTCACAAGCTGCTCAGAAGCTCCCCATCCCCTGCCGTGTCGTCAGGAGGAGGGAGGTGGCGTAGGGCCATGGGCCGCTACATAAAGACACCCCAGGAGATCCGGGGCCTCTCCGCGGCGAGCCTCGCCAAAGAGATAGAGGAGGCCTACCGTCAGCTTTTCCAGCTGCGGCTGCGCCTTCAGACCCGACAGCTCCAGGACCATCGACAGGTGTGGAAGATGCGGCGCCACCTGGCGCGCCTGCTGAGCGAGCAGAGGGCAAGGCAGCTGGCCCGGGAGGGGGGTAAGTAGCCATGGCCCAGAACGTCCACTATGGGCGCCGCAAGGTGCTAGAAGGAGTAGTGGTGAGCGACAAGATGCAGAAAACGGTGGTGGTGGCGGTGGAGCGCATCACCCGCCATCCCCTGTACAAAAAGACCGTTCGTAAGGTGAAAAAGTACAAAGCCCACGACGAGGATAACGCCTGTCGCGTAGGAGACCGGGTGCGCATCGTAGAGACGCGGCCCCTTTCCAAGACGAAGCGATGGCGAGTAGTGGAGATCCTGGAGAGGGGCCGCCTCCCAGAGGTGCCAGCGGCTGCCCTAGGCCTTGTCGATGACTCCTCCGCAGAGGGGGGTGAAGGAGGATGATACAGAACTATACCCGTCTCAAGGTGGCCGATAATTCAGGGGCCAAAGAGATCATGTGCTTCCGCGTTCTGGGGGGCTCGGCCAAAAAGTATGCCGGCCTGGGAGACGTCATCGTGGCCTCTGTCAAAGAGGCCATCCCCAACGCCCCCATAAAGAAGGGCGATGTGGTGCGGGCGGTGGTGGTGAGGGTGGCCAAGACCACCCGCCGCCGGGATGGCACCTATATTAGGTTCGATGACAACGCCGCTGTCATCCTCTCTCAGGACGGCCGCAACCCTAGGGGCACTCGCGTCTTCGGCCCTGTAGCTAGGGAGCTGCGGGAAAAGGGCTTTATGAAGATCATCTCCTTGGCGCCAGAGGTGCTCTAGGCCATGGCCCAGAAGATAAAGCGCCATGACCGTGTCCTGGTGATCAAAGGACGTGACCGCGGCAAGGTGGGAGCGGTCCTCCAGGTGAAGCCACGGGAGGGGCGCATCGTGGTAGAGGGAGTCCAGGTGGTCAGGCGTCACGTGCGCCCGCGCCCTAATCGTCAGGGGGGGATCGTGGAGAGGGAGTCTCCTATTCCCTGGTGCAACGTGAGGCTTATATGCCCCAGCTGCAATAAGGCTGCCAGGGTAGGTTTCCGCTTCCTAGAGGATGGGCGCAAGGTGCGCTATTGTAAAAAATGTCAGGCCAACATTGACTAGGCCATGGACGAAGCTCACGTGCCCAGGCTCAAGCAAAGATACCGGGAGCAGGTAGTGCCTGCCCTCATGCAGGAGTTTGGCTACCGCTCCGTTATGGAGGTGCCCCGCCTCCAGAAGATATGCGTCAACGTTGGCCTTGGGGAGGCGGTCCAGAACCCTAAGGCGGTGGAGGCGGCCATCAATGACATCTCCCTCATCAGTGGGCAGCGGCCTGTGGTGACGAGGGCGAAGAAGTCCATCGCTGCTTTCAAGGTGCGCAAGGGGATGCCTATAGGCGTTATGGTCACCTTGAGGGGAGACCGGATGTGGGAGTTCTTGGACCGGCTCATAAATGCCGCCCTCCCGCGTATCCGCGACTTCCATGGAGTACCCACCAACTCCTTCGACGGCCGGGGCAACTACTCTTTGGGCATAAAGGAGCAGATCATCTTCCCAGAGATCGACTACGACAAGATAGATAAGGCGCGGGGCCTGCAGGTGAACATTATTACCACGGCCCGCACCGATGAAGAAGGCAAGAGGCTTTTGGAGCTTCTGGGCATGCCCTTCGCTAGGAGGATGTAGAGGTGACAAGGAAGGCGCTGTACATGAAGACCTTTTACAAAGAGCCCAAGTTCAAAGTGCGGCATCGAAACCGGTGCCATATCTGTGGGAGGCCTAGAGGCTACATCCGCATGTTCGCCCTCTGCCGAATCTGCTTCCGGCGTCTAGCCCACGAGGGCCAGCTGCCAGGGGTGAGGAAGGCTAGCTGGTGATGTTGGCCATGATGACCGATCCTATCGCCGATATGCTCACCCGCATACGTAATGCCGTTATGGCCAGGCACCCTTATGCCGATGTCCCAGCTTCCCGCCTGAAGCTGGAGGTCGTCCGCATCCTGAAGCGGGAGGGGTTCATTCGGGGCTATGAGGTGAAGGGGGATGGCCCCAAGAAGACCATTCGCGTCCACCTGGCATATACCGAGAAGGGTGAGCCCCTCATAAGCGGGCTCCAGAGGGTGAGCCGGCCTGGGCTACGTGTATACGTCAAGCGTGGCCAGATCCCCCGCGTATACGGTGGCCTAGGGATCGCCATCATCTCCACCAGTCAGGGGGTGATGACGGGTCAAGAGGCATGGCGAAGACATCTGGGTGGGGAGGTATTATGCTACGTATGGTAGGGGTGAAACCGTGTCCCGCATAGGCAACCGACCAGTGCCCATACCACCTGGTGTAGAGGTGAAAGTGGAGGGGCAAGAGGTTAGGGTGAGGGGACCCAAGGGGGAACTGTCGTGGGAGGTGCCCCAGGGGATCGCAGTAGAGGTGGGCGATGGTCAAGTAAAGGTGACCCGCTCCTCTCATGCGCCCAGATATAGGGCCTTTCACGGCCTCACCCGGGCCCTTATCAACAACATGGTGATCGGCGTATCCCAAGGTTACGAGAAGAGGTTGGAGCTAGTAGGGGTGGGCTACAGGGCCCAGATGCAGGGAAACAGGCTGGTCTTAAATGTGGGGTATTCCCGCCCAGTGGAGATAGAGCCTCCCCCGGGCATCGAGATCCAGGTGGAAGGCACTACCCAGATCATCGTGCGCGGGGTAGACAAGCAGAAGGTAGGGCAGGTGGCGGCCAACATCAGGGCTGTACGCCCGCCCGAGCCCTACAAGGGAAAGGGCATCCTTTACGGTGGAGAAACTATCAGGCGCAAGGCTGGCAAGGGAGGAGGGCGCAGCCGCTAACCATTGGCCATGAAGGTGAAGTCCCGTCGTCAGGCTCGTATCAGGCGCCATATGAGGGTGCGTAAGAAGGTTTTTGGCACCCCAGAGGGGCCTAGGCTGAGCGTCTTTCGTAGCCACAAGCACATATACGCCCAAATCATCGATGATAGGCATGGCCACACCTTGGTGGCCGCATCGGACCTGGAGCCTGGGGTGCGCACCCAGATGGACGGACGCCCCAAGACGGCGAAGGCTGCCGTGGTGGGGGAGTTGGTGGCCCGGCGTGCCCTGGAGAAGGGGATCACCCGGGTAGTGTTCGACCGGGGCGGCTACCGTTATCATGGACGGGTGAAGGCCTTGGCCGAAGCGGCCCGCCAGGCCGGCCTTAAGTTCTAGTGGGGAAGGAGCGAGAAGAGGATGGGTACCCCCCTAAAGTACATCGCCAGAAAAGACCGCCTAGTCAAAGAGGCTTCCGCCCTTTCCTTGCAGGAGCGCACCCTTTACACTAACCGAGTTGCCAAGATGATGGCCGGAGGGCGCCGTTTCCACTTCACCGCCCTCGTCGTGGTGGGCGATGGCCAAGGCCATGTAGGGGTGGGGCTGGGGAAGGCCACCGAAGTCCCCGAGGCTATCCGCAAGGCTTCCAACGTAGCTCGTAAGTACCTGGTGAAGGTACCCCTGAGAAACGGCACCATACCCCATCCCGTAGTCGTCCGGTATGGGGCATCTAAAGTGCTTATCAAGCCTGCGCCGCCAGGGACTGGGCTCATAGCTGGGGGGGCCATGAGGCCAGTTTTAGAGCTGGCGGGGGTGCGAGATGCTGTATGTAAGGCCTTGGGTAGCACCAACCAGGTAAATCTGGCCAAGGCCACTTTGCTTGCCCTTAGCTCCCTCCAAGACCCAGATGAAGCCATGGCGCAGAGGAAGAAGGTAAGCAGTGAGAGCATAATCCCTGAGGAGGGATCCCAAAAAGATGTCTAAGCTGCGCATTACCTGGCGCAAGAGCGCCATAGGTTACTCCCAGGACCAAAGGGATACGGTAAAGGCCCTTGGCCTTAAGCGCTTAGGTCAGGTGGTAGTGCACGATGATACCCCCTCTATAAGGGGCATGGTGTTTAAGGTGCGCCATTTGGTGGAAGTGGAGGAGGTAGAGGGCTGATGCAGGCCCACCAACTGCGTCCGCCGGCGGGGGCTAAGCATCGCCGTAAGAGGGTGGGCCGTGGCGACAGCAGTGGCCACGGTAGTTACTCTGGGCGGGGCATCAAGGGGCAGAAGGCGCGCTCAGGGGCCGGTATTCCTCCCTGGTTCGAGGGTGGCCAGACGCGCCTGGTAAAGCGTCTCCCCCACAAAAGGGGATTTGTTAACATCTTTCGGGTGGAGTACCAAGTAGTAAACGTGGGCCACCTCAACCGCTTTCCTCCAGGCACCCACGTTACCCCTCAGCTTCTAAGGGAGCACCGCCTCATAGACGATGCCCAAAGGCCGGTCAAGATATTGGGAGGTGGAGAGCTGAAGATGCCCTTGGTGGTTCATGCCCACAAGTTCAGCGGGTCTGCTCGGGGGAAGATTGAGGCGGCTGGGGGACAGGCGGTGGAGGTGAGCCTTTGACTACAGCCACTGCCCGCACTCGCCAGCCCCACCTGTTGCGAGCCGCCCTGGAGGCGTTGGTCCAGCCCGATTTGCGGGGCCGTATCATCTTCGTCTTCGCCATGCTCGTTGTCTTCCGCTTCTTGGCCAATTTGCCTGTGCCTGGGGCCGACCCGTCCATCTTCGAGTCGTTCTTCCGGGAAGATCCCATCCTGGGCTTTTTGAATCTCTTTTCTGGTGGGGCCTTGCAGCGCATGAGTATAGCGGCGATGGGGGTATACCCGTATGTTACAGCCGCCATCGTCATGCAGCTTTTGGTGCCTCTGGTGCCCACCTTAAGGGCCCTGGCCCAGGAAGGGGAGTATGGGCGCCGCCAGATAGAGGTCTATACCTACTGGCTTACGGTGCCTATGGCCCTCATCCAGAGCTATGGGGAGCTGATCCTCATCCAGCAGCTAGCGCCGGGTGCTATAAAGGTGGGCTTTGGCAGCGGAGAGGATGCCCTCCGCACTCTTACCATCCTCATCACCATGACTGCTGGCACCCTCTTCCTAGTGTGGCTGGGAGAGCTCATCAGTGAGAAGGGGGTTGGCAACGGCACCTCCATAATTATCTTCTCTGGCATAGTGACTGGTCTGCCTGAGTACGTGGGGACGCGTCTATTTGCTGGCATAGGGGGCACCCTTTTGAGCACCCTGGCTCTGGGCCTTTTCATCGTTGGCCTGGTGTACCTGACGGTTCTCTTTCAGGAGGCCCAGAGGCGCATCCCCGTCCAGTACTCCCGCAGTGTCTTCCGTGGGGGGCGCATGTATAGGCAGTCTGGCCAGACTTACATCCCGTTAAGGGTTAACTCGGTAGGGATGATACCCCTCATCTTCGCCTTCTCTTTGATATTGCTGCCTGCTTATGCTGGGCAGGTTCTTTCCCAGAACAACAATGAGGTCATCGCCAACGTGGGGAAATGGCTGGCAGATGTCTTCACGCCTGGCAACCCCCTGTACTGGCTTCTGGTATTCGTGAGCGTCATCATCTTCAGCTTCTTCTACACGGTGGTCCTTTTCCAGCAGCAGAACCTGGCCGAGAACTTGCAGCGTCAGGGTGGATTCATACCAGGCATCCGTCCTGGCCGTCCCACGGAGGAGTACATTAACCGGGTGCTCATGCGCATCACTTGGGCGGGAGCCCTCTTCTTGGGCTTCATGGCCATTTCCCCCTTCATAGCTGGCCTCCTCTTTGGGGCCGATGTAAGCCTGCAAGGAAGGAGCTTCCAATTTGGCATCAGCGCTAGCGGCATCATCATCGTGGTAGGCGTGGTGCTGGACATGATGCGCCAAATTGAGGCGCAAGTGCTAATGCGCCGCTACGAGGGGTTTATCCGCTAGGAGGGAAGATGTACCTGGTGCTCCTTGGCCTGCCAGGGGCTGGCAAGGGTACCCAGGCTGAATATTTGTGTCGACATCTGGGCATAGGCCATCTCACGACAGGCGAGATGTTCCGAGATCACATACGGCGAGGCACCCCCTTAGGGGAGCAAGCCCGCCCCTATGTGGAGGGTGGACAACTAGTGCCCGACTCCATAACCATCGCTATGGTCGTAGAGGAGCTTCAGGGGCCTCGCTGCCGCCAGGGATGCCTGCTGGACGGGTTTCCTCGTACCTTGGCCCAAGCCCAAGCCTTAGATGAAGCCCTGTCCCAACAGGGCAAAGAGATAGACCTGGCCATCTACTTGCACGTGCCCGAGGGGGAGCTGGTGAGAAGGCTTTCGGGCCGGTGGAGCTGTCCTAGCTGCGGCGCCGTTTATCACCAAGTCTACTCCCCTCCCCGAACCCCCGGGGTGTGTGATAACTGTGGCACGTCCCTCTACCAGCGGGAAGATGACAGGCCTGAGGTGGTGCGCCGTCGCCTAGAGGTGAATAAGGGGCAGCTGGAAGAACTGCTAACATATTATCGCAACCAGAACAAGCTGCGCGAAGTAGACGGCACCCGGGAGATCTCCCAGGTGACTCACGAGCTCTTAGCCGTCATAGGGGCTTATAGGAGGGGATGACGGCTCATGGCCATCGAGATCAAGTCTAAGGAAGAGATAGCCATTATGCGGGAGGCGGGGCGCCATGTGGCCCAGGTCCTCCAGCTCTTGGTGGAACACGTGCGTCCCGGTGTTAGGGAGAAGGAGCTGGACCAGCTGGTGCGCAGGGAGTTCAGCCGTAGGGGAGTGGTACCCACCTTTTTGGGCTATCATGGCTATCCCGCCACCGTATGCATATCGGTCAACGATAAGATCGTCCACGGCATCCCTGGTGACCGTCCTTTCCAGGAGGGGGACATTGTAAGCATTGACCTAGGCTGCACCTACAAGGGCTTTGTGGCCGATGCCGCCGTTACCATTGGCGTGGGCCGCATAAGCCTTGAGGCCCAACGCCTTATAGATGTGACGCGAGAGGCCTTGTGGCGGGGGATAAAGGCAGCTAGGGCAGGGGCAAGGGTAGGCGACATAGGTTACGCCATCCAGAGCTACGTGGAGTCCCAAGGCTTCTCGGTGGTCAGGGAGTACGTGGGCCACGGTGTGGGCAGGCAGATGCATGAAGACCCGCAAATCCCTAACTACGGTGAGCCAGGAAAGGGGCTAGAGCTGCGGCCAGGCATGGTTATCGCCATAGAGCCTATGGTGAACATGGGGACATGGCGCACCCGCCGCGACCCCGATGGCTGGACGGTGCGCACCGTAGATGGCAGCCTCTCCGCCCACTTTGAGCACACCATCGCCATAACCGATGGCGAGGCCCTGGTCCTAACCTTGCCATGAGAGGGGAAGAAGGGCTTATAATAAAAATTTGGCGCTGGAGGTGACAGGCCTAGGAAAGATATGGCCAAGAAGGAGACTATAGAGGTGGAGGGGATAGTGAAGGAAGCTCTACCCAACGCTATGTTCCGGGTAGAGCTGGCTAACGGTCACTTGGTCCTTGCCCATGCCTCGGGCAAGATGCGCATGCACTTTATACGCGTCTTGCCTGGAGACAGGGTGCTTGTGGAGCTTTCCCCCTATGATCTGAGCCGGGGGCGCATCACATACCGCTTCCGTGCCACTGAGGGGCAAGGATGAAGGTGCGTCCCTCTGTCAAGCGGCGATGCCCTAAGTGCAAGGTGGTGCGTCGTAAAGGCGTGGTTTATATCATCTGCGAAAATCCCCGTCACAAGCAGAGGCAAGGCTAGGAGAGGGATATGGCACGTATCGCTGGTGTAGACATCCCCAACGATAAGCAAGTAGCAATTTCCCTCACTTACATATATGGGATTGGGCGCACTCGGGCCCTAGAGATCTGCCGTCACACAGGGGTAGATCCCGCCAAGAAGGTGAAAGACCTTACCGATGAAGAGCTTTCCCGCATCCGCGAGTTCATCGATCGCAACTTTAAGGTGGAAGGGGAGCTAAGGGCGCAGATGCGCCAGGACATTCAACGCCTTATAGAGATCAATTGCTATCGGGGGATAAGGCACCGTCGGGGCCTGCCGGTGCGGGGCCAGAGGACCAGGACCAATGCCCGCACTCGCAAGGGGCCCCGCAAGACGGTAGCGGGCAAGCGGCGGGCTAAAGTAAGGAAGTAGGAGTAGGTGAGGAGATGGCGCAGCGTAAGGGAGGCCCTCGTCGACGGGAGCGAAAGAACGTCCCTGTAGGACGGGCTTATATCCAGTCCACCTTTAACAACACCATCATCACCATTACTGACCTCCAGGGCAACGTCATAACCTGGGCTAGTAGTGGCACGGTGGGGTTCAAGGGGTCCCGTAAGGGTACGCCCTATGCTGCTAGCGTCGCCGCCGAGGCGGCGGCCCGCAAGGCGATGGAACACGGCATGCGTCAGGTGGAGGTCTTAGTAAAGGGGGCTGGGGGAGGAAGGGAGCCAGCCATTCGGGCGCTGCAGGCGGCAGGGCTGCAAGTAACAGCTATAAGGGATGTGACCCCTATACCCCACAACGGTTGTCGTCCCCCCAAGCGACGGCGCGTATAGCAGGAGGAAAGGGAGATGGCGAGATATACAGGCCCCGTATGCCGTCTTTGTCGGCGCGTGGGCGAAAAGCTATACCTAAAGGGCGAGAAGTGCTATACGGAAAAGTGTCCCTTTGAGAAGCGTCCCTATTTCCCTGGGCAGCACGGGCCCCTACGGCGCCAGCGCCTAAGCGACCGGGGCCTACAGCTGAGGGAGAAGCAGAAGGCCCGCTACATCTACGGCGTCCTGGAGCGCCAGTTCCGCCGTTTCTTCGCTGAAGCTCGGCGCCGAAAGGGGCCCACCGGCGAAAACCTGGTGAAGCTTCTGGAAAGGCGCCTGGACAACGTAGTCTATCGTCTGGGTTGGGCCCAGTCTCGCGCCCAGGCGCGGCAGATAGTCCGTCATGGCCACATCGCCGTCAACGGTCGCAAGGCGGATATCCCCTCCATACTGTTGCGTCCTGGCGACGAAGTGAGTTGGACGCCCAGGGGGCAGCGCAGCCATCTCTTTGAGGAGGCGAAGGCCATGGTGGGAGCTCGGCCTATCCCATTGTGGTTGAGTATGGATGAGGGCTCTATGAGGGGCCGTGTCCTGCAAGAGCCTCAGATAGCAGAGATGGCGGTCCCCTTCGACACGGCCTCCATAGTGGAGTACTACTCTCGGTAGTAGCGGGAAGGGAGGTGGGTTGGCCTTGACCCAACAGGAGCTTATTGAGCTACCCAGGGTGGAGATCGAGGAAGACAAGGGGAGTTACGCCAAAGTTACCATTTCGCCCCTTATGGTTGGGTTTGGGATCACCCTGGGTAACAGCCTGCGAAGGGTGTTACTCAGCTCCCTGCCGGGAGCAGCCATTACCAGGGTCAGGGTGGAAGGGCTCCTCCATGAGTTCTCCACCATCCCCCACGTGAAGGAGGACGCCATCGAATTCCTTCTTAACCTGAAGCAGGTGCGCATACGGCCCTTAGCCCTCCGACCCGGCACCATCATCTTGGACGTCCAAGGCCGGGAAGGGGAAGTAACGGCGGCAGACCTTCTAACCCCTGAGCACCTTCAGATCGTTAACCCTCAACAACATCTCCTCACCATCGACTCGTCTGAGGCGAGGATCTACGCTGAGATGAAGGTGGAGATCGGCCGGGGGTTCCGACCGGCTGGCCAAGGGGACAACCTCCCCATAGGCTTTATGGCTATAGACGCCGTCTTTTCGCCGGTGCGCAAAGTGGGCTACCAAGTGCAACCCCGAAGGTCTCCCCAAGGTACTCAGTACGATTCCCTTGTGCTAGAAGTGTGGACCGACGGTTCTATAGAGGCAGTAGAGGCCATAAGGAAAGCGGCCGAGATCCTAAGGGATCACATGACTGCCGTGGCCCAGGTGGGTAAGCCACCGGTCCCCGTGATCTCCCGGGGCATAGGCGCTGGGCTCCTCCTTACCGAGGAGCAGCGCAACATGCCCATAGGTGAGCTAGGCCTGTCCATCCGCACTTATAACGCCCTCCGTCGCACAGGGATCTCTACCGTGGGCGAACTCCTGGAGCTAACGGAGGACGAGATCTTGTCCCTACGCAACTTTGGCCCCAAGTCGTACGAAGAGGTGCGCCAGCGTTTAGAGGAGTTTGGCATCCTGCCGGCAGCTGGGGTTGAGAGACAGCCCCCTGAAAGGTTGGTAGAAGGGGAAGCTCTCGAGGAGGAGATGGCAGCTGCCACTGAGGTGGAGGTCCCCCAAGCCACGTCTGAGGAGGCGGCCCCATCTCCCGAGGCTGCCGCCCTGGAGGGGATAGACCCAAGGCTAGCCAAGCTGTGGGAGGTCAAGGCACGGCTGGAGGAAGAGAAAAAGGAGGAATAGGCCTATGGCCCATCAGATAGACGGGCGCAAACTAGGCAGGCCCACTGACCACCGCCTGGCCCTCCTCCGTAACCAGGTGACGGAGCTATTGCGTCACGAAAGGATAGTCACCACCGAGGCCAAGGCGAAGGAGGTGCGAGGCTTGGCCGAGAAGATGATCACCCTTGCTAAAAGGAACGACCTGAGTGCCCGGCGTCGCGCCTTGGCCTTCCTGTACGACAAGAAGGTGGTACGAAAACTGTTCAACGAGCTAGGGCCCCGCTATTCCCAGCGCCCTGGTGGCTACACCCGCATCATCAAGCTTGGCCCGCGCCAAGGCGATGGCGCCCGCCTGGTCCAATTAGAGCTGGTGGACTCGCCACTAGCCTCCCAAGAAGCCAGCTAAAACCGAAGTGACAGAGGAACGTCGCATCGCCCTCCTAGTGGAATATGAAGGGACAGCTTACGCTGGCTCTCAGCTCCAAGGCAATACTCCCACCATCCAGGGGGCATTGGAAGAAGCTATCTACCGCCTTACAGGGGAGAAGAGGCGGGTGACGATGGCTGGCCGTACCGATGCCGGCGTCCATGCCAAGGGGCAGGTGGCATCTTTCCTCACCCAGCGTCCCTATCCCTCCTACACCTTTGTAGATGGGCTCAACCGCTACCTGCCCGAGGATATCGCTGTACTAGCGGCAGCTGAGGTGCCCATCTCCCTCAATGTGCGAGGCCACGCCCGCAGGCGATGGTACCGCTATACCATGTGCCTGCGCCCAGCCCGCCTGGTCTTACTGCGGCGCTTCGCTTGGCATGTGCCAGGCCCTCTAGACCTGGAAGCTATGGCCCAGGCTACCTCCCTCTTAGAGGGAGAGCATGATTTTGCAGCCTTTACCACCCCTGCCTTCAACAGGAGGACTATCCGCCATGTCTACCGCTGCCACCTGTGGTGGCGGGGTAACTTGGTATTCTTGGATATGGAGGCCAACGCCTTCCTCCCCCAGCAGGTGCGGCGCACCGTAGGCGCCCTAATAGAGATAGGAAAGGGGCGCCTGCCTTTATCCGTGCTAGAGGAGTGGCTGCAGCATCGCCCCCCGGGAGCAGCCTATTGGGCTGCCCCTCCTCACGGTTTGTGCCTTATGCGGGTATACTATGACGAGGAGATATTTGGCCATGGCGTTGAAACGACTCAAGACCTACCAGCCTAAAGAAAAGGAGCTCTTACACCTTTGGCATGTGATAGACGCCCAGGGCCAAGTCCTGGGACGGCTGGCAGCCCAGGTGGCGCGGCTCCTTATGGGCAAACACAAGCCCACCTATACCCCTCACCTGCCTGTGGGCGATTACGTGGTGGTGATCAACGCTGCCAAAGTGAGGGTGACGGGCAAGAAACTTTTACAGAAGCTCTACCACCGCCACTCCGGCTACATGGGGGGCCTAAAGGAGATCCCCCTGAGGGAGATGCTCGCCAGGCACCCTGAGCGGGTGGTGAAGCTAGCGGTGAAGGGGATGCTGCCCAAGAACCGACTAGGACGCCAGCTTCTGCGTCGCCTAAAGGTGTATCCAGGGCCTGAACATCCTCACGAAGCTCAAGTTAGGTGGAGCGAAAGCGTCATCGCCAGTGGCAGGGAGGGAAGCTAAGGGCCATGACCCAGGAGACAGGAACCAGAACGATCTCGCCCTTTTCTGGGCGCTACATTGAGGGCATAGGCCGCCGCAAGATGGCCACCGCCCGCGTGAAGCTGTTTGAAGCTCCGGCAGGTCAAGGGGGCCAGATCATAGTGAACGGCCGGCCCTTTAGGGAGGTCTTTACCCGTCTTCTGCACTGGGTGCAGGTCCTTCGTCCTTTGGAGGTGGCGGGGGCTACCCAGCGTTTCAATGTCAGCGTGAAGGTCAGTGGAGGTGGCATCTCCGGGTGGGCAGGGGCCATCGCCCATGGGCTGGCAAGGGCCCTTGTGGCCTGGAATCCGGAGCTAAAGCCTGTCCTGAGGCAAGCAGGCCTCCTCACCCGCGATCCCAGAGTGAAAGAGCGCCAGAAGTACGGGCTGAAGCGGGCCAGGAAGGCTCCTCAGTACAGCAAGCGCTAAACTTGGGACATCCACCTCTTCAGACGGTCGATGGCGTATGTAGAGGTGGGGTCTACCTGGTTGAGGAACGCCAAGTAGCAGCTGGCGTAGTCCAGTAGGAGGGTAGAAGAAAGCATCTGGGCCAGTGGGGACTGGCCTTTGGCCTCTATCTCTTGCACATCTACCCCTGCCTCTTCCAAAAGGCGACGGGTGAAGTGATAGCGCAGGAGGATGCGAGGGTGCATCCCCTGCCCCCGCAGCATGACCACCGTTGTGAGGCCTGCCACCTGGGTAGGTAGGCCATATCCTAAGACGGCGTTATGGTCGGCCTCGGGCAATTCCTCCCAGAAGGCCCATGCCTTGGCGTTTTCGTTCACCTGGGTCTTGAAGCGACGGGCGACGGGGGCCAGGTGTTGGGCCCCCGTAGACAACCACCAGGCGCCCCTTAAGCCGGCGGGCCAGGGCCTTAGCTGGGCTCTCGGCGACCTCAGGCCCTAGGGCCTTGGCCTCTTCCTCCATTAGGGAGATGGCCTCCTCTACTTGCTCATGGATATGGGCGATCATGCCCACCTTAGACGCGAGGGCCAGAAGGGGCATAAGGCTATAGCCTAGGGCTGCCCTGGGCTGCCCCCGAAATTTCACCAAGAAGGCTGGAACCCCGTGCTGACGGGCCATATCTAGAAGCTGGCCATCGGTGGTGATGACGGCCTTGGCAACAGGGGCGAGGAGGGCTTGCCGGAAGGCGGAGAGGGTCTCTTCTGTCTGGCCCGAATAGCTGGAGGCGACGACGAGGGTAGTATGGTCTAACCATGTGGGCATCTCGTACCCTCTTACCGTTAGCAGGGGGCCGTGCAGAGGGAGGGTGGCCACATAATCGGCGGCGATGGCCGAGCCGCCCATGCCCAGGACGACTATCTTGTCTATTGGGCCCCAGGGGGGAAGGTCCCACGTTTGGGCCTCTTGCCACGCCTGACGACACTGCTGAGGAAGGCCGTAGATGGCCTCCAGCATCCCTTGGGGATCTTGGAGAGCCATGGCCCGGGGGTCGTCCAGTATGTCCATCTTCAGACGCCTGCTAAGCGACAGGCGTCGGCCAACACCTCCTTCACCTGATGGGGCTCGCCTCGTACCTCGCTGTATATGCGTAGGAGGGGCTCGGTGCCTGAGAGGCGCAGCACTACCCAGCCACCTTCCAGTAGGAAGCGTACCCCGTCTATAGCGTCGCGCCCCACTACAGCCATGCCGCCGATGCGAGAAGGAGATATGGTGGCCAGGCGATGGGCCAAGGCTTCCCTCTCCCCTGGCGATACCTCTACGTCTATACGGTCGTAATAGTGGGGGCCGATGCGGGAGAAGAGCTCATCTACAAGCTGGGTAGGGGTCTTCTTTCGCTTCACCATAAGGTCCAGGAAGCAGAGGGCGGAGAAGATGCCGTCCCTTTCTGGCAGATGGCCACGGAAAGCATATCCACCCGATTCTTCTCCAGCGATGATGGCATCTACCTGGCGCATCTTAGGGCCCAAGAACTTGAACCCTACACCAGTCTCATAGATGGGTAGGGAGTACGGCTCGGCAAGGGGGAAGACCATGCGGGTTGCAGTGACAGATTTGACTATAGGCCCCCTCATTTCCCGAACTTCTAACAGGTAGTAGGTGAAGAGGGCCAGGGCCCGCTGGTTGTCTAAAAAGCGCCCCTCTTCGTCCACGATCCCTAAGCGGTCGCCATCGCCATCGGTAGCTAGGCCTACGTGGGCTTGGTGGGCACGCACTGCCCGTCCTAGGGGGCCCAGGTTACGGGCGATGGGCTCGGGGGCGGCCATCCTTGGGAATATGGGGTTGCGTCCGCCCCGTATCTGCCAGACACGGGTTGCTCCTCCTTCCATGAGTTGGCGGATGTAACCGCTAGCAGCCCCATGCATGGGGTCTACCACCACCTTTAGGCCGGCTGCGCGGATAGCCTCTAGGTCTATGAGGTTGCCCACATGGCGGAGATAACCGGGAGTTGGGTCCCACAGCTCTAAAAGGCCAAGTCTTTTCGCCTCTTCCCATGAGATGCGAGGTATCTTTGGCCATTCTGTGTCGTCGGGTATTAGGGACTGGACCTCGTCCAGGACTTCGGGGGGTGCACTGCCGCCGTAGGAGGGTCTAACCTTGAAGCCCTGCCACCGCCACGGGTTGTGGCTGGCAGTGATAATAACAGCGCCATCGAGACCTAGCTGGAGGATGCCATGGGCGACCACAGGTGTGGGGGTGGCTCTGGGAGTAAAGAAGATGGGGATCCGGTGGGCGGCGAGGACCTCTGCTGCTGCCTGGGCGAAGTCCTCGGCGGCGAAGCGGGTGTCGTAGCCCACCAGTATCCCCTTGGAGGCGCCTTGGCGCTCCAGATAGCGGGCAAACCCTTCGGCACAGGCACGGACGGCATCAAAGGTGTAATCTTGGGCGATGATGGCCCGCCAGCCGTCGGTCCCGAACTGAATGCGCCTCATAGTCGCAAGTGGGGTACCTCCTCACTGGCTTCCCGGAGGTCTTTAACGGTATCGATAGCCCGCCAGTAGGCGCGGCTGCGGTAGCCCCACAGCTTCCCCTCCTCGGCCAGGAGGGGGAAGGTGGTGATCTCATGGTCGCCCCTATCGGGCAGAAGGGCGAAGAACTGGGGGGAAAGTACATATATGCCCCCGTTGATCCAGTGGCGAAGGATGGGCTTTTCTATGAACCCCTTTATCTGTCCATCCCTGCCCACGTGGACGACGCCGTAGGGGCTTTTGAGGGGTACGAGCATCACCGTAGCTACCGCACCCTTACGCCGGTGATACTGTACCAGATGGTCCAGGGGCTGGGTGGTGATAATGTCGCCGTTAAGGGCGATGACAGGGTCAGTATCTTGGGGCAATAGACGGTAGCCCAATTTGAGGGCCCCTCCACGCCCCATGGGCCTCTCCTCTACGGAGTAGTCTATGCAGACGCCGAAGTGGCTACCATCGCCGAAATACTCTCGGATGACGTGGGCCTTGTAATGGCACAGCATTACGATGTGGGTCACCCCGTACCGGTGTAGCCAGCGCACCTGGTATTCCAAGATGGGCCTACCTGCCACTTCCACCATGGGCTTAGGCCTGTCGGCGGTGTAGGGCCTAAGCCGCTCTCCTTCGCCACCAGCGATGATAAGGGCGTACATGACCCCCACCAAACCTTTTCTGCAGGGTCTAGGCCCTATGGCGCAGGCCAGCTGCCTCCCGCAGGGCCTGGGCCTTATCGGTGTGCTCCCAAGGCAGGTCTACATCGGTGCGGCCGAAGTGGCCATAGGCGGCGATGTGTCGGTATATGGGGCGGCGAAGGTTTAGCTGCTGGATAATCCCCTTGGGGCTCAGGTCGAAATGTCTCCGTACTAGCTCCACCAGCTCGCCATGGTCGAACTTATGGGTGCTGAAGGTCTCTATGGAAATGGCCACGGGCTGGGGATGGCCGATGGCATAACATAGCTCCACCTCAACCCTATCTGCCAGGCCAGCTGCCACCAAATTCTTAGCCACCCACCTAGCAGCATAGGTAGCCGAGCGGTCTACCTTAGAGGGGTCCTTGCCGGAGAAAGAGCCTCCCCCGTGACGGGCAGCGGAGCCGTAGGTGTCAACGATGTTCTTGCGTCCCGAAAGGCCTGTATCGGCAGCTGGTCCCCCCAAAACGAAGCTGCCGCTGCGATTGACGTGGATGTCTGTCTGGCTGTCTAGCCACTTACCAAGGACGGGCCTGATGACATGCTCAATGACGTCTGCCCTGATGCGCTGTTGGGTGATGGGGCCCCTATCGTCTTGGTCGTCGTGCTGGGCAGCGATGACTACGGCCGCTGCCCGCTTGGGCTCCCCGTAAGAGTACTCTATTGTCACCTGAGACTTGCCATCGGGTCGCAGGTAGGGGATGATACCCTTTTTTCGGCATTCCGCCAGACGCATGCACAGGCGGTGGGCCAGCATGATGGGTAGGGGCATAAGCTCGGGGGTCTCGGTGCAGGCGAACCCTATCATGATCCCCTGGTCGCCTGCCCCTTCGTCCTCCCCTACGGCGGCGGCGATCTCTGGGGCCTGGCGCTTGATGGAGACGATGATGCCACAAGAGTCGGCATCGAACCGGTACTCTGGTTTGGTGTAGCCTACCTCGCGGATGACCTGCCGGGCGATGTCATCGTAGTTGACGTAATGGGTGGTGGTGATCTCCCCTAGGATGACGATGAGGCCGGTGGTGGCGGTCACCTCACAGGCTACATGGGCCTTAGGGTCGTGGCATAAGATCTCGTCCAGGATGGCATCGGCTATCTGATCGCATAGCTTATCGGGGTGTCCCTCAGTGACTGACTCGGCAGTCATAAGGACAGAGGGTGCGCTCATAAGGGTCAGCGCCATGGCCTTACCTCCTTTGTCATTAGGTCCCTTCCTCCCAACTGGATAGGTAGCGTCTCTGCTCTTCCGTCAGCGCGTCTATCTGGATGCCCATAGAGGCGAGCTTGAGGCGGGCGACCTGATCGTCTATCTCTTTGGGGACGTTGTAGACGGCTGGCGAGAGGCGCTCCTTGAGGCGAGCGAGGTATTCTACGGCGAGGGCCTGGTTGGCGAAGCTCATGTCCATAACGCTTGGGGGGTGGCCCTCGGCGGCGGCCAGGTTTATGAGCCTGCCTTCCCCCAGGAGGTAAAGGCGACGCCCATCGGCCAGTTGGTATTCGTCTACATGGGGGCGGATGCGCTCCTTCCTTACGCTCATCTCCTCCAGGGCGGGTATGTTGATTTCCACGTTGAAATGGCCTGAGTTGGCCAAGATGGCTCCGTCCTTCATCTTCTCCAAGTGGGGGCGGTCGATAACATTTATATCGCCGGTGAGGGTTATGAAGATATCGCCTAGGGGGGCGGCCTGGGCCATGGGCATGACCATGAACCCGTCCATTGCCGCCTCTAGGGCCTTAACCGGGTCCACCTCGGTGATGATGACTTTGGCGCCAAGGCCTCTGGCCCGCATGGCTACACCTCTACCGCACCAGCCATATCCGGCCACCACTACTGTCTTGCCCGCCCACAATATGTTGGTGGCGCGCGTTATGCCATCGATGGTGCTCTGGCCTGTGCCGTAACGGTTATCGAAGAGGTGCTTGGTAGAGGCCTCATTGACGGCGATGATGGGGTAGAGGAGGGCTCCCTGCTGGGCCATAGAGCGTAGCCTTATGACGCCGGTGGTGGTCTCCTCAGTGCCGCCAATTACTTCACGCGCCTGGTGGGGCCGTTCCTTGTGGAGGGTGGTCACTAGGTCAGCGCCATCATCCAAGGTGATGTGGGGGACTATGTCTAAGGCGTGGCGAATGTGCTGGTAGTAGATCTCTGGGTCTTCGCCACGGATGGCGAAGACGGGAATGCCGTATTCGGCCACAAGCGCTGCGGCCACATCGTCTTGGGTAGATAGGGGGTTGGAGGCGCAAAGGGCCAGCTGGGCGCCCCCATCTTTGAGGCAAAGGGCAAGGTTAGCTGTCTCAGTGGTGATGTGAAGACAACCGGCGATGCGTATCCCCTCTAGGGGCCTCTCTTTGGCGAACCGCTGACGGATAAGGCTTACTACAGGCATCTCCCTGGCCGCCCATTGGATGCGTTTTATCCCTTCAGGGGCCAGGGATAGGTCGCGCACGTGGTATTCTATGGTGGGACGGCTCATCATCTCCTCCAAGGTTTCATAATATGACTATTTCCCTCCCTTGATCACCCCCTCGCCGCTGGGCCCAGACCCGTCTCAGCCAGGAAGAGATGCCCAAAAAGTCCCGCCTCACGGCTGGCGTCTCCAGGAGGGTGCCCTCCACCTTGTAGCCTAAGCGGGAGTATAGGGCGATGGCAGCTCGGTTGTTGGCGTCTACCGTCAGGTAGACATTGGGGCAGAGGGACAGGAGGTGCTCGGTGACGGCCCCCACCACCATGGTGGCCAGGCGGCGGCCCCGGTAGTGGGGATGGGTGAAGACGTTGCCCACCACTGCTATCCCTTCCTCAGGTGCCACTATGTGGGTGCCGGCTATGGCCACCAACTTCCCGTTCACCAGGGCGCCGTAGTACACCCCTTCGTCGATGGCCCGTGCTGGGTAGGCAGCGGGGCCACCCTCCGTGCTGTAGAGGCGGTTAATGGGCTCTATGTCCTTGCCACGCAAGCGCACTACCCTCACGTTGGCGATGAGCCCAGGAGGGGCATATGTAGACCGGTCTACCCCCATGCGCAGCATTAAATTGGTCTGGGAGAGGGAGAAGTAGCGCCCTACCACCGGCTGATGATGGGTTTCCAAAGAGAAGAAGGTCCAGCGGGGCCCTTGGTGGAGGCGGAGGACGGCCTCAAGGGCCCTATCGTCCCCCAGGGTAAGTGTGAAGCTAATGGGGGAGGACGTAGCGTAGAAGAGCAAGGCCCGCCCTTGATCCCCCTCAGCCAGGAAGTAGTGGGCCCTGGGGAACAGATGGGGTTCCAGGTATCCCAACGCTAAGGCGGCATACGATCTGTGTGGGGAAAGGAGTTGACGGATGTCATCCCTGTGCTGAAGGGAACGGACGGTATATATATGACGGGCCTTGCGTAGCGGTATAGCCCCCTCCATTTATCTCCCCTCGGGGATGTAGGGTGCCAGGATGGGATGAAGGTCCTGCACCAGGTCTGGCGATACTAAGGCCCAAGAGGTAACTAGGGCATCCTTTAGGGCGGTGGCGCAGGGACAGGTACGCCTTTGGGGCAGGAGGGGGATTAAATTGCTGATGGCCCTTTTGGCCGTTTCCATCCCTTTCTGCAGGTTCTGGAGAACTAGCTCCACGGTCACCGCCTCGTAATGGGGGTGCCATACATCATAATCGGTGACCACGGCCAAGGTAGCATAGCAGAGCTCCGCCTCGCGGGCCAGGCGGGCCTCAGGGAGGGCAGTCATGCCTATGATGTCTGCTCCCCAAGAGCGGTATAGATGTGACTCGGCGCGGGTGGAGAAGGAGGGGCCCTCTATGACCACGTATGTGCCCCCAGGGTGGACGGTGGCCCCTGCCTGCCGGGCAGCCTCTACCAGGGCGGGACGCAGGACAGGGCAGAAGGGCTCGCCAAAGGCGATGTGGGCCACTAGCCCCCTTCCAAAGAAGGTCCCCCTCCTCCCATGGGTGCGATCGATGAGTTGGTCTGGTACTACCATGTGCAAGGGGGCTATCTCCTCTCGCAGCGATCCTACGGCCGAGACGGAGATCACCATCTCCACGCCCAGAACCTTGAGGGCATAGATGTTGGCGAGGTTAGGTATCTCTGAAGGTAGCAGGCGGTGCCCTTTCCCGTGCCGGGGCAAGAAGGCTACCCTCTCCCCTCCTAGCCTGCCTAAGACGAGGGCATCAGATGGGGCGCCAAAGGGCGTGTCCACGTGCACCTCTTCTATCTCTTCTAGCCCCTCCATCTGGTAAAGGCCCGAGCCGCCGATAACGCCCAGACGGGCCCGCCTTTCACCCATGGGCTACCCCCTCTAACTCTGCCAGGGTAGGCAACGATTTCTGGTAAGGGGGGCGAGCTATCCCCTTTTCGGTGATGATGGCTGTCACCAGGTGGGCAGGGGTAACATCGAAGGCGGGGTTGAAAGCGTCCAAGCCCTTTGGGGCCGTGGGGATGCCCATAACCCTCTTTACCTCCTCTGCAGAACGCTCCTCAATGGGGATCTGGCTGCCACTGGGACAGGCCAGGTCGATGGTGCTTGTGGGGGCAGCTACGTAAAAGGGGACGTTGTGCTCCTTGGCCAAAAGGGCCAAAGGATAGGTGCCAACCTTATTGGCCACATCGCCGTTGCAGGCGATGCGGTCGGCCCCTACTATTGCGGCCTGGACTAGCCCCCTGGCCATGACTACCCCCGCCGCCCCATCGACGATAAGGCTGCTGGGCACTCCCAGTTGCTCCAATTCCCAGGCGGTGAGACGTGCCCCCTGCAGGAGGGGCCTCGTCTCGGTGAGGTAGACGTGGGTGATGCGCCCCTCTTCCCAGGCCATCTTGATGATGCCCAAGGCAGTCCCGTAGCCTCCGGTAGCTAAAGCCCCAGTGTTGCAGTGGGTGATGACTCTCGCCCCCTGGGGGAGTAAAGAGGCGCCAAATCGGGCCAGCTCTAGGTCTGCCTCCTCCTGTTGGCGATGGATAGTCTTGGCTTCTGCCAATATGGCAGCTGTCGCCTCTTGGGGTGTACGGTAGCGATAGGCGCATTTCATGATTCTGGCCAAGGCCCAGGTGAGGTTGACGGCGGTGGGACGAGTAGCTGCTAGGTAGGCCGCTGCCTCCTCCAGATGGGCCAAGAACTTCTCCATCTCCCCCTGGGGCGCCTCTAGGGCTGCTAGGGCCATGCCATAGGCAGCGGCGATCCCTATAAGTGGTGCCCCCCTCACCTGTAGCCGACGAATCGCCTCCGCTACCTGATGGTAGGAAGTAGCCTCAGCATACCGCTCTTCGTGGGGCAAGAGGGTCTGGTCAAGGAAGATGAGGTGGTCGGCTTCCCATCTTATGGGCCTCATGGTGCTCTCTAACATTATGCCATGACCCCATGCTAGAATTAGTCCATGACCGCGCGGAAGGTGGGGCTATGGCCCAGGTCACAGAACTTAAGGAGAGGGCAGAGGCTGAGCTGGAGCAGCGGCGGGAAGAGCTGGTGGAACTAAGCCTGCGCATCCATTCTCACCCTGAGGTGGCCTTCCAAGAATATCAGGCGTCCCGTTGGCTGGCCGAATATTTGGAGGCCAACGGTTTTAAGGTGGAAAGGAACTTTTGTGGCCTGGAAACGGCGTTCCGAGCGGTTTACGGCTCGGGGAGCCCCCACATCGCCTTTTTAGCTGAGTATGATGCCCTTCCTGGGATAGGGCACGGGTGTGGTCATAATATCATCGGCACGGCTTCTACGGCAGCAGGTGTTGCCTGCCGGGGCGCAGTCGACCTTTTGGGCGGGACTGTTTACGTTATTGGGACGCCGGCTGAGGAGGCTGCAGGGGGCAAGGCGCTGATGGCCGCGCGCGGCGGCTTCGATGGCCTAGACTGCGCCATGCTGGTACATCCTGCCTCCCGCAACGTTGTGGTCACTTATGCCTTGGCCTGTATCGAGTTGGAAGTAGAGTTCTTGGGCAAGGCAGCCCATGCCGCTGCCGCCCCCGAGGCAGGGATCAACGCCCTGGACGCCATGATAGTGGCCTTCTCGGCACTGGGCCTCTTGCGGCAGCAGGTGAGAGATGGGGCCCGTATCCATGGCATAATTACCGATGGTGGTCAGGCGGTAAACGTTATCCCCCATCGGACGGCAGCCAGCCTTTTGGTTCGTGCCCTTGACGATGCCTATCTGGAGGCGTTGCGGGAGCGGGTCTTGGCGTGCTTCCGGGCTGGTGCTGAGGCCACCGGCTGCGAACTGCGTTTCCGGTGGGGCGATGATAGACGCTACATGACTATGTGTACCAATATGACCCTGGCTGAGGTGTTCCGGTCTAACTTGGAGGCCCTAGGACGTCAGGTATCCCCAGAGGAGCCGCGGGCGTTTGGATCTACCGATATGGGCAACGTGAGCCATCTGCTTCCGGCCATCCATCCTACCATCGCTGTGGCCCCCTCAGACGTGCCTATCCATACAGAGGCGTTCCGGGAGTTTGCTGCCTCAGAGGCAGGTCACCAGGCCCTGATAGACGCAGCCAAGGCCCTGGCTGCCACAGGGATAGATCTCCTAGCCGATCCTTCCATCTTGGCCCGGGCCTGGGAGGAGTTCCGCCTCCGTTCAGGCGGTCGATAGCCCCCTTAAGACCTCTAGCATCCCTGAAAGGGCTGCCTCCCTGGCCACCCTGAGGGCCGAGGAGATGGCGCGGGCGTCGCTCCTTCCGTGGGCTACGAAAACGAGGCCGTCTACCCCGAACAAAGGGCCAGCCCCGTATTCCCGCCAGCTAGTGCGCCGCAAAAGGTCGCGCACTGCCGGAGCTAGCACCGCCCCGGCCAGACCCAAGAAGGGGAGGGCAGGCAGTAAGGCGAGCAGGGCCAAAGGGTGGTAGGGCCGGCCCACAAGGGCTTCCCACCCAAGGCGCTTCACCAGGTCTACCATCCCCTCCATGGTCTTGATGACGACGTTGCCTGTGAAGCCATCGGTGACGATGACGTGGGCTACCCCCCGCGTGATGTCCTTCCCCTCCACGTTGCCCACGAAGTTGAGGCCCGAGGCCTTAAGGAGGTGGTAGGCCTCTTGGGCCAAGGCATTACCCTTGCCCTCCTCCTCGCCGATGTTGAGGAGGGCCACCCGGGGCCGCTCCACCTTCCACACCTTCTCCATGTAGGCGGCGGCCATGGCAGCCCATTGTAGTAGGTACGGAGGCTTGGCATCGGCGTTGGCGCCCACATCTAACAGGAGGGTTATGGGCTGCCCTATGGGCATAACGGCAGCCAGAGTAGGCCTCTCTATCCCCTTTAGGCGCCCCAAGTACATGATGGATGCCGCCATAACTGCCCCCGTATTGCCAGCAGAGACGAAAGCCTGGGCCCGCCCCTCCTTCAGGAGCTTGAGCCCTATAACAATGGACGACCCCCTTTTGCGCCAAGCGGCCCGCGCCGGGTCCTCGTCCATGGCGATCACCTCGCTGGCAGGCACCACCTCAAGCCCTGGCGGTAGAGGGCGCTGGCGTTTTAGCTCCTCCTCTATCTCTTGGGGGCGACCCACTAGGGCCACCCTCATCCCCCAGCGGCGGCACGCCACTACGGCCCCAGCCACCGGCTCCCGGGGCGCATAATCCCCCCCCATGGCGTCCAAGGCGATCACTGGCTCATCACCCATAACATCACCCCTGCCCATACTAAGGGCCCTCCACCCCTTGACACCATACCACCCCTGTGTTACCCTTGCCTCCACAGGATAGTGTCAAAATGACACTAAGTCAGGGATGGGAAGGATGAAGGCTCAACCGGTTCTGCTGGTAAGTGAAGAGGACCTGCTCAATGAGGCGATGGAGTGTCCGGCCGATCGTCCTTTGGAGACGCGGCCCTTGGCCCAGGAGCGGGCCTTCGCCTTTTGGCAGAAGGATATACCGGAGGAGTACTGGCACCTAGATGCGCAGCAGCTCAAGGAGCGCATTACGGCCGCCCGACGGGCCCTTGGCCGGAGGTGCGTGGTGCTGGGCCACCACTATCAGCGGGAGGACATCATCCAGTTTGCCGATGTGCGGGGGGACTCCTTTAAGCTGGCCCAGTGGGCTGCCCAAAGGGCAGAAGCGGAGTTCATCGTCTTCTGTGGCGTCCACTTCATGGCTGAGGCGGCCGATATCCTCTCCCAGCCTCACCAGAAGGTGATCCTCCCTAACATGTCTGCCGGCTGCTCCATGGCTGACATGGCCGACCCCGAAGACGTCTACGCCTGCTGGGAGGAGCTGGAGGAGGCGGGCGTAGGTCCCCTCATGCCGGTCACATACATGAACTCGGCGGCAAGCCTCAAGGCCTTCTGTGGCCAGCGCGGAGGCATCGTCTGCACCTCTTCCAATGCCCAGAAGGTGTTCTTGTGGGCTTTTGAGCGGGCAGACAAGGTCCTTTTCTTCCCGGACCAGCATCTGGGGCGGAATACGGCCCTTAAGCTGGGCATCTCTTTAGATGAGATGGCTGTATGGGATTACACCCTCCCCTATAGCAGCCTTGGGGGCAACGACGTAGAGAAGCTGCGTCGGGCAAAGGTGATCCTATGGAAGGGGCACTGTTCTGTCCACCAGAGGTTCACCCTAGGGCAGGTGCTGGAGGCGCGGCGGCGCTATCCTGATGTGAAAGTCATTGTCCATCCCGAGTGCCGCATGGAGGTGGTGCAGGCCGCCGATATGGATGGCTCCACCGAGTTCATCGCCCGCACCATCGCCGAGGCACCACCAGGGACCAAATGGGCCGTAGGCACCGAGATAAACTTGGTATCTCGGTTGGCCCGGGAGAACCCTGATAAGCTGGTCTTCTGTTTGGACCCGGTAGTTTGTCCGTGTTCTACCATGTACCGGATCCATCCTGCCTACCTGTGCTGGGTATTGGAGGAGCTGGTGGAGGGGCGGATCGTCAACCAAGTAAAGGTGGACGAGGAGACAGCTCACTGGGCGAGGGTGGCCCTAGAGCGCATGTTGCAAGTAGCTTAAGGTCTTTAGCGCTAAAATAGCTTTTGGGGATGTCTTCACCCCAGCTTCACCGCCGCCTCATTGGGCGACTGCGCATTCGCCGCCGCGTGCGCGAGCTAGCCCACCAGATTGCTCAGGACTATCGTGACCTGCATCCGGTGCTGGTAGGCACCCTCAAAGGAAGCTTCGTATTCTTGGCCGACTTGGTGCGAGAGTTGCCCATCGCCGTGGAGATAGACTTTGTAGGCGCAGCAAGCTACGGCCCCAGGACATCGTCTGCTGGAGAGGTGGAGCTTTATTGCTCTCCCCGCCTCTCCCTCCAGGGGCGCCATATCATCGTTGTAGAAGATATCATCGACACGGGCATTACCTTGGCCCAAGTGCTAGAGCGGCTGTGGGAGCTGGGCCCGGCCAGCATCAAAGTGTGCGCCCTTCTGCGCAAGCGCAAGGCGGGCCAATTGCAGGTGGAGGCCCACTACTTAGGCTTCGAGATACCTGATCGCTTTGTAGTAGGATATGGGCTAGACTGTAAGGAGCAGTTTCGGCATCTGCCCGATGTCTGGACGGTAAGGGGGGTCTGAAATGGCTGGGGCCTACCTGGAGCACATGGAGGGCGTTATAGCGGCAGCTAGGGGCGATATCCCTGGCGACCTACTTTTCAAAAGGGCCCGCATAGTCAACGTCTTCACCTCCGAGGTGGAGGAGGGGGACGTCCTCATAAAGGACGGATACGTAGCTGCCATCGGCCCTGGCTACCGGGCGCAGGAGGCGGTGGATCTTCAGGGGGCTTATCTACTGCCAGGACTCATCGACGGTCATGTCCATTTGGAGAGTTCCTATCTGTACGTTGACCAGTATGCCCGGGCAGTAGTGCCTCGGGGAACCACTTCCGTGGTGACCGATCTCCACGAGCTGGCCAACGTGGCCGGACTCAGGGGCCTGCGGCGTTACCTGCGCGATGCTCGCTCTTTGCCTCTGGACGTCTTCCTAATGGTGCCCTCGTGCGTTCCTGCCACCTTCCACCTAGAGACTTCAGGGGCAACGTTGGGCCCTCGGGAGATACGGACGGCCCTCCGCTGGCCTGAGGCCATTGGCCTAGGGGAACTTATGAACTTCCCAGGGGTCATCCAAGGGCACCATGCCTGCTTGGACAAGGTGAAGGCAGCCTGGGGTCACGTCCTAGATGGACATGCCCCCAAGGTGAGGGGAAAGGACCTCAACGCCTACTTGTGCGCAGGGCCCCGCTCGGACCACGAAACTACCCAGTGGGAGGAGGGGCAAGAGAAGTTGCGCCGAGGCATGTACCTGATGATCCGTGAAGGGACTACTGAAAAGAACCTGGAGGAGCTCCTGCCCTTGGTATCTGACGATACTTACCCCCGCTGCATGCTGGTGGTAGATGACCGCTCCTGCCGGGACCTCCTCTACGAGGGCGATATGGACGCCGTAGTGCGGAAAGCTGTGCGCTTGGGGCTCCGCCCCATAAGGGCCATCCAGATGGCCACCATCATCCCTGCCACTCACTTCGGGCTGCGCCAGCATGGGGCGGTGGCCCCAGGCTATGTGGCCAACCTTATCGTCGCTGACGACCTATATGACTTGCGCGCGCGTCAGGTGTACTATCGGGGAAGGCTAGTGGCCCAAGAAGGGCGCCCCCTCTTCCAGGGGATAAGGCGCACACCTCGGTGGCTCATGCGCACCGTTAGGCCTGTTGAGCTTAGCGTCGACTCCTTCCGCCTGCGGGCCCGTCCTGGCCCCCTTCCTGTCATTGAAATCGTGCCCCGTCAGATCATCACCCGAAGGATAGAGGCATCCCCCCCTCGCCAGGGCGATTATGTCCTAGCCGACCCCTCCCAGGACATCCTCAAGCTGGCGGTGGTAGAGAGGCACAAAGGGACAGGGAACGTAGGCCTTGGCCTGGTGAAAGGGTTTGGCCTAAAGAGGGGGGCCATCGCCTCGTCCTTTGCCCACGACTCCCACAACCTCGTCATCGTAGGGGCCAACGAGGAAGATATGCTTACGGCCTGCCACGAGATTTGGCGCATGCAAGGTGGCCTTACCGCTGTATGCGATGGGCAGGTCTTGGCCTCCCTGCCCCTGCCCATCGCTGGGCTTATGTCGCCCAGGCCCCTGGAGGAGGTAGCCAAGGCCCTAGATGAGGTGGAAGGGGCGGCGAGGGAGCTAGGGGCTACCGTCCCTGCCCCCTTTGCCGTCCTTTCTTTCCTGGCTCTTCCTGTCATACCCGATCTAAGGGTGACCGATAAAGGGTTGGTAGACGTGATGGCGGCAAGCATCATCTCCCTAGCAGCTTGAGGGGGAAGCCCATGCGGTGGGACGCCATCAGGGAGGTGAATTTGCCAGAGCATGTGGTGGGGGCCCTCTTTCTCACCTCTATGCTGGGGCGACAGCGTCCGTTACAGCAGGACATAGAGAAAGCTAAGGCCTTGGGCGTTACTGCCGTCATTTCCCTCTCACCCCGGGACGAGGTGGAAGAGAAATCGCCCCAATATGCCCAGGCTTTAAGGGAAGGGGGATTGCCTTGGCCAGTAGAGTTTCTGCCCATCGATAACGGTGGGGTTCCTACAAACTTGCAAGCATACCGTGAGGCTGTGCAAGGACTGGCAGAGAGGATACGCCGGGGCCAGAGGCTGCTTTTACACTGCGCCGGAGGGCTAGGGAGGACGGGTTTAGTGGCTATAAGCATACTGATGGCCCTCGGCGTCCCCTTAGAAGAGGCCACAGATCGGGTGAGAAAGGCTGGATCCTCGCCAGAGACGCCCGAACAGTGGCAGTTCCTCCGTCTTTTGGGGCAAGGCTATTTGTCCTCTTAAGCGGGCACCGGGTGACCGTTGTGGGAAGCCAATATGACTATGTGGTGGTAGGGTCGGGGATCGCTGGCCTATATGCTGCCCTGTTGGCCGCCGAACACGGCTCGGTGCTGGTGGTGACCAAGGGCACCATAGATGAGTGCAACACCCGTTGGGCCCAAGGGGGGATCGCTGCTCCTGTAGGGCCTGGGGATTCGCCCGAGCTTCATATGCGCGACACGGTGGAGGCGGGGGCCGGCCTCTCCGATCCTGAGGCGGCTGCCGTTTTGGCGCAGGAAGCGGCCGAGCGCATAGCTGACCTGGTCCGCCTGGGTGTACAGTTCGACACGTTGGAGGGGGAGGTGGCCCTGGCCAGGGAGGGGGGGCACTCCCTTCCCCGCATCCTCCACGCCGGAGGCGACGCTACCGGTGCCCACCTGGAGACGGCTCTGGCTGATGCCCTGAAACGATGCGGCATCCCCCTCTGGGAGGATTGCCTGGCTACCCAAATACTAGTAGAAGACGGGCAAGCTTTAGGCCTGGAGGTCCTTTTTTGCACCAGAGGGGAGCGCGCCTCCCTATCTTGTCGGTTCCTAGTGTTGGCCACGGGTGGGGCAGGGCAGATGTTCCAGCTCACCACCAATTCGCCCGTGGCCACAGGGGATGGGATCGCCTTGGCCTACAGGGCCGGGGCCGAAGTGATGGACATGGAGTTCATCCAGTTTCACCCCACTGCCTTGCGGGTGCCAGGGGCTCCCCCCCTACTTATCACCGAGGCGGTGCGCGGCGAAGGGGCGATCCTCCTCAACGTCTGTGGGGAGAGGTTCATGCCCCGGTACCATCCTTTGGGGGAGCTGGCCCCGCGCGATGTGGTGGCTGCTGCTATTGTGCAGGAGATGGCCCTTACAGGTGCGCCCCACGTCTTTCTGGACATGCGAGGCCTCTCCCGTGAGCGGATTATGGCCCGTTTCCCCCAGGTGTATGCTACCTGTCGGCGCTGGGGAATAGACCCCGCCTGTGAGCCCGTTCCTGTGGCCCCCGCTGCCCATTACACCATCGGTGGCATCCGCACCAACCTATGGGGGGAGACGACTATCCGTGGCGTATATGCCTGTGGAGAGTGTGCCTGCACAGGCGTCCATGGAGCCAACCGTTTGGCCTCCAACTCCCTCCTGGAGACGGTCGTGTTCGCCAAGAGGGTGGTAACAAGGACTTTGGAGGCTTCAGGGGGGAGTGCTGTACTTACCCCCCATGCCGTCACCCTTCCCCGGCGGCGTCCCGTGCCTGTGCCGTCCTTATCCCTTGAGTCTCTACAACGCCTCATGTGGGAGAAGGTCGGTCTGGAAAGGGAGGGGCCTTCCTTGGCCGAGGCAGCCGAAATCATCGCTTCCTGGCAAGAGTCCCTCCTGTCGCCTGACGACCGCCCCTCTCACGAGTTGGCGAACCTTCTCCTGTGCGCCCGCCTCACCACCGAGGCCGCCCTCATGCGGGAGGAGACGCGGGGATGCCATCGCCGTCGCGACTTCCCCTACCCTCGTCCCGAGTGGCAAAGGCACATCGTCTTTAGGGAGGGATGATGGAGCTGGGGCTGCATCCGGCTCAACTGCGGCGCTTGGCTGAGCAGGCCCTTATGGAGGACAGGGCCTACGAAGATATCACCACTGCTGCCCTTATCCCTTCTGACCAGCAAGGTCGGGGGGTCATCGTGGCCAAGAGGGAGGGGATCATCGCTGGCCTGCCCATGGCCGCAGCCGTCTTTGAAGCTATGGACCCGTCCATACGTTTCCAAACCTTGGTGCAGGACGGGGCCAAGGTAGTGGCCGGACAGGAGGTGGCAGTGGTGGAGGGGCCTCTGGCATCCATCCTCGCCGCCGAAAGGACGGCCCTCAACTATTTGCAGCGCCTTTCAGGTATAGCTACTCTCACTGCCCGTTTCGCGGAGGAGCTGGCTGGCACTGGCGTCGTCCTCCGGGACACGCGCAAGACTACCCCTGGCTTGCGCACCCTAGAGAAGTATGCCGTGCGTGTAGGCGGAGGGCAGAACCACCGCCTTCATCTGGCCGATGGCATCCTGGTGAAAGATAACCATTTGGCTGCTCTGCGGGCTCGCGGCTTAGGGGTGACGGAGGCAGTGCACCTTTGTCGCCAGGCTTATCCCCAGATGCCTGTGCAGGTAGAGGTCACTAACTTTAAAGAGGCCCAGGAGGCCTTAGAAGCAGGGGCCGAGGCGCTTTTGCTGGACAACATGGCCCCAGCGGAAATAGCCCAGGTGGTGGCACTAGCCCGTGGGAGGGCGGCCCTGGAGGCCTCAGGGGGTATAACTCTGGAAAACGTGCGGGAAGTAGCTAAGGCGGGTGTCCAGTATATTTCTGTGGGGGCTATCACCCATTCGGCCCCTGCCCTTGACCTCAGCCTAGAGGTAGCCTAGCCCCGCCGGGGCCGCTTTAGATCTTCTGAGTCTAGCAATATGGTGACTGGCCCGTCGTTTATCAGGTGCACCTTCATGTAGGCCCCAAAGCGGCCGGTCTTGGTCTCCACGCCCAGACGGCGCAGGGCATAAGCGAAGGTGTCCACCAAAGAGGCGGCCTCTTCTGGAGGGGCAGCATCGTGGAAGCTGGGGCGACGCCCCCGGCGTACATCGCCTAAGAGGGTAAACTGGCTTACTACCAGCGCTTCGCCCCTTACCTCTAAGAGGGAACGGTTTAGGCGCCCCTCCTCGTCGGGAAACAGGCGCATCTCGGCCACCTTTTGGGCCAGCCTATAGGCCTCGGCCTCTGTGTCGCCCTTGGCCACCCCCAAAAGGACGAGCAGGCCACGGCCGATGTGGGCTATCTCCTCCCCCTCCACCTCTACCGCCGCTTGGGAGACCCGTTGTAAAACGGCCCTCATAAGATGGGGCGCCTACTCCTCGGCCTTGGCCTCCTCTTTAGCACCCGCCCCTTCAGATGCGCGACCGCCGTCCTTACGGTTGTCGGTGCTGTAGAAGCCGGGGCCCTTGAAGATGATGGCCGGAGGGCTGAAAAGGCGCCTGGCCTGGCCGCCACACTCAGGGCACTGCTGCTGACTGGGGGCACTAAAGCTCTCCCACCGCTCATAACGATGCCCATGGCTACACTCGTACTCGTAGATCGGCACAGCCCATCCCTCCTCAGCTCTCTGCTTAGCCCTCTTCGCGGGCTCCAAAACCCCATTATACCACCCCCTCAC
>Ga0105160_1000173_pt1 | contig 32368 bp, 28 predicted proteins | sample GXS110809BmetaG_FD_89591 | JGI IMG/M metagenome (GOLD analysis project Ga0105160, IMG submission 89591) | Hot spring microbial communities from Gongxiaoshe hot spring, China to study Microbial Dark Matter (Phase II) - GXS 110809B | ecosystem: Environmental > Aquatic > Thermal springs > Hot...
TTTTACTCTATCAATCAACTCTATATCGTAACTTTTTATTTCTACTTCTTTACTATTAACTTCAGGTACTTTATTTCCTTCCTTTATATCATGATCAAAAGATCTAAGAGTCAAGAATACAGGTTTTTTAGCAGGTTTAAAATAGGAAATACATTTTCCTCCAAAAGAAGGTGTTAAAAATAATAGATTTTCATCAATAGCTTCAACTTGTGTTATAATACTACCATTAAACTTTGCACCAACAAAAGGTATAACTTCAGAAAAGATTACATCTCCAACACTTACAACATACTCAAATTCGTTTATTTTTTCTTCCAAAAGTATATTTTCTATAATTTCAGGTATATAAACATTAGAATCACATAATACTTTAAAATTAACAACTTTATCAAAAGGAGAAAGCAAGTTTTTATTTTGCTCAATGTAGTTATCAAAATTTTCAAAGTTAGGGAAAAATTTAAAATTGAATACCCATAGTTCTGCTTTTTTATTTATCTTTTCCTTTATTTTTTGCACAAAAGAGGATATCGTTTTTAATTCTTTTTGATTGTTTTCTAAAGTTACCAACCCTAAAATCATACTAATTTCAATTCCTTTAGTTTATTATATAGTTTTTGTGCTTTTTCATGAGCATCTTTACCATCTATGAATTGGCATTCCTTTTTGATTTTTGGTTGTTCTATTTTTTCAATGATTAAATTACTTTCAAAATTAGGATTAATTTCATCGACAATTATAGGCTTTTTGGATGCCATCATTATGTCTTTTACCTTTGGGTATCGAGGCTGATTTTCTTGATGCGTAGTTATACTTACAACCAAATTTTTATTTGTTTTCAAAACAACAAATCCATTACCAACCAGTTTTCTAATTATCCAATTATTCTGTTCATATTCTACTGAATAAGAATAAGTAATTAGTTTATAATCAAGAAGAGAGGAGATAACAGGAGGAATACTTCTATGCCCCCAATCAGCCGATTCATAACCAGTTAATATTAAATTATAGTCCTCCTGTTTTATGTAATCATAAATTAACTTTGCTAAGTTAATGGAATCAATAAAGGAATTAGGAACTTTTAAGACAAAAGCTTTATCAGCTCCCATTGCCAAAGCTTTCTTTATAGGCTGTTGGTAATCATAAGGAGTAATAGAAAACACATTAACTTCAAAATTATGTTTATCTTTGAGTTTCAGTGCTACTTCCAATGCATTTTCATCGTATGTGCTTATAACTATAGGATTATCATCAACCACTTGGTTTTTATTTTCAAAATCTATTTTAAATTTACTTTGTGGTATCTCTGGGTCAATGACCAATTTTAATAAAACCAATATTCTCATTTATATTCCCACTGCCCCCACCTTATAGAATAGTTGAATTTACTTAAACCAGTAGAGGCACTCCAAAACAAATTATTTAATTATAATGTAACGGTAATTTACATTGTAGTTTCTTGTTTTGTTGTTTCATTACCTGTTGTTTGGTTAGTTTCCTGCATAGTTGTACCAGAGGTTGTTGTTTCAGGAGTTGCTGCAGTGGTTGCGGTAGTAGTTTCTTGGGTATTAACATTTTGTTGAGTTGTTTCAACTGTTGTTACCGTTGTAGTGGTTTGATTTTGTTCTTGTGGTTGATTACATGCTTGTAAAACAAACATTATAAGGATTATTGCTATTAATGCTATTATTTTTTTACTCATTTTAGTTACCTCCTTTTTTAGATTACTTTACAATATAAAAGATTCTATATTCAAAAAAAAAATTCCTTTTCAATTTTTATATTTAATCGAATTCGAAAAAATGAAGAGGAGTGGTATAGTTTAGTGTAAAAAAATATAGATGGGTGCGGTAGTAGCTCAGAGGAAGAGCGTCAGCTTCCCAAGCTGAGTGTCGCGGGTTCGAGTCCCGTCTACCGCTTCTTAATTCTCCTATAGTCTTACTTGTATTAAATTTTCATATCATTCTCGTTAGGATCTTAACCACATATTTCTAACATTATACTCTAAAAACATACATAATTTCTATTTCATTTAATTATATTTCAAAAAGTTTTGACATGTTGTAGATAAATCCTTTTCGCAAGCGTGAAGAAAAAACTCAAAATTGCATTTTTTTCTAATCATTAAACATGAATTTTTAATCAAATTATGACAAGATTTTCAATTTTTTTTCCTTTTTCAAAACTAACTAGAAAAAACCAAAATACATTAATATAAGCATAATTTATAGAATAATTTATAGATTTTATTCAATGTATGATAACACCTGGGTGCAAAAGGCTTTAATCTTAACAGGAACATTAGCTAACCTATTTATTTTTTCTACATTATCATGAACTATTCTACTTTATAATCTTGTTTTTTAGGGAAAGTTTTACTATAGGTATCTCGGGTTTATGTAAAGTTCTTCAACATTTTTGGGTAGGTTAGTTGGTCCAAAAGGTAAATTCTTGGTACTACTAACTTTATTTATGTTATCTTCCATAAACAAATTAACTGGCACACTTTGCTCGTTTTTTTCTACCGTTTTATTAACATTATTCTTTACTTCTTCCTTTACAGTTAAATTTTTATTTTCGTTTATCAAGTATACGTCTTCTATGTCTTGTTGTTCCTTTATTTGATCTTTCTTTAAGTAATTAGGAAAGTAGTTGATAAAAGTTTTATCGATTGGATTATTAAAATCATTTATCTTTGTCATACTTAACACCTCTCTTTTGTATTCTTTCTACTTTTAATTTATTCATTTTATTTTTATTAACCTGTATAAAAAATGTAAAAAAAATGTTAAAAAAGGTAAATTTTTTTAGGAGAAATATAGAAATTGATTAAAATATATAATGAGGAGGTAAGGTAATGAAAAAAAAAGGGTTCTCTATAATGGAAGTAGTAATAAGCGTTTCACTAATCGGATTGATAATAGCAACATTAGGATTGAGCTTCTTAGCAGTAGAAAGACTTAGATTAAATGCACAAATAAGAGCAGAAATTCAGAGAGGCGGAGAAACTATACTGGATTATCTTTCTACCCTACCACCAACAGATAGTTATATCTATTCAGTAATCCCAAATTCACCATTTAATAATATTTTATCTCTAGGAGATTTAGATCAACCAAACTCAGCCAATGCATTAAGTATATTAAGATCAACTAATCAAATACTATTAAATTACTTTAGAAATCTAAAATACGAAGTTACAGATAATCCAAATCAAAATATAAGAAGCAAAAAAGGAGTTATAATATCTTTTCTTAATAATCAAAACCAAAATAATAATAGAAGCAGAGTAACCTTAACAAGAACAACAAATAATATCTACACTATAACAGTCGAATTATACTACATCTCTCCCAATAGAAGATCAAAAGTCATAAAAGTTAGTAGAATGATAGTCTTCTAAAGGTGGTGTAAAAATGAAAAGAAAAGGATTTACATTAATCGAAATATTAGTTGCTGTGGTGATTTTTGGATTAATAATAACGATAGTAATAAGTTTTTTTAACAGTATAAATACAGAAAGGAAAATTTCTACAGAAAAATTAAAAATTAATCAATTAGTAACAATAATAGAAAAAAATATCCGTGATTATATAAGTAGCTCAAATCTCTATTTAGATTCTAATTCAGTTGATAATATAAATTCCAATTTTAATTTCATACGTCCATACTATGTACCAACTGCTGTTATAGTCCCAGCAATTTATGAAACTCAATCTGACCAATTAATACTTTTTTACAACTATACCCCTGATACTTACATAAGAGTAAGAGGAACACAAAACAGGGTAGTTATCGAAGGTTCAGGAACATTTAACAGTAACCTAAGATTTGTTGTCATTCCCCCTGGCTATTCACAATCCTTTTTCTACTACTTTACTCTATCAAACCCCATTCCAGAAAATACTTGGAACAACAATAGAAGAGAAACTATAATTTTTGATAGACCTGCATTCAATAACTCAAACTACATGGTATCTCTAATATTTCGTAGACAAATAGTAGCCCAAAATGGTCCAATACCACCAGAAATACAAGACATTATATACCAAACACATGGCAATATAAGAGACACAAATCTAGTACCAAACCAAACCATTACAAATCCCAATCTTTTGTATGCAGAAATAAGAGTTGGCCTATATCAAAACAATAGAAGAAGATTGTTTTATACAAAAATAATGAATTTTTACATAAGACATAAAAGCATAATATAAGGGGGTGAAAAATAATGAAGAAAAGTAAAAAAGGTGCAGCTTTAATAATGGTTCTCTTCATGCTCATCATAGTATCAGTTTTTATTAGCTTAATCTTCTTGACAGCTAAAAATGATATCTCTTTGAATTCTTCCATACAAAAAGAATCACAATATAACCAATACCTTAAAGAAGCACTCGATATAACCATTAGCCCACTACTTATGGGAGATGGAAATCGAATAATTCAACCGCCTATAAAAAGCATAACTGATCCGAGGGATGAATTTATAATCCACTTCAGAAGCCAACCAAATATTAATATACCACCAAGTAATATCAATCCAATGATTGCAATAGATAATACAGACGACCCACAAAATAATCTACTATTAATCATCAATATTGCAAGAAGATTAGAACCAAACTCACCATTATGGGCAGTCAGTCAAGTCCAAATAGACGCAGATTATGCAAGAAGAATCCCTGTAGAACCAGTACCAAGATATAAACTAAACATTACTTCAGTAATAGGTAGATTTAATAATGTACAAGCAAACATAGGAAACTTTTCAAACCTTGTAACAAATAACATTAATAACATAGTATGGCAAGGAAGAGCAAAAGCTGAAATAATCCAAAGAACACCATTTAATTTAGCCCAAAATTCTGCTCTATTCGTTAAATATGCAGGTTTATGGGTACCTTTCGGAGCCAACCCATTTAAACAAACCTTACTTGATCAAGGAATAGATAGCTGCGTTGGAATAACAGATGGATACAACATATTAGGTGACCTATCCACTCCACAAGCAGCACCAAATGAAAGTTTCGTAACCGCCTTTGATGGGCAATTTAATAACAATAAATCTGGTATAACTACGATCTGGCAAGGAACACAAAGTAACGCTCTAATAAGAGGAAACGCAACAACAGGATATGCTTCTATAGATCCCAATAACTTAAGTATATTCCTAAATGATAATAATGAATACTCAATAAGAACAAATAGATTTTCACAAGTTGGTAATAATGGAACATCAAACTCAAATATCCAAGGTAGAATACCAGGTGAAAGTGACAATCAAGCGCAAGTTATTGATTTGCAAAGTGTGCCTAACGGGGTCAGAATCACTATTAACTCAAATACAGCAGTTGTAGTTGGGCAAACAGTAGATCAAAATGGTAACTTAGGACAAATCAGAACAAGACCTCAAGGAGGAGGATTAGTTGAAGTATTGTGGCCATTAGATAATAACGGTAATCCAGTCAGAATAGATCCCAATAATCCTAATGATCCAAATAGACAAATACTCAACAGTTACCCACCGGGATACGCTAATGTATATGTAGTACCAGAAGGAAATCAATTGAGAATATTCGCTGTAGGAAAATACAGTGGTCAAAAAGTACCCTACGACGAATTAATATCAGCAATACCAACAATTCAAAACAGTGAAATACCACACCAACGTAATGGTAATGATATAGTAATAAACCTTAACCAACTTGATGACACACAAAGAGCTCAGCTATCAACAATCAGCGTAGAGGGTGGAAATGTAATACTAATGCCTCCACAAAACGGTAACCCAACTCTATTCTATAATCTTAATAATAACCAAAATCAACAAATACCTTTTGATTTGACAATAATAGCAACAAGATTGAATAACAATGACAACTTAGACGATCCAAACTTACAAAGGAGAAATTTTTACACAAGATACCAAAACCAAAATGGAATAGATCCATCGATAGGCGGATGGATATTTACACAACAACCTTCTAATTTCACAATAGATCTTGGTAACAATGGAGCACGATATGTTATACCAAAAACAGATAATCAGTTCGACAGGAGAAGACAAGTAGTTAGAGCGCTTGAAGGAAACGTTATAATCCAAGACTTTAATGATCAAAATTTCAATGGAATTAGAGATAATGGAGAAAGATCAGGATATATAGGATTTGTACCTGATCAACAAAATAGACTCCAAAAACAAGGAGGACACCTTACAATCCTCAGCCATAACTTTGTAATCCTTAACTATCAAACAAGACAAAACCAAAGGCAAACAACTCAAGCAGGTTTAGATGCTGATATAATATCCTACAGAGGTAGCCTACAAATAATAGATGAAGATTCCTATAGATTCTTACTAGATCACGGAAGATTTAGAAGAACTGAAGTAAACCAACTTTTCAATAATATAACAACTAATGATACTCTATACTGGAACGGTAAATACATAGGAAATTTCGCTAATATAGAAGGTGTAGCAATAGATGACAACACAATCAGAGGCTTTAGTAAGGTAACTATAAACGGAACTGGAATAAATAATAATCTACCCAGAACAACAAGGCAAGATTACAGAGTATTAATAAATGGAAGACCAATTATTCTCTATGATATTTTACAATTCGTAATAAACAAGTAATCAAAAAATATTTACAAAATAATCTATAAGAGGATACTGATAATCCACTATCTCCTTTTGCTCAGGGTGGTATTGAACAGCCAAAATAGGTAAAGATGAATGCTTTAAAATCTCAACTATACCATCCCTACTTATTGCTAAAATTTCCAGGGAGTTACCTAATTTCGCAACAGCCTGGTGATGCCTACTATTAACCATTCTAAAATTATTAATTTCCAAATTTGTCTTAAAATTCAATAACTCGAAAACTTTTCCTTTTATAATATGCCTTAACTTTCTTTTGTCTTCAAATCTTTTAACATCAGGATAGATCTTATGAGCGTTCTCTATAACAATACCCCTCAAATCATAAGGTAAATGCTGAAAAAGTGTTCCCTTAAAAAAAACATTTATTACTTGAATACCCCTACATATCCCAAAAATCGGTTTAACCTTATGAAATTTTTCCAGTAACTCTAATTCTATTTCATCCCTCTGTCTATTAAATTCATATAAATCATCATTATATTTTACCTTGCTATTATAATACTCAGGATGAACGTCCTCTCCACCCGATAAAACAACCACATCAACACCTTCAACCTTACCCAATGTTTCTTTATTAATCTCAATAACTTCAACTTGATTATTTTTAGACATTTTCTCATTTATACTTTTTTGGATTAAATTAGCAAAATTAACGTACTCATCAAAAACAACAGGATTTAAATTTGATCCAACTAACAAACCTACTTTCATAACACTCTTTAACTATGAAAATAGTTTTTACTATTTTCATAGGTCAGGGTATTTATATACCGCATCCCCAACAAGCGGCAAATTTCAAATGTTGTTCATTACTCTCTTTAATCTCTCAATTAATTTTCTATTTTCCTCATCCTTAAAAAACTGGATTATACTATTAGCAACTTCATTACCAATTCCTTCAACAGAAACCAATTCTGCAAAAGAAGCATTCATTAAATTATCAATATTCTTAAATTTTTGAGCTAAGCTTTTGGAATTTCTTAACCCCACCATCGGTATTCCTAAACCATACAAAATTCTATCAAAACTTCTATTTCTACTCTCTTGGATAGAATTATACAATTTTGAAGCCGATTTCTTTCCTAAATTACCTACAACAGCAAAATCGGAAGGTCTCAAATTATACATATCCACAACATCTTTAACTATCTTATTTTTAACTAATTTAGAAATAATCCCATCTGATATATCCACATCCATTGCATCCTTACTAAACCAATGAACAATCTTTGCTATTATTTTTTCAAAACATTGTTTATTAGGACAAATGAGGAAAGGGCCATCTTTAATTAACTCAGCCTTACAAGAAGGACAAAATTTAGGTTCCTCTATCTCCCTAACATCTCCCCTTAATTCCTTTATAACTTTAACTATTTCAGGAATAACCTTCCCTGCTCTCCTAACTTCAACATAATCACCAATCCTTATATCCTTACTTTTTATATAATCAAAATTGTGCAAGGTAGCATTTTTAATAACAGCTCCTTCTATTTCCACTGGTTCAAGTAAAGCTACTGGAGTAATAACACCAGTCCTACCAACTTCAAAAACAACATCGATAACTTTAGTAACAGCAATAGAAGTATGAAATTTATAAGCTATAGCCCATTTATAATTTTTCAATGTACTTCCAAGCCTATCCTGAAACTCCAAATCATCAACCTTAAACACAACTCCATCTATATCAAATTCCAAACTATCTTTCATTTCAAAAGCATTTTCATAATATTCTTGTAAAGCATCCACATCTTGTTCTATTTTACAGGTCTTAAAAAAAGGGCTAACGATAAACCTTAAACTTCTCATTAATTCAAAGAGCTCAGAAAGTTTTTTTCTAATCCTTACTTCTTTACCTTCTCTATCAAAAAATCGTATAGAATAAGCAAAAAATTTCAAGTTTCTTTTTGCAGTGACACTGGGATCAAGTTGCCTTAAACTTCCACTTGCAGCATTCCTCGTATTACTAAACTCAGGTACCCCTTCCTTTTTCCTTTCCTCATTTATTCTCTGCAAATCATTTTTATACAAAACAACTTCTCCGTTAACTTGAATGAACTCGATATCACCTTCGGTATCATTATCGTTTCCTAAATCTATGGATAGAGGAATGGTTTTTATTGTTTTTGCGTTTAACGAAACATCCTCCCCAATTAATCCGTCCCCCCTCGTCAAAGCTTTATCAAATATAAATATACCATCATTCCTCTTATAAATCACAGATAAACTTACACCATCAAACTTTAACTCACAAAGTAAACCTAATTCACTTTGTTTTAAATTCCTTAATACACTTTTTATGTATTCTTCTAATTTTTTTTTATCATATACTGCTTCCAAACTAAGAACAGGAAACAAATGATTTCCTTTTTTAAATTCAGTAGATATAACGTTTGTTATTCTTTGGGTAGGAGAATAAGGTTTTATTATCCCCGTTTCCTTTTCTAATTTTTTTAACCTATTAAGAAGTGCATCATACTCTTCATCCGATATTTCAGGATCTTGTAAAACATAATATCTCCAATTGTGATAGTTGATAATTTCAATAAGTTTCTCTATTTCTTGTTCAACTTTTTTATTTTGATCCACAGACATATTTTACGCCTGTCTTAGTATAAGCATTATGTGGGATATTTGCTTTGACTTCCAAGAATTGCCCAGGACCTAAATAATATTCCTCTACATTTTGGCCATTATTAACTTTTATTACTACTTCTCCTTCCAAAACATATCTTATCTCATCATTAGGATGAGTATGCCAATCATAGAAAGTACCGGGACTATCCTCCCAAACAAACAAATTTCGGTAACCCATATTTTCTAAATTTTTATAAATTTCTCCTAACTCACTTTTATTTTTTGTCATATCTTAACACCCCCAATAAAGTAATAAATATTCCAAACCTTTGAATTTTTTAATTATACCTTACAACGATCATCAATTTAAATACAGTTCTCATAATATCATCGTGTATATTTGTTATCATTTCACTAAATAATTCATTTGCTTCACTTCTAAAAGCAGTCAGTGGGTCGATATTTCCCCATCCCCTCAATTTTATACCTTCTCTCAAATATTCAATATTATGCAAATGTTCAATCCAATGTTTATCCATTATTTCCAGTATTACATTCTTCAATATCTCCAAAACTATTTCTTCAGGGACATTATTCAACTGTAACCTTTCTTTTAATTCAAACATCATCACAGTTACAACACTATTATCAAGGTCATCAAAAATTTTACTCAATCCTTCCTTCGTTATACTTTCTGGTAATTTTTCTTGCATTACCATTAATACTTTTTCTAAAATATCTTTCTCTAAATTATAATTATTTAAGAAATCCTTTACTTTTTCTAATACGAATGACTTAGTATAAATATTTTCTTCAAATGATAAAACAAAGTTAAGTATTCTTTCGATAATTTCAGAAACTGTAGAAGCGATAACATCGAAAATTTCTTTTTTATACAATATTTTATCTCTTTCTTTGTAAAAAACTTCCCTTTGTCTATTAACAACATCATCATAAGCTAATAGGGTTTTTCTTATTTGGAAATGAGTAGCTTCTATTTTTTTCTGGACATTGTCCAATTGCTTAGCTAAAATAGGATTAGAAATATTATCCTTTTCATCGAGCTTAGAAAACAGAGTCTGTGCAAAATTAATAAAGCTTTCTCCGCCAAAAATCTTAAATAGTTCATCTTCGATAGAAATATAAAAAACTGTATCCCCATTATCACCTAACCTACCAGCTCTTCCTCTTAACTGATTATCTATTCTTCTCGATTCATGCCTTTCAGTTCCAATCACATAAAGCCCGCCTAATTCAACAACCTTATGGTATTCTCTGGTATGCTTGAATTCTACTTTACAATCTGGTAAATCACACAATTCTTGGTCGCTAAGTGGTTTTCCACCAAGTATTATATCGACTCCTCTTCCTGCCATATTGGTTGCTACAGTAACAGCACCAATTTTACCAGCTTGAGCTATTATCTCTGCTTCCTTTTCATGGTTTTTAGCATTTAAAACATTATGAGGAATCCCTCGCTTACTTAACATTTGAGAAATTATTTCGTTTTTTATTATGTTTCTTGTTCCTATCAATACAGGTCTTCCTTGCTTATGAAGATTTTCTACAAAATCAACTAAAGCCTCAAATTTCCCTTTCTCATTTTGGAATATTTTATCAGGATGATCCTTCCTACGAGTTGGTCTATAAGTAGGTATAACTACAACATCCATATTGTATATTTGCTTAAATTCTTCTTCTTCGGTTGCGGCAGTTCCTGTCATTCCAGCCAATTTTGAATACATCCTGAAAAAGTTTTGATAAGTTATGGTAGCAAGTGTTCGATTATCATGCCTTACTTCTATACCTTCTTTTGCTTCTATAGCCTGGTGAATACCACCAGAAAACCTTCTGCCATACATCTTTCTACCAGTAAATTCATCGATAATAATTACCTCTCCATTTTCCACAATATATTCCCTATCCCTTTGGAAAAATTCCTTTGCCTTTAAAGCAGCATTAATATGGAAAGCATATATCCAATTTTCATTACTGTAAAGATCATCTATCTTTAGCTCTTTCTCCAAGAAATCTATGCCTTCTTCAGTGAGTGCTATAGAGTGAGATTTTTCCTCAACAGTATAATGCTTATCTTTTTCCATAATTTTAGCTAATTTAGCGAATTTAGTAAAAAGTTCAGGTTTATCTTCAGTAGGCCCAGAAATTATCAATGGTGTTCTTGCTTCATCTATCAAAATAGAGTCAACTTCATCAATGATAGCATAATTTAATCCTCTTAAAACTCGATCTTCCACTCTATACACAAGGTTATCTCTTAAATAATCAAAACCCACTTCATAATTAGTTACGTATGTTATGTCACAATCATACATTTCTTTCCTTGTGTTTTTATCCATCAATTGTTGGATAAACCCTACTTTAAGCCCTAAGAAAGAGTATATAGGTCCCATCCATTCTGCGTCTCTCTTAGCCAAATAATCGTTAACAGTAACAATATGTACACCTTTACCCGTTAAAGCATTTAAATAAGCAGGCAAGGTAGCAACCAATGTCTTCCCTTCACCTGTCTTCATTTCTGCTATCCTACCTTGATGCAAAACAATACCACCGATTAACTGGACATCAAAATGGCGCATTTTCAACACTCTCTTTGAAGTCTCTCTTACAACAGCAAAAGCCTCTACTAAAATAGAATCCAAACTTTCCCCTTTGCTTATCCTCTCCCTAAACTCTATTGTCTTATTTTTTAATTCTTCATCAGATAGTTTAGAAACAACACTTTCGTAATCATTTATTCTACTAACCAATGGTCTTATTCTTTTTAATTCATGTTCATTAGGATCAAATAATTTTACTATCTTTTCTATAAGTTTTATCATATAACTAACTCTGTCAATATCAATCCTTGGTCCGATTTAGTTAATAGATTTATCTTATCAGTATCTCTATTGTAGAAAATAAGGTAGGACAAAGATTTGTCATTTAGCATAGCATTTATAGCTTTCTTTTCAGATATAACTGGGACCTCTAACCTTTTCCTAATTATATCGACTTCCTTATTGGTATCATTTTCTTCATTTTCCTGTAATTCAACCACTCTTATTCTATGCCTATGCCCAGTTACTATTTTGTCTTTATACTTTGATAATTTTATTTCCATAGAATCCACGACAGAGTTTATAGCATCCATTAGATTATTGGCAGAGTCTTTAATAACTATTTCTTGTCCATCAAGATCCAAAATAACTTTAACGTTGTATATTCCTCGCTGAAAATCTATGTGTATATCAGTTTCCAATGAATCCTCGCTATCGTATTTTTCAATTTTTACAAAGTATCGATTTAACCTATCAAATTTTTCTTTTATTTTTAACCTCATTTGGTCATCGATTTCTACACCTCTTGTATAGAATGTTATTTTCATACTATTCCCCCTTTTCTTGTTAATTAATTATCCTGTTGCTCTTTTTTTCATTTTTTCTTTTTCTAAGACTCTAAAGAAAGCATCGACGACTTCTTCAAAGAATTGCCTGCCTCTCTCATTCTTAATTATCTCTATAGCTTTTTGTTCAGAAGCATAATGTTTATTATATGGTCTTGGTGTAGATATAGCATCATAAGTATCAGCAATAGATATTATATTAGCAGCCAAAGGTATTTCTCTTCCCCTAAGCCCCTTAGGATATCCTTTGCCATCCACTCTTTCATGATGATACAAAACATATATATGAATACCTTTTTCTCTAAAAAACGATATTTTTGAAAGTATCTTACTACCTTCTTCAGAGTGAGTTTTAATAATTTCTCTTTCTTCTTCAGTTAAAGGACCCTGTTTTGCCAATATACTATCTGGTATAGCTAATTTCCCAACATCATGTAATATACCTGCTATTTTTATTCTTTCAGCTTCTTCTTCACTCAATCCCATCTCCAAAGCAACCTTATAAGCTAATTCACCAACCCTATAGGTATGTAGAACTGGCGTATACTTATCCTTAGCCTCAATAGCACTACTAAAAGCGTTAATAGTTTCATAAAATGTATCTTCAAGTCTTTTAATAAGTATTGAATTATGTATTATTATTCCTGCTTGAACCCCCATCAACTCTCCCAATTTTTTATCAATATCACCAAACCCTTCATATTTACTGTTAAATACCACAAATAATCCCATTACATCTCCAAAACTATTAATTATAGGTATAAGAAGAATTTCATAAACTTCAAAAGTAAGTTTGGAAATCTCTTGCAAGAACTTTGCACATTCTTCCATAGAGAATTGCTGCGGGAATATATTTCTTCTCTTATCAATATGTACAATTTCTTTATTTTTCATTGCATAACTTATTATTTTCCTAATATTTTCATTACTTCGGGGTGAAACTTTTAACATTTCAACAACAGGCAAAGGAACATCAATATAGTAATCAGCGCTAACCAATCCTGATTTATCAAGCAAAATTACAACGCCAGTAGCATAAAGCATCTCTTTCAATTCTGTTGCTATGTATTGCAGCTGTGCCTTTATATTCCTTACCTTTCTTGCTAAATTAGCATTTATTTCAAATATTTTTTCCTGTTTTTCTTTCATTATTACAGACTCTCTATGTTTTTCCTCTGCTTCTTTAGCCTTTTCTTGAGCAATTTTATTGATCTCTTCAATTTTACTATGAACAATTGACATAACCTGAGATTTGTAATAATCCATTATAAACGATCTTATTTCGTTTGCTAAATAAATCCCAAATAAAACTAAAACCAATGAAAATATCAAAAACAAAGGATAATCATTCAAAAAACCAACATTAAAAAGCTTTTTAGCTACTTGAACATTAAATAAATCACCATACAAAAATAATAAACTTAAAGATATAAAACTCAAAACAACCAACGGAATAATATATTTATAACTATCCTTAAATATAGATAAGACAGAGATATAAATTGAAGAAAGCAAAACTACAAATAAAAACAATGGTGATTTTAAGGATGCTAAAAATGAAAGAACTATTAATCCTAAAGCCTGAATAAAAAAAGTAAGCTTAAAATTCTCAACACTAAAATCTCTAAAATAAGGTATAGTAGAAAAAAATAAAACAACTAAACTTACACTCACAAAAATAAAATCTATCGTCTTGAATTTTACATATAAAATAATGTTAAAAATAATGACAACAATAAAAAACAAATAGTCAAAAAACAGTAATTTTTTCTTTAATTTTATTACGTCTTGCATTTTACCTCACTATAGGCTGTTTATTATTAAGTATGACATCTTCAGTAATTATTACTTCTGTAATGTTTTTAGAGCTAGGTATTTCAAACATTATATCTAACAATATTCCTTCCACAATCGATTTAAGTGCCCTTGCTCCGGTTTTACTTTCATAAGCTTTCTTGGCTATCAAAGATATAGCTTTATCATCTACTTTTAAAATAATCCCATCTAATGCCAATAATTTTTGATACTGCTTTATTATAGAATTCTTTGGTTTAATAAGTATATCCTCCAATTCTTGCAAAGTTAATTTCGATAGCGTTGCTATTACAGGAAATCTACCCACAAATTCAGGAATAAAACCATACTTTAATAAATCCTCATTGTCCACATAAAGCATGTAATCTATTTCTTCTTGCTTAACAGGATTAACCCTAAATCCAAGAGTGGAAGTCTTTACTTTATTTTTAACTATATCCTCTATACCACTAAAAGCTCCACCAGCAATAAACAAAACATTAGTTGTATCAAATTGTATAAACTGCTGATGAGGATGTTTCCTTCCACCTTGAGGAGGGACATTAGCAACCGTTCCTTCCAATATTTTTAACAGAGCCTGTTGAACACCTTCACCTGAAACATCTCTTGTTATCGACGGATTATCAGCACTCTTACGTGCTATCTTATCTATCTCATCTATATAACATATCCCAATTTGAGCATATTCTAAATCCCAGTTTGCTGCTTGGATCAATCTTAAGAGTATGTTCTCAACATCTTCCCCCACATACCCCGCCTCAGTTAAAGATGTTGCATCAGAAATAGAAAAAGGTACGTTCAATATTTTTGCTAAAGTGCTTGCTAAATAAGTTTTCCCAGACCCCGTAGGCCCTATCAATAAAACATTGGATTTTGGCAACTGGACATCATCTAAACCTAAATTAGAAACTAAATCATTCTTACCACCCGTCAATACCCTCTTATAGTGATTATACACAGCAACCGAAATAATCTTCTTTGCTCTTTCCTGACCCACAACATAATCATCCAAATGTTTTTTTATCTGAGAAGGAGTTAATAATTTGATGCTCTTATCATTACTCTTTTTCTCTTTAACCAGCTCAAGAGTTTTATAACCTTCTAAAATACAATTTTCGCAAATATTTGAATTCTTACCCTTTAATACAATTTTATTTTCTACTTCCTTTCCACAAAAATCACAAATCATATTTCTTTTAATATTCTTTCATTAATATTTAACATTTCCTTTACTTTTTGTAAATTTTCTTGATAATTACGTATAACCTCTTTATCCGCTTTATTTACAAAATCTTGATTATTCAACAATTTTTCCATTTTTTCAATCTGTTTCTGTAAATCTGAAATTTTCTTTTCAATTATTTCCTTAAATTTTCCTATATTTTCTTCATCTACAAAAATACTAACATCCCCTAACTTAGTTTTTATTACAAAAAATTTATCTTGCTTAGACGAATTATTAGATGTTTTTGTGAAAAAGAAAAACAAATTGGAAAAATCGTTATTAAAATAATTACTGTCCAACCTTACCTCCACATTCTTCTTGATAACTTGCAAAACATCATTAACAAATGGCCTAACCTCTTTCACGCTATCCACAAAATTTTGAACATATTCATAATCTTCCTTTACATAAGAAAACTTGGTTTTAACAAAATTTATTAAACTATCTAAATTTTGCTCTGTTATCTTCTGATTGAACAACTTATAAAAAAGATGGTAAGTGACAAAGGGAATAATAGGGTGCAAATAAAGAAGGATAACCTTTATGACATTCTCAACAATTTCTTCTATCTCCTTATAATCAACAAATTTAGAAAATTCAATATACCAATCACAAAATACATTCCAAACAAAGTGATAAAGAGACATACAGTAATCGAAAAATCTATATTCCTCAACACATCTTTCCAAGTTTTCTATCAACTCAAAAAGTTGACAAATAAGCCATGAATTTATTTTTTGAAAACTATCTTTACTTATTCTATTTTCTATTCTTTGTTCTTTTTTAATTTGGAAAAATCGAATAGCGTTCCATAATTTGTTTATGAAATTTCTTGCCATTTCAATTTTTTCGAAACTGAATTTAACATCTTGAGATTCTGCAGTTTGTATGATAAGCCCCATCCTCACAGAGTCAGCCCCATATTTTTCTATCAATTCCAAAGGATCTATCCCTGTCCCCAAAGATTTGCTCATTCTCTTACCCGAAGGAGCCAGAATAACCGCATGAATTATCACATCTTTAAAAGGTATTTCATTTAAGAAAAACATAGACATTACTATCATTCTTGAAACCCAAAGAAAAACAATCTCACGAGCAGTAGTTAAAACATCAGTTGGGTAGTAATAATGATGATATTTTTCGAAATTATTAGGCCAGTACATTACGGCAAAAGGCCAGAGAGCAGAACTGAACCAGGTATCTAAAACATCCTCCTCCTGGAAAATATCCACAGACTTACACCTTGGGCATACATTCTCATCTTTTTCAGAAGCCCACTGATTACCGCATTTCCTACAGTTAAAAACCGGTATTCTATGCCCCCATAGAATTTGCCTTGATACACACCAATCCTCTATCCTGTCATACCAATCTAAAACAACTTTCTTGTAAGTAGAAGGATAAAACCTTACTTTCTCCTCTTCAACAACTTTCCTCGGCTCTCTTACCAAATCTCTCATTGAGATAAACCACTGATCAGAAAAGAAAGGCTCTATTACTGTATCACACCTATAACAATGCCCAACATTAGTAGTATAATCCTCTATTTTTTCCACAAGTCCAAGTTCTTCAAGTTTCTGGACAAATTTCTCACGCGCCTCAAATCTATCCAAACTTTCAAATTCCTGCAACACTTCCTTATTTTCCAATTCACTTAAATTTATTTTTGCAAATTGATCAAATACATTGATAATTTCGATATTTTTATTTTTTTGATATATCTTGTAGTCATTAAAATCGTGAGCAGGGGTAATTTTCAATGCTCCTGTCCCAAAATCCATATCCACTTCTTCAGAAGCTATAACAGGTACTAACCTATTAACCACAGGAACAACAACCTGACTACCTATGTATTTGGTATACCTCTGATCCTGTGGATTAACAGCTACTGCGGTATCGGCGATTATCGTCTCTGGCCTTGTTGTAGCAACAACCAAATACTCATCCCTATCAAAAATCCTATACCTCACAAAATAAAGTTTGGTCTTTGTAGGCTTATAAACAACTTCCAAATCAGATAAACTTGTTAAGCATCTGGGACACCAATTCACAACCCTCTTCCCCTTATAGATATATCCCTTGTTGTACAATTCCACAAAAGCTTTCCTTACAGCAACAGTGTATTCTTCATCCATCGTAAATCTTGCATTATTTATATTAGCATACAATCCCAATCTTTTAAATTGTTCTAATATTATGTTTCCGTATTCATTTTTCCATTCCCAAATTTTTTGTAAAAACTCCTCTCGTGTTAAATCTGAACGTTTTATACCTTCTTTTAAAAGTTTTTTCTCAACAACATTTTGAGTAGCTATCCCAGCATGGTCAGTTCCAACAAACCAAACAGCATCAAAACCTTTTAATAACTTATACCTTATCAGAAAATCTTGAATAGTTGAATTCAGAGCATGTCCCATATGCAAAGAGCCTGTTACATTTGGAGGAGGGATAACAATAGAAAACGTTGGTCTTCTAAATTTAGGAACTATAGGATAACTATAAAATTCTTCCAATACCCTTTCTTCAATCTCCTTAAAATTATAGTTTTTCTCAACCACTTCTTGCATAAAAGACACCTTCCCAGATATTCTATTGATAATATTTAGATAAAAATTAACAAAAGCCTCCATTAACTCAAACTTTCTTTTATTACCAAATTTTAACATTTTTTTTACATTTTTCAACCATATTTAAGAAATCATTATAAATAAAATATTATAAAATATCATCTTAGGGAGGGAAAAGTTATGTCAGAAGTAAAAAACAACGTTAATATAAATAACAATGTGGCATTAGTTAAAAATAAAGAGAAAGCAAATCAAGAGCAACAAAGTAATCTTAATATAAATGTAAATAATACAAGCTCTTCATTTACACCATTAAACGCAAAAATAGCAGACGCTATAGGTTATGCACAAGATCTTTTTAGTTCATCAACAATTTCAGCACAAGAATTCGTAGAAGAAAATCCAGCATTTGCCTTTAAAACAGTAGCAGAAAATCTTAAAAGCAATGTATTATCAGGCGTATATAGCTCATTCTCAGAAGTAGTAGATAAACTCCTATTAGGAGCCTTCAGAGGAGTAACCTTAGGATTAGACGCATGGCAATTTATAAAAAAATTAAGAGAAAAAATCGGTGTCCAAAAAGCAATTGAAGAAAAAAATAAAATATTAGAACAAGAGATAAAAAACTTATCAGAAGAACAAAAAGCACAGTTAAAACAAGAATTAGAAAAATTAGAAAGGGAATTGGAAGAAAAGAAAATCGATTTGGGAGTTAGCGGTGGAAGAGTATTAACAGATTTATTAGGATTTGTTGGAGCAGTAGCAGCAGCATTTAGCTTACCTGCACTCGCTACAGCAGCACCCTATCTTATAGGTATAGCATTAGTCGGAGATATCGTAGGTATTTCTTATTTTGCTTACAAAGCAATTAAAAATGGAGTTCAAAACTTCACACAAAAAATAGCACAACGCAGAGAAAAAGAAATGAAAACGCAACAAATTGCCACAGCAACTTCATGATAAACCATATAAACATCGTAAAAGAAATTTTTGAAAAAGCACAAAAATTAAACAGGAATTACCCCAATGTAGCAGTATTAGCTACCGCAAGCAACAACAAACCAAACGCCGGATGTGTACTAATTAAAGAAATTAACGAAGAAAGTCTTGTATTCTATACAAACTACGAATCAAATAAAGGTAAAGAAATAGAAAAAAAACCCTTTGTAGCACTAGTATTTTTCTGGGAAGAATTAAAACCACAAATAAGAATAAAAGGAATAGCAGAAAAAGTTAGCAAAGAAAAATCAGCAGAATACTTCAAAAGTAGACCAAAAGGTAATCAAATAGCAACAATAATATCAAAACAATCAAAAGAATTAAAAAATTATGAAAAATTAATAGAAGAATTCGAAAAAATGTTAGAATTTTATATTCCTTTATCCATAATTTTTTTCATTATGTTATATAACTCTTGGATTTTGGTGATTTGAGCGTATTCATTTTTTTGGTGAGCTTGCTCAGGTAAGCCAGGACCCAAGTTTATAGCGGGAATATTATGAACAGAAAAGCGAGCAACATCAGTCCAAGCTTGCTTAGCCCTTATCTCAAAATCCCCAAAACTCAAAAATTTATCGATAAAATTTGCTAAAGCATCATTTATAATAACTTTACCCGCAGGAGCTCTATCCAAAACATCAATCCTCTCTATATTAGAAAAACTACCTATCTCTTTTCTGTAGAAACCATCAATCTCTTCAAAATCGAAATTTGGAGTAAAACGAACATTTAGATTAATAAAACAATACTCAGGAACAACATTTTTAAAACTATTCTCATTTTCATAATCCATAAATCCTTTTATCAATGTAATCACTGCGTTATTTTTATACCTTAATCCAAATTCCTTTGATTTTATTGTAATTTTTTTCTCATAGTCGTCCAATTGAAAATCTTTAAAACGCTGAATCAATGGAATTGAAAGGTAGAATGGATTTAAATAAGTTTCTTTTCTTGCAGAATGTCCAGATTTCCCCCTAATCCATATCCCATAATTTATAACCCCATTGCATCCTATCTCAATATTATTAGACGTCGGCTCAAAAATTATCGCAAATTCTAAGTCCTTTATTTTCATATTTTGAAAAACAATTTCCAAACCATTGTCTTCATAATTACCTTCTTCTCTGTCATAGAAGATCCAGACAATAGGCAGGTGGTGTAACTCACTTGCCAGAGCTAACATAACAGCAATACCAGCTTTCATATCGCTTGCACCCAAACCAAAAACCTTATCCCCCTCTATAACCCCATTTTTCTCATTTACATTATCAATAGTATCAATATGTCCTACAAAAGCTACTTTGTAGTTTTCGTTATTAAAAAAAACAACATTATTCCTGAAAACTTTTATATTACCTTTACTCTTTAAAAAATCAACAATATACCTTCTAATTTCGTCTTCTTGTGAATACAAAGATTTTATCTTAAGTAAATTAACAAGAATATTGATAACATCCATTTAAATTTTCATTTATGATGAAACAAAGATTTTTCTAAAGATAATTGTTTACTCTTTAATAATATTAAGGTTTCCTGCTTTCAATAAAACACCGTATTTTTTTAAGTATTTTGCTGATATTTTAACCACTTTGTCTCCTACTTTTATTTTTCTTAGATTAACCTTCCATTTTCTTTTTGTATGTCTATTAGAGTGACTAACTTGGTATCCTGTTATTGTTCCTTTTCCAGACAATTGACATACTCTTGGCATAATTCTTTCTCCTCCTTACTCAGCAAGAATTCCAAGATGTTCTGGTAATTCAGACCCTGGTTTTATACCCCATGTTCTTATCTTCAATTGTAAATCATGAGGCACTTCAGCATACTCAACAGCAGTATCTAAACTAATTAATCCTTTTGCATATAATTTAATTAGCGAAATATCAAAGGACTGCATACCATCAGTCAAGAAACTATCTATTTCTGCTTTCATTTGTTTAAAATTCATATCTAATAATAATTCTTGCATTCTTGCATTTATTATAAGTATTTCAACAACCGGTGCTCTACCTTTTTTATCTATTCTTGGGATTAATCTCTGACTAACGATTGCTATCAAATTTGAAGCTAAATAATTAACTATTTCCCTGTGTTCAGATTGATCAAAAAATTGCAATAACCTTACGATTGCTTGGACAGTATTAGGAGAGTGTAGTGTTGTTAAGATTAGGTGTCCGGTTTCGGCTAATTGTAAGATACTGGTTGCAGTTATTTTATCCCTTGTTTCTCCAACCATCACAATATCAGGTGTCTGTCTAACAACACTTTTCAGGGAATCCGCAAAACTATTGGTATCTATCCCTACCTCCCTTTGAGAAATATAGGATTTCTTATCTTCTATTATGTATTCAATAGGGTCTTCAATCGTAACAATGTGTTTTCTGTAGTTTTGATTAACAAAATCAAGCATAGATGCCAAAGTAGTAGACTTTCCCGTTCCTGTAGCACCACATACTATAACCAATCCCCTCTTATAAAGGACAAACTTTTTCAAAATAACAGGTAAATTCAATTCTTCAATAGTTGGTATAACAGAATTTATACGCCTAACAACAAGTGAAATATAACCCTTATTTTTATAAAAGTTAATCCTGAATCTGTCTTTTACTTCATCAAATGAATATATAACATTAAGTTCAGGGTTAGATTCAAAATTTTTTCTTTGAGTTGGTGTTGAAACAAATTCTAAAACCTCTTCAGTAAAATTTGGTAATAATTCATCCATTTTAACGGGATATAATTCCCCTTCTATCCTCAAAACTGGCTGATGAAAAGGTTTAACATACAAATCTGAAGCCTTATTAGTTACCATTAATTTAAGTAATTCGTGAAAAATTATTTCTGACTTCGACATAGTGTTTTAGATGTAATAGCCGGTGAGGGGATTTGAACCCCTGACCTGGTGATTACAAATCACCTGCTCTGCCGCTGAGCTACACCGGCAAAGTTTCTTAGAATATTATTCTACATTTAACATCTAAAACCCTTCTTCATTTAAACATTTATTCAAATAAATCTACTGTTAGAAAATATTCCAAAGGATAAAGAATAGTTAGAGGTTTTTTATATGATAAAAAGGGCAATACCTTAGAAGCAATAGATACTTGTTCACTATTATCATTTACATTAAGAATATTCACATCATACTCATTATTATCTTTAAGACTAACATAAAAAATATAGTTTTTATCAATATTTTCAATAATATCAACATACAAAATTTCTTTACCTTTTATACTAACTTGATATAATTCTTGCAGAAAATCCATACTTGGCAAATATTTGTATATTTTCATTTTGTTGCCATCAACAAAAGATATGTAGAAAGTATCTTTATAAGATGAATTTATTAATATTTTTTTACCTTCTACTAAAGTAGTAGTTTTTTTATCATACTTTATAGCTTTAAAGCCTTTATCTGATTTAACAATCGCAATAAAAGAATCAGTGTTTACAGGTACAACATCAAGAATTTTTTGATTTTTCAAATTTTCAGTCAAATTAATTTTGTTTATTTTATTTGACTTCATAGTGAATAAATATATATTGCCGTCTGTTTTTTTATTTTCTTTGTAATTGTATCCTAACCAGTAAAATATACCTTCATAATTTGTTTTTATTATGGATATAGGGAAAGATGGATTATCAAAAGTAAGAATATTTACAGATGGAGAAATGTAATGAATTTTGTTACCACCGGACCTTTCAAAAATAATTAACTCATTTTTATTATTAATACAACAAATCGAAGGGACTTTTATTTGAGGTATCAATCTATATCCTAACGTTCCTGAAACAGTGTTTATATTTATCAATAAAGTTCCCCTTGCTTTGTAAAGCTGATAAAGATAAATTATGTCCCCTTTATTGTTGTAAGTAAAAGAAGAAAATTTATACTCTTTTTGATTTAATTTTTGAGTTTCATAGATATATTTAGACAAATTAAAATAGACCTGTTTTTTTTCATTAAGATTAAATGAAGGTAAAAAAAAGACCAGAATTATTATTATCAATGAAATAACTACTTTTCTCATTTTTTACCTCCTTAGTAAAAAATTAAGAGGGAAGAGAATAAGCTTCACTTCCCTCTTTTATTAAATTATTCAATTTAATTTATTTTCTACCAATACCCCATTCAATTGATGGCCACCACTGCCAAATTTTTATAACGGTTCCATCATATTTTTTAGCATAACCCTCCAAGCTATTTTTACCATAAACTGTACCTATCTCAACAATTCCTACATCTTTCATTGTTAATAACTCATCTTTTTGAACTTTTGCATCCTGGTTTTTATCTTGCCAAATGAAAATATTTTCTAATTCGTCTCCACTTATTTTGTTATCCTTATTAAAATCAAAGTTTTCGGCCAATTTCTCAAATCCATTTGCATAACCAAAAGCGTTTGACATCAAATTAAAACCATTAACCGATTCTTTATATTTATTGTTTTCAAAAAATATTAATAATCCGTCATTGGGTCCAATCCATTCAACAAAATCTTCTACTCCATCTGCATTTAAGTCAAACAATTTTGCATATTGCTTATTAAAAGTATTTTTTGCTAAATTTGTTCCACCAGGCACATCAGGAATATTATTCCCATCCAAATCTATGACTAAAGGATCAACTACTTGTACATATTGGTTTACTGTTTGGTAGTAATTAGTAGTGATTGTTTGATTAACTTGTGTGTCTGTTCTTTGGAATATTTGCTGTGATAAAGTTATAATAACATCTCCTTCTTGCTCTTGTGTTTGCCTTGTTTCTATTAATTGAGGAGTTCCCAATATTGTATATATATTTGTTTGGGTTGTACTACCAAGATATCTTGTTGTACTACCAATATATTCATAATACGGTGGGAAATGACCTCCCCGCACTATTGTTCCTACAACTACATCAACACTACCAATATTAGCATTTGCTACTATATTCTGGTTAATTACATTTGTATGAGTTATAGTAATACTTGGTAAAGTTACATGAGTATTAAGTGACACATCCTCGGTTATTTGTCCCTTCTTTATACCTGCAAATGAAACGGAAATCATTATAAAAGCAAACACTGCTATTAATACCAATCTTTTCATTTTTTCATCACCTCCTCATATAATATATAATCAATTTGCAATCAAAAATTGTAAAAAAAATGTTAAAAAAATTAAAAAAAATTCCAGGAAAAATATGAGATTATTGAAAATAAAGCAGGGAAAATATAAAAAGAAACCTAATAATTTATATTGTGAAGATAATAGGATTAGCAGATAAAGAACAATTAGAAATAATAAAAACCCTCTTTAAAAATAAAACTTTAATCACTTTATGCTCCAATATATTCGATCATGAATTCATCCAAAACTTAAAAGACAATAATATAAAAGTAGAAACTTTATTTATAAAAGAAGAATTGGAAACTTTAAAAATAAACTACCCTACATTTCTGAATTTAACAGAAGAAATCAAAAAAAGATTGGCAACGTTCGGTAATGATTTCATATATCTATCAACATCATTCGACCCTTTATCATCAGATTGGATAGCATCAGAGTTAGAACACAAAGAATGCCTAATGTTCAAAACAACCGAAATAATACTTAATAAAGCATTTAATCAATCTCATAACTTTAATTTTCAATTACCCCTCATAAAAAAAGTTGATTTCCTTTACTATCTGTATCACTTTGATAAAGAGGACAAATTCATTATTCCCAATGTTATAGACTTTATTGATAATAAACTTGAAGGAAAAGGTAAATTAGTAAAAGTATCAAATATAGCAAACGTGAAATGTTTCATCCCTGACGAAATAATTTATAAAACCATTTTCGATTACCTCTGGAGTGTAATGATAAAGCTAAGGTATAACTGCCAATGGGATAGAATTCAAACATCAGAAAGTATAAAAAACCATCTAATCGAAGAAGCGTATGAAGTTTTAGATACAGTAGAAAAAAATGATCCAGAAAAATTTAAATCAGAGCTTGGAGATCTTTTATTACAAATAATCTTTCACTCTCAAATCCAATCTGATTTTAAAAAATTTAATTTCTATGATGTAGTAGTAAAATTGGTTGAAAAATTGATAAACCGGCACCCGCATGTATTTACAGAAAACCAAACAGAAGACCTGGAAAAAATATTGGTAGATTGGGAAAAAATGAAAAATAAAGAAAACAAATCAATAGACCTACCTAAATCCATGCCATCTTTATTAAAAATGTATCTACTTTATAGAAAAATAAAAAGGCTAAAAAAAGAAAAAGAATTTGAAAAAATAATCTTACAAGAAATACCAAATTACGAAATATCCAATATCCTATTACAACTTCATGAATTCCATTTACAAAACTCAGAAAACCTGGAAAATTTACTTAATCAATTTTTAGATAAATTAACAACTAAAATAAACCAATCAGAAATCGTAAAGACAAGAGATTGAAAATAAAGAATAAAACTGTGTGTAAAATGATAAAAAATTCACTTTCCTCATCAATCCCTAACAAATTCACTAACATCAAAAAAATTAATTGCATCAAACAGAGCTTTACATTAATTAAAACCCCAGGAAGAATAATTAATAACAAACCTAATGGGTATAATCTATCGTATTTCTCTTTATACTTTTCCAAAACAGAAAAATAAATACTTTGAATAAATAAAAAGAAGATAAACTTTGAATTTAAGTTGATTAGAGGAAAGTTTATATTTGGTAAAATCAAGAAAATGTTGTAAAAATAAATGAATGAAACAACAAAAAACAGGAGATTCATATGAAAGTATTAATCATTACTTATTTTTTTCCTCCATTGAATTCAATAGCATCATTACGTCTTTACTCATGGGCTAAATATTTTGCAGAAGAAGGAATTGATGTTACAGTCTTAACCCCCAAAAAATACAAATTCGAAAATGACTTAGAGTTACCTTTCAATAACTTCAAAGTTGTGGAAATACCCATACCTAAACCTTTTAAATTAATCTCCTTTGGAAAATTAATAAATTTCTTAAACAGGAAATATCAACTTGGGATATACTATAAAGTTCGTTTTCCCGATGAAACAATAAGGTGGGTAAAGCCAGCATTTGATTTTGCCAAACAAAATGAATGGGATGTGGTTATATCTTCCGCATTACCTTATACTGTGCATGAAGTAGCATGGAAACTAAAAAAGAATGGTAATTGCAAACTTTGGGTGGCAGACTGGAGGGACCTATTTTCAGAAAACCCAATATTCACAGGAATACCATTATTTAAAAACATAGAAAAAAACATAGAAAAAAAATATAATAACGAAGCTGATTTAGTAATTACAGTATCAGAAGGGCTAAAAAATTACTGGGTAAAAACTACAAACAAACCTGTCAAAATAATATATAACGGATTCTTTGAAGAAGATTATCAAAAAAATGGTAATTATAATCCTTCTGACGTAATTTCTATTTTTTATGCAGGATCTTTTTACAAAGAGTGGCTCATAGATTACTTTTTTGAATCACTTGGATATTTAAGAGAACAAGGTTATGATAATTTCAAGTTAGTTGTTGCTGGTGCATTTGACATAAAAGAAAAAGTAAAAAACTTAAGAGTACCCTATGAATACAAAGGTTTCATAAAAAGAGAAGAAGTTATTAAATTATATTTTGAAAGTGATTTTCTACTCTTTCCGTTAGAACAAGAAAAAGACCTTCCTAACTGGAAAGGAATATTAACAGGAAAAATTTATGAATATTTGGCGGTTAATCTATTTACCAATAAACCCATCATCATTGTGGGGCAAACTTTTGACAAGGAAAGACAAGAAATATTAGAAAAATCAGGTTGTTGCATATTCCTTAAAAATCAACAAGAAACGATTAATTTCTTCGAAAATTACTTTAAAACTAAAAAAGTCAACATTAATCCCAATCACGAATTTATAAAGTTTTTCAGTAGAAAAAACCAAGCACAAAGATTACTCGGTTTTATAAAGGAGATGTTAGAATGGAAAAAATCATAATCATTGGAGGAGGAGGACATTCAAAAGTTATCCAAAACATCATAAGAAGAGATTACAAAGAATATGAAATAATCGGCTACGTAGATCAACAAAATAAAAATCTAAACATACCTTATTTAGGAAAAGAAAACGCAGTTTTCAATTTTGATAATAAAAATTTCAAACTTGTTATAGGAATAGGACAAATCGATGAAGGTATAAAAAGAAAAGAACTAATAAAAACTTTCTTAGAAAAGGGATATAATTTTTTGACAATAGTATCAAAAAAAGCAATAATAGCAGATAGTAGTATCATTGGTGAAGGAACAGTTGTCTTTGATAATGTGGTTGTCAATGTGGATTGCAAAATAGGTGATTTTTGTATTCTCAACACGGGGTGCATAGTAGAACACGATTGCTATATAGGTAATTTTGTCCATCTATCTCCTGGAGTAGTATTATCGGGAGGAGTAAAAATAGGTGATAACTGCTTCTTAGGCTCGGGAAGCGTAGTTAAACATTACACAACCATTTGCGACAACGTTATAATAGGAGCAGGTAGTGTAGTAGTAAAAAATATCACAGAAAAAGGTACTTTCGTAGGAATACCTGCAAAAAAAATCAAATAGCAACTAAAGGAAAAGTTTAAATGTTAGATAACTCTATATAAAAGGGGGTAGTTTTATGTATACAAAAATCTTGGTGACACATGACGGGTCGGATAACTCCCAAAGAGCATTCAACGAAGCAATAAACCTTATCAAACAACTTCAAAATAAAGAAGGAATAGAACTAAATGTTGTAAGCGTAATACAAATTATAGATCTACCAGAAGTAGCAGAAAATCAAGCGATCATTGATTATTTCAGAAAATACTACAAAGAAATTCACTCCAATCTAATAGAAACAGCACAAAAAGAAAACATAAAAATAAATACCTACATCTTGGTTGGAAATCCATCAGTTGAAATCTTGAATTTCGCAAAAGAAAATAATGTAGATCTTATTGTAATAGGAAAAACAGGTAAATCGAAAATAGAGCAATGGTTATTAGGTAGTGTATCCAAGAAAATACTCGATCATGCCCCATGCTCCGTACTACTCATTAGATAACATTGGAAAAACAAATAATAGAAATTCTTAAGCAGGAAATAAACAATAACTTCAAAAATAATTCTGTATTTGGAGGACTGTCCTTTTTTGTAAAAAAATTATCAAAGAATGATAAAATAGACCATCCAATAATTAAACAACTTCTCGATTACGACTATCTAAACATAGATAACCGAAAAAAATTAGTATATCAAATATTGGATTACCTTCAAAACAAAAATAAAGAATATGAAAAAGAAGATAGCCAAACATTAAATGAAGAAAATCTTGAAAACTTTGAAAATTTAATCATCGACACAGACAATTCAATTTTGAATGCTCCTATTAATTACTTTGCTAAAGACCTTAATCTAAATAAAAGAATTTTGAATAATTTAAAGAAAATAGGGATAGAGAGTATAGGGGATTTGTTATGGTTTGTTCCACGTTCTTACAGCGACCGGACAAAAAGCGTTTCTTTGAAAGACGCAATAAACCAAGAAAAAGCATTCCTTAATGTAGAAATAATCTCTAACTATCAAATAATAAAACCAAACAATAAAAAATTGAAGATAATAAAATACATGATAAAAGATGAGTACGGTAACATTGGAGAAATAGTTTTCTTTAACCAAGAATATATAACCCACCTATTAAACAAAGGAAAAAGAATAAGAGTCTTTGGAAGAGTGATAAAAAATAGAGTTTTTCAAGTAATGCCAGAAGAATGGGAATTTGATGAATTAAAAACGATTGATTTCAACAGAATAGTCCCTACTTATTCAACATCAATTAATCCAAAAAAAATAAGAGAGATAATTTTTAGAGCACTGAAATTAGTTTATAAAAAAATTAACGATCCTTTGATAAACCTTTTAAATAAAATTCCGTCAAATTTTGAGTTCGATGACCTAAGTAAAGCTTTTGTTAATATTCATTTTCCGCCAAATTATGAATCCTTACAAAGAGCAAGAAATAGATTAGCTTTAGAAGAAATAATATATACACAAATTTTGATGAATGGGATATCAAAAAAGAAAGAAACTATTTACATAATAGACAAAGAAAAAGCTTTAGAACTATTTTCGAAACTCGAACTTCCATTCGAATTAACAAACGCACAAAAGAGGGTAATTAATGAAATAATAGAAGATTTATCAAGCAAATACAGTTGTAGAAGATTGATTCAGGGAGATGTTGGAGCAGGAAAGACAGTAGTAGCAATGGTAGCATGTTTTGTAGTTTGTAAACATGGCTATCAAGCTGCACTAATGGCCCCCACGGAAATATTAGCTACCCAACACTACAATAATTTCAAAAACATACTGCCCAATCTACAAATAGAATTACTTACATCAAAAATCAAAGGAAAAAAAAGAGAACACATATTTGAAAAACTGAAAGAAGGAAAAATAGATATTTTAATAGGAACACACGCTTTAATAAATGAGGATGTGGAATTTAAAGATTTGGCTTTAATTATCGTTGACGAACAGCACAAATTCGGAGTCCAACAAAGGTTTAAACTATACTCAAAATCGCAATGTCCCCATTTAGTTGTGATGAGTGCAACTCCAATTCCCCGAACCTTAGCATTAACCGTATATAGCGACCTTGATATATCAATAATCGACGAATTACCACCAGGTAGAAAAAAAGCAATAACAGAAATCTTTAACTATAAAGATATAAAAAAAGTTTATGATTTTATAAAAAACCAGTTGAAAGAAGGTAGGCAAGCATATGTAATATGTCCCTCTATCTTCGAAAACCCTAAACTTGAACTTAAAAACGTAGAAAAAATCTACAAAGAAATAAAAGAATATTTTGCAGAATACAAAGTAGATTACCTACATGGTAAGATGAACAACAAAGAAAAAGACAAAGTAATGGAAGACTTCAGAAATAAGAACATCGATATACTTATTTCAACAACTGTTGTTGAAGTAGGAGTTGATGTACCCAATGCAAATACAATATTAATCCTGGATGCCGAAAGATTTGGATTATCTCAATTACATCAATTAAGAGGAAGAGTTAAAAGAAGTAATCATCAACCATACTGCCTGCTTGTAACCTCAAAAAATCTTTCATACCAAGAATTCAGTAAATCGTTACAGAGATTAAATGTTTTAAAATACTACGATGATGGGTTTAAGATTGCGGAGAAAGATCTTGAATTAAGGGGACCTGGAGAAGTTATAGGATACAAACAACACGGATTTACAGATTTCAAAGTCCTTAACCCACTAAAAGATGTAGAATTAATAAAATTTTCCAACAAATTGGCTCAAATGATCACACCCCAAATACTCAACTTCAACTTTATAAAACAAAAAATCCAACAAATAAATCAAAAAATGCAAGATATAACTGATAGCATATAGAAAAGTATAAAAAGAGGTGAAAAAAAATGATAACCAAAGATAAAATTATAATGTCATTAAGAGGAGTAAAAGAACCCTTTTTTCAAAAAGATTTTATCCAAATGAACCTGATAGATGTTGATCTATCAGAAAACAATATTAACATAAAAGTTTACTTAAAAGAAGAAGTTTTTGATAAAAAAGAAGAGATAGAAAAAAAGATTCAAGAAAAATTGAAAATAGCATTCGGAGAACAAATAGGGAACGTAAATATTGAATTTATTAAAGTTTCTGATTATTCACAAGTCAGGAGAAGAGTAAAATTGGAGGTTTTAGATTCTAAGAAAGCTAATTTAGGTAAAGTTATAGCGGTTACGTCTGGGAAAGGTGGAGTTGGAAAATCTACAATATCAATAAATTTAGCTCTTAGCTTAAGGGAACTTGGGTTTAAAGTTGGATTACTTGATGCTGATGTCTATGGCCCATCAATACCCACAGCATTCGGATTAGAAGGAACAATATTAGAAATAAGAGATAAAAAAATACAACCGATAGAAAAATTTGGTTTAAAATTGGTGTCAATAGGTTTCATGATACCAGAAGTTGATACTCCACTTATTTGGAGAGGACCTATGCTACACAAAGCAATAAATGAAATGGTTAATCAAGTTGATTGGGATAGTTTAGATTATTTGGTTGTAGATCTACCACCAGGAACAGGGGACGCAATACTTAGTCTCAACAATTCCGTAAAGATAGACGGAGCAATAGTTGTAAGTACATCGCAGAAAGTTGCTGCAGCTGACGTCATGAAAAATATAAACATGTTAAAAACACTATCAATTCCCATTATCGGTATAGTTGAAAACATGTCCTTTATTGAGTGTAAAAATGGTGAAAAAATATACTTATGGGGTAAAGGTGGAGTTATTGAATTAGCCCAAAAATACGATATAGAATTCTTAGGAGAAATACCATTTATACCCAATGTAGTGCAAACAATGGAAACCGGAAACTTAGTAATGCTTACCGAACAAACAAAAAACATTTTCAAAGAATTTGCTAAAAAAGTTATCAATAGATTAAACGTAATTAGTGTAAGTTAAATATGACAAGACTATTGATTATTTTTATTTTTTGGTTAACTTCAGTATCCTTTGCTCAAACCTATTTAAAATTTTATCTCAATTCAACACAAAGAATAGTAATTAAAGAAAAGAAAATAGATAATACAATCTCGATAAAGGGGAAAATCATCTCAAAAATCAAAAAATCGAAAAAAACATTAAAACTAACCCTAAACCTATACAACGTGGAAATAAAGATTTATGATAAAGAAAAAATAATCCAAAAGGATAAATACGATTCTTATACTCAAACTTACAACTATGAATTTTACCAAAACAAAAACAGGTATGAAATATATGAAAAAGAAGAAGACAGCAATCCCTGGAGTTTCATAAAGCCATTAATTATACTCTATTCTTTTAATGGTAAAACTGAAATGTTATCAATAACTTCCCCCAAAAATATACTAATCTTTTCAAAAGATAAAAACAATACGTATTTATTTCAGGAAAAATACAAAGAATTAGTCTTATCAAGAGGTTTAATAAAATTCAGCAAAGAAAACATTTATTTTAATATGAATTCAAACATTCCCAAAAACAAAGTTGAAAA
>Ga0105160_1000174_pt1 | contig 32273 bp, 37 predicted proteins | sample GXS110809BmetaG_FD_89591 | JGI IMG/M metagenome (GOLD analysis project Ga0105160, IMG submission 89591) | Hot spring microbial communities from Gongxiaoshe hot spring, China to study Microbial Dark Matter (Phase II) - GXS 110809B | ecosystem: Environmental > Aquatic > Thermal springs > Hot...
CTTAGACTCTTAGAAGAAGAAGAAGTAAACTTCGTTCAACCCGCTTACAGATTTAACAAAAATACTCCTCTTAATCAAAGAATAAACTACTTCAAAAACATTTCTTCTACATTCCTGGCACATATTACTACAATGTCCCAAGTAAATAGGAGGAGAGTAAGAGTAGGAGTATTTGGATTTCCTGCTCCAAGCCCTGCTGAAGTTTCTGGAGTAACCTCTAACGACTATTTGTATGACCAAACAAATGGTGCCATAAACGTTATCGCTTCCATGTTTGGCAGTAGCGATAGGACACAAGTTGTCGTTCATCCTTTTAAATCCTCTGTTCTTAATGATGCTGGAATAGAAGAGGTATTGGGTGGAGAATTCTTTGCTTCTTATGTTGTAGGATTACATTGTAATCGTGAGCCTCAAGAATCTATTACCTTCTTGCCTGCTAGTGGTCTAGGAACTCCGATTTACGACTGGACCTATAAACAAAAAGACGACCTTATTTCACAAAGAATTCTATTTGTTGAAAAAGTTAAAAATTCTTTTGGGGCCATCGTTTACAGAATACACCACAACCCCACAAGCTGGACTGGTCCTGTAACCCAAGGTATTCAAGAAATGGTTGTTCGTAGAATAGACGATTTTGTTTCTATGTTTGTTTATAAAAATCTTGAAGAACAATTTATTGGCAGACAAAGCCGTGGAAGACAAACTGCCATTGAAATTAAAAACTATACCGAACTACTTCTTAATAGACTTCTTGGAAAACAAATTGTTGCTTATAAGGATGTAAAAGTAGAACCCAACGAAGATAGAACTGTATATTTTGTTGAATTTTTCTATCAACCTGTTACCGAAATTAAGTTTATCCTCGTAACAATGAAAATGTCTTTTGAACTAGCATAAAATGACAGGAGGATAAAATGACACCCAGATTTTCCGCATATGTAAAACTAAAAACTCTGTCATTTAACAGCCTTTTTGAACCGGGAGCGGAAGCTTTAGATATCATTAGAAGAGTAGCAGATATTTTTACTAACAATGCTCCTTGGCAAACATTAAACGATGCTATTTTAGGAACAGTTGAAGGTCTTCTTTTTAAAACTATAGGCTTAGCTGAAAACGTAACCATAGACGAAACTTATAACACTAGACCTTTTTGGGGCATTGGTGAACCCGCCAATCCCATTATTGTTCCCAATAATTATTCTGCTTCTATATCTATTTCTAGACTTACGCTAGATACTTTATCCATAAGAGAATTTACCACAATGCCCGATTACTGGTACAATCCAGGAATACAAAACTTCATTCACAGAACTTTAGGACCAACTACAGGAAGAGAATTTCTTGATTATCCTTTTTATACTTTTCTTTATTTTTCTTCTATAGAAAGAATGACGAACGGTAGTTTAGTTGACAATGTTTTAAGACCATTTACTTATAGGGAACTTTATGTATTTATGCCCTCTGATTATAGCACTAGGGTTACTTCTGGTGATACTATTATTGTTACCGATGTTAGGGGTACAGGAAAACTTTTAAATCTTCGTGAATTTATCAAAGATTTAGCCGAAAATATTTTCGGTAGTCTAGGAGGATAAATATGGGAGTACCTATAAAAACCTCTCAATTTGCAGAAATTTGGTTAATAGGCGTAAAGCAGTTAAACGCTTCTAATACGGATAATAATTTACTCAGCAATGAGCCTGTAAAATTTTCTGTTGAAGAGGATACAGAATTTGAGGTTGCAACAGAAAAAGTGGGATTGGCGTCCAATTTAAGAATAAACGAATCTCTTGGTTCCAGAACACGAACTGTAATAGGTACTCCCGTACCCCTTTTAGTACCCGGATTTTATGATGGTTCAATAACAATGGAAAGAGCAACAATAAACTTACAATCTTTTAAAAACGGCGTTAATCTTAATCCTCTTACTGCTTTTGTTCCTGAAATGTATATAGGAGGTGCAGTAAAGCAATTCAAACTAGATTCTCTTATTGGTCAAGGTCCAGATTTGCCGGGGTTAAATCAAGGATTTATACCTACTGGGCAAGAAGAAACATTTTATATAGTAGGAAGAGAATTTATTTTTAATGAAACCGCTGTTCCTGGTTTTTTGTTTATTCTTGTTTTAAAGGACAAGATTTTAAGAGAGGCCAGTATAAATAACGGTATATACGTAGCAATGCTAAGAGATTTTTCTGTTGCTTATTCCAGCGAAAATGCTTTAGTTTTAGAAAACGTAACCGCTATAGCTAGACCTTACGTACAAACCTCCTGGTTCCAAATCCTAGCAAAAACCTTCAGAACTGGTCCTTCTTTTGGATACGTTTACGCTCCTTCTCATCTCAACGATTCATAAAGAAAACCAAAGAAAAAAACAGCCGCCATTTTTGGCGGCTTTTTATTTTTTTAACTCACATTTTGTCCAAAAATTCCGTTTCACCAAATATTTCTATATACTTTTTAAACTTTTCTATAAACTCTTCAAAGAAATCTTTTTTAGGAAGGGGAGAGTTATAAGTAAATATTTTACTTTTTAATTTGGCAAGCTTTTTTAAGCTTTCTTCTTGACAAACCCTTGGCAAAAACAAGTCTTCTCTAAAAGCACATAAATCACTCATCCTAAACGCAACAATATACTTTTCACCTTCAAATACATCGTTAACATAGTAAATTTCTATTTCCCTTGTCATACCTATATTCTACAAATTATGGTCTAAAAGATACGCTACAAAGTTTATGGCATCTTGTGCGCACTTTTCACAAAAGTTATAGTTATTTACAAGATAATCTATCGCATCTTTTGTAGCTTTGGTTTGTTCTTCGGATTTTACATAGGATGTGATTGTACCACGAATAAAGTTTGCCTTATCCTCCATTACTTTCTTTTCTATAGCTTCTTTTATTTTGGGGTTTATGGAGTAGTCAAAGGGTTTATTTTCTTTTTGTAAAATAGAAATCTTAAGCAAAAGCTTTGTCCTAAAATCCCTTGCTTGTTCTTGTTTTATACCTACTACTTCTTCTATAGCCCGCAAAAATCTTTCATCAAAATCAACATATTTACCAGTAAATGGGTCTTTTACTTTTTCATTATTTAGAGATGCAAAAGCGTGTTCAACATATTTATCAAAGTAAGCATTTGCTTCTTTTCTAAATGTGCTTCCGATAAAAGCTTCAAAAACCACAGATTTAACCCACTTATGATATTCGGGCTGATAAAGCTCAATGAGCTTTTCTATTTTTTCTTTCTTTATTTCTGAGTTCATTTTACCAAGAAGATCAACAAGCTCAGAAACAGCATCATAAGGAGATACGCATTCATGTTTAGACATAGCAAAAGAAATAGCATCTACTGCTATTCTTGGAGAAATACCTGAACGCCCATCAAAATCGTTTTTTGCCTCTTCAAAATCTTTTTCTGTAAACTTTCCAGAAAAATCTCCGTTATACATTTTTAGAACGTCTAGTAAGGAATAGTTTGAAGCCTTATCTTTTCCCTTGCTTCTATCTTCTTCTAATCTTGAAAGAATAGATATACCAGCAATCATTTCTAAAGTCCATGGTGCAATATGGGTTTTAGATTTTGAAGTTTTTAACATTTTTTTATAGATTTCTACTTCGCTATTTAGCGATAGATTGTATTTCCATTCTATTTCTCTTGTTCTATCTTTAAAGGCTTCATTTTCTTTTTTGGCAACAAATTTTTGATATTCGGAATAATTGGTATGTGCAATTAAAACTTCATCAACGCTAATCATTCCAAATCTATCTACTTTGGCTTCTCTTTCTTGGGCGACAACAAGGAGGGGGTAAAGCAAATCTGGTTTGGCTTTATGTATTTCAACAAATTCATGAAGACCCCTGTTAGAAGTAAAAATGCTTCCATTAAAGTTCCAAGAAAGAGGATGCGCAAAATCTCCAGTTTCAGTAACAGTTTTTAAATTTTCACTTCCCAAAAGCACACTTACATCCTGTGAGTTATAATCTCCAGGAACAAATGTAGCAATGCCTATTCTTTTTTGTTCTGATAAAAATATTCTTTCAACAGGCACTTTTTCTATATCATTTTCATAATCATTTTCTAATCTATATTGACAAACCGGGCAAAGATTTCCCTCTATTTCTACACCAAAATAATCAGTAAACTCTTTTCTGAGTTCGTTAGGAATGAGATGTAATGGTGTTTCGTGTAATGGACAATCTTTTATTGCATAGAGAGCCCCGTCTTCTGTTAATGAGTATTCTTCTAATACTCTTTTTAATATGTAAACAAGCGTACTTTTCGCCGTACCTACTGGTCCAACAAACAATAATATTCTTCTTCTTACATCATGTCCTTCAGAAGCGGCTTTTAAGATATTTAAAAACTCTTTTACTTGTTCATCTACACCAAATATTTCTGAATAGATTTTATTAGGTATATTTTTTTCGTTATCGGCACCAAAATAGTAAAGGGCATCGTAAAGATACTTGTGGGCACTACGAGAATATTTTTCTGGGTTCTCAGAAAAAATATCGTCTAACCACTCTCTAAATGTTCCCGTCCAATGCTTTTTGGGTTTTACATTTATCTTGAACATAGTTTTTCTATATTTTACACTAATCTATTTTTCTACACCTAACAAAAACATCATTTTTCCAAACCTTTGCAATAGCCTCAACTGTTTGATTAGCGTAGCCTCTATCTAAAGGTAAATCGCTAGTTAAAGTTAACGGAAACGTTTTTCTTTCTTTTTCGGCAAAAGTTTTTGAAAAAACATCCCAAACATCGTTGTCTAGATTATAAGGATTATACTTATCTACATATATCCTTGGACTTGGGTAATAAAATCTTGATAACATTTTTTCCTTTATTTTTTCGTAGTTATCTATTATTTCCTTTTTTTCTTCTGGGGAGATAAATGATATATCCCTAACTATTCTTTCCCAAACATCCTTGGTAAAATAGGCATAAAAAAGCTCGTCATCTGAAATTTCTGATACTAACTTAGGAATATCAAATCCGTCTTTTTCAAGGGCAAAAAGTATTTGGCTTCCAAACCAGTAAGGATTATCAATACTTGGATAAATGTTTATATCTAAAAACAAAGAATCAAAAAAGTCTTCCCCTTCAAATAAATGCAAATAAGTCTTCATGTGTGTCCATGTTGCAAAGCCTTCATGAACATACTTGAGTCTAGCTTGTTTATAAATATGTTCAATAAAATCCTTTTCAACATTTATAATATCTCTTTCCCAATCAGATAAAATAGGAGAGTTTTTATAAATAAAATCCAAAATATCATCTTCTATCTCTTCTACTTTATTAGTAGCTTGCTTTATTTTTGTATATTTTAAGTATTTTGGATTTACTTTAACGTGGCTAAGTTCGTTTTCTTTTGGTGTTTTTATATTGTTTTCTAGCTTTTTAAACGAAAAAATAAATCTCAAAGCATGAACAAACTCTATAAGTTCGTCCAATCTATTTTGTCCATATTCTTTTAAATAATCAAAATATCTATCTAAAGCGTATCTCATCCTTAAATAAATAGTTTCATCTTTCGGCTCAAATATATTGTTTTTATAAATATGAGAATGCCCAAAAACATGAGCAATAATAAAGTTTACTTCTCCAGGCTTAGCGGTATTAACAATATACGCTAAAGCTGGAGTAGTATTAAAAACTATTTCGTATATTTTTGTTCCTTTTTTTGAGCTTTGTTTTGATAAAAGAATATCTCTTCCTCTAGTCCAATGAGGCAAGGCTATGGGAAATAAATATCCAGAAAGAACCAGTATTTCTTCTTCTGTTGCTTCAATAAAATCAGTTTGTTTCGGGTCCAAACCTAGTTCATTTTTAACAAAGGATAATATTTCGTCAACTTTATAATATTTCCTTTCTAACTTTTCTCTATATCTTAAATATTTCATTCTTCAAGTACCTCACCAAATAAATCATACAACGACTTTCTAACTGTAGACATTACAGAAATGCGAAGATTTGATAAAGAGTGTTCTTGCTTTTTTCTTGAAAGAAACTTACTCAGAGTAAAAGAATAAAACCATGGCGAACCTTCTTCTACTTCAACGTATCCAATCATGTTTACAATATCATATATCTTCATGATTTCTTTAAAAACATTTTCGTTATCGCTTTCTATGTTTTCTCCATCAGAAAAGTAGAAAATATAAAAGTTTGTATCATTATTATTTTCTGTTTCTATATCCGTTCTTATTAGACGAAAAGCAGAAGATACTAACGTTCCTCCACCATGTTTAGCTTTGAAAAAGGTTTCTTCGTCAACAAAAATTGCTTCTGTGTCATGTAAAATAAATTTTATTTTTACGAAAGGATAGTTTCTTCTAAGAAACTGCAAAATCCAAAACGCTAAAGACCTAACTTTAAACCTTTTATTTTCGTCCATTGAAGCAGAAAAATCCCTTGCCAAATATATATTGGCTTTTATAATAGGCTGTGAAACTATACGCAAATCTCTAAATCTGTAAACCTCTTTGTCTAGTCTTCTTTGTTTTAAAATTTCAATAAAGGTTTTTTTCCTATGTAATCTAGAATATGGTCCTGTTTTTGAAATGCCAGAAACTCTTATTTCTTCTATTTCCTCACCAAAGTTTTTAGGTTTAAGATTAGGAAGATTTAACTGCTGAAAAATTAGTTCTGCTAACTCTTCAATATCAAACTCTACTTCTACTTCATAATCTGAGGGTTCTGTTCCTGGAAGATTTCCTTGCCCTCCTCCTTCTCCCTCACCACTTTTTTGCTTTATTTTAGGTTTAAAATATGGTTCATCTAAGATTGGTATTCTTACTTTTATTTTTTTGTCTGGGTTCTCTAATATTTCTTCATTTGCAATAATAGTAGGCAGTTTTTTACGTATTGCCTCTGAAAGTCTTTTTTTGTATCTATCCTCTAATTCTTTGTAGGGCTTTGTCATCTTTCATAATATTTTATCAAAAAAGATACTATAGGATTGCTTCTTTTGGTATAATATTTTTAAAAGATTATGGATATTAAAAGCTTATTTTCGTTATTTTTTGATATTCTATCTTTAAGTATCATTCCTTTACTAGTTCCTGCTGGTATAGGAATATTTGTTTTTCTTTATTTTGTTTTTGGAAGTTTAAAATATAAAAACAATACAAAAAAAGAAAAAAATAGCAAACAAGGAACAGAAAAAGAAATATTAATAGAAACACCCGAAACAAAAATAACAGAACTAGAAAAAAAGACAGAAGTAAAAGAAACTACAATAGAAAATCTTACACAAAAAGAGGACATAGAAATTAAAAAAGAAAAACCCAAAACAACTATAAACTTTCAAAAAGTAGAAGACCCGCAAGAAGAAGAAAGAAAAAAGAAGAAAAATGAACTTATCAATATGATTAATTTTATTCTTGATAAATACGGAAAAAAGGAAGATTTTTATACTTTACCAGAATACGTAAGAACATTAAATCCAGACGAATTTAAAGCTTATGCCAAGGAAAACTTCAAAAAAAATTGAAAATATAGAAGAGATAATACAAGAATATTTGGAAACGGGTGCAAAAATTTTTTCTCTTTCCAAAAAATACGATATTCCTTATTCAACTCTAAGGCGTTTGATACTCAACTATTTCCACGACAATCAAATTATTAATACAAACGAAAAATATGAGTTTCCTTACGAAGGATTTGAATGTTTAGATATAAACTGTTCGTTTTCTTGGTTTCCTGGTGGAGATATCTTTGTAATAAAGTCTTTAGAAAAAGTAAATGATGGTATGGGAAACACAGATTATGTATGGATCGCTTATCGGGCGTCAAAAAAATCTGATTGTCATTTTTATCCAGAAGACCTAGAAAATTGTTATAATGTAAAAGATGCAAAAAGCAGATATAAAGCTCTTAAGAACACAAAAAGACGAAACAATAACACCAGCAATAAATGAATTTTGTATACTAGATACAACACACAAAAGCCACAAAACTATAACAAGAAAAGGGCTTTGCGAAGAAATAATCAAAAAATATATAAATGGTGTTTCTATAAATCAACTCGCAGAACAAACTTCTCTTTCTACTTCTCTGATACATAAACTAATAACTGATTTTTATCTTTTCTTTTTTGATGACGACAAACTGCAAGAACTTAACTTTTTAGAAAATCAAAATCATCTAGGCGTTCTCTATTCTTTCTTTAATTCTGTGTTCAATCTTTCAAAAGAAATAACTTTTGACGCTATTTTCTCTAAAAAGCTAAGACAAAAAATAGCTTCGTCTATTACAGAAAAAGGATTTGAAGATACTTTAAATGATAAAAAACTAATGTTTGCTTGGAGAGAAAGTATAAAAAGAAAAGAAACTCTACTAAAACTAGCCATAGACCAAACTAACACATATTTAAATCTTCTGGAAAAAGTATTAGATAGGCAAAGAGAAATCGCTTTTATAAAAGCTATTTATCAAACACTAAGCGAACTAGACCCATCTATTGCAGGAAAACTTTATGAAAAACTAGAAAAAGACGAATATGCCAGAGCGTTAATAGAAACTACAAGCCTTGAAGAATTTGTTGATTTCGTGGCAAGTGTAAAAAGAAGGTCTATGGAATTTGTTAGGGAATTTTCTCGTGAAAAAGAACAATTAATATTAGACGCCGAATATGAAGAAGGTCAATAAAGACATTTCATTTATAAAAGAAATAGAAGGCTTATTAAAACAAAAACATTATCAATATCGTGTTCAAAACAAAAATATTAATGAGCAAGAAATCATTTATGAAGTTGAACCTGTTGATATTTTGACTTTTGTTACTAATCCAGAATATTTGGGGCAAAATTTATACGGACTTTCTGAACCCCAAAAAAACGTTCTAGAAGTAGCCGATGATTTTGAAAACGGAATAAATTACTTAATACTTTGGGTAGGAAAAGGTGGGGGAAAGGACTGGATTACAAGGGTTATTTTCATGAGATTAGTTTATAAACTTCTTTGCATGCGAAGCCCTCACGAATATTTTGGATTACCTTCTTCAGAAATAATTACTTTCTTAAATGTAGCCGCTTCAGCAGATCAAGCTTCTACAGTATTTTTTGAGCCCCTAAAAAACTACATAAAAAATGCTGGACCAAAAGCTTTTAAACAGTTTGGGTTTGACCCAGAAAGAGATATAAAAGAAAGATATATTATTTTTCCCAAAAACATAATGTTAATAAGCGGTCATAGCGAATCTGACACATTAGAGGGAAAAAACATTCTTGTTGCGGTAGCTGACGAAATAGATGCAAAAACATTTAGAAATCCACAAAAAATGTGGACAATGTTAAGGTCGTCTTCTCGTTCAAGGTTTAACGGAAAGGAAAAAATCTTTGCTATTTCTTATATGCGATATTCAGAGTCTAACGGAATGATAAAAAGTTTGTACGAAGAACATTTAACAAGGCCAGATAGCTTTGTAGCGAAATACCCAACTTGGGAATTTAATCCGAACCCAAATATAACAAAAGAAACTTTTAAATCTGAATTTGAGGCTAATCCAGAAGAAGCAGAAACTATTTATGCTTGTAATCCTCCAGAACAATCTATAGATGCTTTTATCAAAGACACGCAACGATTAAAAAACTCAATGAAAAAAGACTATTGGCCTTTAAAATTTCCTCTTCCCCCTGAAGACTACGAAAAAAATCCCTCCTCAGAATATATCAGGTTAGTAGATGGAGAATATATTCAATTAAATCCATACAATCTTGAGTTTCATGATTGGTTTAAGGGAGAAAAAGGCATTAATTATATTTTTGTAGCTGACCCCGCTCTTGGCAGAACAGAAAATGGTGGAGATGCTTTTGCTATAGCATTAGGGCATAGAGAATATTTTTATACTGAAGAAGGAAAAATAATACCAAGACCAGTTATAGATTTTGTTTTCAGGTTTACTGGTTATATGTTTCCAGAAAGGGAAATACAATTTTTTGCCGTCCAAAAACTTATTGAAAAATTAGTAGACGAGTTAAATTTCAATATAAGCATTTTTTACTTTGACATTTATAACTCTGCTTCTTTAGCGCAATGGGTTAAGCGTAAGTATCCGTCTTCAAAAGTTATATACAATAAATATGTTCAATACGAACACTACACAACATTAAGAGAAAGAATATATGGAGAAGCGCCTCCTTCTTCTGGGGAAGGAAATAAACTTGAAAACGGAGGAATAAACTGGTTTTATCATCCAATACTTTACAAAGAACTAATAAATCTTGTAGAAGATCGGCAAAAAAAGAAAGTTGACCACAAATACAACACAACAAAGGATATGGCAGATACAGTAGCTATACTTACCTATATGCTTGTTAACCTCCCGATACAAAATCCAATAAATATTGTTGGTGTACCACAAGGTCTTATAAATGATTTAGCTGAAGATATAAAACAAGAAAACGAACTGCAAAATAAAATAAGAAAACTAGTTGCTAAAAAGAAAGAAGAGTTTTTCTCTTTAATAAAAGGAAAAATAACAAAAGAGGAAATATAATTTTATTTTTGAAAACCTTCTTTTGTGTGGTTAACTATTAAAGTTTTATTTTTTCTAAAATCTGTAAGATTTTTTGCATTAGAATAGGACAAAGATGATTGAATAGCGTGTTTCATTTGAAGGACGACAGTTTTTAGGCTTTCTTTTTTATCGGCCTTATAAACTTCACCCTCCACATATCCTTCTTTACCTTCCAATGCCTTGGCTAATGAAGACGCCATTCCATAATATTTATCTCCTTCCATTTCCTTGGAAATAAATAGTTTTCCAGACATAACAAAATCTGACAAAGATAACGCCTTTGCTAAATCTCCGTTATTTTTAAATCCGCCATCCAATATAAACTTTACTTTTTTCCCTAAAGATATCAAATCTAATCCCCAAAAAGATAAAATATTTTTTATTTTTTCCCTTAAATCTAGCAAAGAAAACCATTCGTCTTTTAAGATTTTATTTGAAATAAAACTTGATAGAGAAATGTCTTGTTCCCTATAAAGCAGGAAGTTTGCTAAAGTTATTAATGCAATATTAGGTATTCCTGAACCTGTTTGTGTTCTCGTTGTGCAAGCGCTACCAGAACCAATACCAAGTTTCAAATAAAAATTCTCAAAATTATTTTTTGTCAAGACAAATAAAGCAAATATTACTCCTTCAAGAGAACCAAAGTTTCCCCAAACTACTCCATTTTTTATTCCATAAATATTTGCAAGGTCTTCTATAGCTCTTAGACCAGGAAGTGAAGCACCGTGAGCTATATCTAAAGACAAAATTCTCACATTTTTTCTTTGCAATGCTACTTCTATATTTACAAGGCTTGTTCCTAAAGAAACAGAAATATCATAATCTAAATCCAAAACTTCTTCTAACTCTTCCTTACTAACACCTACCCTTGGGTAAAAATGAAGAATTTTTATATTTTCTTTTTCATATATTTCTTTTAGAGATTGCACGAACCTTTTACCAAAAAATTTCATTGCGGCGGGGAAAACAGGAAAAACAAAAAATTCATCACTCCTAATATCTACTAAACCCTCTTCAACAACTATTTCATTCCTGCTATTTCCTAAATAATACTTTGGCAAAAGCAAAAAACTTGAAAAATCCTCAAACAAAAAAGGAATATTTGAAAGAAAAATATTATAAACATTTTGTAAAGCATTTATTAGCGATTTATCCTCAAAGAGAAGTTTTAAATCCTTTTTTGTGTCCATTGTTATCCCTCTTGTAGAGGTTTACTTACTAGATGGCGGGGGCGGTAGGATTTGAACCTACGACCCTCTGCTTAGAAGGCAGATGCTCTATCCGCTGAGCTACACCCCCACAACACACATACGAGTATAGCACAACCACCGATTTTGTCAAGCAAGTTTTTCAAAGAAAAGTTTATTATTTTGTCCACCAGGAATATAGAAGAACCAGCCAACAGCAAACCAAACACCATTCTTTCCTTCTATAAACTGAACTCTTTTATTAAAAACAACAAGATTTATACCATATTTTGAAAAAAGTTTATGACGAAAAACTCCTTCAAGTGTAGTTATTGGCAAAAGAAAAGCAAAAAATTTATTATAATAATAAGCCCTTTCCAAAAACTGATTTTTTAAAGAAAAAGGTGGATTCGTAATAATAGCATCAAAATAAAAATTGGGCTCAAAAGAAAGAAAATCTTCGCATGTAGAAACTACCTTATAATTTCTTTGAGTAAAAAATTCTGTTATACCAGACCCTATTTCACAATCTGTAGGTTCCCAAATTGTTTTTATATTTTCAGGAATATATTTTAACAAAGGAAGTATTGCTTCATGAGGAGTTTTAAAATTATCATATTTGCTTCTTTTTACATAATCAACCATTGCCTGCTTCATAAACACTCCTTTATATTAGTAATCTTTAACAAAGATGTCAAAAATACTTTTAAATATTACAGAAAAGAGTGAAACCGTCATTAAAAGTGCCAAAACCGGATATAAGCTTAAAATTTTTGCAAAAATCAGCAAGAAAAACATAAACAAAGCAGGATATATCAGAGAGTATACAAAAGAAGATTTGCCTTTTTTAGCGTTTTTCAATGCTTCTTCAACAATAGATATAGTATTGAGAAAATGCAAGAAAGATACAAAAGAAATTAAAATTAGAATATTTTTAAAAGAAAAAGACATGTTGTATAACTTGTCATATACGTTTGGATTTGCCAGCACAAAAATAATTAAAACAAGAAAAGACAACAAAAGGCTCAAACAATAAAAACAAGAAACAAACCTTTCTATCACAGTCTTGAAAATGCCACTATAAAATGAAATATCCACGGTAAAAACAAAATCAAAAACATACTTTTTGTGAAAATGCGCCATAAAGAAAATAAAAAAAAGAGAATATTATTACAATACCCAAAAACTCAAAAACACTTAAAACATTCACAGCTAGCTCAAAATCATTTTTCATTTTTATCACCCTGTTTTATTGCTTTAATCAAATCACCCAAAAAATCTTGAAAAACAACATAATATGTTTCCTGTAGCTTATGGAAAAGCTCTTTTGCTTCTTTTCTAATCTTATTAATTTGCGAGTTTATTTTTTCGTTCTTTTCTATTATTTCTTTACTTATATTTTCCCATGTTTTATTTGACGCAAACTTTTCTTCATCAAAATAATTGTGTAAGGTTTTTTCATAATTACGCAGTATTTCACTTGTTACCATAAAAAACCCAGAATACCCAGAAATTAAATCTCCCAAAAAGTCCAAAGTTTGAAATTTAGAAACAACTGTACCATCATTTGTTTTAACTATAGGGAAATTTACAAAAGATTCAACAACAAGCTTATTATTAATGTCAACATAAGCAAAAATGTTATGTAAATAGATAGTATTTTCTGTATTCTTTTTCACTTTATTGGAAAAATTGTTAACAATAAATTCAGTAGAGGGGTGAATAGTCAAATACAAATCAACGTTCACTTTCTTTTTATCTAAAGGTTTAAACTTTGAAAGATTATGCTTATGAAGTTCTAAATTGAGCTTTTCTTCCAAAGAAACAGTAAAAAATTCCTCATCTCCATTTTCTTTAATAGACAAAATACCAGAATATGACTTTTTAGGAAATCCATTCTTAAGAAAAGATTTATAGAAAAATTCAAAAAATACGTCCTTTTCTTCAACATTTCCTTCTATAACATCTATTTTATCCGGCAAGATATTAAGAAGAGAAATAATTTTGTCCTTGCTCTCCTTTTTCTCTAGGACTGGTAAAACGGGAACCATATCTATCTCCTCCCTACAAGGGTAGGTGTATCACTACTTCCTTTGTTTGTCAAGTCCCTGTTCACCAAAGGCTTTCTTCGGAAAAAACTTTAACTGCTGATATAACTTCCTTTAAACTAGAAACACGAACTATATTTTTTGTATTTGAAATATTGCGATTATATAGGTAATCAACAATAAATACCAAATTTTTATTTTGGGCAACTTCTTCCGCAAAATGAGGAGCATCTTCAACCAAAATCAAACTATCTTTATTAAGTAATCTCTTTAATTCTTCTATTTTTTGGGCCTTGTTTTCCGCAAAAAACACTTCAAAAATAAGATTAGAAAAATATTTATCCAACCAAGCCAAAGTAGCTAGTTTAACCTTTTCTGTTCTAGAAGTTAAAAACCCAGCAAAAACTCCCATCTCAGATAATTTATAAACACTTTCTATCGCTCCCTCAATTGGAGGCAAAGAAAAAATAAAATCCTCATCTTCAAATAAACTTTTAACATATCTTTTTTGTTCCTCTGAATAATTTGAAAACCAATAATCTTTCGGATACGGAAAGCCTTTTTTTATTATTGGATAAAGAAAATCTACTACAACGCCGTCCAAGTCTATAAATATTAAATTTTTGTTTTTAAGCGGAAACGTATTCATCCTTTCGTGATCCCCCGTAAAACCTCTTATTTTTGTCATATATCATCTTTCATCAAAATAACCTCATTGTTACCAAGAACAAAAATATAACTTTTATCAAAATCAGAAATATTGTTTTTAATTAAATACAAAAGCAGGTCTTCCCCGTCTTTAAATTTAAACAAAAAATTTTCACCGTTAAAAACGCAATACATACAATCATGTTTCTTATTTCTAATAACAATAAAAGTATTTATCGGTTTTTTCTCCAACAACAAAGCAGTCAGTTTGGAAACAAGTTCTAGTTCTTTTATTTCGGATTTATTTTTCTTAATAAGATTATTTTCGGCATTTTCCAGAGCTTTTTCTTTTTCTATTCTCGCTTTATTTGCCAAATTATTGGCAAGATTATTATATCTATTGTCCGAATGCCCTTTCACCCAATAAAAATTTACAGTTAATTCTTTTTCTTCCATAATGTTTAATATTGATTTTATAAACTCGTAATTCTTATATTTATAAGGATTTTCTAAAAACTTTTCTTTCCAAATCGTAAACATATTAACCAAATACTGAGAATCTGAATAAACTAATACATAACTTTTTTCCGGCAAATCCTTTACTAAGGAATACAAAGCATATAACTCGCAAATATTATTTGTTGCTTGAGTTAATGCACCGCTATTTTTGTCCAAAATATTATCTTGCTCATCTAGCAAAACGTAAGCCCATCCTCCTATGTTTTTATTTATGTCGTAAGACCCATCCAGATATGCTTTTAATCTTTCCATCCTGCCCTCTCCTCCTACTCAAACTAGCTAATAACAAGTTTAGCAACAAAAACAATGTTTGTCAAGAAAACTTTTCTACCAAAAAACTACAAAAATCTTATATAAGAAAGAAAAATATCCAATTGATAACCTAAAACAATTTCTTGCTTAGCCATCAGAAACTCAAAAAAATCTTTATCTCTAATAAATACCAAAAACTTATTTAAATCCTTATCAAAATAAAGAAAATTTGCTAAGAAAAACCTTATTTCTTCTTTCTTTAAAAGAGAAAGTATATTTTTCTCTTGTTCTGTAAAGTTTTGAGAAAAATTAACGAAATGCTTGTATTTATTAGAAACAAAAACAATTCTTTCTATAACTTCTTTTGGAGAAAAGAAAATACTTGTCTTTAACTCTCTTTTTTCTTCGGAAAGAAAATTTGACCGATAAATAAAAGACTCAAAATTGGAAATATAACTTAACTTAACATTATCTACAAAAGCTCGGTGAACAGAAGAAACAACCATTCTTTTCTTGGAACTAGTATTTTTTGTTTTTATCGTTTTCAAAAAAACCGGAACATTTGAAAGCACGTTTTCATCAAAAATTTTATTTTTTATAGAAAATGAAAGTTCCAATCCATCAAAATTTTCTTTTAAAAAGTGTTCTGTTTCTGATAATATATATGAAAAATCAACGCAAAATTTACCCAAAATTTTCCCACTCCTATCAACAACCAACATCAAAACCCTCCAAAGCTATGGTGGGGATGATGGGACTTGAACCCATGACCACCCGATTAAAAGTCGGGGGCTCTACCAACTGAGCTACATCCCCATACATACCCGTATAGTATCAAAAACGAACCACCCTGTCAACAATATTTGTTATTTCAAAAATTTGTTTGACAAAAAATATCTTGGCATTTACAATAAAATCATGAAACCTTATGAACCACCTCTACTAGTGGGACTAGTAGGAATTTCTGGAAGCGGAAAAGACAAATTTTATTCAACATTTTTAGCAAAGCTAGGATATACAAAGCTAGCACTAGCAGATGCAGTAAGAGTTCTTTCTGTCTATTATGTATTAAAAAGTTATCCAGGTATTGAGAATAATGAAAAAGAATTGTTAAGAATATTTCCTCTTTTATATGCTGAAATATTTAAGATGGAAAAAAGTGCCTATTCAAGAACCTTACAACAATATATAGGTACGGATTTTGGAAGAAAAAATGATGAAAATATTTGGATAAAGGCAATAGAACCTTTAGTAAACGAAAGGCTAGAAAAAAATATAAAGGTAGCAATAACTGATATTCGTTTTAAAAATGAAGCAAATTTCGTAAAAAGTAAAGGGGGTATTTTAATAAAAATAGAAAATTCAGGAAGATACGATAAACACCAAAACGAAGCTTTACATTCTTCAGAAAAAGAAATTAATGATATTGAATATGACTTCACTCATTTAGAATTTGAACAAAAATTTTCTAACCACATTTAGAGTAGCCGCAAGAAAGACAAGTAAAACATCCTTCTTCATATTTTACATTTGTATCCCCACATTCTGTGCATTGTAAGGTTTTAGATTTTGTTTCTATATTTATTGTTAGTTGTGTATTACTTGGTCTTTGTTCTTGATCTTGTAAAACATTTTCTTCTTTGCTTTCCTCTTTAACTATTTTCTTTAGTTCTTTTTCGTTAGAGTAATAATAAAGGACTTTGGCTAATAAATCTGGTAAACTTTTAATAAATTTTCCTTTTTCTTTTCCCGGAAATTTTACTAAGAATACTTCTCCAGAATCCATTCCGTCTAAATGCTTAACAATCTTATCTATAGGAACACGATATTTTAATTGATTACTAATCATTCGTGCTAATGTTTGGACCAGAACATTTGTTTGGGGGGAAGTTGAAGAAGAATTAATAAAAACTTCTACAAGTTCGGAATTTTCATTAAAGTTTAAAGTAATATAATAAGAAACATCTGCATATTTTAGTTTTAACGTATATCCTTTTACTACATTACCCCTAACAATCGGGGTTTCTTTGCTAGGAGTAATGTTTATATCTTGATTTTCATTATCCTTACCTGTGTTTTTAAGTAAACGAAATGAAATTATTTTCTTGTCTATCCTAACAGGTTCCATTTCCCCCCCCTTTACATCTTTCCGTAAATGCCTTCCTTTAAAGCTTCGTAAAGATTTGAGGCTACGTGTTCTTCCCCATCATAAATTACCTTATCACTTCCTTTAACTACTACTTTGGTACCATCTTCTAACTCAAACTCAATTAACATAGATTCTAAATCGTCTTTCTTTACAAGAACTCCAACAAAAACTTCAGGATTAAACCTAAAGGTAGTAAATCCTTTTAATCCATAATCAAAAGCTTTTAAGTACGCACGTTTAAAATCTTCAAAGGGATAATCTGTAGGAATATTACAGGTTTTAGAAATGGCACTATCTACATATTTCTGTGCTACTGCTTGCATATAAATATGTTCGTCTACAGTAATGTTATCAGTAGTTTTAAATAGATTGCGGTCATATTCAACATCGCCAAAGTATTTCTTATATAACAATGCGGCAAAGTTGAAAACTTCTTCTTGAGTTTTTGTCTTTTTCCCAGGAAGACGAATATTACGCATATAGCTTAACGAAAAGATAGGCTCAATACCATTAGAAACATTATTCCCCCAGGTTAAAGACATTGTTCCGGTAGGAGCAATAGAAGTTGCATGACTAAATCTTAATAATTTTTCTTTATTAGCCTCGTAAAACTCTTTATAGTCATATTTTATGAAAGTATATGCGGTAGAAACTTTTTCACCATCAAAATCTCTTTCTTCTACCCAATCTTCTAACGTTACTCCTATTTGAGCAGGAAACTTTCCTTCAGACAAATCTATAGCAGACCTAGCCGAAGCAAAAGCTATAATTTTCATTACTTCCTCAAAAAACTTTCCTGCTTCTTCTGAACCATAAACCAACCCCAACATTACAAGCGCATCAGCTAATCCAGATATACCTAATCCATGACGCCTTTTGTAAAATGCATTTTTTCTTAAACCTTCAAGAGGTAAGTTAGTAATGTCGTTTACACCATCCAAAAATATATTCATTAGATAGGCAACGTCATAAAGTTTTCCAAAATCAAAATTTTCTTCCCAAGAAAGTTTATTATTAAAGGGTTCTTTTACAAATCTATGTAGCATTACTGACCCAAGATTACAAGACCCATAAGGAGGCAAAGGTTGTTCCCCACAAGGGTTGGTAGTTCTTATGTATTCTTTTTTATATAGTGGATTTTTTCTATTGATATTATCAATAAAAATAACCCCAGGCTCAGCAAAATCATACGTAGACTTCATTATAATCTCGTAAACTTCTCTAGTTTTTACTTTGTTATAAACTTTCTTCCTATAAAGTCTATAATATCCCTCTCTTTTTTCCTCAAAATCCATTACCTGGTGGCTTGGAGAAAAAACAAAATACTCATAATTTTCATAATCAAAAGGAAGCTTTTGGTCTTCTACGTATGCTATGTCATTTCTATTTTTAAACTCTTCTTCAGAAATAAATCCTTCAAATTCCCAAAACCATTGTTCAAAATAATCGTCATTCTTTAACTTTTCAATAAAAGAGTTAGGAATAAGGACAGAAATATTAAAATACCTTAGAGTGCCGTCTTTTCTTTTTGCACTAAAAAACTCTATAGATTCGGGGTGCCTTATATCAATAACTGCCATTTGAGCGCCTCTTCTCCCACCAGCGCTCATTATTGTTGAACACATCTTGTCAAAAATTTCCGCAAAAGAAACAACACCACTTGTTTCTGCTCCAGCACCCCTTACAAAAGCACCTTTCGGTCTAACTGAGCTAAAATCATACCCTACACCAGCACCAGATTTCAAAGAAAGAGAAGCTTCTTTCAATGTTTCCATTATTCCTTCAATACTATCAGGAATTTGGCGCATTACGGTACAGTTAATCAAAGATGTATATGTTTTATAAAGCTTTGAACCCGCATTTGCCATTATTCTTCCGCCACCAAACGCATAACCCAACGCCATCATAAAGAAATAGCTTAAAAACATATCAGAGAAAATATTATACATTTCTTCATCGGTATACTTTTTATAAAAACGAAGTTCTGTTAAGGCAACAGCTAAAGCAACACGAACAAACGTGTGGTAAGGTGTTTTGTCTACTTTTTCCAGTTCTCCATTTGGGGTTTTCTTTTTTAGCTGATATTTATTTTCGTAAGTTTGATATGAAATATTTTGTAAAAACCACCCATCAATCAAATCCTCTTTATTAACCCTATAAAATTTGGCGAGTTCGTCTTTTACAAAGTCAATAGCACCTATATTAAACAATATATTTGTAACAGTATCAATTTCTTCTTCGGACAATTCATTTTCCTTATCAAAAGTATTGTAATCAAAGAAATTTATGTTAGAATTTTTATATTCTTCTAATCTTTTATCAAAAAATAGCCTAAAAGCCTCTTCCTTTTTAAGATCAACCCAAAAACGGAAAGGAGCAATTTTTGCTATCATGACCTCACCCTCCTTTTTCTACCATGTGTTTGTTTGTTTGTCAAGAGTTTACGAAGTTGGACTTTTAGTATACCAAAAACAAAAAACATATGTTGAAAGAAAAGTTAAATTAACAAGTTTTCTTTTTTTGCCCATAAAAACAACCCCATAGCATCTATTATGTCATGTCTAATTTTTTCATTTATTTGTAGTCCGATTTCTTCTCGCATCATTTCAATAATTTTATTTTTATAATTTTCCTTTTTTAAACCGCCATTTTTAAAAAGCTTTGTTTTCCATTGATTTGAAGAAACAAACTTTATTTCTGATTTTGCAAAAATTTCACTAAGGGAAAATGAGGCATTAAGCCTTACTATTGTTAAAAGTTCTTTTATTTTAAAACCGCCCTTCCTCATTCCAAATATATCAGATTCAAAGACTGCAAAAACTTTATTAGTTTTATATTCATTTTTTAGTGTTTTCCATGTCCTTTTCCAAAAAATTTTATGATTTTTTATATCCAAAAAGTTTGTCTGGTCAAAGTTCTCTTTATACTTTACTACAAAAAAGTTATACGAATTTTCATAAGAAATAAAAACTCCAGAATTTCTTAAAGCTATATCAACAAAGATAGCTAACACAATATAATATTAACACTTTATTTATAGGAAGGCAACGGAATATAAAAGGTAATTAGTGAATAATTCATTGTTTTTCTGTGTGGAGGTATTTGATAGTAAGAATAATCTGGCTCTAAATTTTCAAACAAACCATAAATTGGCAAAAATGGTCCAAAAGCACGATATTGCCAAGCATGTCCCATCTCGTGTTCAAGCGTGTTTGAACAACCAAGTTGAGAAGCCCTTTTACTGACTAAAATAACTCCAGGAAGGTATAATCCGCAAGATTCTCCACCAAACCAAAAAATTTCATCTAAAATATAGATAGCATTTAAATCATATTTAAAAGAAATAGCTACAGAAAAATCCTGGTAATTAGTCGTACTAAAAGCTAAACCATAAGAAAAAGCAGTTTCATAATTATCGGGTATACCATATTTAATAAACCCGAAAATAATAAAAAATAACTTAAAAATATCCACAAGCACAAAATCATCTTAATAAATTTTAAATAAAAATTTATTTTCTTTCCAAAATTTCAATTAGATTTTTAAGGCCATCCAAATTATCCATAATAATAAGATAACGCTCCAAAACAGAAAGAAAACTATCCAGTTCTTCTTGTTCTATATTTTCATTTTTAATCACATACTTTTTCATTATCTCCAAAGTTATCCTTCTCAAATTTGAATACAATTGTTCAAAACCTTCTTCATTTTGCTCTTTTAAAATGTCAAGAATATCTTTTTTACTTTTGCCGAAAAACTTTAAGTTGTTAGGCTTTTTTTGAAAAGAATTTTTCTCAACAAACCCCTTTAATTTCCTCCAACGATGCTCAACAGAGTCCTTACTTCTCCCAAGTATTTCCGAAATTTCTCTATATGATAATCCCTGACTTTTTAAAGAAATCAACTTACTATCTTCCTCTGGAGTCCAAAAAATAACTACTTTTTTCATCTTCTCCAAGCCACCCATCTCATAATCCACAATGCCACAACAAACAACTCTTGTCAATAGTCATTTTCAGACATACCATTTTCTTTGATAAGAAATGCCAAAATCCTTTTCCAACTCTAAATCCTTACCATAAACCTTACCTTTCCCAACAGCAATAAAAAGTTTTCTCATCAAAACTACATTTTTCCATCTAGGATTTGCAAGATCAGCAACAACATTTGCTAAGATTTTTAGTTTTTCCCATTCGTGTTGGGGTTTCTGAGATTGTTCTCTTCTTTTATACTCGTTAATATGGTCTTTCCTGGGGGCACCATTTTGCACAGCAATATCAAAACACAAAGCAAAACCTCTTTCTGTTTCAAAATCCAAAGCCAAAACAAGTTTTCTTGCATTAGAAAAATAAAACTCTGCACTCTCAACGAATGCTTTGATTACCTCTTTTTCAAAAGCTAAATCATAAAATTTTTTAGCCCAATCCTTTTTCACGGAACCATCAGAATTTAAAACATTAGAAATAATGAACTTTTTCAACGCATCATTATTAGACAAGCTATTATAAAAATTTTGACCTAAATATTTAACTATGAGATTTTGAGGTATTTTTCTTAAAACCTTAATGAGAGTACCTTGTCCCACATTCCATTGCAAAGGCCCCCAAGAAAGAAATTGGCCGTCAAAATTCCCCGCTACTGAACCCCATCTACCTCCAGTTTCAAAATAATCAACAAGCTTCATCAATTTTTCCTTTAAATCTTCTTTTAAAACTTTGTTCTGAACCATACAGATACATTATATAATCCAGGAAAAACTACTTTACCTCTTAAAGTTTTTCTCTAGATTATCCTTAACAATATCTCTAATATTACCCCATATACTTTCTGCTAATTTATCGTATGCAAGTATGACTAAAGGATTCTGTTTGCCAGGAAAGTTTCTCACTATTCTCCCTACTAACTGAACCGTAGAAACTTTTCCGTAGATAAAAACCGTAGAAATAAGAGTGTCTATTTGAGGAAAATCAATGCCTTTTTGTGCTACTCCATAAGTAGCGATAATGAGATTATCGCCTGTGTTAACTTCATCTCTTTTTTGCGAAGTAAGTATTTTGGCGTTAGGAAAAACTTTTGAAAGTATTTTTGTCGTTTTTATTCTGGAAACTACGAGGAGTATTTTTCTTCCTTGTTTTATCAGTTTTTTTATCAGATTTTCTATTTCTCCTAAAAACTTTTCATTTGATTCAATTGCCGTTTGATATCCAGAACGAATATGTTGTTCTGTCATTCCAGGCCATCTTCTTATTTTGGGTTTTAAGTCCGTAATCAGGAAATCTATTTGCAAGTTTTTTGCATAGTCATTTTTATATCCAACTTCTTTCGGGTCTACAATAACATTTCCTATAGTGTGAAAATGAAGGGGAAATCTTGAGATATACGGAGTAGCAGTAAGCCCGTAAACATATTTAAAGTTAGGAAAAAGGGATATTGATTTGCCAAACATTACAGCGGCGCTTGTCGTATGAGCTTCATCATATATGAGCATGTTGTATAGGGATTGGTCAAAAAGTTTTACTGCTTGTTCATATTTAGTTTTTATTAGATTTAAAAGAAGCTGAACGCTAGTAAGAAGAAAATCGTTTTCTTCTAATATATCTTTTTCTAGATTTTCTGAGGACAAGTATTTAACTTTTGCCCCAGAAAAAACTTTATTAATTGCTTCTTCCCATTGCTCTAATATCGTTATTCTGTCAACAATAACAATTGCTCTTTGACCCAATTTATTCGCCAAAAGAAGAGAAAATATAGTTTTTCCTGCTCCTGTAGGCATTTTTATTATTCCTTTATGTTTGTTTTCTGAGATTATTTTTTCTATTGCCAAACTCTGCCAAGACCTAGGTAAAACATTTTCCTGTAAAAATCTTTGTTCTACTTCTTTTGGATTTTTAATTTTTACTATTGGGTAAACAGAAGATAAATAACTAGACAAAGATGAAGGTAAAACATAGTAATTTTTTCCCTTGTAAGTAAAAGTGTGTAAAATATCTTCTAATCCATACTCTCCACCAACAAAGAACAAAGTGCTATATAAATCCTGCTCCTTAGCCTCAACTACTAAAATGTTATTGTAAAGAAATGACCTGCCCAAAACTACCTTGGGTACAGACAGCATACCATAATACTACCACCCTTACTCCCAAATGTCAACAAAAAATCACCTTGATTAAGCACTCATACACTAGCTAATCCAGGAAAAACTATTACTCTCTTCGCCTTTTAGCCAAAAAGATAAATACAAGGATAATAAAAAAGAACAACAAGATAATAAAAAGAGCAACAGGTAAAAGAAATTAACGAAAACCCTTAAACCCTCTTGACAATCCTTTGAAGATATGCTAAGTTAGATTTGTGATGACTGGTTTTGTGGGTAAAAGCGAACATTTTTCAAATGAAAGGTCTTTCTTGTTTACAAAGGACAAAATACATTGGAGATCATTTTCTAAAGCTGAGGATAAAAAAGAGTATTTAAAGTTTCACTTTTCCGGTTCAGGGTATCTTTCGGTTAGTTATCGTTATAATGTTCCTTTTATAATGCTTGATATTGATAGGGAATATGATGATTTTTTGGTAGAGGGGTTTTTGAGATTTTTAAGGGAAGTTTTTGATTTGGGCGCTTTTTCTTCCAAGTCCTTTAATGGTAGAATACATATTTACGTACCATTTGCGTTTAAAGCGTCCCCTACCTTTGCTATAAGTTTTGCTAAGAAGCTTGCTAAAATTTCCAGTCTTTATTGGGGCATGAATGTTGAGTATTTTCCGAATAGTTTAAAGAGTTATATTGGTCTTCCTATGCATTTTTTGCATGATTTAGACGAAAAAATCTTTTACTCTAAAGAGATTTGGAGTTACGGATACGAAAATTTTTGGAGGAAAGTAAATAAACATGCGAATAGTTCGGATGTTTGTTTCTCATTTTTGCGAATGAAAGTTTTTGGTGAGGATATTTATGGAAAGGTAAGTTATTTTAATCCCGAAGTAAAAACTTCTTTTTCTTCTAGTGAGGAAATGTTTTTAGCGCTTGTAGATAGGATGAAGGAGTTTTACATGAAGGGTAACAGGCAGAATATTATCTTTGCGCTTTCTGGATTGGGGGCTCATCTGGGATTAGGAATGCCTTTTGTTCAGGATGCGTTACAGGTTCTCATTTCTAATGATGAGGAATATAAGAAAAGGCAATATTTGATACTACGTGCTTACCGTAGGAAAAACGAGAACAGACCTTTAAAGTTTCTTTCTATTCTTCGCGAGTATTTAGGAGAAGATTTTGATAAATTTTTTATCTATGCGACCTCAAAAATTCTTCCGTACGATAGCAATATAGATGTCCTTCTTAATGCTATTGATAAATATATAGAAAAGAATGAGAAAAAGGGCAAAAAGTATGTTGTTAGGATTCTAAAGCATATTAGAGAAAAAGTATTACTTTTTGGCACTAAGTTTATATTGGGATATAATGCGCTTTCTTCCGGACTTAAAATGTCAAAAACAGATGTTTCTAATGTTTTGAAAGAGTTACAAAAGGCAAAAGTAATTACTAGAGAGAAGCGTGGATATTTTATGATTGAAGACGGCAAAATCGTTTCTGTAGGTTCTCTTTATAGGCTTAATCCTAAGCAATTGTTCAGACTTGTAGGTAATCGTATCTCTGATGAATTTGCTGAATTGCTAAAAAATCTTTATGTCTATAGTCCTTCAAGGGAAATATATGAGTATCTTTCTAACAAAGTGAACAATATTTCTTTACAGGCAGAATTTTTCCTATACTCATCATTAGTGCAGAAAAATTTGTTGACAAAAGGACGAAGTTATGATAATATATCTGCGTAGGGGGGTATAGAGGAGGTGGCAAGTGGATAAACTTTCAAAGTACCTAGATAAAAACGAAATTAGCGATGTGATTTCTCGCTTAAAGAGTAAAGTTTCAGATTTAGAAAAAGTTTTAGCTTATACTGAGTCTTCATGTAAAAAAGAAGTTGAAAATATAATGACTACTATAGCTCAGCTTCGTGGTCGTCTTGACGTTCTTAATGAACTTATGCAAATTATTGAGATGTCAGAGAAGGAAGAAAGCAAAGAAAGCGATAAGGAGGAGTAGATGCTTTTAGGCCCCGATGGTAATCCTATAGCAGGTAACAAAAACGTAAAGGTTGACTTTTCTCTTCTTGCAATTCCCGTTCTTGTTACAAAGAAAAAGATTTTAAATACTTCTGACCCACCGGAAGTTGTGCTTTCTTGCATGTTTGCCGTTCCTGCTAATAAGTTTGAATTTTATTCAAATCACCAAGAAGTTTTTACTGATGTTGTTGTAACAAATTTACTGACACTTTATCTTCAAAAATACAAAAATACTTCCATTAATGATTTGCCAAAAAGGAAACTAGATAAAGAACTTAACTATTTTATTAATAATCATGAAATAATGATTTCTCCGCAAGTTTTTCCTTTAGATGACATTATTTATGATCTTCTTCCCATTGAAGATTTGAAGAAAATGATAAAGGGACCGAAAAATGACAAAGAGGCTTTTTTAGAAAAAACTACAGAAGAAAATTCCGATGGGGGACAGGATGAGTTGGCTTGACACAATAAAACCTATTAACGCTGTTCTTGTGAAAGTAGAAAAAAGTGATGGGATAAAACAAACTGAAAGCGGTCTTTTTGTTGCCCAAGAAGAAAAGGGTCAAAATTTTGGTGTTATTGTCGTTGGCCCTCATTTCCTAACAAATCAAGAATACGAAATGTTTGCTAAAGAATTAATACCTGGAAAAGTTGTGTTTTTTAACTCTAAACTTACTTATCCTGTAATTAATATTTCTTCAAAAGATGTCTATATGCTTATTGGACTTGAAAATATATATGCTGTGGCAGGATAAGGGGGTTTTATGGAGGTTGTATTTAAGTTTAAAAAGAGTTGTTCTTGTCAGCACCAAGACACAATTAGAGTTGTAAAAGAGAATAATGAGTATAAACTTTATGTAAACAATTTTCTTTTATACCGAAATAAAAAAGACATTTTAGATTTTCTAAATAAAAACAAGTCTTATATATCAGAAGAAGATTACAAAAGGACTTTAGAGGTTCTTTCTTAGGCGAGGAAAGGAGGAGTTGGTATGTTTTTAACTGCTTTAACCTCTTTTTCTTTAGCACTTTTGATTTCTCATGTTTGGATTCGCTATGCAAAATATATCTTTACTGGACTTTATTCTTATTTAGCCCAGCATAAAATTTTTAATGAGTATTTGAGGTGTTATGCTTGCGTTTCTTTTTGGATATTTTTGTTTTCTTATTTTTTAATTTCCTTTATTTCTCCAGGAGAAAGATTTCTATTTAGTGTCATTTTGTCTTCCTTTTCTACCTTATTTTTTACATATCACTTTGAAACAAGTAAACTTTTTTCCTACTTTAGAGATAACTTTGAAGTAATTTCAATAGTTTTATTGTTTATTTTTGTTTTTATTGTTTCTTTTTTTGTTCCCATTTTTGCTTTTGCTGTTATATCTAGTTTTTTGGTTGTTGCTGTTGCAAATTGGTTTTTGTCTTTCTTAAACGAAGAAAACAGGGCTTGACATTTTTGTAAACGTATGGCACTATACGATACATGACTAATCCCTTTCACCAGTATAAGCGTGTTATAGGTTTTGACATAGAAACTTGGGATGGAAAAAATAAAGGTTCTCTTGATCCATTTACAGGGAAAATAGCACTTGTTCAAGTAGCCTTTGATGATGGCGATATAAAAATATTTCGTTTTAATGAAAGAACAAAGCCATATATAAAAGAACTTTTAGAAGACCCCTCCATTTTAAAGGTAGGGCATAATCTTAAGTTTGACCTTAAATTTCTTTATGTAAATGATATTTATCCTAACGAACTTTTTGATACGATGATTGCCTCAGAGATACTTTATGCTGGTATTAGTAATCCTGATGATATTTCGCAATATATAGAAGCTCAGAAAAAGTATCTTGATGTTCCCGTTGAGGAATTATTTCAGATAGAAGCTAAAAAGGTAACAAAAGCAACTAGATTTAGCCATAGTTTGATTGCTGTTTTAAAGAGAGAGTTAAATGTTAATATTAGCAAGGATGTCCAAAATAGTAACTGGGGTGTAGAAAATTTAACCCCACAACAAATTGAGTATGCAAAAAATGACGTTAAATATCTAATAAAACTAGCCAAACATTTTTGGAAAAAGATAGTCCTAGACAAATTAGAAAAAGTATTTTATTTAGAGAGCGAATTCGTTAGAGTTTTGGCTTTGTTAGAGCTTATTGGTGTGAAAATAGACGCTAAAGGGTGGAAAGAATATTTAACTTCTGTAGAAAAGGAAACTTTAGAGTTAGAGAAAGAATTAAAAAAGGAAATCTACGAAAAATTTGTACGCTCAAAAGAAAATAAATCTATTATTAGTCTTTTTGAAGATACTGCCGAATATGAAAAGATAAATTTGAATTCTCCCTTACAAATGGCAAAAATATTTGGACTAAAAAATGTTTCAAAACTTACCTTACAAAAACAAGACGATCCTACTATTCAAAAATATATAGAATACAAAAAGAAAATGAAATTAGTTACAACATATACAGAGGAATATCTTAATAAACTTGACGACAAACATAGACTTAGGTCCGATTATTCTCAAACTAGAACTGCTACTGGCCGTATCTCTTCCTCCTCTCCTAATTTGCAAAATGTCCCTTCTTGGTTTAAGAGATATATTGTTGCAGAAGAGGGATATATACCTGTTTTTGCGGATTATTCTCAGGTAGAACTTAGAATTCTTGCTTATCTTTCTGGTGATGAGGAATTTATAAAAAGCTGTGAAGCAAAAGACATGCATTCAGAAAACGCAAGAAAAATATTTAAAATCCCGGAAGATCAACCTGTACCCAAAGACCTTCGTAAAAAAGCAAAAACAGTTTCATTTGCTATTCCTTATGGTTCTTCTGCACTAGGTTTAGTGGAAAGAGGAATGTTTGAAACAGTAGAAGAAGCAGAAATGGTAATGAGAGAATTTTTTAATAACTTTCCTAAAGTACGCGAATTTCTTCAAAAAAGTGCAGATTTAGCGTCAAAATTTGGTTTTACTAGGGATGCAATAGGTAGAATTCGTAGATATGAAACTGTAAATTTTGATTTTTATCTGGAGAGGTTTTCTAGTGTTGAACAAAAACTAAAACAATTTTATCTAGATTTGAAAAATGATATTGCCGTTTATGAAACATATGATGAATTTATTAAAAACTATGAAAACCTAAAAGGCAAGTTTACAAGAACCGATTTTAAAATAGCAAAAGAGTTTTTAGAAGCAAAATCTAAAATATCAAAAATAAGAAGAGAAGGGCAAAATCACCCAATACAAGCTACTTCTGCGTCAATAACAAAAACTGCAATGCTTGACCTTTATCACTACTTTTTAGCTACTGGGTACGGATATATGACATTGACTGTTCATGACTCTATCTTTTTTGAAGTTAAAAAAGACAATATTTTTCCCGCTTTAAAAGAAATAAAGTCAATAATGGAAGAAGCTGGAAAAAAAGTTGTGCCTAATATCAATACTCCAGTTGATATAGAGGTAGGGAGAAAAGTTTTAAGGAACTGTGTTATTTGTGGTCAGGAAACAGAGTTAAATGAGTATATTATTGATTGGGAAAAAGAAAAGCTTTATCATGTAGACGAAATTGGAGCAGTTTGTGAAGAATGTCAAAAACTTTCTTCAGCGTGATCTTTTTTTCTAATTTATTTCTCTTTTCAGCGCAAAAAATTGTAAATCATATTTACTATAGCCGTTGCTACTGAAGCTAAACTTATGGCTATCATTATTGTTTTTGCGTTGTTTTCTCTTATGTTTTTTATTATTGCCATTCCTTCTTGGACTTCTTTTACATTATTTTTTATTAAAGTTATATCTCTTGAAATGCCTTCTATAGTTTTTTTATTTTGTTCATTTTCAAGTTTTATTACTTTTACTTCTAGTTCAAGGTATTTTAGTTTTTCAATGTCAGATATTTTGTTTTTTAGCGTTTGAGTTTCTATTGTGTAAGAAACTATCTTTTCATTTAGTTCTTTTACGTTATTTTTTATTTCTGGTATTTCTTGGTTCAATTTTTTTATGATAGCAGTTAATTCGTGGAGTTGTTCAAACAACTTTCCTAAATTATCTTCAATTTTTTCAACACGCTTTTCGCTAACTATCTCACTCATAGTGCTATTTTTAATTTCTTTTACCAGGCGTTTTTAAGATTTAAGAAAGCTACTACTGCATCTATTAAAGCAGAAAGAAAATTTTTCAAATATTTTTTATTTTTTTCGTCAAGAGAAGAAAGGTCAACGCTTTCAAAGATGATTTCCATTGCTTTTTCTTTTTTCTCTTCCCCTGATAAATTTTTAAATGTTTCTACATATTTTACGACTTTGTTCACTAAGGGCCAATATTTTGTTGCTAAAGAAAGGAATTGAATTATTTTTACTATATTTAACATTCTTATCACCCGAAATATATTTTATCTTTATTTAAGGAGAAATTTTCTTGACCAGTATTTTTTGCAATCTTCAATAAATACTACATTTCCAGAAGTAAAGTAGGTTTTTTCGTACCAAACTTTTTTCTTTTCCTTGTTTTCTTTTTTCTTTTTTCTGTAGATAAGTTTCGCTTTGTAATCAACGAAATTTTTTACAATTTCTTTTTCTTTTTCTTCAAAATTGCATCCATTTATTATTACATGTATTGTGTTTGAAGTTTTATCCGAAAAAACTTTTATTTCAAAGTTGTTATCCGGGAAATAAGATTCTAAAATCTTCTTTATGTCGTTTCTTAAGGTTATTATTGTTGGCTCTTTTACTTCTCTTACCATGTTTATTATTTTAACATCTTACACCTTGATTGACAAGCTCATCCTTTTGTGCTACTCTGACCTTAGTAAGGGAGGAGGCGGCATGAGAAAGGTTAAGTATAATCCCTACACTCTGAAGTACGAAACTACAGAAGAAGATACAGATATTCAGTTTAACGAATATGGCCTTAACTATGAGTATGGAACAGAAGATACTTCTTTTGGTGAATATGATCTGAAATATAGAAAAGGCAAACAAAAAAATATTTTTAATAGGTATAAAGCAAATTATGGGTTTTCTATTGAAGATGAGTATGAATACTATAACGAATATAATCTTTCTTATGACTTGAACGAAAGGGACGAGGAAAGTTATTATAATCCTTTTAAGTCTTCTGGCTATAAAAATCCCTTTAAGGATTAACATGGACAAGCAAAAGGTAGAAACACTTGTTGAGCTTTCTATAATATTTTCCTTGTTAAGATATAGCGATAAACTTTATAATAAAATTTCCTTTTTGACAAAAGAAGATTTTATTTATTTTGGAGGAGCATATGAAATTGTAACTTCTTTTCTTAAAGAAACCGAGGCTTTCAAACTTTTAAAGTTAAGAGATATTCTTCCTGCTGATTATTTAGAAAATTTTGAGGATTACATAGCAGATGAAGATGATTTAGATACTATTGTTAGATATGCGGAACTTTTGCGAGAAAAAAACATTCTCTCAAAAGCGGAAAAGCAAATAAAAATACTTAGCGGGAAAAAATTTACTTCTACACAAGAACTTTATGAACAGATTAAGAGTATTCAAGACACGATTATTTTTGGAAAACCTGTGGCCGATGAAATATATGACATATCTAAAATGATGGATGTTTTTGAAAAAGAGTTTACTTCAGAAAAAATCCGTTTTGGTTTTAATTTTTCCGGACAGAACATTGACAAATATATTTATGATTTTGTACCTGGTAATGTAGTTGTTATTGGTGCAAGACCTAATATAGGTAAAACGCTTCTTGCACTCCATATATCAAGGTCAAACGCCCAATTGGGCGTACCTACACATTTTATTTCATTAGAGATGAAGCCTTATCAGATATTTGTTCGTCTTCTTTCTATGGTTTCCGGAGTTTCAGCGGCAAAAATTTTTAAAAATGCCTTGAATGAAGAAGAAGAAATACTAGTAAAAGAAGCTCAAGAATATTTAAAACAACAAAGGATGCCGCTTTATTTTACTTCTACTTTTGACGGTCAGCTTTCTTCTATTGAGAATTTAATGAGGAAAAGTGTGTATGAAAACGGAACAAAAATATTTGTTATTGATTATATCCAGTTAATGTCTAACCCAAGTTATGCACATACAAGGCATTTAGAAATCGCTTCTATTGCACAAAGAATGAAAAATCTCGCTATTGAACTTGATGTTGCTATTGTTGAGATATCTCAGCTTTCAAGAAAGCTTAATAATATATCTGACCCACAAATGTCAGATTTGAAAGAATCTGGCGATATTGAGCAGGCGGCGTCTATTGTTGCGCTTTTAGGTGATAAAGGTGAAGAAATAGTAGAAGAAATTACCATAGGTGATGAAATTCATCCAGTAGTAAAAAAGAAAATACTGTTTAAAGTGGACAAACAAAGAAATGGACCAAAGTTTTCTGCAATAGTATCATTTGATACTATATCCTTTTTTCCTGTTGTTGAGGAAGTTATTTTCGGCAAACCCGAAAAGAAGTAGTTGACAAGATAGATATCCTTTGTTACTATACTTGTTAGGAGGAAGACGTGGATCATAAAGAAGCAAAGAAGTTACTGCTTGAGCCTTTTCCTGACTATGCTATTCAGTTTAGGGTTGACAACGTAATAAAGACTAAAGATGGTAAAACATTATATAGAGTTGTTCCTTATGTTGATGTAAGGTCTATCGTAAATCGGTTGAATCAGATTGTACCTGGAGAATGGAGCTTAGATGTAAATGTTGAGCCTTTCCAGTTTCCCGTACATGAGGCTGGTTATGTTGTTGGGTGGAAGGCTAAAGCAGTTTTGGAAATTTTGGGCGTAAAAATGTCCGGTACAGGCTCCTCTCTTATTTACGAAACTGATA
>Ga0105160_1000177_pt1 | contig 31899 bp, 28 predicted proteins | sample GXS110809BmetaG_FD_89591 | JGI IMG/M metagenome (GOLD analysis project Ga0105160, IMG submission 89591) | Hot spring microbial communities from Gongxiaoshe hot spring, China to study Microbial Dark Matter (Phase II) - GXS 110809B | ecosystem: Environmental > Aquatic > Thermal springs > Hot...
CCCAGAGCGCAAGGGGAATAATACCACCGGAGCCCACCAAGTGTCAAGAGGGGGTTAAGTATCAAGAAAAGCAGAACGAAATTCGATCGTCCTCGCCCCTCCGATCCAGATCCTCTAAAAATATGGTTCCAGTTGGCCGCGCCTTCCTTGTAAGTAATGTTCACGCGCTGTAAAATTTAGCTGAATCTCGATTGGGAGGTGATCTGCGGTGAGGAGGTCTTGGTTGCTGGCTTTGGCTGCGGCGTTGGCGTTGTCCTGTCCTGCCCTGGCCCAGGAGACGGTGAAGATAGGGCTCCTGGTGCCGCTCACTGGCCCTGCCGCCGCTGACGGGTTGAGCGTGCTCAACGCCGTAAAGATAGCGGTGGACAGGGTCAACGCCGCCGGTGGGGTGCTGGGCAAGAAGGTGGAGCTGGTCTACTACGACGACAGGACCGATCCCAAGGAGGCGGTGGCCGTAGCCTATAAGCTGATAGAGAAGGACAAGGTGGTCGCCGCCGTGGGTGGGTCCTACAGCATGCCCACCAGGGCTGTGGCCCCCATATTCCAGGAGTCCAGGATACCCCTTGTGGCGGCGTACGCGGTCCATCCCGACATAACCAAGGCCGGCGAGTACTGCTTCAGGAACGGGTTCCTGGGGACCGTCGAGGGGGCCGCTGCCGGCCACGTGGCGGTGGAGATGCTGAAGGCCAAGAGGGTGGCCATACTCACCATGGACAACGACTTCGGCAGGACCCTGGACGAGGGCTTCAGGAAGTACGTGCAGGACAAGGGCGTCGAGGTGGTATACGAGAAGCTGTATCCCCTCGCGGAGAAGGACTACAAGCCCTACCTATCGGCGATAAAGGAGGCCAAGCCCGACTTGATCTTCGTGGCGGGCTACTACGCTCAGGCCGGCAACATCGTGAGGCAGGCCAAGGAGATAGGGCTCAACGTCCAGATCCTCGGGGAGGAGGGCTTCGACTCGCCCAAGTTCCTGGAGATCGCCGGGGATGCAGCTGAGGGGGTCATAATAGTCACCAACCTCAACAGGGACGATCCCAGACCCGTCGTCCAGGAGTTCGTGAAGGAGTACAAGGCCAGATACAACATAATACCCGACATGGTTGGCGCATCCGCCTACGACGCCTTCATGATAATAGTGGACGCCATCAGGAGGGCTGGGACGACCGAGCCCGACAAGGTCAGAAAGGCCATAGCTGAGACCAAGGGCTTCGACGGGCTCACCGGCGTCATCAACGGCTTCACCGAGATCGGCGAGGTGGTAAAGCCCGTCCAGGTCCAGATAGTCAAGGGCGGCGACTTCAAGTTCTTCGGCGTGGTGGACGACCCCGCCATCATAACCCCAAGGCATTGACGAGGTGAGAGCGCAGGGGGGGAGCGAAGCTCCCCCCCTGTTAGAGAAAGGGAGGTGTAGCGGCAATGGGTATCCTAGAGGAGCTCAAGGTGGGAAGCGGCAAACCCAGGGAGGTCCGCGCCCCCAGGGGCAACAAGCTCCACTGCAAGGGCTGGCAGCAGGAGGCAGCCCTGAGGATGCTTTGCAACAACCTAGACCCGGACGTGGCGGAAAAGCCCCAGGAACTCATAGTGTACGGCGGAACCGGCAAGGCGGCCAGGAACTGGGAGTGCTTCGACGCCATAGTCAAGAGCCTCCTGGCTCTGGAGGACGACGAGACCCTTCTGGTGCAGTCGGGCAAGCCGGTCGGGATACTCAAGACCCACAGACTAGCGCCCAGGGTCCTGATAGCCAACGCCAATCTGGTGCCCAACTGGGCGAACTGGGACTACTTCCGCGAGCTGGAGAAGAAGGGGCTCATCATGTACGGCCAGATGACGGCCGGCTCCTGGATATACATAGGGACCCAGGGCATCCTGCAGGGGACCTACGAGACCTTCGCGGCCGTGGCCAACAAGCACTTCGGCGGCACCCTGAGGGGTAAGCTGGTGCTCACCGCGGGCCTGGGCGGCATGGGCGGGGCCCAGCCCCTGGCGGTCACCATGAACGAGGGGGTCGCCATATGCGTTGAGGTGGACAGGCACAGGATAGAGAGGAGGCTCAAGACCGCATACCTGGACGAGATGGCCACCTCCCTGGACGAGGCCCTGGCCATGGCCAGGAGGGCGATGGAGGAGGGCAGACCTCTGTCCATAGGGCTTCTGGGCAACGCAGCCGACATCTTCCCGGAGTTCGTGAGAAGGGGCATAGTTCCCGACGTGGTGACCGACCAGACCTCGGCCCACGACGAGCTGGGCGGGTACGTGCCCGCCGGGATCCCCTACGAGGAGGCCCTGGAGCTCAGGAGGACCGATCCAGCCAGATACAAGGAGATGGCGCTGGACTCCATAGCCAGGCACGTGCGGGCCATGCTGGACCTCCAGAGGATGGGAGCCGTGGTGTTCGACTACGGCAACAACATAAGGGGGCAGGCCCTCAAGAGGGGCGTGAAGGACGCCTTCAACTTCCCCGGTTTCGTCCCCGCTTACATCAGGCCGCTCTTCTGCAGGGGAGAGGGACCCTTCAGGTGGGTGGCGCTGTCCGGCGACCCAGAGGACATAATAGCCACCGACCACGCCCTGATGGAGGCCTTCCCTGAGAAGAAGCACATGGTCAGGTGGCTCCAGATGGCCGAGAAGAAGGTCAAGCACATGGGCCTTCCCGCCAGGATATGTTGGCTCGGATACGGCGAGCGCGACAGGGCCGGGCGGATCTTCAACGACCTGGTGAGGAGGGGCGTCGTGAAGGCCCCGATAGTCATAGGCAGGGACCACCTGGACTGCGGCTCGGTGGCCTCCCCTTACAGGGAGACCGAGGCCATGGCCGATGGCTCCGACGCGGTGGGCGACTGGCCCATCCTCAACTGCATGGTGAACGTGGCCTCCGGGGCCAGCTGGGTGTCCTTCCACCACGGCGGCGGCGTGGGCATCGGCTACTCCCTGCACGCCGGCCAGGTCACGGTGGCCGACGGCACGGAGGAGGGCGAGTTCAGGGTCTCCACGGTGCTCCGCAACGACCCAGCCATGGGCGTCATAAGGCACGTGGACGCGGGCTACGACATAGCGGTTCAGACCGCCCTCGAGAGGGGCGTCAAGATACCGATGATGTGCCAGGACCTCCCGGGCGATCCGGCCAGGAAGGGGGATCTGAGTTGCGAAGACTGATAGAGTGCGTCCCCAACTTCAGCGAGGGAAGAAGGAGCGAAGTGATCGAAGCGCTGGTCGAACCCTTCAGGAGGACGCCCGGATGTCACCTGCTGGACTACAGGGCTGACCCCGACCACAACAGGCTCGTCGTCTCCGTCGTAGGGGACGATGAGCCCTTAAAGAGCGCGCTGCTCCAGGCGGCCAAGGTGGCCGTGGAGAGGATAGACCTGAACGCACACCAGGGGGAGCATCCCAGGATAGGCGCCCTGGACGTGGTTCCCTTCGTCCCCATAAAGAACGCCTCCATGGAGGAGTGCGTCAGGCTCGCCCACGACTTCGGCAGGACGCTGAACGAAGAGCTAGACATACCGGTCTACTTCTACGAGGAGGCGGCCTTGAGACCCGAAAGGAGGAGGCTCGAGGTCATAAGGAGGGGGCAGTTCGAGGCGCTCAAGACGGAGATAAAAAACCCCGAGAGGCACCCAGACGTGGGAGAGCCCAGGATACATCCCACCGCAGGCGCGACGGTGGTGGGGGCGAGAAAGCCCCTCATAGCCTTCAACGTGAACCTGAGGACCACCGACGTAGAGATAGCCAAGGAGATAGCCAAGGCTATAAGGGCTTCCAGCGGCGGGCTCTCCTCCGTAAAGGCCATCGGCCTGACCCTGGAGGAGAGGGGCATGGTGCAGGTCTCCGTCAACGTGGTGGACCACGAGAAGAACCCCCTCTACAGGGTCCTGGAGATGGTGAGGATGGAGGCCAGGCGCTGGGGGGTTGAGGTGGCGGAGACCGAGATCTACGGGCTCGCTCCCCTCCCGGCTCTGGTCGACTCCCTAAAGTACTACATGGGGATGCACTCCCTCAGCGCAGACCAGATAATAGAGGCCCGCCTGCTGGACCTGATGGGCGGTGAGGGGTAGTGTCCAGGAAACTCTTCCTCAACGCCAGGATCTTCACGCCGAAGGACGAAGGGAAACCCCTCAGGGGCAAGGGACAGGGAGCGCTCCTCTCCTTCGAGAGGGGCGCTCTCCTGGTCGAGGGGGGTATCATAAAGGAGGCAGGCCCCGAGGACGAGGTCCTATCCCGCCTGTCTCCTTCTGAGGTGGAGGAGAGGGTGGACCTGGAGGGGAGGTGCGTGGTGCCCGGCTTCGTGGACCCTCACACCCACATGTGCTTCGTGGGGACCAGGGAGGAGGAGTTCGCCATGAGGCTCAGGGGCGCCACCTACATGGAGATCCTCCAGGCCGGAGGGGGGATACTCTCCACCGTGAGGGCGGTGAGGTCCTCCCCGAGGGAGGCGCTCCTGGAGTGGACCAGGAGGAACGTGAGAAAAGCCCTCTCCATGGGGACCACCACCGTGGAGATCAAGTCCGGATACGGGCTTGATCCAGAGACCGAGCTCGCCATGCTCGAGGTGATATCGCGGATACCCAGTGAGCTTCCCGTCGACGTGGTCCCCACCTTCATGGGCGCCCACGCCTTCCCTCCTGAGTTCAAGGACAGGAAGGAGGCCTACGTGGACCTCATCTGCGACGAGATGCTGCCCAGGGTGGCCTCCCAGGGCATAGCCAGGTTCTGCGACGTCTTCTGCGAGAACGGCGTCTTCGACCTCGAACAGACCGAGAGGATCCTGAGGAGGGCCCAGGAGCTGGGCCTGGGCGCTAAGATGCACGCCGACGAGATAGAGGACATGGGCGGGGCTAAGCTGGCCGCCAAGCTCAGGGTCAAATCCGCCGACCACCTGCTGGCGGCCTCAGAGGAGGGCTTGAGGGCGATGGCGGAGGCGGAGGTGGTGGGCGTCCTGCTTCCCGCCACGGCCCTGAGCCTGAGAAAGCCCTTCGCCGACGCCAGGAGGATGATAGACCTGGGGGTTCCGGTGGCCATATCCACGGACTGCAACCCCGGCTCCTCCTACTGCGAGTCCATGCCCCTCGTGTTCGCCCTCTCGGTCCTCAGGATGGGGATGTCGCCGGAGGAGGCCCTGGTGGCCTCCACCCTCAACGCCGCCCACGCCGTAGGGATGGCCAGCCTGGTGGGAAGCCTCGAGCCCGGAAAACAGGCGGACTTCCTGGTGCTGGACGGAAAGACGCCTGCGGCGTTGGCGTACCGCTTGGGAAGCGCTCCCGTGAGGATGGTCTACAAGAGGGGTGAGCTAGTGCATGTCTCGGACTAGGTTCGAAGCGATGACGACGGAGGAGTTAATAAAGGCCATAGCCTCTCCCTCCCCCACCCCCGGCGGGGGGACGGTGGGAGCCCTCTGCGGGGCCCTCAGCGCCGCCCTCTCGGCCATGGTGGCTTCCCTGACCACGGGGAAGGATAAGTACAGGGATCTAGAGCCCAGGATGAGGGAGATAGTCGAGGAGGCAGGAAACCTCTCCAAAAGGCTTTTAGACCTCATGGAGGAGGACGCAAGGGCCTTCGACGCGGTGATGGAGGCTTACAGGCTCCCCAAGGGCACGGAGGAGGAGAGGGCAAAAAGGAAGGAGGCGATAGAGAGGGCTCTGCGGGGGGCCTGCGAGCCACCCATGGAGGTGTTGAGGCTCTCGAGGAAGCTCGTGGAGCTGGCCTCAGAGGTGGAGATGAAGGGCAACAAGAACGCCATAACGGACGCGGCGGCCGCTGCAGCCTGCGCCAGGGCCGCAGCGGAGATAGCCTTCCTGAACGCCCTGGTAAACCTGAACGGGCTCTCGGACGAAGCCCTGAAGTCCGAGATCGCCTCCGAGGGGCAGAGGCTGCTCAGGGAGGTGGAGAGGGAGTCCAGGGAGACCTTCGAGGACGTGTTGGAGTATTTGATGCCCGAGGGGGACTGAAGAGGAAGGGGAAGGCGTTCTCTCCCGTCCCGCGGGAGGGGACCGGGAGGAAGCCCTTCCCCTTTTGACTAAAGGTACCAACTGTGCTAAGCTTTCGGCGTTAAAAGTTAGGCCTCGGGCCCGGGGGTGAGGGGATGGGGGAGCTCTTAAAGCTCATAGGGAACACCCCCTCGGTCAGGCTCAAAAGGCTCGTCGAGCTCTACGGAGTCGACGGTGAGCTCTTCCTCAAGCTGGAGTGCTTCAACCCCACGGGGAGCTTGAAGGACCGGGTGGCCCTGTGGGTGGTGAGGAGGAGCCTGGAGGAGGGCCTTTTGAAGGAGGGCATGTCCCTGCTAGAGGCCACCACGGGTAACACTGGGATCTCCCTCGCTTTCGTGGGAGCCCTGATGGGACATCGGGTCGTGCTGGTGATCCCCGAGGAGGTGGGCGTAAACGTGAAGAGGACGTGCGAGCTCTTCGGGGCGCAGGTCATCCCCTCCCCGGGCGGCAACGCCGACATGGACGTGGCCTTGAGGCTGGCCAGGGATATCCTCGAATCTGAACCCGGCAAGTTCCTGTTCCTCGACCAGTACTCCCACCCCTCCTACGTGGAGTGCTCCTACAGGTGGCTCGGTCCAGAGCTGTGCGAACAGCTGGGAGGCGAAATAGACGCCTTCGTGGACGTCTACGGAAGCGGCAGCACCTTCACCGGGGTGGCTAGATGCCTGAAGGAACGAAGGCCCGACGCGAAGGCCTTCCTGGTGGAGCCAGCAGAATGCCCCGTGGTCTCCAAGGGGATGTGGGGTCCCCACGTGGTGGATGGGGTATCCGACGGCTTCATCCCCGACAACCTGGAGCTCGACCTGGTGGACGGCGTGGTCCTGGTGAACACCGAGGAGGTTATAAGGGTCACCAGGGAGCTGGCGGAGCTCGAGGGGATAGCGGCGGGCCCCTCGTCTGGGGCCAACGTGGCGGCGGCACTGAAGCTGCTCAAAGGAGGTTTCGCTCGCAGGGTGGCGACCATAGCGAACGACAGATACGACAGGTACTTCGAGCACCCGCTGTTCGGAAAGGCGAGGAGGGGAACATCCCTGGGGCCTAAGGGGCCTGCCCCGCTCGAGTCGCTCAAGAAGCTAGAGCTCCTCTGGCGGAGGGAGAGGGCGCCGGCCCTGGTGGACGAAGCCCTCTAGCCCCTGAAGTCGTCCTTCCTCAACCGCTCGAGCTCCCTCCTGGCGTCCCTCTCGGCTATGTCGGCCCTCCTGTCGGCCTTGGTCTTGCCCCTGGCCAGAGCTAGCTCCACCTTCGCCCACCGGTTGTCCTTGAGGTATACGCGCAGGGGGACCAGGGTGAGACCCTTTTGCTGCACCTTGCCCATGAGCTTCCTGAGCTCCTCCTTGCGCAGGAGCAACTTCCTTCGGCGCAGCGGATCGTGGTTGTAGCGACTCCCCTTCTCGTAGGGAGCTATGTGGACGTTGTAGAGCCAAAGCTCCCCGTCCTCGAACTTGGCGTATCCGTCGCGCAGGTTGACGGAACCTTCTCTCACCGACTTTATCTCCGTGCCGGTGAGCACCAAGCCGGCCTCGTAGGTCTCGAGTATCAGGTAGTCGTGCCTCGCCTTCCTGTTCTGCGCCAGGGTCCTGTCGGCCATGGGGACCAGACACCATCCCAAAAGAAATGGTCGGGGCGAGAGGACTCGAACCTCCGACCTCTTGGTCCCGAACCAAGCGCGCTGACCAGGCTGCGCTACGCCCCGACGACGGCTACTATTCTACGAGCCATCCCCTCGCGTGTCAACGAAGGAGGGGCAATCCCCCCTTCGCTGACACGAAGAGCTCTCTAAGCCCCCTCAGATATGGATAGCGCTTCCCCACGATCCAGCCTCCATATCGAAAGAGGCAAAACCGTGACCCCAAAGGCCTATCCCGTCAGGCGAAAAGGGGAGCACCCAGGGTTAGTCCCTCGAAGGGCTTGGATCCCCTAAAGCGACCCCCCACTCGAGTCCACCGCCGAAGCGTTTTCGCCCCTGCGGCGAAGCCCCTCCGCTCGGCGATGGGGCGAAGGCCCGAGGCGAACGCCAGACATCCCCCACTCGCCCATTTCCCAAACCCAGCAACATCCGGCCACGAGGAGATCGACCTCGGCCCGCGAGACCGCCCTCAGGAACAAAGCCAGATCCCCACCGCCAAGACGTCCAGCCGGGAGCGGGCGAAAGGGAGGCGGAAGCGATGTCGCCCGAACCTAAAGCGAGCTCAAGGTTGGCCCCTCCGCGCCTCGTCGCAAGCCGGGCCTTCGTTAAATCCCCCTCTCCAAAGCCCACACCGCTCGCAAAGGCAAGTCTGGAGACAGGAAAGCGCCCCAGGGCGTTCGCCCCAGAAACTAACCTCCCATCCCCTAACCTGGAACCCAGGGGATGGACGACCTCCAACGCCCCCACGCCTAAGCCTTGGAAACCCAGAGGGTGACCTTCCACAACCTGGGTCCCACAGGAGCAAAACTACGACGCCATCTAAGAGGGCGACCTTCACCCCGAGTCGACCGAAGGACGGCGCTTCTTCCTCTGGGGATAGCGAGCCTCCGTCGGCCAGGACTCACAGGAGATACCCCCCTTGAGGCCCATTCGTCCGAAGGCTTATAATGGTAAGCGAGGTGAAATGATGACAATAAAAACCCAAGGTAAGTATGCGTTTACTAAGGAGATAGACCTTCTAGACTTCTCAAGGAGGTCTATAAGGTTCCTGGAGATGTCCGTCCCGCCTCTATCGGGGCACAGCCTCAGGGTGGCCTATCTGGCGAGGGCCCTGGCCGAGGCCCTGGGCTTCGGTGAGGGGCTCTCGAGGAGGGTCATCCTGGCCGCTCTCCTCCACGACCTGGGGATATTCTTCATCTACAAGGTGAAGGGTCTCTACGACGAGGTGCACAGGCTCGCCCAGAAGGAGCTGGACGAGGTGGAAGAGGGGGTTGGATCCGAGCTCGCCCATTGCGTGATGGGGGAGCGGATACTCGCAGAGACCAAGGTCATGGCCCACCTCGCCCCGCTGGTGAGGCTCCACCACCCCAGGGACAACGAGAGGGACTTGGCCACCTTTGAGTCGCTGAGCCCGGAGGAGAGGACTGGGGCGTGCGCCGTGGCCCTCTCGGACGCAGTGGCCAGGTCCCTCGCCAAGAGAAGGCTCGAGCTCATGCCGTCCAGCGCCGCCCTCGCCGAGATCTTCGACGAGGTGGGGAGGTCCTCCCCCGGGTACTTCCTCCTCCAGGCGTCCAGGGATGGGCTGATAGAGGCCCTCAGGAGCGTCCTCTCGCAGAAGAGCCTCTTCGTGGACATCAGGAGCGAGTGGTACATGGACGAGGTCCTGCGCTCCAGGCACGGACATCCCTCTTCCATCGGCGTGGAGGAGCTCACCGGGGTCGTGAGGGTCTTCGTCAAGTACATGGAGGCCAGGAGCCCCTACACCGCCCATCACACCAGGCTCACCACCCTCTTCGCCCAGGCCATGGTCTCGAGGTTGGGCTCCCTCTCCCTGGAGGAGGTGGCCGAGATGACGCTCGCCTCGTGGTTTCACGACCTGGGCAAGATGCTCATACCCCTCTCCGTGCTCCACAAGAAGGGCCCCCTGTCCCCCGAGGAGTGGAGCGTCATGAAGGAGCACAGCTACTCCCATTACATCTTCTTCGGGAGCATGGAGCCCCTCAAGAGGGCCGTCTTCTGGGGGGCCTGCCACCACGAGAAGCTGGACGGCAGCGGATATCCCTGGGGACTTAAGGGGCATCAGATACCGCTGGCGGGCAAGATCCTGGCCGTGGCTGACGTGGCCTCCGCCCTCTTAGAGGAGAGGCCCTACAAGGAGCCCCTGTCCTTCGGAGAGGCCCTAAAGGTCTTGGAGTCAGAGGTCAGAAGAGGCCTCCTCGACGGGAACTGTTTCGGGCTGCTCAGGGAGGCCGCGACAGAGCTGGGCATAGATGAGCGCATGACCTTCAAGGAGGTGAGTGCCCTTTGGGCGGAGGAGGAAAAGGCTGCCTGATCGTGGTGGACCTGCAGGTGGACTTCTGCCCCGGAGGGGCCTTGCCCGTGCCCCGCGGCGACGAGGTCGTGCCGGTGATAAACGACCTGGTCGATCTCTTCGAGCGAAGGGGGCTTCCGGTCGTCCTCTCGAGGGACTGGCACCCGGAGGACCACGTCTCCTTCAAGGACCGCGGCGGACCCTGGCCCCCCCACTGCGTGGCCGGCACCCCTGGGGCTAAATTCCACCCCGGGCTTAAGGTCCCAGAGAGCGCAGTGATAGTCTCCAAGGCCACCGCGAGGGACTCGGAGAGCTACTCCGCCTTCGGGGGGACGGGCCTCGAGGAGACCCTCCGTTCCATGGGAGTGAAGAGGCTTTTCGTGGCCGGGCTGGCCCTGGACTTCTGCGTCAAGGCCACCGCCCTGGACGGAGCCAGGTTGGGCTTCGAGGTCTTCCTGGTGGAGGACGCCACGAGGCCCGTGTTCGCGGAGAGCTCAGCGTCCACCCTCGAGGAGCTCAAGGGGGCGGGGGTCAAGGCGATATCCTCCAGCGAGGTGGAGGCCCTGCTTTAGCCCTCACCTAGCTGTCCTTGGTCCAGACACCCACGCCGTAGGCTATCGGCCTGGGCTTCCCGTCGGAGGGGTTGTTCAATATCTTCCCCCCGAGGTAGGAGGTCGAAGATCCGCCCCCGTCCAGGTTGAGCGCCCAAAGGCACCCCAGTTCCTTCGCGAGCAGCGCCGCCTCGTAGAGGGTTACGCCGAAGCTCCTTATGGGATCCCTTCCGTCCACCACCAACATCAGCAACCTGCCGTTCGGCTTCACGCCCAGGAGGGTCCTCGGATGCCTCTTCGCGCAGAAGGAGTGGGGGAAGCCCTCATCCCCGACCTGGGGAACCCCATCGGCGAGCACGAGTGGACCTCCCTGGACAGCCCAGCGCAGGTCGTCCCACCTCTCCCCACCAGGTCCGAAGAGCTCCACTACCACCTCCACCCTCTCGCCGACCTGGGCCGCCTCGAGGGGCGTGCCAGCTCCAGCGCCCACCAGCACCAGCCCATCGCGGGGGATGAACCCCTTACCTCCGACCCTTCTCTCCGCGACCACCCCGTCTCTAACCACCAGCTCGGTGGATCCCACCGGCGCATCGCAACGCATCCCCCTATGCGGGGTGAAGAGCACCACCTCGCCCAACCTGGCCCTCCTGTTAACTCCGTCGATCGAGACGACTCTTCCGCCCAACCTCGCGAAGGCCCTCCAGCCTGGTACCCCGACGAGGAAGGAGCCATCCCCCCTCACGCCGAACGCCGTCCTGCCCGGATAAGGCTCTCTGACGACGACCCCGTCCAGGACCAGAAGCCCCACCGCCTCGCCGTCCTTCCTGAAGAAACCCCCGTTGACGGCTCCGAGGGCCTCGGAGTCCCTGGCCATGGTCTCAAGGGGCCTCAGGACCCCAAGCCCGTCCCTCGGCAGGAGGGGGGAGACCCTGAAGACGCGCGGGTCCACCTCGAGGGCCACCCAGGCTACGGGGGATGAGAGGGCATCCGCCGGAGCGTCAGCCGTGGAGGAGATGATCCCCTCGCCCAGGACCTCCCTGGCCCTTCTGGCCTCTATCGCGGACTTGAAGGGCCCAGCGTAGAGCAAATAGTTTTCGTCCTCCACCTCGTATCCGAAGGGTATCCCCTTCCTCCTGATGGCCTCCGCGGCCCTGGCCATGGAGGGTTGGCTCGAGTAAGAGCCCACGTCCACCCTCCACATGGGAAGGGACCTGAGCACTCCCCTTCTCCCGACCAGGACGGAGAGGCCCTCCGAGAGATCCCACCTGGCGGAGAGATCTATGCCGCTCCTCAGCGTGGCGAGATAGCTCGAGATCAAGAGGTCCAGGTCCCCCCTGCTCATGGGCTTCCTCCCGTCCTCCGGGATTCCCCTCCACGGAGGCCTGAGGAAGCGCTCGGCCACGTATATGGCCGCCTGGTGGAGGGGATGGACGTCGCCCCTCCTCGCCAGGACCAGCTCCCCCTCGACCCGGGATATCACCTCCAGGTCCTTGCCCAACCCCAGGGAGTAGAGGGCCATGTACACCGCCTCCCCCCAGGAGATGGGCAAACCCGGGTTGAAGTGCCCACCCCAGCTGGGTATGAGGCCGTAGTAACAAGCGGTGAGGGCGTAGGGGTAGAGGTCGCTCCCGGGGGGGATGTCATCGAAGGTCTTGCTCGAGGTCCCCGGGGGCAAGGACCTCACCAGGGGAAAGCCCCTGGCTTCCACTATCCTCCTGAGGAACTCGCCTCGGCTGGCCGCTACCCCAGCCCAGCAGGGTCCTTCGGGGACGAGGACGAGGGCCAAGAGGAGCACCAAAAGGGGGAGGGGAAGAAGCCCCCTCCCCCGTTCCCTCGACGCGACGCTCCCAGATGGTCTAGCGCGAGGGGCGCCCAACGTCCTCCCACACCTCCGGGTTAACGAGGGTCCTGGGCCTCCTGCCCGAGACGAAGTCCAAGACGTTCTCGGCCACCAGCTTCGCCATCTCGGTCCTAGCCTCCACCGTGGCAGAGGCCATGTGGGGGGCCAGGACCACGTTGGGAAGTTCGAATATGGGGTGCCTGGGCATGGGCTCCACCGGGAAGACGTCCAGCCCAGCCCCCGCCAGGCGTCCATCCCTCAGGGCGTCGTGCAAAGCGTCCAGATCGACTATCCTTCCCCTGGCAGCGTTGATCAGTATCGCCCCCCTCTTCATCAGGTCCATCTCCCTTCTGCCCAGCAGACCCTGGGTCTCCCGCGTGAGGGGAAGGCAGACGGCCAAGAAGTCGCTCTCGGCGAGCAGGACCTCGAACGGAGCGAAGGAGGCGTTCAGGGAGGACTCCAGCTCGGGGGCGACCCTGGTCCTGGAGTGGTACAGCACCCTCATCCCAAACCCCAATGCCCTCCTCGCCACCGCCCTCCCTATGCGGCCAAAGCCCAAAACCCCAAGGGTCTTCCCGCTCACCGACGATCCTAGCATCATTAGGGGATGCCAGGCCACCCCTTCCTCGTACCACCTGCCCGACCGCACGAAGAGATCGCCCTCCACCACCCTTCTGGCCGCAGCGAGCAGCAGCGCCCAGACGAAGTCGGCGGTGGCCTCGGTCAGCACGTCGGGCGTGTTGCTCACCAGTATCCCCCTTCTTTTGGCCGCCTCCAGGTCCACGTTGTCGTAACCGACGGCGTACTGGGCTATCATCCGAAGCCTGGGGAGCCTCTCCAAAACCCCAGAGCTCAGGTCGTCGCTCAGGAGGCTAACCAGGACCTCAGCGTCTTTAGCCCTGCCCACGAGCTCCTCCGGGGTAGGACCCCTCCATCCCTCCCAGACCTCCACCTCCAGGCCGGCCCCCCTGAGGAGGTCGACCGCTACGGAAGGAAGTTCCCTCGTGAAGAAGACGCGCGCGCTCAAGGCGGACACCCCCCTGCTCAGCTTATCCTCGCACCCGGCGGCATCTCCCTGTCGACGGTGAGCAGAGCGAGGCTATCGCCGTTCTGGGCAGCCAGCAGCATGCCCTGGGACAAGACCCCCCTGATCTTAGCGGGCTTCAGGTTGGCTATGACCACTATCGTCTTCCCCACCAGCTCGTCGGGCCTGTAGAAATCCTTTATCCCCGACACTATGGTCCTCCTCTCGAACCCCAGGTCTACCTCCAGCTTGTAGAGCTTATCCGCCCCGGGGACCAGCTCGACCGAGAGGACCCTAGCGGCCCTGAGGTCTAACCTCCTGAAGTCCTCGATGGTCACGACCCCGGTCTCCTCCTCCCTCGAGGCGAAGACGCGAGCCGACTGAGGCGCCTTCGATGCCCTGTCGTCGACCGGGGGGATGTCCAACCTGGGGAACAGGATCTCCCCCAGCGATATCCTGGTACCCGGCTGAAGGAGACCCCAGTCCAACCCCACTCCAGCGCCCAGGTGGGATTCCTTCAGCCCCAGCTGATGGTACATGCGCTCCATGGAGGCGGGCATGAAGGGCCAAAGCATCTTGCCGTATATCCTGAGCGCCTCGCACAGGTTGTAGAGCACCGTGGAGAGCCTATCCCTCTCTCCCGCCCTCCCCAACTTCCAGGGCTCCGTCCTGTCCACGTAACGGTTGGCGAAGGATATGGAGGACCAGACGCTCTTTAGGGCCTCGTCGAAGGCGAAGTCCTTCATGTGCTCCATGTAGCCCGAGACGGCCTCCCTCACGGAGGCCAGGAGCTCCTCGTCTACGGAGGCCCTGGCGGAGGGAGAGGGGATGAGGCCGTCGAAATAGGACTCCACCATCCTCAGCGTCCTGTTGAGCAGGTTCCCTAGGTCGTTCGCCAGGTCGGAGTTGATCCGGAGGATCATGGCCGACCTGGAGAAGTCGCCGTCGAGGCCGAAGGGCACCTCCCTCATGAGGAAGTAGCGGAACTGATCCACCCCGAACTGGCCGGCCACCTCGAAGGGGTTGACCACGTTCCCCCTGGACTTGCTCATCTTCTCCCCCTCGACGGTCCACCACCCGTGGGCGAAGATGCGCCTGGGCGGTTCGAGCCCCAGGGCCAGCAGCATGCAGGGCCAGACCACCGCGTGGAACCTGAGGATGTCCTTGCCCACCAGGTGGCAGACCCTGGGCCAGTACTTCCTGTATCGCACCTCGTCGAAGGGGTAGCCGCAGACGGTTAGGTAGTTTATGAGGGCGTCGAACCAGACGTAGACCACGTGCTCGGGATCGCCGGGGACGGGGATGCCCCACCTCAGGGTCCTCCTGGAGACCGACTGATCCCTGATCCCTCCCCTCAGGAAGCTGACCACCTCGTTGTACCTGCTCCTGGGCATTATCGCGTCGGGGTTTTGCTCGTAGTACCTGAGCAGGGGCTCCTGGTACCTGGACATGCGGAAGAAGTAGGACTCCTCGGCCATCCTCTCCAGGGGCCTCCCGCAGTCGGGACAGACCTTGCGCTCGTCGATCTGCCCCTCTGGGACGTAGGTCTCGCAGGGCACGCAGTACCAGCCCTCGTAGATCCCCTTGTATATGTCCCCCTGGTCCATGAGCTTCCTGAACACGTGCTGGACCACCTGCTTGTGTCTCTCCTCCGTGGTCCTGATGAACACGTCGTTGGATATGTTCAACACCTTCCACAGGGACTTGAAGTTCTCAACCGTGATATCCGCCAGCTCCTTGGGGGAAAGCCCCCTGGACTCGGCCGCCTTCTGGATCTTCTGTCCGTGCTCGTCCGTCCCCGTGGCGAAGAGGACGTCGTAGCCCAGCATCCGATGGAAACGAGCGAGCACGTCGGCCGCCACCGTGGTGTAGGCATGTCCTATGTGGGGCGAGTCGTTCACGTAGTATATGGGCGTGGTGACGTAAAAAACGCACTCCTTACCGCGCTCGACCATGGCGAGAACACCTCCCGAAGTCTAAAAGAGCTCGTCGCTCAAAGCCACAGCCCTGGCGAGCAGTGCGGTCCTGACGGGCAGGCTCCCCACCTCCAGATACTCCTCTGGGGTATGATGTCCTCCCCCCACAGGGCCAAGTCCGTCGACGCAGGGAACCCCCATAGAGGAGGCATAGCCCACGTCGGCCTCCCCTCCCGTGGCCACCGCTTTGAGCCCCTTGATCCCGATCCCCTCGGCGGCCTCGGAGATGGCCTCCGCGAGCCTGGTGGACCCAGGGGTCTCGACCATGGGGGGGAAGGCAACCCCCCCCGAGAGCTCTATCCTCACCCTGGAGTCCTCGGCCGCCGAGCAGATGCGCTTGAGCGCCTCCACCGCCTCAACCCCCTGCTCCATATCCCAGAACTTCAGGTCCACCTTGGCCTCTGCGAAACCAGCCAGGGCGTTGCCGAGCTCCTCGCCGCCCCTCACATATCCCACGTTGGCGGTGAGCCCTTTGGTCTCGTCGGTGAGCGAGAATATGAGGGGTATCTTCCTGGAGAGCTCCAGTATGGCGCTGGCCCCTGACCCATACTGGCTACCCGAGTGGGAGCTCTTGCCGTACACCCTGAGCTCGAAGTAGGCTGCCCCCTTTCGTCGCAACACTATGGAGCCATCCGGCCTCGCCGCCTCCACCCCCAGGCAAACCTTGGCCCTCAAGGCCTCCCTCTCTATCAGACCCCTGGTGGCCGGGGAACCCTGCTCCTCGTCTGGGCTCACCACGACCACGAGCTCCCCCGGCATCGCCCCCTCCCTGATCAGGGCCTCGAGAGCGTAAACCATGGAGACCAGGCTCGCCTTCATGTCCGAGACGCCGGGGAAGACGAGCCTCCCACCGAGGAGCTCGGGGTCCTTACCTTTGGGCACCCGCTGAGCCATGTCGCTGTGGGCCAGCACCAAGACCGCCGGGTTCAAACCCTTGCCCCACCTGGCCACCAGGGCGAAGCGACCATCGCCCTGAGGATGCCTCTCCGTGGAGAAACCCAGCCCGACAAGACGCCGCTCCGCCCAGGAGGTCACCTCGTTCACCCCTTCGGGCGAGTAGGTGAAGCTGTCCACCCTCAAAAGCCCCATCAGGTCCTCCATCATCTCATCCGTCCTCGAGCGCAAAAGCCCGAGGAGATCGTCGCCCAAGAGCGCCAAAGGCCCTTCACCCCCTGCCTTAATTATTATATAGAAAGCCTGAGACCTAAGCCCGAAGAGCCCCGCGAGTCCTCCTAAGGCAACCTTCTTGCCAAAAAGACTATTTGCATTATAGGGAAAGATATAATAATATCTGGTCGTTCGAAGCTAATTCCTGGGGCCAGAAGGGGGTGATTCGGGAGGAGTGCACCGGGTTTAATGCCCCAAAAATTTCACACTTGAAAAGGGGGTAGGCGGCATGAGGAGGAGTCTCGTGGTTATAGCGGTTTTGGCTTGTGTGGCCTTCGTCGGCGCCTCCTGGGCCTCCCAGAAGGTGGATCTGACCGTGTACACCGGTTCTGGGCCCGGCAGCGTCTACTTCGCCGTGGGCTCCATGCTGGCCAAGGTGCTCAACGACAAGGGGCAGCTGGTCAGCGCTAAGGGGGTGACCAGCGGGGCCAGCGTGGCCAACATAAGGGCCATAGACAAGGGGGACGCCCATCTGGCGATAGCCCAAAACGACGTGACCTACTACGCCTGGAAGGGCATAGTGAGGTTCAAGGAGCCCATAAAGACCGTCAGGGGCATAGCCACCATGTGGCCCGAGCCGCTCCAGATAGTGGTGAGGGCCGACAGCCCCATAAGGACCCTGCAGGACCTGGCCGGGAAGAGGGTCGTCGTGGGCGCTGCTGGCAGCGGGGTTGAGGCGGCTGCCTCCGCTATCCTCAAGGCCGCAGGCCTCTGGGACAAGATCACCAAGATAAACCAGAGCTTCGAGGAGGCCGCCCAGAGCTTCACGCTGGGCCAGGTCGACGCCAACATCGCCGTGATAGCGTATCCGGCTCCCGCTATAAACATGATAGACGTGCAGGTGCCCGTGAGGCTGATACCCATCCCCGACGAGATCGTCAAGAAGCTCCACGCCGAGGGCTATCCCTTCTACGTGAAGGTCAGGATCCCCAAGGGCACCTACAAGGGCATGGACAGCGACGTGGAGACCATCGCCGTCAAGTCCACCCTGGTGTGCCACAAGGACCTCTCCCCTGAGGTGGTCTACGAGGTCACCAAGATGCTCTTCATCAACACCGAGGAGCTGGCCAAGGCTCACCAGGTGGCCAACCAGATAAAGATCTCCGAGGCCCTCGAGGGCATGCAGCTGCCGCTGCATCCGGGCGCCATAAAGTTCTACGAGGAGAACGGGATCAAGGTCCCCGCTGAGCTCAGGATGTAGGATGGCGATAAGATCCCCTAAAGTCCTGGCGCTCCTGGCGCTGGGGCAGCTGGTCCTCCAGCTCGCCCTGGGGGGAAGGTCGAGCCTGGTGCTGGAGGCGGAGGGGAGGGCGTTCGAGCGCCCTCTCCTCCTTCGTCCTTTGCGGATCGAGATATCCTACATCCACAGCGTTTCCCTGACGCCGGTGGAGGAGTCCTACTTCGCCCTGCCCTGGGGCGTCGCCCTGGGGGAGAGCAGGTGGCAGGACTTCCTGGCCGGACAGCCTCTGGACTACGACTCCACGGAAGGGAACTTCTTCGTGAGCAGGAGGAGGATCTTCCTGGGAAGGGAGTGGTCCTACGGGTTCGCGGCTGAGAACGAGACCAGGGTGTCCGTGGAGGACGAGCTGATCTTCTACCGTCCTGCTGGTTTAGTTAAGATCCGCGTCCTGCAGAGGTAAAGCCGCCTTAGAAGGCGATCCCCCACATCCCGGGCTAGCGCAGGTACGGACTCGTAGCGGGAGGTGTCTTGACGGTGGAGAACCACAAAGGCGACGAGCGAGGCGGCGCCATAGCGTCCGAGCTGGAGAAGAAGTTCGAGGCCAAGAGGGAGCTAAAGGGGTTGAGCCTCAGGCTGGTCCAGATGGCAGCGCTCGCCATAGGCCTCTACGAGGTAGTCTTCATCTTCAACCTCAACATGGTCCTCTACGACCTGCTCTACAAGATGGGGCTTGACCTTCAGGTGCTCACGGTGAACTTCCAGAACAAGCAGAGCCAGGCCTTCATCCTGGGGATGATATTCGTCATAGCCTTCCTCCTCTATCCCCCCATCAAGAAGGAGTCCCTCACTCGTGGACCGCACCCCATCGACCTGGTGCTTTGCGCTGCGGGGCTTTTGAGCATGGGGCACATGTTCCTCCGGTACCCCGACTACGTGATGTTCCAGGACGTGGGCAAGCTGGACGTTTACCTTGGGCTTGTCGCCATAGCCCTGGTGCTGGAGGGGACCAGGAGGACGTTGGGCTGGGTTCTGCCCGCCATAGTCAGCGTCTTCTTGATCATCGGGATAAGGGACACCGGCTATAACTGGCCCAGGTTCGTGGAATACCTTTACATAAACGAGGGCATTTTTGGCACGCCCTTCTTCGTGATGACCATATTCGTCTTCGCCTTCATCTTCTTCGGTGCTTTCCTGCTGAGGATAGGGGTGAGCGACTACGCCACCCTCCTCATGATAGCCCTTTTCGGGTCGAGGTCGGGAGGGCCGGCGAAGGCGGCGGTGGTCTCGAGCGCCCTCATGGGCTGCGTGAGCGGTAGCTCGGTGGCCAACGTGCTCACCACCGGGACCTTCACCATCCCCCTCATGAAGAGGAGCGGCTATCCGCCTGAGGTAGCCGGCGCCATAGAGCCGGTCGCCTCGACCGGGGGTCAGATCATGCCCCCCGTGATGGGAGCTGCTGCCTTCATAATGTCCCAGTTCCTGGGCATACCCTACAACAACATAATAATAGCGGCCATAATACCTGCCTTCGTCTATTACGCCGGGGTCTACATATTCGTGGACCTGGAGACCAAGAGGTTGGGGCTCAAGGGCATGCCCAAGGAGGAACTGCCCCAGGTGAGGGGGCTTTTGAGGAAGACTTACCTCCTCTTCCCCGTGGTGGTGATAACCGTGGCCCTGGTGTGGGGCATAGCTCCCCACGCGGCTGCCATCTCCTCCCTGGGCCTGGCCGTCTGGGCCGCCTGGATATCCAAGGACGAGATAGAGGGCTCGGAGAGGATATACGTGCCGGTGATGCTCCTGGGCTCCTTGCTCATGTTCACGGGGGACGAGCTGCGCGGCGTGGCGGCCCTGGGATCGCTGGCGTTGATCGCCCTTTTGGCCTTGGCCTCGGCTCTCAGGCCCAGAGGGATGGAGGTGCGGCTCAACGAGAAGTTCTCCATATCGGCCTTGATGCTGCTCTTCATCGCGAGCTTCAAGCTGATGGGCTTCACCAAGGAGATGACCCTCTTCTCCAGCGGGAGCTTCGGGGTGGTGCTCTCCATGCTGGTTGGGCTCTTCTCCAAGAAGGAGGTGGCGAAATCCATGTACAAAGCCACCTTCGAATCGCTGATAGGAGCCGGCAGGGAGAGCGCCCCGGTCATGCTGGCTGCGGCTAGCGCAGGGCTCATCCAGGGGGTTCTCACCATGACGGGGCTGGTCACCTCCTTGGGGTTCAAGATAACTGCGCTCGCCGGCAACAACGTGCTCCTCATACTCGTGATGGCTATGATCTTCAGCTTGATACTGGGGATGGGCGTGCCCACCACCGCCAACTACGTCATAACCTCGCTGGTGGCCGCCCCTGCGGTCTTCACCGCCGTGGCGGGAAGCGGAGGGATCTACTCCGAGAGGGTCCTGGGCTTTGGGCCACCAGTGGCGCTTCTCGCGGCTCACTTCTTCGTCTTCTACTTCGGGATCCTGGCGGACCTCACCCCGCCGGTGGCCTTAGCCTCCTACGCCGGATCCATGCTGGCCCAAAGCGACTTCTGGAAGACCTCCACGAACGCCGCCTTCTTCGCCCTGGCCGGCTACCTGGGCCCTTACATCTACTTCTTCAACCCGGAGATGCTCCTGATAACGGTCTCCCACTGGAGCGCGTTCTTCCTCCTGAAGACGGCCTTCGACGTGTTCGCCACCCTCGCCATCATATACGCCGTGGGAGGGGCTCTGAGCGGCTACATGATGGGCAGGAGCATATCGATGCCGTGGAGGGTATCCCTCGTAGTCCTCTCGCTCGCCTGCTACAGGCTCTCGCCCATCTGGGTTGGGTTACTCGTTGGGCTTTTGGCCCTCATAAGGGCATCCGGCAGGATCAGGGCCAAAGGGAGTTAAGATGGAAGACTCGGGCGGCGGGGGTCAAAGACCGCCCCGCCGCCCGAGACCTCAAACCGAGAACTCCTTGTAGACTGACCTGAGGGCTCCGCAGACCGGGCATCTCTCGGGGGGTTCGTTCTCCACCGTGTGGCCGCAAACCGGGCATATGAATATGCTGGAAGCGGGATAGTCCTCCTTGCTCTCCAGCAGCTCCTTGGCCTTTTTGTACATCTCGGCGTGCTGTTTCTCCGCCTCCCAGGCGAAACGGGTGCTCCTCTCCGCCCCGTTCTCCCCCTGGAAGAGGGCGGCCTGGTTGTAGACGGGGTACATCTCCTCTATCTCGAAGGTCTCCCCTTCTATGCACTGCTGGACGTTTCCCACCAGGTCTTTGATCTTTCCCAGCTCCCTGAAGTGGTTTCTAGCGTGGACCAGCTCGGCGTAGGCTATGGCCCTGAAGAGGTTGGCAAGCCGCACAAAGCCAGCCCTCTCGGCCTCCTCGGCGAAGATGGAGTACTTCATGTGGGCCATGCTCTCCCCGGCGAAGGCATCGTGCAAAAACCTCTCCGTCATCTCCCTCATCCCGAACACCTCCCCTTAGGGAAAAAATCGAACCGACCAAGGCCAAGGCTATATTACCACAGATGGGGATTTTAAAAAAACACAGGTGGCGCGCCCGAGAGGATTCGAACCCCCGACCCGCGGATCCGAAGTCCGCCGCTCTGTCCAGCTGAGCTACGGGCGCGCCGGGAAAGCCCGGGGAGGGTAACGAAGGAAATAAAAAATTGGGGTGGATGAGGGGATTCGAACCCCCAACCCCTGGAGCCACAGTCCAGTGCTCTGACCGTTGAGCTACATCCACCACCGCACCTTGGCGCGCCTGGGAGGACTCGAACCCCCAGCCTACGGATTAGAAGTCCGTTGCTCTATCCCGTTGAGCTACAGGCGCACCCCCAAAAGCTGGAGCGGGAAACGGGACTCGAACCCGCGACCTTCGGCTTGGAAGGCCGACGCTCTACCACCTGAGCTACTCCCGCTCTTTTCCCCGTTGGTCGGGGCGAAAGGATTCGAACCTTCGACCCCCTGGTCCCAAACCAGGTGCGCTCACCGGACTGCGCCACGCCCCGACAAAAATGGTGGAGCTGGCGGGAATTGAACCCGCGACCTTTTCCGTGCGAAGGAAACGCGCTCCCACTGCGCTACAGCCCCACGCCGATAGATTTTAAGCCCACCTCTCAACCGTGTCAACCGGGTCACGGGTTCGCGTCAGGTGGGACTCCCGATGAACCCAGCTTCGACGAGATACCCCCAGGAACTCCTCTACCCCGAACTAGAGCGAGGCCCCCTTCCTTTCGCGCACCTCATCGGTCGGCCTGCACAGGCTCAACCCCCATCGAGGGGAAGATCCAAGGTCCCGCCATAGGGCTTCTCCCCAAAGGCCTCCCTCGGCCCCCCACGACCCCGTTTTAAGGCCTCATGCCCTTCCCCTGGTAGCCCTCCTTACCCCCGAACGACCACCTCGTCTGCCCAAAAAGGGTTTGCTCCCCTTTCGCCCACTTCCGCACCCCTCGCGACCTACCCCCCGCGCACACGCCCGCGAAGTCCTTCTCCGGGGCGACTAGCGGTCGAAGGAGGCCTATAATATATTCGATTATCCTCGGAGGTGAGGGCTTTGGAGGAACTAAAGGAGATCGTGAGGAGGTGCGTCGAGGAGACCATCGCCGAGCGAGGTAGGGAGAAGGGGCTCTCTTGGATGTGGCGAAGGCCCCTTTTGGCCTTCGCCGACGCCGAGGACGAGCGCTTCAGGAGCTTGAAGCTCAGCGTGTCCCCCACTCACCTGATGCCCAGGGACCTTCTGGCCTCCGCGAGGACCGTGGTGTGCTTCTTCGTCCCCTTCTCCGAGGAGGTGCCCAGGAGCAACGTCCAAGGCAGGGAGGCCTCCGCCCTGTGGGCTAAGGCCTACCTGGAGACCAACGCCCTGATAGGAGCCATAAACGAGAGGATAAAGGAGAGGCTCCTCGAGCTGGGCTTCGAGTCGGCCACCACACCAGCCACCCACAACTTCGACGAGAGGAGGCTCATGAGCGACTGGTCCCACAGACACATAGCCCACATAGCGGGCCTGGGAAGCTTCGGACTGCACAACCTCCTCATCACCGAGATGGGATGCTGCGGGAGGCTCGGAAGCCTGGTGACCAGCGCCCCCATCCCCCCCTCCCGCACCCCTCACAAGGAGAGGTGCCTGTTCAAGGCCAGAGGCACCTGCAAGGCATGCGCGAGGAGGTGCGCCTTCGGCGCCTTGCGCGAGGACGGATACGACAGACACAGGTGCTACGAGATATGCCTTGAGAACGCGGCTCTCCACAGCTCCATGGGTTTCGCCGACGTCTGCGGCAAATGCAGCTGCGGCGTCCCCTGCTCCACCAGCTCCCCCCTGTGAGATCAAACCCCCTCCCCTGTGCTATAATTTTCCGCGTGGCGGAACATAGACCTTGCTAAAATTATACAATCTGGGGGGCGATCCGTTTGGTAAGAGTGGCTCTGGTGGGGCAGGGTCTTGTGGCCAGCACCTTTTGCCTCGGCCTCCACAGGATAAAGGGGGGGAGGGCTGGACTCGAGGGGGTTCCGCTCTCCGACGAGCTCCCGGTGAAGGTGGAGGAGGTGGAGGTTTGCCTCTCGATCGACGTGGACTCCTCCAAGGTGGGAAGGAGCCTCTCCGAGGTGGTCTCTGGCTACTTCCCGGGGGAGGGCCTCGGGGGGGGCGAGTTCGAGCGGGTGGAGGTGAGAAGGGGCCTTCACCTCGGGAGCACCCACGGGCTCCCGATAGAGGGGGTAGGCCTGGAGGAGATGTACCCTCTGGAGCGCGCCCTCGATGAGCTCGAGGAAACTTTGCTCGAGGCCGACCCCGACGCGATAGTCCTGGTGAGCACCACCGAGCGCTTCAAGCCCTTCGGGAGCAGAGAGGAGCTGGAGGACTCCCTGAAGTCGGGCGACTCGTCGCGCTTCAGCGCCGCCCAGCTCTACCTGGTGGCCGCAGCTCGATACGCCAGGCGCCGCGGGGGAGCGGCGCTCGTGAACGGCATACCCACCTCCATAGCCAACGACCCGGTCCTCCTGGGGTTGGCCGAGGAGAGCGGTTTGGTGGTCTTCGGGGACGACGGGGCCACGGGGGCCACTCCCCTGACCGCGGACCTCTTATCCCACATGCTCCAGAGGAACAGGAGGGTGCTGGACGTGGCCCAGTTCAACATCGGCGGCAACATGGACTTCTTGGCCCTGAGCGACGAGGGGAGGAACAGGAGCAAACAGGAGACCAAGTCCAGCGTGGTCAAGGACATCCTGGGCTACGACGCCCCCCACTACATAAGGCCCACGGGTTACCTGGAGCCCCTGGGGGACAGGAAGTTCGTGGCCATGCACATGGAGTACGTCTCCTTCGGCGGAGCCATCGACGAGCTGGTGGTCACAGCCAGGATAAACGACAGCCCCGCCCTGGCCGGCATGCTGGTTGACCTGGTGAGGCTCGCCAAGATGGCCCTGGACAGAGGGCTCAGGGGGACGGTCTACGAGGTCAACGCCTTCTACAGCAAAAACCCAGGCCCTAAAGGGAGCAAGAACATACCCCGGACCGTGGCGTACGAGAGGCTCAGGCGGTGGGCAGGCCTCAAGCCAAGGTGGCTCTAGGACCGACGAGGGGAGGGGCCTTCAAGCGCCAAGGCCCCTCCTGAAGAAGCCCAGCAGCAGGTCCAGGTCCGCCAGGTCGGGCACCACCAGGTCCGCCCCCGCCTCCAGGAGGTCCTCCGCGGAGGAGGGACCGGTGTAGACCCCCACCACCGCCGCACCCATGGCCTTCCCGGCGAGCACGTCCCTTCTGGCGTCTCCCACCAGGAAAAGGGGGAGCGAGGACGAGCCGTGGCGAAGCGAGGCCCTCTCCCGGGCGAGGCGGGCCAGGTCCATCTTGGTCTCCCCCTCCTCGCCGAACACGCCCCAGCTGAAGAAGCGGCCCAAGCCGGCCACCTCCAACTTGACCCAAGCCGCCTTCTCCACGTTGCCGGTGAACAGGGCGAGCTCAAGCCCCATCCCCAGAAGGGAGGGCAGTAACCCCCTCACCCCCGGCAGGACCTCGACGCCCTCCGACGAGAGGGCCGAGCGAAGCCCCTTCGCCACCAGGTCGGATATCTCCCCCAGCCTCCTCGAAGCGTTGCTCCCGTCCAGCCCCTTCCCCTCGAGGGCCCTCCTGAACAGCTCCAGGTCGGTGAAGCCTGGCTCCACCCTGCCCCTGAAGTCGTCGGGGCCGAACTCCACCCCGAAGAGCTCCGTGAAGACCCGAGCCAGCACCGCCCTGTGTTGAGGAGGCGCCTTTATGAGGGTGTAGTCCACGTCGAAGAAGGCAACGGCCCTGGCCATGGTCAACTGAAGAACCTGTAGAGGAAGGGGACCAGGAGGGGAACCACCAGGGTGATGACGGCCCCGGAGTAGAAGGAGAACATGGCCACCTCGGGGCCAGCGCTTCTCACCACGAAGGGCAAGGTGGTGTCCATAGCCGTCGCACCCCCAGCTCCCACCGCCCCCCACTTGCCGAAGATCCTGACCAGGAGGGGCATCAGAGCTATGACCATGAGCTCCCTGGCCATGTTGAGAACCATGCCGTATGTGGCCTCGGCGGGACCCGCCATCTCCTTGAGCAGCAAGGTGGTGAGGGAGTAGTAGCCGCTCCCGGCGGAGGAGGCGAGGCTCAGGGGCAACGGTACCCCGAGCAGGAGCGACGACAAGACCCCTCCCGCCATCGACCCCAGGAGGGAGAACAGGGGGAGCAAAATCGCAAGCCCCCTTATGCCCCTTAGGTAGCCCCAGAAGCGCTCGTCCTTTCCCACCTCGATCCCTATGGCCAGGAACAGGGCGCAGAGTATGGACTTCACGTCGATGAGCCCAAGCCAGCCCACCAGAGGTCCCTCCAGCCCCAGGCTAAGCCTGCCCGCCAGGACCCCCAGGGCGAAGACGACGATCGGCTTAAGGTCTACCACGACCGAAGCTCACCCCCATCGCCAGGGCGCAGAGGAGGGCGCTGCAGAGGGTGGTGATCGAGGAGGCCGCTATCGCCCTGTAAGAGGTGGAGAGCAAGAGACCCACCAGGTCCTCGAGCCTTCCCATCTCGAACCCTATGTAGAAGATCAACGAGAAGACGACTCCGCTTAAGACCACCTGGCTCCTCCTCAGGATGGCGGACGGCAGAAAGGACTTCCTGCCGAGCACCAGCCCGGCCACGAGAAAGGCCGAGAAGAGAGCTATGTCCTCCAACCCTTTCACCTCCTCAGTCGGCGTTGAGCTTGGGTATGCTGCCCTTGACCCTCGCGGTCTCGAAGGACCAGCTCAAGGAGAGGGAGGACAGGACCAGGAAGAGCGCGTTCAGGCCCGACGAGACGAGGAGGGATAAGGGCTCGAAGGTCCCACCGGAGAAGATGGACCTCATGCCCTCGAAGACGTAGGAGAGGGGCAAAAGCCTCGCGGCCAGGGCCAGAGGATGGGGCATCACTTCCAGAGGATAGAAGACCGCCGCCAGGGGCTGCAGGAGCGCTGGTATGGCCCAGGCCAAGAGCTCCGCCGAGTGGCCAAACCTCAGGACCAGGGCTATGGAGACCATCCCCAGCGAGAGGCCGAAGACGAATAGGTTCAGCACGAGGAACAGCAGGGGCAAGCCCATCGACAGCAGGTCCAGCTCGAAGGCGAAGGAGGCCACCGCCACCAGGAAGGCGGAAGAGCAGATGGCCCTCAGGGAGCCGAAGAGGAAGGTGGAGGCCACGTACTCGCCGAGCGAGACGGGGGCCGCGAAGATGTTGACCAGGTTCTTGGCCCACACGTCCTCCAGGAAGGAGACGGCGACCCCTTGCTGAACCCGATAGAGCAGGTCCCACAGGATGAGGGCGCCCAGCAGGGCCAGGAAGACCTTCTCGCCGGAGCTACCCACGAGGCCCTGCAGGTACCTGGTCACGAAGCCCCATACCAAAAGCTCCATGGTGGGCCAGAAGAAGACGTCGAGGAGCCTCACCGGGCTCCTGCGGTAGACGAAGAAGAAGCGCAACATCAAACCCTCCAGGACGCAAGGCCTCATCAAGCCGCCTCACCGCCGCCGAAGCTCTTGACGAAGAGCTCCTCCAGGTTGCCCACCGAGAAACGCCTCCCGATCTCCCCTATGGGCCCGTCGTAGATCAAAGATCCCCTGCGCATGAGGAGCACCCTGTCGCAGGTGGCCTCCACGTGCCTCATGTTGTGCGAAGTTATGAGCATCGTCATCCCCCTCTGGGAGGCGAGGCGCCTAAGGAGGCGCTGCACCTCCAGCGAGGCCACCGGGTCCAAGCTGGCCGTGGGTTCGTCCATCAGCAGGAGCTCAGGCCAGTTCACGAGTCCCTTGCACAGGTTGACCCTGGTCATCTCGCCGCTCGAGAGCTCCCCCGTCTTCCTGTCGGCCAGGTGCGAGGCTCCGGCGACCTCCAGGAGCTCCTCCACCCTCTCCCTGGCCCTCTTCACCCCGTAGATCTTGGCGAAGACCAGCAGGTTCTCCCTCACCGTCAGGTTGAAGGGCATCTGGGTGTAGCTGGAGAAGAAGTTGATCCGAGAGAGCAGTTCACCCCTGTGCCTAAATAGATCCCTCCCGTCGAACTGGACCGAACCCTCCGAGGGCTCCACTATCCCCAGTATCATGTAGAGGAGGGTGGTCTTTCCGGCCCCGTTGGGTCCCAGAAGCCCAACCACCTCCCCCCTCTCGAGGGAGAAGGAGACCCGATCGACCACCCTTTTGCCGTCGAAATCCTTGGACAAACCCTTTACCTCGAGCAAGAGATCTCCCACGGCTTCATCACGCCACTCCCAGGGCCCTGGGCAAGAAGGTCACGAGAGGCGGGAAGAATATTATAAGCAAAAGCACCAGCAGCGCAACGCCCACGAAGGGCCATATGCTCCTGAAAAGGGCGTCCAACTCCACCTTGCCCACCGCCGCCGCTATGTAGACGCAGGCCCCCATGGGCGGGGTTATGAGGGCTATGGTGATGTTCAAGGTCATAACTATCCCGAAGTGAAGGGGATCCACGCCGGAGGCCCTGGCGAGGGGGAAGAAGATGGGGGTCAGCACGCTGAGCGCCGATACCTCCTCCATGAACATGCCCACCAGGAAGGTTATGAGGCTGAGCGTCAGGAGCAAGAGCACAGGGCTCGAGGAGATCCCGGACTCCATCAACAACAGCCCAAACCTCTGGGGCACCCTCTCCCACTTGAGCACCCAGCTCACGGCGCTCGCAGCCCCCATCACCATGAAGACCGCGCTGGTGAGCCTCACCGTCTCGAGGAGAGAGCTCCACACGCCAACCAGGGTCAACCTCCTGGTCAGCAACAGCCCGACCGCCAGGATGTACAGGACCGCCAGCACCCCCGACTCGGTGGGGGTGACCACCCCGGAGACTATGCCGCCCATTATGATCCCAGGGGCCACCAGGGCCGGGAGCGCCCTGAGCAGGACCTGTCTCCCCCCGACCCTACCGGAGGCGCTGTCGGGCGGGACGTGATACCTCCTGGAGTACAAGAAGTTCATGGCCATGAAGGCGAGCCCCAGGATCAGGCCAGGGATCACCCCTCCCAAGAAGAGCGCCCCCACGGAGGTGTTGGTCATGGCGGCGTATATGATCATGAAGACGCTAGGAGGTATTATGGGGCCTACGAGGGAGCTCCCCGCGGTTATCCCGGCAGCGTAGACCCTGTCGAACCCGTCCCTCTCCATGGCCGGTATCAGGATGGAACCCAAAGCGGACGCGTCGGCGGCGGCTGAGCCGTTAACCCCAGCGAAGAGTATGCTCGCCACCACGTTCACGTAGCCCAGGCCGCCCCTGAACCTCCCCACCAGGAGCCTGCTCAGGTCTATGAGGCCGTCGGTGAGGCCTGAGGCGTTCATGAGGGAGCCCGCCAGGGTGAAGAAGGGGATGGCCATCAGGGAGAAGAGGTCCATCCCGCCGAAGAACTGCTGGACGACGAACTTCAGGAGGGTCAGATCGCCCACCGCCAGAACGCCCGCGGAGGCCGAGAGCAGAAGGCTTACGAAGAGCGGTATCCCGGAGGCCGCCGTCGCCAGGAAGACCAGTAGCAGGACCAGCGCCGCCATCTATCTAGCCTCCCCGTAAGCCCTCTCCAGGAGATAGACGGCCAGCATCAGGGCGGAGCCCACCGGAACGGCCATGAGCGGGACGCTCTTGGGTATCCCCAAACCCATGGTCCTGAAGATGTGGTTCTCGAGGGCGTGTCTGAAGCCCTGGACCACGCAGAGGGAGAGGACCACCACCACGGACGCGTCCTTCGCCGCGGAGATGGGGGCGGAAAGTACCCCGAAGCGCCTGGACAGGAAGCCCATGGCCATGTGGTCTCCGAGCCTGAGCGCTGGGGCACCAGCCAGGAATACAGCCCATATCAGGAGGAACCTCGAGAGCTCCTCGGTCCAGAAGGGGGCACCCCCCAGGAAGTACCTGAGCAGGACGCCGACAGCCACGTTCGCCACGTTCAGGGAGAAGAGCACCCCCGCCCCCCAGAGGGCGAGGGTGCAAAGAAGCTCGGAGATGGACCTCGAGGGACCAACGCTCATGAGCTCACCTGGAGGCCTCGTTGGCCCTCCTGGCGCACTCCAAGGCCAGATCCAGCCACTCGCGCCCCACCCTGGCCTCCAGCCACTTGACGTAGGCCGGCTGGGCCTTATCCCTGAAGAGCTGCATCTCCTGAGGCGTGGGGTGATATATCCTCATGCCCTTGCTGGCCAGGAACTCGAGCCTCTTCTTCTCGGTCTCCTCCACGTACTGCCTGACCATCTGGTTGGCCCTCCTGGCGGACGCCTCCACGGCCTTCCTGTCCTCCTCGCTCAGGCCAGAGAACCAGGCGCCGTTTACGACCAGGAACTGGTCCGAGTACTGGATGTTGGCCATGGTCATGTACTTCTGGACCTCGTAGAGGCTGCCTATTATGACGTAGGTGGGCGGGTTCATCTGACCGTCGGCGACCCCGGTCTTCAAGGCCATGTAGAGCTCCGTCCAGGGTATGGGGACGCCGCTGGCCCCGAAGGCGCTGTATATGATCATCTGCCCCTCGTCCATGGCCCTGAACCGAAGCCCCTTGAAGTCGTCCGGGGACCTGATCTCCCGCTTGGAGTTGGTGAAGGCCAGGAACTCCCCCTCCTCCACCGCCTCCAACAGGATGGCCCCAGTCCTCTCCTTGAACCGCTCCTTGACCCTGGACCAGTACTGGCTCTCGTCGAAGAAGAGGTGGGCGGCCCTGTAGCTGTCGAACATGAACGGCACGGAGGCAGCGTAAAGCTCCGGCAGGATGGGTCCCATCCCGGCGTAAGAGGCCACGTTCACTACGGGCATCTTCATGGTCAGGTCCATCCTCTCCTCCTCGTTGCCCAGCTGGCTGTCGGGGAAGAGGTAGAGCTTCACCCTGCCAGCCGTGGCCTCCTCCACCATGGCCTTGAACCTAACGGCGAAGTAGTGCACCGCGTTGTGCTCCTCGTCGGGCGGCCCGTTGTAGGCCATCCTCACCTCCGCCGAGAAGGCCACATCGGCCGAGAGGAGAAGCACAAGCGCAAACGCTAAAACCGAAGCCCTCACCGCACATCACCCCCGAATCCCCTTTGAAGCATATTATACATCCCCCTAATTTTTGATTAAAGAAAAGCCTCCCTTCGGCTCGGCCTCAGCCCAGGTGGTAGAATAATGCGGGGGTTTTCCCGAGGAAAAGACCGGAGGGGGAAGCAGATGGAGGACGCTTTCGCGATGCCGCCTTTGGTGGTGGGGGATTTGAGGGTGGATCTACCGATAGTCCAGGGGGGGATGAGCGTAGGGATATCGCTCTCCGGGCTCGCCTCGGCGGTGGCCAGGGAGGGAGGGGTGGGAGTGATAGGCACCGCCGGCATAGGGATGCTGGAGCCGGACGGCTATCAGAGGCCCAGGGAGGCGAACCTGAGGGCCTTGAGGAAGGAGATCAGGCGGGCCAAGGAGCTCTCCGGCGGCAGGGGGGCCATAGGGACCAACATACTGGTGGCCCTATCCGACTTCGAGGACCTGCTGAGGGTCTCGGTGGAGGAGGGAGCCGACATGGTCTTCATGGGGGCGGGGCTTCCCATGAAGGTCCCGTCCATGTTCGGCGAGGGCTTCGCCGCGGTGAGGACCAAGTTCGTCCCCATAGTCTCCTCGGGCAGGGCCGCCGCGCTAATATTCAAGAGCTGGGCCAAGTCCCACGGCGTAATACCCGACGCCGTGGTGGTGGAAGGACCGATGGCGGGGGGACACCTGGGCTTCAGCAGGGAGGAGCTCAAAGCCCCCCCGAAGCTCGAGGACCTGGTGCTCCAGGTGATAGAGGCGGTGAAGCCCTTCGAGGACCTCTTCGGCAGGAAGGTCCCCGTGATAGCCGCCGGGGGGATCTACACCGGGGAGGACATATACAGGTTCCTCAAACTCGGGGCCTCGGCAGTGCAGATGGCCACCCGTTTCGTGGTCACCCACGAGTGCGACGCCGACCTGAGGTTCAAGGAGGAATACCTCCGATCCAGGGAGGAGGACGTGGTGATAATAGACAGCCCCGTGGGGCTTCCCGGCAGGGCCATAAGGAACGCCTTCCTGGAGGCCGTGGAGAGGGGGGAAAAGAAGCCCTTCAGCTGCCCGTGGAAGTGCCTCAGAACCTGCGATCACCAGAAGGCCCCCTACTGCATAGCCATGGCCCTCACCAGCGCCAAGCTGGGCAAGCTGGAGATGGGGTTCGCCTTCGCCGGACAGAACTGCTTCAGGGTGGACAGGATAGTGAGCGTCAAGGAGCTGATCGACGAGCTGAGGGAGGGCTACCGCAGGGCGGCCATGGCCGATCAGCCCCTCTCTGAGCTCACCAGATAGAGACCCACCATCACCGCCGCGAACGCCGGAAGTTTCTCCGCTCCCAGGGCCTCTCCCAGCAACAGGTAGGCCAGGGCGCTTCCCAGCACGGGCTCGCCCAGGAGGCAGACCGAGACCACGTGGGGCTTGAAGAACTTCAGGGCGTAGTTGTAGAGGGTGTGACCCATCATCTGGGGGAAGGCCACCAGGGCGGCGATCATGAGCCAAGAGAAGGGGGCGTACCCCCACATCCTCACCCTGAACAGGGCCGAAAATCCCAGGCAGAAGAGGGCGGCGAAGCCGTAGCAAGAGGAGGCGTACACCGAGATGGGGAGGGACTTCCTGAGATCCCTCCCCATCAGCATGTAGAGGGCCACAGTCAAACCCCCCACCAGGGCGAGCAGGTCCCCGAAGAGAGCCTTGCCGCCCATCGCCCAGTCGCCGAAGCCCAAGGCCAAAGAGCCCAGGAAGGCAAGAGCCATGCCCAGAAG
>Ga0105160_1000178_pt1 | contig 31879 bp, 35 predicted proteins | sample GXS110809BmetaG_FD_89591 | JGI IMG/M metagenome (GOLD analysis project Ga0105160, IMG submission 89591) | Hot spring microbial communities from Gongxiaoshe hot spring, China to study Microbial Dark Matter (Phase II) - GXS 110809B | ecosystem: Environmental > Aquatic > Thermal springs > Hot...
CGTAGAGAATATCCGGGTTGTTCGGGTCAATGGCTAAGGCGCCGAAGGAAAGGGAGTTGCCGTCATCGAAGAGCGGAATCCAGCTCTGCCCGCCATCGGTCGTGCGCCAGATACCGCCCGCAGCGGCGCCGATGTAGACCCACCCGTCCTTGCGGGGATGATGGACCACTGTGCGGATGCGCCCACCGACGGTAAACGGACCGATGGGCTGCCACCGGGGTTGAGCAGCCTGGAGAGCGACTTTGCCCATCTTGACCTCGAGTGCGCGAGCGTGCTCCAGTGCCCGCAGGCGAGCACCCTCCGGGATACGTTCAAAGGGGTAGGCACGCGGGAAACGAAATGCTTCGTCGCGCTGGGCAGGGTCCTCCTTGCCCTGAGGGATACCAGAGGTGTCCTGTCCATACCCGAGGCTCGGCAGCAGAAGAACCACCGTCAGACAGAGACGCCACAGACTCCGCATGGGACACTCCGCGATGTTGGGCTTGCTACAAAGTTAGTCGGTGGCAGCAAAAGAGCCTACAGCCGGATGAGCCGCTCGTAGATCAGCTTGATGGCAGCGTAGATGAAGGCAGCAAAGAGCAGCACCCCAGCCCACCAGCCGTACTCCTGCCCGATGACCACGGTTGTAATGGAGAACAGGAAGACGACCACAGCGGTCAACACGAAGATGAGGGTAGCGCGTACCAGTTGTCCGAGTCCGTCAGGCATTGAGCATTCCGGCAGGGTAGACATACGACGCGTATTGCCCGCGCAGGCGTTGCCCGATGGCAAGTGGACACCGGAGGCGAACCAACAATCCATCGGGGAGTGCTTCCTGCTGGAGGATCTGTCCAGAGGTGCGCAGATGCCGCAGGAGGCGCAGCTCTGTATAGGGCAGCACGAAGGCAAGCTCTTCGCTTTGCCCTTCGTACACCCTCTGGAGGGTAGCAAGCAGCTTGCGTATGTTGATGCCCCGTTCGGCGGAAATGAACACTGCCTCGGGGTATTCGCTGCGCAGTTCCCGCAGTACGGGTGAGTCGGCAGGCAGACGATCGATCTTGTTGAAGACCAGCACGGTAGGCTTTGTTGCGATATTGAGGGTGCGTAGTGTTTCCGTCACCACCTGCATGTGCTGGCGGAAGCTCGGATGGGAGACGTCCACAACGTGCACGAGCACATCCGCCTCTATAGCCTCTGCCAGTGTGCTATGGAAGGAGGCGATCAGCTGGGGGGGCAGCTTCCGCAGGAAGCCCACAGTATCGGAGAGCAGTGCGGGTTGTCCGCCGGGCAAGCGGAAACGGCGCACGGTCGTGTCCAGTGTAGCAAAAAGCCGGTCCTCAACGAGGACGGAAGCGGCAGTCAGAGCGCGCATCAGGGTGGATTTCCCGGCATTGGTATAGCCGACCAAGGCGAAGCGGGGGAGCTCCTCGCGCCGGCGGCGGCGTTGTGCTCGCTGGGCTACAATTTCCTCGAGTTTGCGCTGCAAGTGCTGGATGCGCCGTCGGATGAGGCGGCGGTCTGTCTCCAGCTGTGTCTCGCCGGGTCCTCGGGTACCGATGCCGCCGACTTGCTTTGACAGGTGTGTCCACAGGCGGCTCAGGCGCGGGAGCATATACTGGAGCTGCGCCAGCTCCACTTGGACTTTCGCCTCCTGTGTGCGGGCGCGTTCGGCGAAGATGTGGAGGATAATCCCCGCACGGTCGAGCACTTTCACGTTCCAGGCTCGCTCTAGATTCCGAACCTGGGCGGGGGTAAGTCCCTCATCGAAGACCACCAGCGTGATGCCTTTCTGCTCGATGAGCGCGCGCAGCTCCTCGACCTTTCCCCGCCCGATAAAGGTTGCCACATCCGGTGTTGGGCGCTGCTGCCAGGAGATGGCAAGCACTTCCGCACCGGCACTGCGGACCAGGGTTTCCAGCTCTTGCAAGTGGTCTTCTAGCTCTTCCCGTGTCGTGTGCTGGTGAAGGAGTCCAACCAGCAAGGCACGCTCCGGCACACTGGGATGCTTCACCGTTGGCACTCTTCCCGGCTGTGATTCCGCGCAGGTGTGACGAAGGCAGGAGGGCTTCTATTACGTCTGCGACGTCGTCCACGACTCTGCCCAGTGGCAGAGGCGGAGCTCCGTCGGGGTGGGGAGCGCAGGATGCCAGGGGACGATGCGGACGGTGAAGCCAAACTGCCCGCTTTCTTCGAGCACCAGACCTCCCTGGAACCAGTGGCGTCCGGAGCTCTCGGTATGGACGTGCTCCAGAACGGCGGTGCGAATTTCTTCAAGAGCCCCCGAAGGGTGGAGCCGTCCCAGGTAGAGCTCGACGCGCACATCCTCTGGGGAGAGTTCTCCGAGCTCGGCTTCAACGCGGACGTGCAGGGAGCTCCCGGCGCTGAGCTCGGGTTCGGCGTCGGTGAGGACGTGGAGGATACGGACTCGGTCCCATGCTGCTTCGAGGCGCTGTCTCCACTGTGCCAGAGCCCGGGCCTGAGCGGCGTTGTTTTCCGCCAAAGACATGCGCCACTGCTGGGCAGGCAAGTAGCACTCGTCGATGTACTGCTGGAGCATGCGACGGCAGGAGAACGCCGTTCCAACGGTCTGGATCGCGTTCTTCATCATCTGGACCCATCGGTCGGGAATGCCGTCGGCATTGCGCTCGTAGAAGAGCGGGACAATGTGCTGTTCCAGCAGCGTGTAGAGGGATTCCGCATCGGCGGCGTCCTGTTCTTCGGGATTGGCGTACTCCTCAGGGGTACCGATGGCGAAGCCATTTGTGCCCGTGTACGCTTCGTCCCACCAGCCGTCGAGTGTACTGCAGTGCACAACGCCGTTGAGCGAGGCTTTCATCCCGCTGGTACCACATGCTTCTTGAGGACGGCTTGGGGTATTGAGCCAGAGGTCGCATCCCTGGACGAGGAGCCGTGTCAGTTCCAGGGAGTAGTTTTCCAGGAAGACCACATGGTGTTCCAGTCCTGCCTCAACGATGGTGCGGATCAGCTGCTGGATGAGGTTCTTGGCGGGGATATCTTGCGGGTGTGCTTTCCCTGCCAGCACGAGCTGGACGGGACGCTCGGGATGACAGAGGATGCGGCGTAGTCGCTCCACATCTCGGAAGAGCAGCCCCGGGCGCTTGTAGAGAGCGATGCGGCGAGCAAAGCCGATGGTCAGTGCTGCCGGATTCAGGCGCGCCGGTCCCGGAAATGTCCGGCAGCGTTCCCGGAGAGTGCTCACCAGGCGGGAGCGGAGCAGCTCGTGAGCACGCCAGAGTTCAGCCGCCGGGATTGCCTGAACGCGTTCCCAGAGGGCTGGGGTGGTGCCGCTGCGGGTACGCCATTCCGTCCCCAGGTAGCGGTCCAGAAGAGCAGCGATCTCCGGTGCAACCCAGCTAGGGAGATGGACCCCGTTCGTGATGGAACCGATCGGGACTTCCTCCTCGGGGAAGTTGCGCCAGAGCTCGCGCCACATCCGCCGAGCTGTCCGACCATGGAGCCGGCTGACTCCACGCCGGTGCCAGGCAACGTTGAGTCCGAACACGGTCGTCCCAAATCCACCTCCTTCCCCGTTGATGTGCCCCAGGGAGAGCAAGTCTGTGCACGGGATACCAATTTCTGTGGCATACGGCTCCAGGTATCGCCGCAGGAGCTCCGGGTCAAAGATTTCGTTACCGGCGGGCACAGGCGTGTGGGTGACGAAGACGGTAGAAGCGCGGACCAGCTCCAATGCGGTGGCGTGGTCAACCCCGTAGTCTTCCATCATCTGGTGGAGCCATTCGAGTGCGGCAAAGACCGTGTGCCCTTCGTTGAGATGGAGTATCGTCGGGCGGATTCCCAAAGCCCGCAGAGCCCGCATCCCGCCGATGCCTAGCACGAGCTCTTGCTGGATACGGGTTTCGAGCGTTCCACCGTAGAGCCGGTCGGTGATGTCGCGGTACTCCACCAGCGGATTATGCTCGTGGTTGGTGTCCAAAAGGTAGAGTGGGACACGCCCGACGAGCATTCGCCAAATGCGCACTGTGACCGGACCTTTCGGGAAAGGCAGCGAGACCAGCAGGGGGCGACCGGTTTCCTCGCGCATCAGTGTCAGCGGAAGCCGGGAGATGTCGTTGGTGGGGTAAAGCTCGTACTGCCAGCCGCTCTCGCTGAGCCGTTGTTGGAAGTAGCCTTGCTGGTAGAGCAGTCCGACGGCAACCAGCGGAACTCCCATGTCGCTGGCGGTTTTGAGGTAATCGCCGGAGAGCACGCCCAGACCGCCGGAGTAGTTCGGGAAACTCTCGTGGATCCCGTACTCGGCGCAGAAGTAGGCAATGGTGCCTAGGGAGGTTCCCGGCGGGGTGGTGTACTGGACGGGGGCTTGGAGGGCGCTCTGGAAGCGCTGGTGGACGTAGGTCAGGAAGGCGCGGAAGTCGCTGTCGCGGGCGAGCGCTTCCAGGCGTGCCTGCGAGATGTGTTGGAGCAATGCCAGCGGGTTGTGGTGGACACGCTCCCAGAGCTCGGGATCGGTCCGGGCAAAGAGGGCTTGTGCCTCTTCGTCCCAGCACCACCAGTAGTTGTAAGCAATTTCCCGCAGCGGCTCAAGCGATGGAGGCAGTGTCGGGGTGACAACGAGAACCCGCAGTGGATGCATGGAGCAGGTCGCAGGATACACAACCGGCAACGCAAAGTTAGGGGTGGGAGGCTGCTCTCAAGGGGAAGGGGGCGGCGCTGGGGAATTCAGAGCTGCCGCGGCGTACTCGGGCGGTAAAGCGGTGATGACTCGCGCCGCCTGCCGACGGTTCATCGCCTTGAGGATGCGAGCAGCTTCCTGCGGGGGGAGCTGTTCCAGAATTCGAGCTACCTCCTCCGGCGGAGCGTTATTATAGATTTTGGCAAATGCTTCGTAGTGCTGCCACCGCAGGGTATCGCTCTGCTGGCTCCAGCGCTGCTGCCAGAGGAGGAGCTCGCTGCGGAGGCGCTGCAGTTCTGTCCGCAGGCTGTCAGTATGGTGGCGCAGTCGGTTCAGAGAGTCAAGCAGCGCAGCTTCACGGGCAGCAGAGTACCGGAGCTGTTCGTGGAGGTCTTCCCATGGGGAGGGCAATGGGAGGGAATCCAGCGTCTCGGGCAGAGCGTGGGGGTCAGAGGCAAGGGAATCCGTCGCCGGCAGGCGTAGCCCCAGCCACTCCGGACGCAGTATGAGGAAGACACCCACGACCAGCACAGCTGTGCTGGAGAGCAGGACCAGCAGGAGAGCCATGCCGGCAGAGACGCGCCGACTCACCGTTGACGCCGCCGTTGGGAGACTTCATCGAGGAGGCGTTGTTCCTGGGAGGCTTCTGCCCTGCGGAAAGCTTCCCAGCGGTGCTCTCGGAGGCGCTCCAGGACATCTTTCGCTTTGAGGGCTTCGCGGACGTGATGCTGTTGGGCAGCCTCCAGCTGGCGCAGGCGAGCGTGTTCGTGGTGCTGCCGTTCCAGTTGCTGCTGGAGGTGTTGGGCGTATGCCCAGAGGTCATGGAAGTGCTGGGCTAGGACCGTCCCTGGCTGAGCAGCTTGGGTCTGGGCGGTTTCGTGCTCATGGCGGAGCTGCTCAAGGCGTGCCTCGAGAGCCAGGCGGGAAGCGGTCAGGGACTGCAGAATAGACTGTGCCTGGTGCACCTGTTGGGTGCGCAGCCGCAGAAGCCGTTCCAGCGAGAAGCGGAAGCGTCCCATAGCGACGAGAGTATCGGCAGAATGTGCGACCTCTTTAGCTCCGTTCAGCTTCTCGTGCCAGCTGCAGGAGCCTGGCAACGGTGTCCTCGAAGAGGGTACTTTCCTGCATATCTTGCCGCAGGAAGCTCATCAGCGCGTCGCGGAGAGCAATAGCCCGGTCCAATCGGGGATTTGTCCCAGGCTGGTAGGCGCCGACGGTAATGAGCTCCTCAGCTTCCCGGTAGGTTGCCAGCAGCCCCTTCAGGGTGTGGGCTGCCTTCAAGTGCTCGGGCGTGACAATATCGGGCATGACACGGCTGACGCTCTCCAGGATGTCTACGGCGGGGTAGTGTGCCTGGGCAGCCAACCGACGGGAGAGCACGATGTGCCCATCGAGAATGCCCCGGACGGCGTCGGCGATGGGCTCGGTCAGGTCATCCCCTTCGACCAGCACGGTGTAGAGCCCGGTAATTGTGCCATTGACGCCGGTGCCTGCGCGCTCCATGACACGGTGCAGCAGGGCGAAGACCGACGGGGTATATCCTTTCGTGGTGGGCGGCTCTCCGATGGCAATACCAATTTCGCGCTGCGCCATCGCAAGCCGGGTAGCGGAATCCATCATCAGGAACACGTCGAAACCGTGGTCGCGGAAATACTCCGCAATTGTTGTTGCCACCAACGCTGCTTTGACGCGGACCAGCGGGGGCATATCGCTGGTTGCAACCACCAAGACGGAACGGCGGAGCCCTTCGGCTTGGAGGTCTTTCTCGATGAAGTCTCGGACTTCCCGCCCGCGTTCTCCAACGAGGGCAATGACATTGACGTCGGCACTGGTATTGCGGGCGATCATCCCGAGCAGGACGGATTTCCCGACGCCCGAACCGGCGAAAATGCCGACACGTTGCCCCTTGCCAAGTGTTACGAACGCGTCGATGGCACGGATGCCTGTGCCCACAGGCTGGTGGACGCGCTGGCGCACCAGCGGATTCGGCGGCGTGCTATAGACGGGGCGTTCCTCCAGTCCTGCCGGCAGAGGTTTCCCGTCCAGAGGGTGTCCTAAGCCATCGAGCACGCGTCCGAGCAGTGCGCTGCCGACGCGGACGGTGAGTGTCTTGCCCAAGGCGACAATATCCATGCCGGGGGCAAGCGCTATAGGCTCTCCCAGCACCATGGAGAGCATGGTAGTTTCCCGGAACCCTACCACTTCGGCGCGGCAGAGCTCCTGACCAGTCCGAGTGCGGACACTACAGAGTTCCCCGATGGGGACGTACGGACCTTGGCTCTCTAGCAGAGGACCGACCACGTTGCGGATGTGCCCGCGCAGGCGCAGCGGACGGGTTGTGCGGATGCGCTCTGCCCAACGGGCAACGATCTCCTCAGCCGTCAGCATTGGAGCTGCTCACGCAGGTTTTGCAGCTGTTCTCGGAGCTGGGCATCAACGCTGCCCCAGGGACTTTCGAGGATACAGCCGGCAGGCTCAACCGAGGGGTCGGCAACCACGGTAATGCCTTCTTCCTGTCCTGCCACGATCCGGCTGCCGGCGCGTTGGAGGGCTTCGAGCGTATCGGGATGGAGGCGGATGCGGATTGCCCGTGTTTCGTCCGGGAGGGCGTCGAGCGCACGGCGCAGGAGCTGTTCGAGCTGCTCGGGGTGGTGTCGGAGCTCGTTCCCGAGGATGTGCTCTGCCAGGATGAATGCCAGGCGGACGGCTGCGCGCTCCATTTCCTGGGAGAGTTCGTGGAGCTGGGCTCGCAGCGTCCGCGCCAGTTCATCGAAGCGCTGGAGCCACTGGTGGTAGCGGCGGAATTCTGCCTGGTGCAGTGCCCCGGCGGCGGTTTTCCCATCCTCAAAGCCGCGCTCGTAGGCTGCCTGGAGTTCGCGTTCCCACGCCGGTGGGTCCTGGGGCGTGCTTTCCCAGGCTGCCGAGGGCTGGTCGTCAGCGGGGGAGAGCGGGAGCGGTGGGGTATCTGTGCTCTCGGCGGCAGGGACAGGCGCGGCAGGCTCCGCGGCAGGTTCTGTCTCCGGGATGGGGTGGCGGGCGAAGTCTTCGAAGACGGCAGGTTTGACCCGGAGCCGTTCCTGTGGTGCGAGCAGCCCTGTCTTCGGATGCGGAGCCATCTCAGACGTAGACCTCTTCCTTGCCACGTCCGGCAATGACGATTTCTTCCTGTTCAGCAAGACGGCGGATGACCTCGATGATCCGGGCTTGGGCTGCCTCGACTTCTTTCAAGCGTACCGGACCCATGAACTCGAGCTCTTCCTTGATGACGGCAGCGGCGCGCTCGGACATGTTCTTGAAGATTTTCTGCCGCACTTTCTCATCGGCGACTTTGAGCGCCAGGGCAAGGTCGCGCTTGTCTACCTCACGGAGGATGCGCTGTACACCACGGTCGTCGATGAGGACGATGTCCTCAAAGAGGAACATCTGCCGCTTGATATCGTCGGCAAGCGCGGGGTCGCGTGCTTCGATAGCCTCCAGCAGAGACTTTGCCAGGGCGGAGCTGCTTTTGTTCAAGATTGCCGCCACGAGCTGGCTACCGCCCCGCATTGTCGTGCCAGGACGCAGCGTGGATTCGGCAATCTGCTCCATGACGCTTTCGATTTCCTTGACCAGCTCTGGGGAGACTTTCCCCAGAGTGGCAATGCGGGTGATGACCTCAACGCGGAGACCCTGCTCGAAGTGCGTCAGGATATCGGCTATTTGGTCGGGTGGCAGGTACGAGAGGATGAAGGCGATGGTCTGCGGGTGTTCTTTGGCAAGGAAGCTGGCAATTTGTGCGGGGTCTGCCTTCTTGAGGATGTCAAAGCCGCGGATGCTTGTCAGCAGCTTGATGCGCTCGATGATGTCCCGTGCGTGGTCCAGCCCGAGCGATTTCTCCAGCAACAGCGTGGCGTACTCCAGTCCCCCTTCGACCACATAGGAGTGTGCGGTGACAAGCTGGTAGTACTCGTGCAGCACGGCTTGGGTAACCTCCAGCGGAACCTGGCGCAGGTTGGCGATTTCCATGACGATGGCTTCTACTTCTTTCGGCTCCAGCTCCTTGAGGATGTGGCTGGCGGTGTCCACATCGAGCGAGAGCAGCAGGACAGCTGCTTTCTGCCGTCCGGTCAACTGCTCGTAGCGGATGGGCTGTGGTGCCGTCATGATTCCTCACTCAGCAGGAGACGCACTAGGCGTGCGGCATCTTGTGGTTTCTGCTGGATATACTCCCGAATTCGGGAGCGGAGCTCTTCGACCATGAGCGTGCTTTCTGTCGGCAGGGCAGTTGTTTCCAGGCGCTGGCGGACTCGTTCCTCCAGGGCAAACCGCTCTTCCTCTGGCGGGAGCATGCCTTCAGCAACCTCGCCGGGCAGTGAGGGGAGAGACTCAGCTGCCGGGGGTAGCGGGGTGATTGCGGGCATACCCAGCGCTGGAACGACCGGTTCGGGGACGAGCTCAATGTGCGGGCGCACAAGGGGAGAACGCAGGATATTGCGCAGGGACCACGCTCCGACCAAGAGCGCTAGCACTACCAAGAGCACGCGCAGCCAGTGCTCTGGAGGAAGCTCGTACCACGCCCGTGGGGGCTGCGGCTCTTCGCCTGTGTCAAACTGCACGTTGACCACCGAGACCTGATCGTTCCGCGCAGGATTGTAGCCCACGGCGTTCTTGATGATCTCGGTCAGCTTCTCCATTTCCTCCTGCGTCCGGGGGATGTAGACCTGCTTCCACTGCCCGTTTTCCTGCACCAGGCGCGTCGTCCCATTGATGAGAGCAGCGACGGTGAGACGTTTGATGACCCCGGGAGCGGTGGTGACGCGTTCGATGGTGCGAGGAATTTCGTAGTTGACGATGGTGTTGGTGCGCTGGGTGGTAGCAGCTGCGGCGGTATCCCCGCCTCGGCTCTGCTCGCTGATGCTCTGTTCGCTGCGGGTTGCCTGCCGTTCGGGATCGTAGTCTTCACGGGTGCGCTCCAGCTGGGTGAAGTCGAGCTCGGTGGTGACACGGACCACCGAGTTACCTACGCCGAGCACGCCGTCCAGGAGCGATTGCACCTTGGCAGTCAGGTACTGATCGACGCGTTGTTGCAGTTCGTACTGGGCTTGCGTCATCCCAGCCAGGCTGCCTGGGGTGGGCGTCAGCTCGGAGAGGAGCCGTCCCCGCTGGTCTACGATGGTAACGGCGGAGGGATCCAGTCCTTCCACGCTGCTTGCGACCAGGTGCTGAATACCTTCGATGTTGAGTCGGCTCAGACTGCGCCCATCCTTGAGCCGGAGGATAACCGAGGCGGTAGGCTTTGTCTGCTGTGTCTCGAAGAGGGCGCGTTCGGGCAGCACGATATGGACCCGGGCGTGCTCAACTTCTTCCAAAGTGCTGATGGTGCGGGCAAGTTCGCCTTCGAGTGCCCGCCGGTAGTTGAGCTTCTGCACGAAGTCGCTCATGCCGAAGGTGGTTTTGTCGAAGAGTTCGTAGCCAACGGTACTCTTCTGTGGCAGCCCTTGGGCGGCGAGCTGCAACCGGAGGTCGTACAGCTGTGCCTGAGGGACTTTGATGGTTTGTCCTTGGTCGGCGAGCTCGTAGGGGATGCCGCGCTCTTTGAGCTTTTCCACAATTGCGGCGGCATCGGAGGGGTCCAATCCGCTGAAGAGGACACCCATATCGGGACGCAGCGCCACAGAGAGCAGCCAGATCCCTGCAGCCAGAGCGGCAAGTACACCGACCAGCAGCCCGAGCCGCTGTCCTCTGCTGCGCTGCTGCCAGAAGTTCCGGAGCTGTTGCCACAGAGGAGGCATCCTCAGACTTGCATGCGGAGGACTTCACGGTAGAGGTCCAGTGCCTTGTTGCGCAACTCCAGCAGCAGCTGGAAGCTCGTACGCGCTTTCTCAGCAGCGATCATGACATCGTGGAGCTCGACCGGCTCGCCTTTGAGCAGGCGCTCGGTGTAATCTGCTGCTTCGGCTTGCAGGGAGTTGACCTCTTCGATGAAAGAGCGCAGGGTCTCCACGAAGCTGGTCCCGGGTGTCGGTGCTGCTGCCTGTAGACGCTGCTGCTGGAGCGGGTCTGAGAGTCGGTTCTGGAGTGCCTCAGGGACTACCATGGTGCACACGGCTGCTGGTTAGACACGAATATCCACGAGTGTGCCCTTGTAGATATCGGGTTCCCGCAGACGTCCATCGGCGGTAAAGAGCACGTGGCGGGCAATGTAGGGAGCGCTTTCGGGGAAGAGCCGGATGAAGAGTTCACGCTCTGCCGGGGTCAATTGTGGAGACGACGGTGGGGCGGAGGAAGCGGCTGCCTGTTCCGCCGGTGGGCGGACCGCCGCCGGGGACGGTGCCGAAACTCCGTAGACGCTCACCAGCGAGACGGGCGCAACCTTCATGGCTTTGTGTGCTAAATCTCCAACGAATCCCGGGCAATGCTCTTGACCGCGTTGATCACAGCAGTGTTTGCTTCAAAGGCTCGCTGCGCACTGATGAGCTCGACCATTTCCGTGACGACATTGACGTTCGGGTAGCGGACATACCCTCGGGCGTCTGCATCCGGGTGCGATGGATCGTAGACGAGGCGGAAGGGCGAGGGATCCTGCACCACGGTGCTGGAGACCACTCGAGGAGGAGTCCACCGGTGGGGAGGTTCGATGGTCGGAGCATGACCGGTGCTGGTCTGCTGGAGCCGGAGTTGGGCACCCAGAGCTTGCTCGAAGGCATCGGCAGGATGGGCTCGCAGGAGCACAATTTCCCGCCGGTATGGTTCCCCATTGGGTCCACGGGTTGCGTCCGCATTTGCCAGATTTTTCGCCACGCTGGTCAGACGCTGCCGTTGCACGGCAAGCCCTTGGGCGCTAATTGCCAGGCTTGTGAAGATGTTCCCTGCCATGGTTCCCTGACCTTACTGCAACGTGCCCCGAATGACAGTCTGCAGGTTTTGAAAGTACCGGGCGACCATCCGTGCCGCGAAGCGGAAGCGGATTTGGGTTTCCAGGAGCTGGCTCATCTCCTGGTCCAGGTTCACGTGGGAGATACCAGCGGCATACCGTTCCGGCACCGGCAGAGCTGCGTCGGCGCGCTCGCCTGCCACGGCAGCCGGGTCCGGGGGACCAATCGGAATATGGCGGGGGTCGCTGCGCACCCCGCGGTTGACTACCCCGTCTTGCTGCTGGAAGAACTCTTCGAAGCGGACACGGTACGGGCGGTAGTCCGGGGTGGTCGCATTGGCGATATTTTCCGCAATGATCCGCTGCCGGAGTGCGTAGGCATCGAGCGCTCGGTTCAGCAGCGGCAAGCGTTCCCGAAAGAGCCAGGCACGGATCTTCATCGCCACACTCGTTCTGGGAGAGGCACCGCACAGTTTCTTGCGAATCTCGTGCCAACTGCGTTCCCGCCTCGGCACTCGGGGGAGACGGTGCTGCGGCATTCCGGTATTTTTGTATCGGCGCTCAGGCACGGGACTGAAACAGATGAGGCTCTTCCGGATCGGGGAAGTTGCCCGGCAGTTGGGGGAACAGCCGCATACGCTGCGGCACTGGGAGCGGCACTTCGGCTGCCCACACCCGCGGCGGGGAAGCTTCGGTGAGCGGCTCTATAGCGAGGACGACATCGCCCTCCTGCGGCGTATCCAGCATCTGCTCCGAGTGGAGCGCTTGACACTGGAGCAGGCAAAGCGTCTGTTTGTTCCCCGAACCTCTCCAGAGCGTGTGAGGCAGGTGCAGCGTGTGCTGCGTGCCCTGCAGCTCCTGGTCGAGCCCACAACGGAAGGCTCTTGAGGGCGAAAGTGTGTATTTTCGAGGACGCGCAGTCTTCAGTCACAGGTGCACGGAGGATGGAGCGATGCGGCATTCGTTGAACAAGGTTATGCTCATCGGCAATGTTGGGCGGGAGCCCGAGCTGCGCTATACCGCCGAAGGAGTGCCCGTGGTCACTTTCCGCATGGCAATGACGGAAACCTGGCGTGACCGCGACGGGGCTCTCCGCGAACACACCGAATGGCACACCATCGTGGCATGGCGGGAGCTCGCTGAGGTTGTCCACCGCATTGTCCAGAAAGGCGCACGGGTCTATGTCGAAGGGCGGCTTCGGACGCGCGAATTTGAAGACCGCAACGGGAATCGCCGCCGGGAGGTGGAAATTCTGGCTGATACCCTGCTGCTGCTCGATCGGCGCCCGCGCGAGGCGCAAGGCACGGCGGCAGAGAGCAGCTCGGCACCGGATGTCCCGGATGACTACTCGGCTGGTTCGGCGCTCCCACCGGATGACGAAGTCCCATTCTGAACAGGTTCGGCTGTGGAGGAAACGCGACGGCAGGAATACCGCGTGGGGCTCATCACGCTCGTAGCGCTGGCTCTCTTCCTCCTGGGAGTGACGTGGGGTCGGGGGGTACGGATCGGACCGGGAACAGGCGAGCTGCTGCGCCTTCGCTTCCCCGAGGTAGCAGGACTGGAGCCAGGTGCGCCCGTCTTCGTTGCCGGTGTCCGGCGCGGGAGCGTGGTGGCGCTGGAGCCGGACAGCACCTCTGTAGTGGTCGTCGTGCAGCTTGAGCGTGGTATTGTGCTGCGGCGCGATGCATTTGCTCGCATCGGCTTGCAAGAGCTCACAGGGGGACGGAAGGTAGATCTCTTCCCTGGGACCGCTGCCGAACCACTCCCGGAAGGCAGGGAAATTCCCGGCAGAACAACCCCGGACGTTGCTGAGCTGCTGGGAAGGCTCGGGGAGCTCTCCGGGCAGATTCAGCAGGCGATCTCCCGGCTCGATACGGCAGCCGCAGCCCTGACTGCGATCCTGACTCCGGAGTCCCGCCGTGCTCTCCAGCAGAGCATCCAGAATGTGAGCGTGCTGAGCCAGCGCTTGCGGGAATTTACCGAGCAGCATCAGGCTGCGCTGGGACAGACAGCCGAGAATGTGGCGATGCTCAGCGCAGAGCTCCGCCAGCTGCTCACAACACAACGCCCTGTGGTGGAGTCCACACTGCAGCGCCTGCAGTACACCTCCGTCGCAGCCGAGCAGACGCTCGGACGCGCCGATAGCCTTGTGCTCGAGCTGCGGGGAGCAACCCAGCGCCTGGTGCCGATTCTCCAAGAGCTGCAAACCGGCAAGAGCCTGGCAGCTCGCCTGCTAACGGATGACACCTTGGCGCACCAGGTGGATTCCACCCTCGTCCTGCTGCGGGAGTTTGTCGAGCAGGTTCGGCGCTATGGGATCAATGTCAATGTCCGCTTGGGGACCCGCCCGTGATGGCGACGCAGTCGCGCTCGACACCGACCACGCCGGAGCTTCTCGCTTACATTCAGCGCTACTTCTCCGCGGAAGATGAGTTCCTGGCTGCGGTGCGGCAGGAGGCTCTCGAAGCGGGCTTTCCCGAAATCTGGATTGCTCCCGAGCAAGGAGCCTTTCTCCAAGTGCTGCTCCGGGCAATGGGAGCCCGCTTCGTCCTGGAGATTGGAACTTTGGCGGGATACTCGGCAATCATGATGGCGCGGGCGCTGCCGGAGGATGGACATCTGATCACTGTGGAGCGAGATCCAGAACGGGCTGCCTTTGCCCGACGGGCTATTGAACGAGCCCGACTGCAACAGAAAATCACCGTCGAGTGCGCCGATGCCCGGCAGTGGCTGCGGAGTTTCCATCCGCCCGTCCCGCTGGACTTCGTCTTCCTCGACGCCGATAAACCCAGCTACGGCTTCTACCTCGAACACTGCCTCCCGCTGCTGCGCATCGGGGGCATTCTCTGCGCTGACAACGCCTTGGCGTGGGGAGAGATTGCTTCGGAGTCGAACGATCCAGACGTCCAGGCGTTACAGGACTTCAACCGTCGTATGGCAACCCATCCGCAGCTGCAATGTTGTCTGGTGCCCTTAGGCGATGGTATGCTCCTGGGGCTGCGGCGCTGGTAGGAGGGTTCCTTGTGGCCACTGTGTCTGCCTCCGGGCAAGGCTCCTGGAGCCGCCCTGCGTCGAGCCTCCGTCCAGGCGAACCACTCTTTGCTGATATCTGGCGCATCGATACCCGTGCCTATCCGGAAGAGGTACGACTGTTTGTCCGCGTCCGCGACAACACAGGCACCCCGATCACTCACTTGGCACCGCCTTATGCGCCGGAGGTGTGGCGCCAGTACTGGACACAGCTCCGCGAGCAGCTCGGGCTCTCCCACGTGCCCATCGACAGCTTCACGGTACGGGAGTACAACGAGTGGGACACCACTGCCTACGCACTGGTGTTGCTGCTCGACTGCAGCGGGTCGATCACGCCAGTGCTCTCGCTCGTGCACTCTGCCGCGGAGGCGTTCTTTCGCCTCAAGAAGCCCAGCGATCTCCTGGCGCTGGCTACGTTTAGCGAGCGCTTCGAGCTGATCAGTCCGCTGGAGCGGGACCTCGGGGTACTGAGCGCGCGCTTCCGGGAAGGGCGGTATCGTGGAATCGGCGTCTATACGGCGGTCTACGATGCGTTGCTCGCCGCTATCGAGCTGCTGCGGCAGGCAGAAACCCCCTTGCGGGCGCTGATTCTCTTCTCCGACGGGGATGATAACGCTTCGACCACATCGGCGCTGCAGGTCTATGAAGCTGCCCGTGCTGCCGATGTCAAGCTCTTCACCGTTGGCTTTGGCTATACGCAGGATTCCCTCCTGGCAGCGCTCGCGGTCTATACGGGAGGACGCTACTACCCTCTCAGCCGTCCGGAGGAGCTCAATGCCGTCTTGAGCGAGATTTATCGGAGCCTGCGCAATTTCTACCTGGTACGCTACCGTCCGCCGCTCTACGCGGGGATACACCGTGTCAGGCTCCAGCTCCAACTCTCCGGCGATACCCTCATCGCCGAGGGCGAGTATGACACCGCCCCCATCACCCCTTTTGACACCGTGGGCAAGCAGTTCGAACGGATTATCCTCTTCGACTTCGACAAAGCCACACTCCGCCCGGAGGCTATCCCGATCATCGACGAGATTGCCGAGCTCCTCCGGCGTTATCCCCGGATTCGACTCGAGGTGCAGGGGCATACGGATAACATTGGGACGCCGGAGTACAATCAGCGCCTCTCCGAAGCACGAGCACAGGCGGTGGTGGATGCCTTGGTTGAGCGAGGGATTGACCGGCGGCGGCTCCGCCCGCGGGGCTTCGGCATGACCATGCCTGTTGCACCCAACGACACAGAGGAGAACCGCCAGAAGAACCGCCGGACGGTCTTCAAGATTCTGGCGAAGTGAAGCCTAGAAGCCCAGCCGGAGGAGTTCCTCCAGGAGAGCCTCAGCGAACACGTTGCGGCTCTCCCCGTACCGCTGTCCTGGAGGAAGGAAGAGCAGCTCCGCGTAGGTGTCAACCTCCTCTGCCTGGAAGTCCGAAGAGGTGCATACCGTTGTGCCTTCTTCAGGGCGGAAGTCATTGTCAACGTCGAGGAGTTCTGCGGCGAAGGGGAGCCGAAGAGGGACGCTGCCGAGGCTATCGGGATGCTCCAGGAGGAGTGCAAGCGGAATCCGCAGCTTGGCGCTATAGCCATGAGGGCGGCGGGAGACAACGGCTTTCGCACGGCGCCAGAGCGACGAACGGGCGATTTCTTCCCACCGATGGCTGTGGAGAGTGAGCTGGGGAGCGCGCTCGGCAAAATCCCCAAGCCGGAGGCTGATACCGAGCCGCTCCCAAACTATCCGTGCGGACTTCCGCCGGGAGCGGTCCGACACAGTATCGGTTCGGGGGCGGGCAAACCAGAAGCGCAGCATGTCGGCAGGACAGGTGTCGCAGCGTCCCGTCACCACGGTCTCGTCTGTTACCCACAGAGCCAGATAGAGGAAACGCTCGTCGTAGGCTGCCCGCAGCCGGAACGAGGCATCTTCCGGACCGCTCCAGTAGTAGGCTCCGTGGGGAACGTAATCGACTGTGGCGCAGACGGCGTCGCGGGCGTATTCCTCAAAGCCCTGATGGCGGCGATGAAGGGCAGGCAGCACGATGGAGAAGCGCTGGAGCAGCTTCCCATCGGGGCGCCACCGCCGTTCGTGTTTCTGCAGCCATTGGTAGCGGAAGACAACCTCAGAGCTTGTGCCAGCCAGTGTCTGCTCCTGCCATAGCACGAAATTGCCGAACCAGTAGCGGTATCCCCGGATGCTCCAAACCCCGTTGCGGTGCTTCTGCGTCACAAAGCAGAGGGTATCGCGGATAGCGACTCCAACTTCCAGGGGCAGTTCCAGGTATGGGACCGGGAAGACCGCAACGGCGAGCAAGAAGCCATCCTGGTCAATGAAGGCATAGACCCGCACACGCCGCTGGCGCTCCCGAGGGACCAGGACGGTGAGTGCCAGATCAGGGTATCCGTCGCCGGAGAAATCTCCCACAGCCCATCCCCAGATTTCGTACGGAGCCCCCAGGGGCAGCTGAGTGCGGACATCGGCAAGGAGCGAGGGGTCAAAGTAGGCTTCCAGCTTGGGGAGCAGCTCCTCGAAGCTCATCCCGCGCTGAGCAGCTGCCGGGATGGGAGCAGTGCTCCACAGCAGCAGCCCGGCTAACACCCAGGCGCTGTATCGAGCGCCATCTGCACGAGTCGCTCGCATAGCTCAGGGAAGGGAATCCCTGCCACGTGTGCCGCTTTGGGCAGCAGGCTCAGGGGAGTCATGCCCGGGATGGTGTTGACTTCCAGGCAGAAGGGTTGTCCCTCATCGTCGAGCCGGAAGTCCACGCGGCTGAAGTGCCGGCAGCCCAGGATCCGGTGGGCGCTGAGGGCAAGCGTCTGGGTAAATTCCGCGATGTCTTCCGGCAACTCCGCCGGACAGAGGTACTGCGTCTTGCCCGGGGTGTACTTGTGCTCGTAGTCGTAGACGCCGCCGTCAGGCACGATTTCCAGCACCGGGAGCGGTTCCTCGCCGAGGATACCGACGGTCAACTCCCGCCCGGCGATGTAGCGCTCTATGAGTACCAGCTCCGAATACCGAGCTGCTTCGGCAACGGCGGCAGCCAGCTCCTCCGGTGTGGGATCGTGGAGGAAGCTCATTCCAATGGTGGAACCCTGATCGTTGGGTTTGACGACCAGGTGTGTCCCGAGTTCGGCACAGACGTCTTCCAACACTGTCTCGTTGCGGAGGTGCTCCCGATCGAGCGCGATCCAGCGCGGGGTGGGAATCCCCGCGGCAACGAAGAGGAGCTTCGCCACGTGCTTGTCCGTTGCCAGCGCGCTCGAGAGAGCTTGGCTGCCGACGTAGGGCAGACCGCGCAGCTCCAAGAGCGTCTGAATGCGCCCGTCCTCGCCATAGGGACCATGCAGGACCGGGAAGACAACCTCGACGCCCTCGAACAACGGCGAACCGATGCATTCTACCAGCGCCCAGGGGGAGAGAGAGCGGAGGAAATCCTCCGAGGGCGGATCACTCCCGAGAGTGGCAAGCTCTTCGTCAGCCAAGAGCCCTCCTGCCCCGCGGGCAGGGTCGATTGCCAGGACTTCGTGCCCGCGCTCGCGGAGAGCGGCAACAACGGCTCGCCCACTCAGAAGCGAGATGCTGCGCTCCGGGGAAATTCCCCCCATGAGGACGGCGACACGCACGGCAGAGCAGCGCACCGTGGAACCACTGCAAAAATACAGGCTCCCTCAGAAGGCGTATCCCAAGCCCAGGTGGAAGCTCCACTGCCGGAGAGCCGCCGAGCGCTGGAAGATCCACGGTGCGGAGGCATTCAGCGGGTCATGGAGCCGGAGAGCAGCATCAACCCGAATCGGACCGACATCGGTGAGGTATCCAATGCCCAGCCCGGCGGAGAGAGCGAGGTTGCGGAAAATGTCCCCCACCGTTGCCGTCCCATAGAGTTGCGGGGTCAACCGATCGTACGCATTGCCCCAGTCGAGGAAGGTAACCAGCACGAGCTTCTCCACATACGGGCTCAATGGTCCCAAGCGCAGCGGGGGAAGGCGCCAGCGCAGCTCGCCGGAACCCTCGATGAGAAGCGCACCGCCTATGTACGAAGCCAATGCGCTGCCTATCCCGGATTGGATGCCCCCGGAGGCAGGGTCCCAGAGGCTCCGAGAAGCCCAGCCACGGACGCTGTTCGCCCCGCCCGCGAAGAAGTGCCGGTCATAGGGGACGTAGGAGTTTTCCCGATTGCGCCACCAGATTCTGCCAATCCGGAGCTTGCCTGCCAGAACAGAGCCATGACGCAGCGGAAGGAAACCGAGCAGCAGCGTCTGCAGCCGGACGTACTGTGCCAGCCCGATGGCGCCGACCCCACCGATGTCGAGAGTTGCCAGCACCGTGTGTCCGCTGTTCGGCGTGGCGGGATGGTCCCGGTGGTCGGCACCCAGAAGCAGGCTCATCGTGATGTCAGACGGTGGGAAGAGGCGAGTCCCGCGGTGCGTGTACGCATAGAGCCGCTCGTATTGCCGCAGGAACGGGGCAAGAGCCGGCACCGTGTCGACTGCAGCGGCAGCTCGGGGGTAGTCCACCGGGCGCTCGGCGCGGATGTCCACGGTGAGCTCCGTGGTAGTCATCCACGTCCACGGAGCGAATTCGACCGGGAGCCGGAGCTGAACAGCGAGCGCCTCCAGCCGGAGTGGCCAGACCAGCGCCCGGATGCCGTAGCTGAGCTGTGAGCTGAGCCCGACCCGGCGCAGCAAGTACGGGAAGGTCAGTCCTGCGCTGAGCTGGAATTCGTACTCCAGTTGTCCCCGCTCCAGTGAACCGAGTGGATCCCGCAGCCCGATCCGCCCAAGCAGTTGCCCTTTCTCTGCTCCACCGAAGAGGTTGACGTTCGATAGCTGCAGCTCTACCCCGAGATTGGGTGCGCTTTCCAGCGCTGTCCGGTAGAGGCTGGCGCCGAGCAGCGTTTCCTGAAAGCGCCGGTAGCGTGTCGTTGCCAGAAGGTCAAGCGTGCCTGTTCCGGTGGAAGGGAGGGTATCGATGCGGACCATTTCGAAGACGCCGAGCCGCAGCAGGCGCAGGCGGGTGCGCTCCACCGCGCGGATGTCGTACCACTGCCCCGGCTGGAACTCGGTGCAGAAGCGGCGGATGCGCTCGGTCAAGGGCGGGGCATTGGTGGTCGTCTCCACGAAGTGGAGAGCCCCGAAGCGGAGACGAGGTCCAGGAGAGAACCGCACCAGGATGCTGTCGGCATTGCGTTCAGAGAGAATGTAGATCTGCGGGCGCTCATACGTTGCATGGGCGTAGCCCCGTTCACGCAGGAGCCGGCGGAGCGCTTCGAGCTCTTCCAGCAAGGCGGACTCGCGGAAGCGCATACCGGGGCGGAGGCGACGCAGCTGCTGCAGTTCGCGGCGGATCTCCGCGGGAACTTCCTCCAGCCCGAGGTAGAGAAGGGTATCAATCCGGGCTGCCGGACCTTCTTCGATGAGGAAACGGAGCACGACCGCACGGTCCGGCTGCCGGACAAGCTGAGCCTGGATCTGTGCCCAGTGGAATCCCTGCTGCGTGTAGAAGCGCCGCAAGGTTTCAAGGTCACCTTCGAGAAGCCGGGGGTCGAACGACGGGAGTTCGGATTCGAGCTGGTTTTCCAGCCTCTGAAGATGCCCGAGTAGCGTCGCCGGCGTTGCCGGATTGGACGCAAGGGCACGGACGTAGGAGCGTACGAGCCGGTGAAAGAATCCCCGCTGTGCCGCTCGGAGTTGAAGGAGGGGAAGGAGTTCGTCGGAGGAGAAGGCGGTGTTGTCTACAAATTCAATGCGCTCAAGCACTTCTGCCTGACCATGCAGGGGCTGAGCAGTGGAAAGGGCGAGAGCAACAAGCACGCACCCCGCCCTTGCCCACCGGCTCATTCCCGGCATGAGAACTGTGCCTGATGGGGCATCAGTATTCCTCCTGTTCCTCCTCGTCCTCGTCGAGGTAGTCCGGCAGCTGGAAGTCTGCCCACTCAGGCCAGATGTCTTCGATGCCCTCGTACTCCGTGTCGTCGTCCGGCAACTCCTTGAGGTTTTCGATAACCTGCAAAGGAGCGCCACTGCGCTCAGCGTAGTCGAGCAGCACTTCTTTCGTAGCTGGCCATGGGGCGTCTTCCAGCCATGCTGCCAGTTCCGGAGTCCAGAACATGGGAAGCCGTGTCTGCGCAGACCAACATACCTTCCAACGGCAAGGGCAGTAGTCGGACAATGCGTCGGCATTATTGTATCTTTGCGTTATTGCCTCAGCGGAGACACTGCGATGGTGGGTTCTCTGGTCGAGTCCCGGCTCTCCAACGGGCTCTGCCTGGTCATACTGCCGCGCCCGCAGACGCCAGTGGTTGCTATCGTGGTGCTCTACCGGGTAGGCTCACAGGACGAGCTCCCTGAACAGGCGGGGTTGGCTCACCTGGTTGAGCATCTGGCCTTCGGTACAACAGCCGAGCTTGCCCGCGAGGAGTTCGACCGCTATTGTACCGATGCCGGAGGCACGAACAATGCCATGACGACCTATAGCTACACGCTCTACTACATGGTGTTGCCGGCGTACCAAGTGGAGCTCGGATTATGGCTGGAAGCCAGTCGGATGCGGGGATTGCGCTTCAGCGATGAGGAATTCGCTACCCAGCAGCGGGTCATCTTGGAGGAACTCAAAGAGACGGTCTACAACCAGCCCTACGGGCGCTGGCGCGACGTGCAGGCAGCGCACGCCTTTGCACCGGGGTGCCCGTACCATTGGGAGGTGCACGGTTCGCTTGAAAGTGTTGCAGCGCTGAGACCGGAACAGGCTCGTGCTTTTGTCCAGCAGTACTACCGCCCGGACAACGCCGTGGTTGTTGTCTGCGGCGGGGTGGATCCGCTCTCCGTTCGAGAGCTCGCTGAGCAGCTCTTCGGAGAGATTCCCCGGGGCAATAGCGGGTGTCCACGCCATACCTTCCGACCAGAGTGCCGCCGCGGGAAGGTCAGGGTAAGCGTGCCTGACCGTGTGCCGGTGGCGGCAGTTTTCCTCTCATTCCACAGTGGGGGCTACACTGCTCCGGAGTTCCTCGAGCTCCAGGCGCTTGCCGATATTCTCGGTCATGGGCGAAGTAGCCGGCTCTACCGAGAGCTGGTACTTCGGCGTGGTCAGGCTTCCCAGGTTGGGGCATTCCTGGACGCACGGCAGTGGGCATCCTTGTTGACCTGCTACGCTTTTGCGGCAAGCCCTGAAGCTCAGGCGGAGGCACTCTGGGAGGCACTCTGGGATGAACTCCGGCAACTGCAGCGCGAGGGCATCCGTCAGGACGAGTGGCAGACTGCCTGTAATCGGCTCCGGACAGCGTACGTTGAGCTGCTCCAGCACCCGCTCGGGATTGCCCAGGAGGTTGCTTTCAGCACTGTCTTCTGGGGTGATCCCGAACGCCCCTTCCGAGTGGTGGAGGAGTATGCCCAGCTGCGGACCGACCAGCTGCAGGAACGTGCTCGTCAGCTGTTCTGTCCGGAGCACTCGGTTGCAACCCTTGTGGTCCCAGATTCTGCGGGATGACGGCGGTCAGCCAGGCAATGCGGCGGTATCGAGTGTGGATAGGGCTTGCTGGCGTGGTGGTATTCCTCCTCGGGATTGTGCTGGCAGACCAGGTAGTGCTGCCGGCGCTGGTGCACTCGCGTCCGGTGGTCCGGATGCCTGCGTTGGTAGGGATGCCGCTGCCGCAAGCCATCGAGCTCCTCAGGGAGCAAGGCTTTGTGCTCCACGAGGTGCGCTACGAAGCAAGCCCGAGTATCCCGGAGGGGCACATTATCCGGCAGGTGCCGTATGCCGGTGCGGAGGTCCGAAAGGGACGGCGGGTCTACCTGACCGTCAGCACTGGGCTGCGGACGGTACGGATGCCTGCGCTGCAGGGGCTGTCCTACCGTGAGGCGCAGATTCGTCTGCTCAGTCAGGGACTCCGCATGGGACAAGTCTTCTACGAGTACAGCGACAGCCTCCCTTCGGGAGTCGTGCTCTGGCAAAGCATTGCAGCGCAGAGTCCGGTCGCTGCGGGCACCAGCGTTGATCTGGTTGTTAGCCAAGGACCGCGCCCTTCGGTTGTTGTCCCGTCGGTGGTGTCGCTCTCGCTGGAGGAGGCTGAGCAGCTCCTGCAGGAAGCGGGACTGGCACTCGGGCAGGTCACGGCGGTGACGGATCCGACTTTCCTGCCCAACACGGTCATTGCCCAGGAGCCGGCTGCCGGTCAGCTCGTCCCGCCGGGGACGGTGGTCTCAGTCACGGTGACGCGATGAGCCTGCGCGCGTTCCGACCTGGGGATGAAGCGCCGGAGCTGGAAAGGCAGGGCAAGCGGCTGGTGCAGGTGTGCCCGCTGGAGGCGCTCCCGGTGGGCGCGGTTGCCGTTGTCCACTTCGATGGGGAGGATGTCGCGCTGGTGCACTGCCGCGAAGGGCTCTTTGCGCTCAGCAATCGCTGTGCTCACCAGCATGTCTCCGTGCTGGCTGCAGGGAGCCTTGAGGGGCTTTCCCTCCGGTGCCCGCGCCATGGCTGGCGCTACGATCTGCGAACGGGGAAAGCGCTGGAGGGAAGCGGCTGCCTTCCTGTCTACGAGGTGCAATGCCACAAAGGCTGGATCTACGTTGAGCGACCCGCTGAGGGCAAGCCATGGGGGTGAGTGCCGAGGAACGCCGCCGGCGCACAGAGGCAGTCAAGGATGCCGCTCGCCACTTAGGCTTTTGCGAAGTTGGCATTGCCCGGGCTGAGCCGCTGCACGAGGAGTTCGGGCGCTACCTGGCGTGGCTCGAACGCGGCTACCACGGCGCCATGGCTTATTTGGAACGGAACCTGGACCGCCGTGCCGATGTCCGGGCAATCCTCCCTGGTGCCCAGAGTGTGGTGGTGGTCGCGTACAACTACTACGTTCCGGCGGGGTATGAGGCGTTCGAACGCGAACCGCATCGCTACGGCAAAATCTCCCGCTACGCCTGGGGGGAGGACTACCACGAAGTGCTCCGCCCGAAGCTGGAAGCTCTGGCGTTAGTCATCAGCCGCATTGTGCCGGGGGCCGAGAGTCGTATTGCCGTTGACACCAGCCCCGTTTTGGAGAAAGCCTGGGCGGTTCGTGCAGGGATTGGCTGGCAGGGCAAACATACCAACATCATTTCCCGGCGCTATGGGTCGTGGCTCTTCCTGGGGGTGGTCATCACCACGGCAGAGCTTGAGCCTGATACGCCCATGAAGGATTACTGCGGCAGCTGTACTGCGTGCCTGCGTGCGTGTCCGACGGGCGCGCTCGTCGAGCCCTACGTTCTCGATGCCCGCCGCTGCCTCTCGTACTGGACCATCGAGACGAAGCCCGAGATGCCTATTCCGACGGAAATTGCCGAGCGCATGGAAGGCTGGATCTTCGGCTGTGACATCTGCCAGGAGGTCTGCCCCTGGAATCGCTTCCAGAAGCCAAGCCAGGACTCTGCCTTTGCGCCTCGGCAGGGAGAGACATGCCTGGAGCTGGATACCCTGCTGGCAATGACACCGGAGGAATTCCGTCAGCGCTTCCGCCGGAGCCCACTCAAGCGCCCCAAGTACGCTGGGCTTCGGCGGAATGCCCATGCCTGGAAAAGGGTTGTCTCACAAGCCGTTGCCCATGACGACGATGAGCCAGAACGCTCAGCACCATGAGATTGCCATTATCGGGGCTGGACCTGCCGGCTTGACAGCAGCTCTCTACACAGCGCGGGCGCGTCTGGACACCGTGGTCTTCGAAGGACCCCAGCCCGGCGGACAGTTGACAATTACGACCGAGGTAGAAAACTACCCCGGCTTCGAGCACGGCATCCAAGGACCGGAACTGATGGATATCTTCCGCCGACAGGCGCAGCGTTTCGGCGCGCGCTCCATCTACGAGACCATCGTTCGCGTGGACTTCCACCAGTACCCTTTCCTGCTCTGGTCGGATGCTGGTACCCTCTACAGTGCTGAGGCTGTCATCATTGCAACGGGTGCCTCAGCCAAGCGGCTCGGTGTTCCAGGCGAGGCGGAATACATGGGCTACGGTATCTCCGCCTGTGCGACGTGCGATGGGTTCTTCTTCCGGGACCAGCACGTCTACGTGGTCGGGGGCGGCGATACAGCGATGGAAGAGGCGCTCTTCCTGACTCGCTTTGCTCGACAGGTGACCATCATTCACCGTCGGCAGGAGTTTCGGGCATCGAAGATCATGCAGGAGCGGGTGCGGAGCAACCCGAAAATTGATTTCCTGCTCGACACCGTCGTGGAGGAATTCCTCGGCGAGCAGCGCGATGGTGTCCGCCGCCTGACAGCAATCCGGGTCCGGAATGTCCGCACCGGGGAGCAGCGCGTAGTGCCTGCCGATGGGGTCTTCCTTGCCATTGGGCACCAGCCGAATACGGAGATTTTCCGGGGCTTCCTCGACATGGACGAGCAGGGCTATCTTGTGACCCAGCCGCGGAGCACCGCGACCAGCATTCCCGGCGTCTTTGCCTGTGGGGATGTGCAAGACAGGGTCTATCGGCAGGCGGTGACAGCCGCTGGCAGCGGCTGTATGGCAGCGCTGGATGCTGAACGCTGGCTGGAAGCCCAGCGTCATGCTCGGGCACACATGGCACGCCTCGACTGAGACCGGCTACTGCCCATACCCCAGCGCCAGTGCCACGGCACCCCAGAGGGATGCCTCTGCACCGAAGACGCTCAGGCTCACCGCAGGCACTGGGACGAGCATGAGCTGCTCGTGTAAGCTTGCCACAACAATTGGCACGAGCCGTTCGGCAGCCGCGGCTGCTATGCTACCGCCGAGAACGATCCGCCGGGGAGCATAGAGCACGGCAATGTTCCGCAGTCCATGCCCCAAGATGCGCCCGATGCGCTCCCAGGTCTCTGCCGGGAGTTCTGCCGGAGAACATCCAAAGCGCTGCTGCAGAGCACGCCCGGAGATCAACGACTCCAGGCAGTTGGAAGCCCCGCAAGCGCAGCGCACAGGTTCGGAATCACCGAACTCGTTCGGCACAATTTGATGCCCCAACTCTGGATGCGCCCCTGAGGCTCCGCGGTAGAGTTGTCCGTCGAGCACCAGGGCTCCACCCACCCCAGTGCTGAGCGTGACGTAAACCAGCGGACTTTCCCGGACATTGCCCAAGTGCCACTCCCCGAGAGCAGCAGCGTCCGTATCCACCTCAATGTGGCAGGGACAGCGGAAGCGTTCTTCCAGAAGCAGGCGGAGCGGGACATCCCGCCACTGTGGCTGATGCAGAGGGGAAACGGTTCCCCGACGGCGATCAATGGGTCCGCCGATGCTAACACCGATGGCGCGAATGTGAGCCCCTGCTGCCACTGTCTCGATGGCAGCCACAAGCTGCTGGAGCCCCTCTGAGAGCGCAGTCGGAGTTGGGAAGCGCTGGCGTTGCACCTCCCGTCCGGTCTCATCGCAGGCAACAACCAGGGTTTTCGTGCCCCCGATATCAGCACCGATGAAGACCTCTACTCCACCAGCCATCGAGTGATGTGGAAGGCGAGGAAGCTGAGACCATAGGCCAGCGCAAACGTATACGCGAATGCCAGTCCCACCCAGCCCCATGAACCGCTTTCCCGGCGCAGCACTGCCATAGTCGAGATGCACTGCAGGGCGTAGACATAGAAGACCAGCACGCTGAGGGCAACCGGCAGCGGGAAAGTCTGTGCGAGAACCTCTCGCAGCGTGCTCTCCGCCGCTTCGACATCAATGGCGTAGAGCTGCCCCATGAAGGAGACGAACACCTCCCGGGCAGCAAAGCTCCCCAGGAGGGCAATGGTAGTTTTCCAGTCGAAGCCCAGCGGAGCGAAGAGAGGCTGTATGAGCCGCCCGAGCTGCCCTGCCAGCGAGCCTTCCAGCTGCAACCGCTGTGCCTCCAGCGGAGGAGTCCCCGGCGGAATCGCAACGGGAGGAAGCTCCGTCAATGCCCACAAGACAATGGAGAGAGCCAAGATGATGGTGCCCGCTGTGCGGAGAAACTCCCGCCCACTACTCCAGGCTCGCCCGACTACATTCCGCCATGTGGGGAGCCGGTATGGAGGAAACTCCACCACGAACGGCGTCTTCGCCCCGCGCAGGACAGTGTGGCGGAGAATCCACGCAACGCCGAGCCCAGTTACGGCTCCGAGCGCGTATAGACCCATCATCACGAGTGCTTGCAGCGAGAAGATGCCACCGATGTACACTGCCGGAACCGTTGCCGCAACCAGCAGTGTGTAGATAGGCAATCGCGCCGAGCAGGTCATCAGGGGAATGATGAGCATTGTCGCTAGCCGCTCCTGCCGGGATGGGATGACGCGGGTGGAGAGAATTGCCGGAATAGCGCAGGCAAATCCGCCCAGAATGGGCAGGAATGCCCGTCCCTGCAGTCCAAAAGCACCCAGCAGGCGGTCTACCAAGAATGCCGCACGAGCAAGGTAGCCGGAATCTTCCAACACCGTCAGCACGACGTAGAGCAGCACGATTTGCGGCAGAAAGACCACAACGGAACCCACCCCTCCGAGAATGCCGTGGGTGAGGAAGTTCCGCCCTACCCCAGCAGGCAGCCACGCTTCCAGCGCGTGTTGCAGCCACCCAATGGCAGCCTCGATGGCATCCATAGCAGGCTGGGCAACGGTGAAGATGGTCTGGAAGAAGAGCAGCATCACGAGCCCAAATACGAGCAGCCCGGAGACCGGATGGAGCACAATGCGATCGATCCGCTCGGAGCGGTGGTCGGGTTCGGGAAAACGCAGGACGTGCGCGGCAAGCTCTGTTGCCCAGCGGTATCGCTCCTCCGGAGGAGCCCCCGGAGGCAACGACAGCAAAGGAATACCCCACGGTTCCCAGGAGAGGAGCGAGCGGCGTACCTCTTCTACCCCGATGCCCCGGCGCCCGACAACGGTGAAGACGGGAATTCCGAGCCGGTGCTCTAGCCCCTCAGCATCGAGGACTCCGCCCCGGGCTTTCAGTTCGTCAATCATCGTCACAACGAGCGCAGTAGGGCGCTGCAGCAGCGCAATCCACGAAATCAGCACCAGCCCTCGCTCAAGCTGTGTCCCATCGACAACCACAAGGATGCGGTCGGCTTTCGGTGCTTTGGGGAGTTCGCCCTGGAGGAAGGACACAGCTAAGCGCTCGTCTTCGGTCTTCGGGGAGAGGCTGTAGATCCCAGGCAGGTCAACCAGCGTCACGCGGACTCCGTCTTGCTCGAGCGCTCCTAGGAAGGGCTCAATAGTCACCCCGGGATAGTTCGCTGTGCGCTGCCGCAGCCCCGTCAGAGCATTGAACAACGTGGATTTGCCACTGTTCGGCAATCCGACTAGGGCAACAGTACGCTGGGCTGCTTCAGTGGCTGCCGTTGCCATTGGGGATGAGCACGTAAATGGTGGCTGCTTCCTCAGCCCGGACCCCAATCCGGAGCCCGCGACACTCAACCTCGAAGCTCCCCCCGAGTGGAGCCCGCCGCCGCACAACCAGAACGGTCCCGAGCGTGAACCCTAACTCCCGGAAGCGCTCAATGGCAAAATCTTCCCCCGCATACCCGGCAACAATGACCGGGCGGTGCAGAGGAGCCTCAGAGAGCGGGATAGGTGCCATGGAGGAAACGGGCAACTTGGACCAGGTACAAATTTAGCGCTTCCTTCGTGCTGCTGCCAACGACGAACGAGAGGAAGCGACAGGTATGCGTGGCAGCAGATGTGTAATTTTGCATTGCTCCCTTAGCTCAGCTGGAAGAGCAGCGGACTCTTAATCCGCGGGTCGGGGGTTCGAATCCCCCAGGGAGCACCGCAGAGGGAAGGAGGGAAGCCACATGGTACGGCAGACTGTCCCACGGGGCAGAGGCACCAAGTCGCCGATATGGACGTTCCCGCTGGGGAAGCGGAACTGGCGCATCATTGGGCTGGGGCTTGCTCTCTTGGTGGTAGGCTATGGCTTGATGAGCATTGGCATTTTTACCCGCTACGACAACCCGATTGCGATGGTCGTCGCGCCGCTGGTCCTGGTGGTAGCGTATTTGGTGATTGTCCCCGCCGGTATTCTCACGCGCTCGAAAGGCTCTTCGCCGGGCGCATCCCAATGAAGGCGACCATTCGTCCGGCGGCAGAGCCATCGCGACGGAAGGAGTGGTAGCGCGGGTCGCCGATCGTACATCCGGGGGAGTGTTCGATAGCGCTCTCCGGGATGCCCAGCCGGAGGAGGCGACGGTGAAGTTCGCCGCGGAGGTCCAGGCGGAAGAATTCCCGATCGAGTCGGAAGGCACTCTCGGGGAAGAGTTGCGCGACGTCTTCCCGGACCACATAGCGTTCGACGGAGGCACAGGGCGACAGGTACACCCGTAGCCTGTCTGGGTTACAGCCATGACGGAGCAATTCTTCAACGCCGGTTTCCACAATCCCGGCAGCAATTCCCCGCCAGCCGGCGTGGAGAGCGGCAATCAGAGGAGGCTCCAGAGAGGCAAGCAGGACAGCACAGCAGTCCGCAATGCGGACGCAGAGGAAGAGCCCCGGGGTTGCGGTGATCATCCCGTCGCTCTCCTCTGGGGGACTTGTGGGTCCGACCCAGCGAACGCGGGTGCCGTGGACTTGGTACTGGAACTTGAGGGCATGCCATGGGACTCCCAGCATTGCCGCCAGCAGTTCCGTTTCAGCACTTGGCGAGGAGAATACATCGATGGAGAACCCGCGGGGCGGGAAACGTTCGGCTGCTCGCAGGGTAACCCCAGCGAGGATCCAGGGTGGGAAAATCCGGGGCAGCTCCAGGGGGAGAGAGGCTACCATGGCTTTGAGCATCTATACCCCGGCGGTTGCTCCACCGAGGGAGAGAGACGTGGAGAGCGCAGAGGTTTTGTAGGGAAGCCCTATTTTCGCTCCGCTCGTATTGGGCTTGGAGGAGCCGGCATGGAGCGCAGAGCAAATTTCATCGGCGGGAGTTTCTGTGAGCCGCTCGGAGGTCAGTATATGGAAAAGCGTGATCCAGCAACGGGGCAGAGCTTCGCGCTGGTCCCGGCATCCGATGAGCAGGATATTGCCGCAGCGGTGGAGGCAGCGCGGCAGGCATTCCCGCAGTGGGCGGCGTTGCCGTCGGAGGAGCGTGCCCGGCTCCTTTTGCGTCTTGCCGATATCGTGGAGCAGCATCTGGAGGAGTTGGCCTTGGCAGAGTCGCGCGATACGGGCAAGCCACTGTGGCTTGCCCGGCAGCTGGATATTCCGCGGGCGGTGCGCAATTTCCGCTTCTTCGCCACGGGACTTTTGCATCTGTCTTCGGAAGCATATCGGGGGGATGGGGACATTTTCAGCTATACGCTCCGGCAGCCCCTCGGGGTAGTAGGCTGTATTTCTCCATGGAATCTGCCGCTCTACCTGTTGACCTGGAAAGTCGCTCCGGCATTGGCGGCGGGCAATTGCGTGGTGGCGAAGCCCTCGGAGCTGACCCCGACCACTGCACAGATGCTGGCACAGCTGGCCTGCCAGGCGGGATTGCCTGCCGGTGTCCTCAACGTCGTCCATGGGGATGGTCCTCGAGCGGGAGCAGCCCTCGTGGCGCATCCCGAAGTGCGCGCTCTTTCCTTTACTGGCGGAACCCGCACGGGCGCCGAAATTGCTCGGATTGCGGCGCCGATGTTCAAGAAGCTCACGCTCGAGCTGGGTGGGAAAAATCCCTTCATCCTCTTTGCCGATTGCCATTTCGAGCGCGCTGTTGCAGAAGCTCTCCGCGCGGCGTTCTCCAACCAGGGGCAGATCTGCCTGTGTGGTTCCCGGATCCTGGTCCATCGTCCGCTCTACGAGCGTTTCCGGCAGGAGTTTGTTGCTCGTGTGCGGGCACTCCGCGTCGGCGATCCGCTGGAGCCCACAACCCAGCAGGGTGCCTTGATTTCGGAAGCCCATCTGCAGAAGGTGCTCGCCTACATTGAGCTGGCACAGCAGGAAGGCGGACGCATCCTCTGCGGAGGGGAGCGCCTCCGGCTGGAAGGACGCTGCCGCAATGGGTACTTCGTTGCTCCAACAGTCATCGAAGGGCTCGCCCCGGAATGCCGGGTCAATCAGGAGGAGATTTTCGGACCGGTCGTCACGCTCATCCCATTCGACACAGAGGAGGAAGCGATCGCTTACGCGAACAGCGTCCCCTATGGGCTAGCTGCCAGCATCTGGACGGAGAATCTTGCCCGTGCGCACCGTGTCGCGGAAGCCCTGCAGGCGGGAGTTGTCTGGGTCAACTGCTGGATGGTGCGGGATTTGCGCACCCCTTTCGGGGGAGTCAAGCAGTCGGGATTGGGACGAGAAGGTGGCTGGGAAGCGTTCCACTTCTTCACCGAACCGAAGAGTGTGACACTGGCTCTCTGGCGGGACTGACAATGCGGCGTGTCATCATTGCGACGGATGCAGCTGAGCCGGTTGGACCATACCCGCACGCGGTGCAAGTGGGCAACTGGCTCTTTCTGTCCGGCATTGGACCGCGCCGGCGAGGGAGTACCGAGATCCCCGGTGTGCTCCGCGACAGAGAGGGGCGCATCATCGGCTACGACTTCGAGACCCAGTGCCATGCTACCTTTGCCAATGTTGGGGCGATTCTCCGTGCTGCCGGTGCCCGGTGGGAAGATGTGGTAGATGTGACGGCATTCCTGACCAATCTGGAGCGGGATTTTGCGACCTTCAACCGCATCTATGCCCAGTACCTGGGACATGTGCAAGCATGCCGGACGACGGTAGAGGTGCAGCGTCTCCCGACCCCAATTGCCATCGAGCTGAAGTGCATCGCGTACGTGGAGGGGCAATGAAACGGTGCGTACTCTGGCTCTCTGCTGCCGTCGTCCTGCTGGGGCAGCCGCGGGCGGCGTATATCCTCCCCGATATCGGGGCTCCGGGCATGGCGGTTGCGGTAGACATCATCGCGTGGCACGATGCCCGGGGCACGTTTGGCAGCGATGGGCTCTATGCCAATGAGCCAGGCGATCCGGTGCGGGTTGAATGTGCTCGCCTGGAGGACACCGCACGCATCACGCTGGGACCGCTGGTGGTCAGTTGGGAGGGGCGGCTAATCAGCACGCACGTCTTCGTCCATCCCTGGGTACGACCGAATAGCTGGCGCTGGACTGAGCTGCAGCCGGAATTCCGTATCCCGCTTCGGGTGGTCGTCGGAGGACAGAGCGTTGTGGTGGATACCTTCTACATCGTTGAGCCGACCCCCATCGGGGTATACACGGGCACTGAGCGGGTACTCGGGGAGGGGGCTCTCGGGATACGCTCTCGCCGGGGAGCGCTAGTAGTGGATAGCCTCATCCTGCCGGCAGGGGCAACCTTCCGGGTCTCGACGGCCGACTGCGATCCATGGACACCGGGCAATCAGGGGTACTTACCCTGTGTGCTCATGGCACGGGGACCTATTCGGGGCGGGGCAGGGACCACACTGAGTGTCAGTGCTGAAGGAGTCAATGCAGGACCAGGTGGGGGTGGCGA
>Ga0105160_1000179_pt1 | contig 31861 bp, 29 predicted proteins | sample GXS110809BmetaG_FD_89591 | JGI IMG/M metagenome (GOLD analysis project Ga0105160, IMG submission 89591) | Hot spring microbial communities from Gongxiaoshe hot spring, China to study Microbial Dark Matter (Phase II) - GXS 110809B | ecosystem: Environmental > Aquatic > Thermal springs > Hot...
GAGGGTATGCGCCGTTAGCTGAACTGCCGTGCTAACTCGGCGCAACGATCTAGGTACGGTAAGGTCTCCTCTGCCGGCCCTGGCCTCAGCCAGAAGATGCATTTCTCTACGCCCAGCTGGGCGAGCTGCTCTAGGCCTTCGGGACGAGCCGGGGCCCCGAAGATGTAGACAGGGATGGGGCCTCTTCCAGCCCGCTCGGCCATGACTTGCAGCTCTTTTATGCGCTCTTCCAGCCTTTGTTCGCGGCCAAGGATCGGCATCCAAACGTCGCCGTATTCTACCACCCTTTTGAGGACGTTGGTGCCATTGCCCCCCACCACGATGGGAGGATGGGGCTTCTGAACAGGCTTAGGCCAAGACCATACAGGGTCGAACTTTATCCATTTGCCGTGGAAAGACGCCTCCTCCTGGCTCCATATGGCCTTCATGGCAAGGATGCTCTCGCGCATTATCTGCCAACGGTGGGACGGCTGGACACCATGGTTCTCCATCTCCTCCTCGTTCCAGCCAGCCCCCACCCCAAAAAGGAAGCGCCCTCCGGATATTAAGTCCAATGTGGCTACCCTTTTGGCCAGGCATATGGGGTTATGCTGAGGTACCAGACAGATCCCGGTGCCTATCCGGATGTTACGGGTGGCCGCTGCTATTGCAGCTAGAGCCACGAAGGGGTCCATGGTGTGCCGGTATTCCTCTGGCAGATCCCCTCCCCCTGGCCAGGGGGTGCGACGGGAGGTAGGTATATGGGTGTGTTCTGGGACCCAAACAGAGTCAAACCCCCTCTCTTCAGCTGCCTTGGCTAACTCCACAGGCCCTATGGAGTAATCGGTCACAAACATGAAGACCCCAAACTTCATTGACTACCTCCTGCGGATGCTAAGGTAAGATTTTACCCTACTGGGTAAGCTATGTCACGGTACGCCAATTTGGCCGCTTGCGAAGCTTTGCCACAGCCGGATGACCCCAGGACCCAATACCACTAGCATCATGGCCGGGAAGATGAGGAACACCAGAGGGAAAATCATTTTCACGGGGGCTTGTTGGGCACGGGTCTCGGCCCTTTGGCGGCGAAGCATTCGTAAGTGATCAGCCTGAACGTGGAGGGCTTGGGCTATCCCAACGCCTAGCTGCTCGGCCTGCACTATGGCCGAGAGGAAAGTGCCCAGTTCTTCCACTCCACACCGTTGCCCCATCTCCAGTAGGGCCTGTTGGCGGGGCATCCCTAGGGCGATCTGACGCAAGGTGTTTTTCATCTCCTCTGCTAGGGGGCCCGGAGTCTTGTTAGCTACCCTGGCCAGTGCTGCTTCTAGGCCTAGACCTGCCTCCACGCTTACGGCTACCAGGTCAGCAAAGTCGGGCAGGGCCTTCAAGATGAGATGCTTCCGCCTGTGAGCGCGTTGCTGCAGCCACAACAAGGGCGTGACTATGCCTGGCGCTAGCGCCACCGTTACCGATATGCCTATCAAGACGGGCGATGGTGCGAAAGCTAGCATGACGGCGGTGATAACTAAAGGAGGGAGTAGGATGCCCAAAGCCCACTGGCCAATGAAGGAGGTAGGGTTAACGGGTATTCCAGCCCGCTGAAGGGAAAGGCGCAGATCATTTATCACCTGGCTAGGGAAGAGCTTGAGGATGCATGAGCCCACCCACCTTAAAACGGGTCGCACTACGCGCTGGGAGAAGGGCTTGGCACTTGTCTCCCCTTCTGAGTCCCTTCCGTCCCGCCGAGTCCGGCCTAGGCCCCTTGCTAGCAAGGGATTGACGTCGCGCTGTAAGAAGGCAAAAGTGGCCAGTGCGGAGGCGACGCCTGCCAGGGTGGCAGCGACCAAGGTTTCCATCTCTTACACCTCGATCTGCATGATCTTGCGCAGCCCCAGTATCCCTATGACTTCCATTGCTGCTGCCACGGCTAAAAGGATCCGGCCCACCATGGTTGTGAAGAGCAGTCCGATGTAGTCGGGGTTGAGGAGGAATAGCCCCCCGGTAAGGAGCACGGGCAAAGACCCTATGATGAGGGCTGAGAGGCGTTGCTGACTCGTTAGCGTTCTTATCTCGCCACGGAGCTTTACCCTCTCCCGCATCGTCTGTTCTACGGTAGAGAGGAGCTGGGCCAGGTTCCCACCTACTTGTCTCTGGATAAGGATAGCTGTTAGGACAAGCTCTAGGTCTTGGCTCCCTACACGGCGCCCCAGGGCGGAGAGGGCTGTGTCGATATCGGCCCCCAGCTGGATCTCCTGGACGGTGTGTGCTAGTTCTATTGCCAAGGGGCGGGATATCTGCTTAGAGGCGAAATCTAGCGCCTGCAAGAAGCTATAGCCACTACGGAGGGCATTTATAACCAGGGGAAGGGCTTCTAAGAGCTGCTTTTCTATCTTGGCTATTCTGATACGCCGCTGTTGTCTTACCACCCATCCGGGAAGCCAATAGCCAGCTATGGCCGGTAGAGGCAGCATCCACCAAGGCGCCTTCATAAGGGCTGCCAAGCAGGCAAAGACTGAAGCCATGCCAAGCCTTAAGGCCAGATATTCGGCCACCCGGAGGGGGATGCCGGCTTGCTCCAGCATCAAGGCCATGCCTTGGCCTGGTCGGCCCCATAACCGTCCAGACAGGCCTTCCCGAGGGCGAAGGGGCAGGCGGTGCCGCATAGTACGGCCTTGGGCCCCCTTGGAAACAGGGGTAGGGCCAGCGACTCTTTGCACGAGGGCACTGGGCGAAAAAAGGAGACTATGCATCCCCACCACTCCTAATGAGACAGTAATGCCTACCAGCAACGCCGCTATACCGGTCAAGTCCAGGCTACCTCCTCAAGAAATACGTCGGGCGGCATATTTATCCCTGCTAATTCGAACTTGTAGGAGAAAGTGGGGCGGATGCCCGTTGGCCGAAGCTCGCCTATCACGGCGCCGTCGCTGCTGATGCCTTCCTGGTGGAAGCGGAAGATCTCTTGGAGGGTGATAACGGTGCCCTCCATCCCCACCACCTCAGTGATATGGGTGATACGCCGCACCCCGTCCACGAACCTGGCCATCTGGACGATGATGTCTAAGGCAGAGGCGATCTGTTCCCTTATCGCCCTTTCGGGGAGGTCGAACCCCGCCATCATCACCATGTTCTCTAGGCGGGAGAGGGCATCCCTGGGGGAATTGGCGTGGATGGTAGATAGGGAACCTTCATGGCCTGTATTCATGGCGTTGAGCATGTCGAAGGCCTCAGGTCCCCGCACCTCGCCGATGATGATGCGGTCGGGCCTCATACGCAAGGCGTTGCGAAGAAGGTCCCTCTGGGTCACCTCCCCTTTGCCCTCGATGCTCGGGGGCCGGGCCTCCAGGCTCACCACATGGGGTTGCTGTAGCTTTAGCTCAATAGGGTCTTCGATAGTGATTATGCGTTCGCGGTGGGGTATATAGGCGGAAAGGACGTTGAGGAGGGTGGTCTTGCCTGTACCTGTCCCCCCTGAGATGAGGATGTTTAGGCGGGCCTTTACAGCCGCAGCCAGGAAATCAGCTACCCGCCGGTTGAGAGTGCCGGCATTGATAAGGCCCTCCATGGACATCTTGTCGGCACGAAAGCGCCGGATGGTTACCACAGGGCTACGGGGGGCCAAAGGGGGGATGATGACGTTGACTCTAGATCCGTCACGTAGTCGGGCATCTACCATGGGGGATGATTCGTCTACGCGGCGTCCCAAGGGGCCAAGGATCTTTTGGACGATCCTCATGATGTGGTCTTCGTCCTGAAAGTGCACCTGTGAGCGGTATATGATGCCTTCCTTCTCGTAATAGACCTCATCTGGGGCGTTGACCATGATCTCTGAGATGTCCGGGTCTCGCATCAGCTGCTCCAGAGGGCCAAGTCCCAGCATCTCGTCTAGAACCCTTTGGAGGATGGCATCCCTGGAGAGGCCGACTATATGGGGATAGTAGCGCCGCAGCAAAAGGGAGGCTGCGTCCGTCACCGCCTGCGATGCCTCCTCTTTGGGCATGCGGGACAGGCGGGCCATTTCCAGCTCCTCTAAGAGGAGCCGGTGAAGGTTTAGGGCTATCTCCTCATGTTCCTTTGAAACTGAGCTGACCGGCCCTGGGCGATGTACCGTCTCGCTCTTTTCGGGTTTGATGGGTGTAGTCAGCTCTGGCGAACGTCGGGGTAGGCGCGCCTCCTGCCAGACCACTGGCCCATCACCTGCCTACTACTAGGGGTTGAGGGAGTAGTCTACGCCATAGCCCTTTCCCTTTCTCCCCTTGGCCGCTAAGGGATAGGGCCAGGTCCCGGAAGGCCGCTGCTGCCGGAGATTTGCCCATCACTACGGGCCTCCCCTCGTTCAGGGAGCGCCCTACCTGCTTGTCGAAGGGGACACGGCAGGTGGGAGATAATCCTAGAACGTTGCGGACGTCTCCATTGCTGGCTCGGGTGGTGGGCGAGGTGTGGTTTATCACCACTGCTATTCGCTGTTCTGGGTAATTCCAGCTCTGTAGTATCTCTAACATGGCTATAGCCTCCTTCAGCCCTGTCACATCGGGGGTGGTCACTAAGAGGGCAACGGTGGAGAGCTCTAACGCCCTGGATATCATGTCGTTGAACCCAGAGGGGCAGTCTACCACTACAAAGTCGTAACCACGGGCCAAAACCTCAAGGATAGCCCCTACATGGTCAGGCGACAGGGGATACCACTCTCCACGCCACGGAGGGGCTGGGAGTACCTCCACGCCAGTACTATGCCTTACCATGCACTGTCGCACGCTCTCCAGGTTTATGGGGCCCTCCTGGACGACGTCTATAATGCTCTTCTCTACTGGGAGGGCCAAAAGGGCAGCTACGTCCCCGAAGCGAATGTCCAGGTCCACTAATGCTACGCTCATGTGCACATGATGGCTCAAGGCCACTGCCAAGTTAGTGGCGGTAGTCGTTTTGCCTACTCCTCCCTTGGGCCCAAAAACGGTCACCACCGATCCGAAGGGGGTGCTTTCTTGCCCAATATGGCCTCGTCTCCGTTCTTCTAACGTTATGAGGGAGGTGATGGCCTTAATCCACTCCTCGCGGCTGCCTGGGTAGATAAGGAAGTTGCGTACCCCCAAGGCCATGATCCCCTTCATGAGCTCGGGTGAGGATTCCCGTTGGCGGGCATAGGCGACAATGGGAACGTCAGGCTTTAACTCCGCCAGCGCCTCAATAGTCTGAAAGGCTCGGGCCCGGGGCTCGGCTATGGCCACCATGACAATGTCAGGGGTGGTCTCCATGGACAGGGTCTTGGCCTCAACGCCGTAGTTGGCGACACCTGCTACGGCGATGCCTGAAATGGCTAGAATCTTGCGCAACTCCTCCCTTCGGCTATGGTCAGGGTCGATGATGATTACCTGGGGATTGCGGATCATCCCTTTCACCTCCTACTTAGCAGGGATGCTATCGCTTCCAGGTCGGGGGGCAGGCGAGCCCCTCCTGTTAAAGGCGCTACGAAGGTAGGGTTCATGTCGCTAAAGCTGCGCAGGGCAAGATAGATGGTGCCCTTCTTTGAGGCCAAGGAGACGGCCAAGACCTGTGGCGGGTCTAGGGCTAGTGTCACTGTCTTGGCTTTCGGCTGGGGTTCTGCTTGCCCTATCCTTACTCTCTCCTGGGGGGGAAGTTGTGATGCGTCTGCAGGGAGTTGGGAGACGTTTTGGGCTACCGCCAGTACTTGGACGTTTTCGGCTATCACTAGTGATGCGTAGATGTGATTATCTCTATCGACCTCGAAGACGCCAATGACGTCGACGAAGTCGCCTGGCAGTACCAGGCCGCCAACCATGGTAGCCTCATCCACGTTTATGGCCACAGCTCGTTTGCCAGGGGGGACGATGGAGGCCAATTCGTGAGTAGAGATTTCTCGGCCTGTGCTCGCCTCCGCTAGCTTAGCTTGCGTTATCTGCTCGCCGCTAGCGATGGGATAGCGGGCGACCCTGCCCACGGCCCTCTGGATATCTGAAAGGGCCCCCTCAGTGAGCAGGTGTGATGGCACCGTTTCGACCTTGACCATCTCCAGGGTGATGCGGGTGCGGGCCGGGATATTTTGGGCAGCTATTACCACTGGTTTCCCCTGGATAGCTGGGGCATCCGAGGACCTGGCTGCTCCTTTGAGGGCTAGGTAGCTGACTAGGGCAGCTGCTAGCCCTGCTACTATCGCTAGCGCTAAGGCCCATCTGCTTCCTCGGTGGGGTACTGCCTGTGCGCCAATCATCTTCCCTCCCCGCCTCTACCGTCACTGGATTAAGCTGATCGATCTTATGCCTACTGCTGGATTGTAGGGCCCTAACCGGATCTCTGGCCCTTCCAGGGCGGCTACGGCTTTCACTAGGCGAGCTTGCACTGTGCATTGGTGCCCACCTGAGCATTCGAAGTCCTCTAGGAAGACTAGGGCCAGGCCTATTACTTGCACCTGGGTGCGTCCCGCAAGGCCTGCATCGTCGATGATGGGCACTACAACTAGCCGCCTATTTCCTTCGCCCCCTGGCAGCCATGGGTTACAGCCGCCAACGATGCGCCAAGTGCCAGAAGGTTCCTCCTTCACCACTTCCTCAAAGCTGTCGCATTCCTGAGACTCTTGAGACAGTCGATCTTGGAGTCCTGCGTGCGTAGGGCCTACCATGTTGCCCGGCTCTGTGTCATAGTAAGATTCCAGCTCTACGGTGGCGCCGTCACGAATGTTGGCCCTGTAGACGTTGGCCCCTCTACCGCCGATGGCTAGGGGGCCGAAGTTGCCCCGCTCAGGGTCTCTTGCGTCATACTTCAGGTTCACCTTTTGGCCGTTGGGAGTCGTCTCGTAGACGCTGCGCCTTAGCATCCAGGGCATTACGTTGTCCAGCCTATAAGGGGACCTGACTGCTGCCTGCGCGGAAGCGCGCACATCTACACCTACGAGGTCGAGGACGCGGGCCAATATGAACGGCGACTGAGGGTGAGCTACTGAGACGGCGATGCTCGTTCGATCGGTTGAGACGTCTACCCTTTCTAGTGTCCACCCGTTTTGGCCGACACCGTTGCGGTATGCATACCCTTGGGCAGCCTCTTCGGCCCAGTACGGTGACTCGGGCAGCTCTAAGGCCCCAGCCAAGGCGGCGGCATCGGCAGCGTTTTGCAGCGCCCTCTTCTCCCACATAAAGTAGCCTACGTCTACGGAAAGGGCCGCAAACCCCAGAAGGACGGCCATGGCCAGCGCCACTATTATTGCCGCCTGCCCCTCTTCTCCTCTGCGAAAGGCTCGTGTAAGTTTTCTCATCCCTTCACTCCAGACGCATCACTGCCGATGAGCCACATCCCATGCTGGCCAAGTCTGCAAGGAAAGGAAACATGAATCTGTAACTGCATTCGGCCTTCACCATGACTGATCCCCCAGTGAAACGGCCCTGGGGGAAGCTTACTTCTATGGGCCCCACGTTTGCATTGATCACCAAGCCTGTCCTGCTGAGCACCCTGTCCCTTACCTTGATCTCCACATCAGGTGCCGGCCATATGACTGCGCCAAGGCGGGCCCCCTCTCGCACTGCGTTGGCTACTTGGATGCGAGCGTTAAGGGCCAGCCCGAAGTCGATGATGGCGAAGAGGAGGAGGGCAAGCACTGGCAATACTAGAGCCAGCTCCACCAGTGCTTGCCCCCTTTCTCCCCTCCTCTCACCCTTCACTACCTCACTCCAGGCATCATATACGATATGGACAGGACCTTTACCTGCCTCATCCTCCCAAGGCGCTCGTGATGCGGTTGAAGGTCCCCGTGAGGGCCATGGCAAGGGCAGTAAGGCCCGCGATGAGGGCGATAGCGACCAGGGCCAGGATTAGCCCATACTCGGTAAGGGCCTGTCCCTCTTCGTCCCTGGGCAGCATAAGGAACAGCATGTTTATCAGTTCTTGTAGCATTTAGGGTCACACCTCCTTGCGAGTTTTTTGGTACAGTGCCGGGCTCGCTCTCTGGGTACCCCTAAAAGGGTCTCACCTCCCCTGCGTGGCTCCTCTCAACTGAGAAGACGCCTATGCGGTGCCAGCGTTACAGGGTGCGAGGCCTTGGGGCTGGCACGCCAGTTGCTACCAGGAACATGGGTTCCAGCTGCGCCGCTTGGGGGGAGAAGAAACGGATCACTTCGTCATCGTAGAAAGTAAGCCCCGTGGCCCCAATCCCTAAGGCATAGGCCGAGAGGTATACGCGGCCACCGGCTATCCCTGCCTCCATTTGTGCGGCCCTGTAACCCCTATCGCCCAGGTGATGCAGCACCGTTTGGAGGGGGCTTAAGAAGAAAAAGTCGACGCTTGCATCTGCTCCCAGGGCCTGCTCTAAGGCCAAAAATTCGCCCTCTTTCCGGAATCCCCCTTCTCTTAGCAGCTCTAGCTCCCGTGTCTCGGGCCGGAATAAGTATGCTCCAGCGGGTAGCCCCTCCACCGCATGGACGAGAAGGAAAAGGGCATTTAGGCACAAACCTTGCCTTGGGGTCACGTCCCAAGTTATGCCGGCTGCTGCACGATCGATGATGGTCGAGAGCTGATCTAGGGTGATAGGTCTATGAAGAAAGCGCCTGGCAGAACCTCGCCTTAAGATGACCTCCTCGATGGTTGGCCCCTGTTCAAGGGGGAGGGGGTGCAGGGGGAACAGGGTACCCCTTACAGGAGGCAGGGAGGAGGCAGGGAAACCCCTACGCCACAAGGCCACTTCTTCTGCCGAATGCAGGGATGAGGCCTCATGGACGCCGACGATCTCGGGGTATAAGAGTTCGCGCTTGGATAGAGGAGCCGTCTCCACGTTAAGGGTCGGCACGGTAGGGAGCTCCTGGGGGCAGGGAGATCCTTCGCCTAAGACGGCCAGCGCCAAGGCCGCCTCCCGTCTGCCATCGAGCCCCAGAAGGTGGTTTATCTCGTCGTCCACGAAGCCCATGAGGAGTCGGCAGGGGATGGCGTAGGAATTGGCCATGGCCATCATATTGGCCAAGATGGTCCCGCTGTCCCAGAAGCAGTGTCGGTATGTACGGGCCCTATATTTCCAGGCATTGCGCCAGAAGGTGCTTGCGAAAACGACTATCGCGGGGGCCTGGCTGGTCCATGGATGCCAGCCGGTAGCCTTGGCTACCACGGGCCGGAAGTCTCCCCGTCGGAGGCATCGCAGGGAATGATCGTGGGGGCCATAGTGGTAGACCCCTGCCTCCAAGTCGGGGAGGGGGCCGCACACCAGGTATAAGTCTATGTGGTATAGGGCGCCCGTGCAGGCGGCAGCGCGGAAATATACAGTGCCTCCCGGGTACCGAAGGCGCTTAGTGATGCCGGCGGAGAAATGCAGGAGCCCGGCAAGGGTGAAAAGGTCTAATGTGCCATCTCCTGAGGGGCCCGTTGCTATCGCCTTGAGGGCATGAACGCCACTAGTGGGGATCTGTTGGGGCAAAGGTATGGGGTCTAGACCTCTGTACAGCTTGAAAGGGATGGGCTGGTTCTCCCAGTCCAGCGTATGGGACGTAAGGCGGACGCTCCAAAAAGAGTGCTTGGTAGCTTTATGGTAACGCCAGGCAGCTTCTCCCTTTATTGGGCCGCCCACTGTCTGGCCAGCACCTCCGGGCTGTTGGTGGGTTCCTGGCAGGTCATGCCTTTGCACAGGTAGCAGGTAGGCTGGCCGCCTATAGTTGTCTTCCCCTCGAGCAGGGCGATGCCAGTAGCTTGGGCACCGGGGGGTATGCCCACCACCACCTTGTTTGGCCAGAAATCCTTATATATAACCGCCAATAGCTTGGCTGTAGCTTCATCATCCCTTGCTCCGATTACCGCCACCTCCTTGGGCTCCGAGAGATACAAGTCTAGGGCACATAGCCAGTTGCCCATGGCTGCTGGAGCCCTCACCATTAATTCCCTTACACTGCGTAAGGCCTGGGCGGCTACCTGACGCATCTTGGCATCGCCTGTTATGAAGCTCAGACGAAGCAGTACCTCTGTGGCCATAGACGATCCACAGGGTGTAGCGTTGTCGAACACCTCCCGGGGGCGCACTACTAGCGTTTCATGGCTCGGGCCTGTATCGAAGAAAAGGCCTTCCCCTTCGTCCCAGAAGAGGTCGACCATCTCGTGGGCCAAATCGATGGCCTTTCTCAGCCAATCCGGTTGGAAGGTGGCCTCATGGACGCCTATTAGCCCTTCGATAAGGCAGGCGTAGTCGTCCAGAAAGGCGGGCACCTTGCCCTGTCCATCCTTGTAAGAATGTATGAGGCGGCCGTGAGGCATCATTTTCTCCACGATGAAACGGGCACACTTGATGGCTGCCGTTCGGTAGGCCTCGCCCCCGAGGACGCAATACGCTTCGGCCAGCGATGCCATCACTAGGCCGTTCCAGTTGGTCATTATCTTGTCGTCCACGGCCGGCCGAGGACGGTAGTGCCTCCTCTCTAATAGCTTCTGCTTCCCCTCTTGCAGCCTGGCCTCTAGTTCTTCTCGTCTCCAGCCCAAGGCAGATGCCACTTCCTCTGTAGCCCTGGCCAGATAGAGGACGTTACGTCCCTCAAAGTTGCCCTCAGGGGTAAGGCCGAATCTCAGGGCGAAGGCCTTGCCCGTCTCCTCTCCCAAGGTGTCCATCACCTCGGCAAGGGCCCATACGTAAAATCTGCCCTCTTCTCCCTCGCTATCGGCATCTAAGGAGGAGTAGAATCCTCCTTCAGGGGCTTGCATCTCGTCTAGGAGGAAGTGGAGGGTTTCTTGGGCCACCTGGGCGAAGAGGGGTTCGCCTGTGACCTGGAAGGCATGGAGGTACAGCCTCGCCAAAAGGGCATTATCGTAAAGCATCTTTTCGAAGTGAGGGATAACCCACAGCCTATCCACCGCATAACGATGAAAGCCTCCTCCTAGGTGGTCGTAGATGCCTCCGGAGGCCATGGCTCTCAAAGTCCTGGTGACTGCTTCTAGGGCCCTAACGTCGCCTCTTCGGGCGTAGTAGCGTAGCATAAACTCCCAAAGGAGAGGCTGAGGGAACTTGGGGGCACCGGCTAGGCCCCCCATCTCTTCGTCTAGCTGGGGGAGGAGGGCCTGAAAGGCCCAGTCTAGAACCTCAGGGCGCAGGGCTTCCGGTGGGGAGCGGAGCTCCATGATTCGCCTGAGGCGATAGGTTACTTGAGATGCCTGACGTTTTATCTCATCTCGCTGCTCCTGGTAAGCCTGGGCCACTGCTTGCAAGACGCGTGGGAATCCTGGCAGGCCATGACGGTCCTCCGGGGGAAAATAGGTGCCGCCAAAGAAAGGCTCACCCTCTGGGGTGAGGAAGACGGTGAGGGGCCATCCCCCTCCTCCCGTCATAGCCTGCACCGCTTGCATGTAGATGGCATCTATATCGGGTCGCTCCTCTCGGTCCACCTTTATGTTGATGAAGAGGGAGTTCATGAGGCTAGCGATGTTCTGGTCTTGAAAGCATTCCCTTTCCATCACGTGGCACCAGTGACAGGCTGAGTAGCCTATGCTCAGCAATATGGGCTTGTCCTCTTCGCGGGCGCGCCGGAAGGCCTCCTCACCCCATGGGTACCAGTCCACAGGGTTGTGGGCGTGCTGGCGCAGGTAAGGGCTCGTCTCGTTGATGAGTCTATTGGGCATCAGATTTTCGCCCCTGAGGCAGTTGGAGGAAATCGGCCATCACTTCCCGTAGTTGCTGGCGGTGGAGGGGGTTGCCCATGTTGAGGCCATAGTGGGCGATGATACGCGCTGACATCTCTTGCCATTCGTGCCAACAGTCTCGGCAGATGTTGTTGAGAATGAGCTGGCCTAAGGGGCCACCTGTGGGAGGAGCCTCCAGGGCCCCTCCCTTGACCCCACATCTGGTGCAGTGTACCTCACCCATGTCTTGGTTTTTTCAGTTCTTTATTGCCAAGCTTAGCCAAAAGGCGGCCAGAAGGCAAGGAGGCTGGCATGTCAAGGGATGGTGATTATGTCAGCTTGGCCTTAGCCTCCGTAGAACCAGCCGGTGTCCCACATCTCCAGAGGAGGGGCGTCGCGGTGGAGATGGGCCTCCACGACTTCAGCCACAAAGATGGTGTGGTCTCCGCCAGGGAGGCTACCCACTATAAGGGCCTCGAAGGCGGCGGGGACTGCATCAAGTATGGGTGCCCCTGTCACCCCTACGCGGAAGGGGTAGCCGTTGATGGTGTTCCCCTCCCTCTGGGAGGGGCGGAAGAAGGCCTCTGCTACCTCTTTCTGGTCTGCCCCAAGGATGTTAACGGCCAAGGGGGCCCCCTGTTCCAATAACTTGTGGAGGTTGCTCCCCTTTTTCACTGCCAACATAATTAGAGGCGGTTGAAAGCTGGCCTGGGAAAGCCAGTTTATGGTGCCCCCTGCTGCTTGGGACTCGTTCATGGCTGTTACCACGTAGAGGCCATAAGTAAGCTTGCGCAATACTTGCTTTCTGATCTGCTGCTCCACAGCTGCCACCCCCTTTGGACGATTCTGAAGGTTAGGAGCTGCCTTTAATGCTGTCAAGGGTTCATCACCTTCTTTTCCGTTCACCCATCGGTTCTATGGGTATGGTTGGGGAGGTTACCAGATGGTGCAGGCCACCTTGACAGGGAGCTTTAGAGGGGCCATGATAGGGCCAGCAGAAATTTGGGGAGGAGAAGCTATGGCTAGGCAGCTTGTGGATCGGCCAGTTAAGGAGATAGAGGCGGTAAGGAAGGCGTGGAACTATCCTCTCTTCGATGCCATCTTCCAGAGGCGAGCCCGTCGGTTCCCGCTGGGGGCAGAGTTCCCAGGGACGACTGCCCCCTTTAAGAGCCAGAAGGAGCCTGTGCCCCTGGACGAGATAGAGGAGGCCCTTTTGGTTATGGCGGGGACTGGGCTTTCTGGCCTGAACCTGGGAGCAGTAGACCTGCCATATGCCGACAAGGCGGGGGCCAACTGGTGTGGGAACACCATGATCCAGTGGCAAGGGCGCACTTATGCCTCGCCGTGCGCCTCTCATGGCACGGAGCTCTTCTTCACCAACGATGAAGGCGTCTACATGGTCAAGATGAAGGAAGTGGTCCCCGAGAGGATGAGAGAGATCGAAGGGGAGGACGACTGGGATCGCATCGTCCAGGCCTTCCGGGCCCATACAGTGAAGTTGCAGGATGGGCGCCTGGATATCCCCATGGTGACAGGGGTGACCCTCCCCTTCAACCAGTGGAACGTCAACAAGCCAGGCACCACCCTCTTTATGCCCATCACCGATGTGACATGGGAGCTCATCAACATCATGATGCTGATAATGGACGAACCCAACTGCGTTTACATCTATGACGACCTTACGGGGGCCGAGCCGCTACGCAAGTGGGCTGACAGAGGCAAGCTTAACCGCAATGCTCCCATGGGACTCTCTGCCCTGGAGCGGGCGGCCACCATGGCCACGGCAGGTGTAGAGCAGGCCTTTATGCTCCAGAACATGTACCTGGCCCTGCAAGCCCTGGGGCTGGGAGGCTGGATCTTTGCCCCCAGCACGGCTCCCGTGGTCATGGGCGGTACTCCCTTCACGAAGGGCCTCGGGTTCCGCTTCCACCCGGTGGAGAGGGCATCGCCCCTGCCTCGCCCCGACTGGCTGGGCCCCAGCCTTGGCAACCCAGTGGGCATCGATGGGCTATTTGAGGCCTATTGTCCCCCCTATTACCGCTCTATGGCCGATGCTGTCCAGGCTATATACGACGCCAAGTGGGGCCCCGAGGGCATATACAAGGCCGGCCCTGCCTCCCTCAAGAACCGACAGGCCCTCGATCTGGAGGTGCCGAAGACTACGGAGTGGTGCCTGGAGGCCACCAAGGAGCTATGTGAGTACGTGTGGGAGACTTATGGGCGGTTCCCGGCCACAGTGGACGCCATGCAGATGGTCATCTGGCTGCAGGCCCACCACTTGGAGACGGACTTCTACGACCAGTATGCCCTCCCTGGGGCCTATCACGAGGCCATAGCTCGCCACTTCGATGTGTGGCACGGAGGGAAGAAGCCGCGGCTCCTTTCCGAGGCTACCTCTGCTGCTGGCTAGGGGAACTTTGGGCATGAACTGTGCTGGGGGGCGGGGCCTTGCCAAACCCGCCCCCCACTTTGTAAATGGCCTTGGTTAAGGGGAGGATACGGCATGATCTTAGATGAGCTTCTCCGGGTAGCCCATACTGGCGCTGTCGCCTTGTATATAGGTGGGGCTATCATCGTCACCATAGCTTTGCGACGGGCGCAGACGGCCATACCTCCGGCTCAGGCGGCCATCATCGGCAACATTGTCGGCACCCAGTTCACCTACATATCATGGCTCTCGTTGGCTACCTGGGTGGCAAGCGGCTATTGGCTCTTGGCCCGAGGGGGATGGGCTGACGTCGCCTCTCCTTATACCCTCTTTGTGGCCCCCGATCTCCTAGAAGAAGGGAACGGCTGGATGATGATCCTGATGATCGCATCGTGGCTGGGAATGGTTATAAATGGCATCCTCATTACCTTCGTCCTGCGGCCGCGGCTGACCAAGCGTCTCAACCCTTCCCAGGCTTCTCCAGAAGCGGCAAGCAGACTTCAGCAAGAGATAACAGCTTCGGCCCGGCTGGTGGAGTTGCTGGCCTTCGCCAATCTCCTCCTGTGCATAGCTGCCACTTTAGCTGGTCATCGTTTCTTCGAGCATGTGTACATCTACAGTTCCTGAGAAAGGGGATTCCTTCAGGGGGAGGGCCGCCCGGACCCCCCTGTATGGTCGACTCCTTGGGGGCCGAGCCCCCAGGCGTTGGCAGGAGTGGCCGTTAGTGAGCTGGGATGACCTCGTGGCCGCCGACGACCCCTTTGGGGGCCGACTTGTACAAGGGGAAAAACCCCAGCTGATGGTTCAGGTAGGGGAGGGCTGGCCATTGTACTGGGCCTTTCAAAGGCGAGACCTACAGCGGATGGCCCACGTTTTGGCCTACTGCTGGCAGCGCTTGGGGGTGCGTCCCGGGCACACGGTGGCCATCTATGACTACGGCACTAGCCCCCTTGTCATGTTCGCCTCAGGGGCCTATACACCCTACCTTGAGGCTGGGGCCAGCGACCTGTTGGGGTGCACCACCGTCTGCAACGATGGGCTTCCGGAGATGGCCCTCCGGGCCCTGCACCTTTTGAAATACCTCCTACCATCCTTCCTGTTCTTGGGCGAAGAAGGGGCGGAGGCCTTGGCCCAATCTGTACGTTCTTCTCATACCTCCCTTGCCGGCCTTACCGAGATGGCAGTCTTAGCCTTCGACGAGAGGCCCCTATCGCAAGGTGAGATCAATGGGTGGCGAAGAGTTCTAGGCGTTCCTGTGGCGCAGCTCCTCAGATCTGATCTCTGCCTCTTCCTTGCGCCTCCGTGTCCAAAGGGTTTGGGGTTCCACCCACCTCCCTGGTACCGCGTAGAAGTGACCTCCGGGGGTAGGCTCGTTGTAACTAACCTCGCCTTGACCTCTTGCGCTGTAGTGCGCCATGTCACCGACATCGTAGTGTCGTCCATCGGGAGGGGGCAATGCCCATGCGGCGAGAAAGGTGCCGTGGTCCGACTCTAACCCTCCCTCACCCTTCCCAGGAACACCTGGACGAGGGCGAGTGCCTGCCGCCTGCGGTGTTGCGAAAGCAGCAGGAGGAAAAGCTCTTTTCGGTCTTGGAATATGCTTACCGTTGGGTGCCCTTCTACCGAGGGCTGTGGCAAAGGCTTGGCCTTCACCCTAGGAAGATCAAAGATTTGGCCGATTTCTCTTCGTTAGTGCCCCGAGTGCGAAAAGACGACCTCATCCAGGCCATCAGGGAGGAAGGCAGCGGTCGAGTAGGCCTAGAGGCTCTAAGAGGGGCAAGGCCAAGCAACATCGTCATGACTTCAGGTAGCCGAGGGTTCAATACCTTCGCCTTCCTAAGCCCTGGGGCGTTACTTGGGGACGACCTTCTCACTGCTGCCCGTGAGTTATGGGCCATGAAGGTGCGTCCGGGCCTCACGGTGCTCACTTTAGGTCCGGCCTGGCATGTTTTGGCCCTTAGGGACAGCTTGGCCCTTGGAGCCCTAGGTGCTACGGTAGTGAGCCCCTGGGGAAGCTATGCCCCCCGTTTCTACCCAGCCTTTCTGGACGCGGTGATGACCTTCCAGCCCCAGCACCTATTGGTCACCGCCCCTGTGCTCAGGGGAATGCTAGCGGAATGTCATCGGAGGGGCCTTCCCCCTGTAGAGGCCTTTCGCAGCGTCTTCTGGATAGGCTGTGCAGGGGAAGCCATTACACCCCTCATGCGCCAATGGCTGAAGGATGAGATGGCTCTAGAGGACCTGTTCGAGAGGGGCGGCTCTAGCGATGGCATGTTTGGCGGGCCTGAATGTTTTGTGCACTGGGGCCACCACATCTCCGCCGATGCCCACTATGTAGAGGTGATAGACTCCCTTACGGGGATGCCTTGCCCTCCCGGCCGTCGAGGTCTAGTAGTGGTTACCAACCTTTCATTGGGGCGCTCCCTCTACATCCGTTTCGAGACTGGCGATGTGGGCGAGCTAAGATGGGCCCCATGTCCTTGTGGTCGCACCTCGCCTCTCCTAGAACTTTATGGCCGTTGGGAGGATTGTGCCCTGGTAGATGGGCGCATCATCACCCCATATGACGTCCGGTGCATATTGGACAAATGGGAAGAGCTGCGGTGGGCTCGCGTCTCCGTACGCTGGCATAAGGGGTGCCTTTACGTAGATATCGAAGGGGTGGGCCCATCTAGAGAGGTCTTAGAGGAGGCGTCCCGTTCGTTAAGGGAGGAGCTACAGGGGGAGGTGTGCCTATCTTTGCGATCTGAGGGCGTAGAGGGCTGGAAAGGCCAGCGGATGCTGCGACCATCTTCATAGAGGAGAGGAGATGGGTAAGGCAGGAGGTCTTCTACCATCGTGGTACTGGCCTGAGGGAGTCCAAAGGTACATATCTGCTCCCCCAGTGCCCATAGACGAGATGTGCGTGGGGCGTTGGGCCCGGAGGTACGGGGGCCGGCCTGCCCTTGCCCTTAGCCATGGCGAGCTCACCTATCGCGAGCTGGCCGAGCTGGTTAGCAGAGCAGCAAGTTCCTTGATACAAGGATGGGGTGAGGGGCCTCGCTTGGCCCTTCACCTGACGGACCCTTTGGGTATGGCCGTCATCTTTTTCGCGGCTGTGCGGTTGGGCCTGCAAGTATTGCTACTAGATCCGCGGCGTTCCCTTCCCGAATGGAGTTGGGCCTTAGAGCTCTTCCGCCCCATAGGCGTGGTAGACGATGACGAGGCAAAACGGATCATCCATGGCGAGGCCCCTCCCTCGCCTCCTCGCCGTCCTGCCCCGTCCAGCCCCATAGTCGCTTTGCCCGAAGGGGCGGGCCTAGTCTACCACTCCCATACGTCCCTGCTCAGCGCAGCCATAGCTGTGGCCGTCTTCTTCCAGCTAGAGCCCGAAGACAGGCTTTTGGTTGCCGCCCCGTGGGCCACTTGGGAAGGCCTCCTAGGCCTTCTCGCATCCCTCCAAGGTGGGGGCACGGCTCTGGCTGGGCTCTGGGAGGAGGCAGGGCTAAGCGAGGCCTTAGGACGATATAGACCTAAGGCCCTCTGGCTTCCTTCAGGTGCCGATCCCTCCCTGCTCCAAGAGACCCCTCTAACTCGCGAGGTGAGGAGGACTTCCCCTTGGCTTCTGCTTTCGGTGGGGTCGGTCTGGCCGAAGAGCCTCCGGCGGCGCCTGCGTCGCCGTCTGGGGGTTCACGTTTTGACTGTGTACGGGTACGGCGCGACGGGTCTCATAGCCGCCTCCCATCCCTCTTGGTACCTGGATGATGCCGTAGGGATCCCCATGACGGGGGTAGACTTAGTACCCATTGATCCGGCCACTTCCCAGCCCCTAGATGTCCCCTGGGAGGCTCTCAGCTATGCGGGCATCGGGGTGAAGAGTAGGGCCTTGGCGCCCAAGTTAGAGGGGCGCCTGCCCTACCCTGGTACTCTGGAGGACGATCTCTTTTATACGGGCGACCAAGGGTGCCTAGACCTTAACGGTATGCTCTACCTTCTGAGCAGGGGGTGAAGGAGATGGCTTATCAGCGGCTAAGCCCGGAAGCTTTCGCCGAGGTAGTATTAGGAGCTTCAGTGCCAGTGGTGTTAGCGGTAGGCTCGTCTAATTGCCCTGGATGTCGTGTCTTGGAGGGGGCACTGGATGCCCTTGAAGATCATTACGGGCCCCATATCCGGGTGGTGCGCCTATTGGCAACTCACCCCGACACGCTAGAGATCAGGCATCGCTACCTTTGGGAGCGGGGCATATCCTTTAGCGTGAACCTAATCCCTGTGACCATAGTCATGGTTGGTGGTGAGGCTAAGGCCATCTTGTACGGCCCCCGGCCTGCTGCCGAACTGGCCCGTATGGTGCATCGTTACCTTCCTGGACATCTGCCCGTGCTATCTCCAGGCCCTGTAAACGTACAAGTCTTGGGGGATAGGTGTGTAGGGGGCTACATATGTTCCCTTCCCCTCACACCACGTGAGGTGGAGGTCCTTGAGCGGGAAGGTGAGTTCATATCGATGGTCGCTCAGTGGAAGGCTTTTCGGTTATAATTGACACAATAATTCCAGCGAGGGGGAAGTATGGCACGTGATAACAGCCGGTTTTGGGGATTTGTGACGGGGAATATGCCTGGGCCCCTTTTGATAGCCCAGGCGAAGGCCATGGAGGATATGGGCCTGGGGGGGATATGGGCCCCTCAGGTATATGGCCCCCCATGGGTAGCTTTAGCTGCTTGTGCCGCCGTTACTCAGAGGATTACGCTAGCCAGCGGCATCGCCTTGGCCTTCGTCCGCAGCCCCTTTGAGACTGCTATGGCAGCCATGGACTTAGACCGCCTCTCTGGCGGGCGGTTCGTCCTGGGCCTGGGCCCCAGTGTCCGGAGCTGGAGCGAGGGGTTCTTTGGCATGCCCTATGGGCGGCCAGTAAGACACTTGCGGGAAGTGATCGAGATAATACGTTTAGTGATGGAAAAGAGCCATACTGGCGAGCTAAAGTCCTACCAAGGGGAATACCACCGCCACGACTGGACTGAGTTCCAGCCTCTGGCGACTCCAATACGTACCCGCATACCCATATGGATCGCCGCTGTCCGTCAGCCCCTTATCCGGTTGGCGGCCGAGGTGGCCGATGGGGTTATAGGCCACCCCATATGGTCTATCGACTGGGCCCGTGACCAGGCCCTTACTGCTTTACAAGAGGGGTTAAGGGCTGCTGGGCGCCAGCGCTCCGATGTCCATTTCAACGCCTGGTTCTGGGTGGTCATCAACCCAGACCGCAAGGAAGCTATCAACGACGCCAAGGCCACGGTGGCCTTCTATGCCGGAATCGAACAGTATGAGCCGTACTTTGCCGCCCACGGCTTCGGGGAGGAGGCCCGTAGGTGCCAGCGTTGGGTGAAGGGGGGCAATTTCGCAGCCGGTGCCCAGGAGGTGCCCGATGAGATGGCCCAAACCTTCGTCATCTGTGGAGACGCTGACGAGGTCCGCCGCCGCTTGGCCCCCGTGTTTGACTTTGTGGACTCAGTCACCCTGGTTCCTCCCATAGGTGGCCTACCACCTGAGAAGGTAGGGGCCTACAGCCAGGCCATAGTGGAGACCTTCTACGTTTGAAGGGCTCCCCTCAACCGCGGGTCTAGGCGGTCGCGGAGGCTGTCGCCTAAGACGTTGAAAGCCAGCACCGTCAAGGCTAGGGCAGCCCCAGGGAAAAGGGCCAAGTGGGGGGCCCTCTGCATATACTGTAAGTTCTCGGGCCTGAGCATGGCCCCCCAAGACGTCTTCCAGAGGGGGTCATCGGGCGGGATGCCCAGGCCCAAAAAGCTTAACGCCCCTTCTACCAAGATGGCACCCCCCACCACGATGGAGGCAGCCACTATTACCGGCGCCATCACATTGGGCAAGATGTGCACTATCATTATTCGCAGGTCGCTCGCCCCCATGGCCCTAGCGGCCAGAATGAAGGGCTCCTCCCGCAAGGAAAGGACTACCCCTCGCACCAGTCGCCCCACATATGGGGCAATGAGGATGGCAAGCACTACGACTACGCTCAGGATGCCCTGTTGCCATATAGCAGCTACTAACATAAGGAACACTAGGGCAGGGATGGCTTGGATGGCGTCCATCAGCCGCTGAATCACTTGGTCTGCTGCTCCTCCTATGTAGCCGCTCAGCACCCCCGCCACCGTTCCCAGCACCATCGATGCAAAGGTGGCTGCAAACCCTACCAGAAGGGACACCCTAGCACCATACACAACCCTGCTGAAGATGTCCCTCCCTAACGGGTCGGTGCCGAAAAAGTGGTTAAAGGAGGGGCCCACCAGCCGGGCCCGCAGGTCAGCGGCCAAGGGGTCATGGGTGGCGATCAAAGGCGCACAAATGGCCATCACCACTATAGCCGCCATCACTGCCAGGGCCCCGGCTGTCAAAGGTTCCCTTTGCGCCAAGATAAGGAGACGCCTCACCAAGGAGGCGACATTGGGCAGAGGAGTCCTGCGTGTCCACGTTACTATAGCCGCTGCCTGCCTATCGCCTTTTGCCATAGCACCCTCTTTTTAAGAGGAGGCTACCGCCCCCAGCCTTATGCGCGGATCCAGCCGCGCGTACAACAGGTCGATCAGGAAGTTGGCCAACACCACCATTACGCCTATTACCAGTACCGTGCCCTGCATAAGGTTATAATCGCGCGTGGAAATGGACTCCAGGGCCACAAAACCGATACCAGGTAGATGAAAGAGGAACTCCACAATTACCGTAGCACCTACTACATAGACGAATTGGTTTCCAAGAATGGTGACTACCGGAATAAGGGAGTTGCCGAGCACATGGCGAACCAGCACAGCTCGCTCCCTAAGCCCCTTCGCCCAGGCAGTGCGCACATAGTCCTGGCGCATCACTTCCAACACCGATGACCTAGTGATGCGCATGTTGATGGCTGAGAGGTTATACCCCAACACTAGGCCTGGCAACCACATCGCCTCCAGATTGCTCAGGGGGTCGTCCCAAAAGTATGAGAAGGTAAGGGGCGGCGAGTACTGGAACCATATGCCCCCATAGGTAAGCACCACCGTCCCCAACCAGAAGACAGGCACAGCAAGGCCTATCACTGCAAAGAGGCGCCCCATCTGGTCCAGAAAGCTGTTGCGCCTTACAGCAGAGACCACTCCCACTGGCACCCCAATAGCCACCGAGACCACCAGGGCTATCCCTACCAGCTCCATAGTGACCGGCAGGGCAGCCTTGATGCGCGTCCACACCGGTTCCTGCTCCCTAAAGAAGGAGCGTCCCAGATCCCCCCTTAGAACTCCTGACAACCAGTCCCAGTACTGTTCCCATAGGGGACGGTCCAACCCCAACTGAGCCCGCAAAGCCTGAACCTGCTCCTCAGGCAGACGCTGCCGCAGCTTCACCGTTAGGGCATCGCCTGTCTGAAGATGGATCAGCAGAAAGGTAAATATGCTTACCAAGAAGATAACGAGGATAGACGCTATCCCCCGCCGCATTATGTAGCGCGCCACAGGAGGCCCCCTTAGTTACGGGATGGAGGAGAACCACACGTACTGGTTGCCACGTGACCCCCATCCGATGTTGTGCCAGGCGTGGATGGTATCCACCACGTTGAACACAACCCCCCTACGCACGGCCATCTTGTAGGGCGTGATCAGCCAGATGCGGTACGACTGTGAAAGCTCCCTCTTGACGATCTCCATAGCTACCTGGCGCCTCTCCTCTATGTTAAAGATGCGGCGCTGCCTCTCGGTAAGATCGTCCAGCCGGGGATCGTTGACCCAGAAGAAGTTGCGCAGGGAGCGGGAGTTGAGGGGCCCATAGCAGTACTGGTCTTCGTCTGTTCCCGGTCCGGCGAAGGCGAATCCTACGGCGTCTATCTCTCCCCATTGCTTTCCGAAGAAGACAGCGTTGAAGCGAGCGATATCAGTGATGGCTACCTCATCGGTTACTACCTCTATCCCTCCCTGCCGCCAGAAGTTGGCCACCGCCCGGTAAACCTCGGCGATAAGAGGATCGCCCGTGCCGTACATGAACTTGAGGGGGCGGCCGATTCCCCTATCGAATCCGGCGGCAGACAAAAGCTGGCGCGCCTTTTGCGGATTGTACTCCATGTTGGCTCCCAGCTGGATTAGCTCCTGTAGCGTCCAAGGGAACTCCCGCCCATAGAAACTGTAGTCATGGGCCAAGCCAGGGTCGGCTAGCCCCTCAGCTATCCCTTCTATGATGGCGTTGATGTCTATAAGGTGCTGCAAGGCTGCCCTTACCCGCTGGTCGTTGAGGGGTGGCTTGTCCAGCTTTAGGGTTATATAAGGTTGGTAGCCCGGTGGTGGCGCCGTCACTTGGCCTACGTTGTCGGGAAATACCCGCATCATAGTGTCAAAGGCCTTCTTGGTGTGGGTCCAAATGGTGTGGATGCGGCCGTCGCGGAAGGCCGCCTCCTCAAGGGGCACATTGACGTTAAGGATAGGTGCCTCGAAGCCGTCTATGTAGGGGACTTTCATGCCTGTACGTGGATCGGTTCCAAAGTAGTCCGGGTTTTTGCGGGCGCTATAGACGTTAGGGGGTCCCACTTCTCCAAAATGAACGGCCCCGTTCCAATGGGCGTTCGTACAAAGACGGTGTCCTTACGCTCATATGCCTCGCGGGCGAAGATAAGGAACACAGGGTAAGTGAGGCTCTGGAGGAAGTAGGCCGCTGGCCGCGCAAACCTTATCACTACTGTGTACCTGTCGGGCGTTTCTACCCGGTCAACATCTGCCAGTATGGCCGACTGGGCGATGCTCGTCTTGTAGACGTCGAAGCTGTACTTTACGTCCTCTGCGGTTAGCTCTCGCCCGTTGACGGGGGCTATGTTGTGAAACTTGACCCCTCGGCGTAGGTGGAAGATGATGGTCTGCTGGTCTGGCACCTCCCACCTTTCTGCCAAGTCTCCTAGCGTCTCCTGATATAGGTTGTGGGCGTTGCCGTAATCGTCGATGCGGAAGGCTACTAGGCCATTGAAATGGTTGGGGGCGAAGCTGGCCAGGGCATCGGCCTCGGGCCCGGTGATGTCCCATGCCCCGGTGAAACCCTGGTAGTGGGAGAACCGGAATGTGCCCCCATACTTCGGCCCTTGCCTCTGGCCTGGCAGCTCCCTCAGCTTGCTGTAGTGGTAGCGAGTCCGGTATTCGTGGAGGATAGAGCTAACCCCTCCAGGAGGCGTAGCCGCCGTAGCGCCAGGGGTGGTGGGTGCTGCCTTTTCTTCCCTACACCCTAAATATGTGGACGCAGTCACTCCTGCAAGGCCTAGGCCCCCCAATTGTAGCAATCGGCGACGGCTTAGGCGCTGCCTAAGAAGCCAAGCCCAACCCCGATAATTGGGCTCACCGTCCTCAGCTGCCCATCTGCTCACCATATCATCCTCCTATAAGCTTCCAGGCTAAAGGATGTAGCCATCATATAGACGTGTAAGAGGGATGTCAATTGCCTGGCTAATCGAAAATCCCTCCGAAGGCCTCCCGTTGACTTCTCCATATGGCCAGCTATAATGTGGGACAAAGTAGAGCAGCTGTTCGACTATGAGGGGCATAAGGATAAAGCCACACCCCTGGGCCCAGCCCTACGAGGGGGTTGTAGCTGAGGAAGAAGAAGAGGAAGGCCCTAACAAGGTCTTCGTAGATCCCCAGGTGGAGGTGCCTAGGGAGAAGTGGGCGCCTCGCTCCCCTCAAGAGCCCCCTGATGGACTTGAGGCTATCTTCGTCGATGGGGTGAGAAGGATAGATGTAGGAGTAGCGGAGGACGATGGGGGGACTCTGTATTGGGGTATGTTCGGCTCTTACGGTGTAGGGGCCGTGGTCTGTAGGCAAGGGCAGGCACAGGTGATAGAGGAGGTTGTGGAAAGGTGCCTTATTATGGGTGGGGATCGGATCCCACAGCAACTGGATATTCCGTGCGGCTCCGGCCTCCTACGCTATGAAGGCGTCTCCCTCTCAAGCAACCAGCCCCCTGAGATACGGGGCCATCTCCAGAAGCTCATGCTGCAAAGAGAAGGAAGCCTAGTATCACGTTTGGGTAAGGAGGAGGGAGGCCTCATCGTCATAGATGGGCCCCTTACTTCCCGGGTCGCCAAGGGCGTTCCTGTAATTGGCTACGTTAAAACGCACCATCGCTCGTACTTGGATGAGGAGCTCTTTAAGGTGGCATTACGGCTCTCTCTAGGGACACGGACGCCTCTCTTCCAGATCCAAGGGGCAGACCCCGGCGACAAGGACGGGGTGGATCGCCTTTCCTGCTACGTGCGCGTGTCCGAGCCTGTTCCGGGACACCATGCCATAGGGGGCATTGTGCGGCTGGAGATGTGGCAGGTGGTGGGCAGAGAGGTGGCAGCGCGTTTGGCTGACTGGGCCACGACCATATTGCCCCGTCTGGCTAGCGCCTCTCACTGGGACGTCCGTGCTCCTGTCAACCTCTACCCGGTGGCGGCCTTGGAGAGGGAACTCCGACATCGTTTGGGGGATCATTACTGGGTCCGCCGGGCCATCCTCCAGTTCTTGCAGCGGGGGTGAAGTTCATGCAACAACAACCTGTAGGGCTGGTGTTGGGAACAATAGATGCTGAGCCCCTGGAGTTCTGGGTGGGGGTGGAAAAAGGTCAGTACCTGCAGTTAGACGATGTGGTTTACGTGGACACCCAAATTCCTACAGGCGAAACCGTTACCATCTACGGCGTAGTGGACAAGGTATGTAGCCGTTACGAAGGCACCCGGTTCGATTCGGACGTCTTTCTAGTCACAGAGGGGGTGCTGCCTGCGGGAGTTGTAACCGTTGCCCACGTCTCAGTGACGCGCGTAGGGGTGGACAAGGAGGTTTTCGTCCCTCCCATGCCCGGCCAGCCAGTTTACCGCGCTTTGGGCGAGAAACGTGATCAGGCCCTCTTCTTCGATGCCATGGGTAGGCGCTTCCCGGCCGGGCTTTCCCGGGATGGCCAGGTAGTGTGGGCGGACCTGGACTTTCTAGATGGCACCAAGGGAGCCCATGTCAACATAGCTGGCACCTCGGGAGTAGCTACTAAAACCTCTTACGCCTGCTTCCTCCTTTACAGCCTCTTCCACCACCCCAACACCCAGGACGAGATGAAAGGTGCCACAGCCGTCATATTCAACGTAAAGGGGGAGGACCTTCTATTTCTGGATCTCCGCAACGAGCGCCTCACTTCCGAGCACTCGAAGATGTACGAGAGGATGGGTCTCCCTGTAGGACCGTTCTCCAGGGTCAAGATCTGGGCACCTCCCCGCCCAGGCTGGTTCGGAATATTGGCCGATGCCGATACGCGTCAGGAAGGGGTAACCCCTTACTGCTGGACCCTGAGGGAGTTCTGCCAGGAACGTCTCTTGCGCTTCCTTTTCGCTGAGGCCGAAGACGAATCCTTCATCTCCTACGCCGTACAAGTGGCTGAGCGCTACCTACAAAGGGAGACAGAGAGCCAGCCTAAGGATCAGGCGTGGGTAAAACTGGGTGATAAGCGCATTACGGCTTTCGACGAGCTGGTGGAGCATCTCTCCCAGCAGGGCCAGATGTTCCAGGACGCGCGCATTAGCACAGCCACACGGGAGGCCTTCTACCGGCGGCTGTGGGCCAGTGTCGAGACTGTGGGGCACCTCATCCGTGGCGACCTACACCCAGATGAGGTGGAAAAGTACCGTATGGACGTTTGGGACAACAAAGTGAACGTGATAAGCATAACTAAACTCCATGACCGGGCGAAAAGGTTCGTCGTGGGGGTGGTCCTCAAGCAGCTCCTCGAGGAGAAAGACAGAAGGGGCCAGCGCCTACCCCTTTTGTTCGTAGTCCTGGACGAGCTCAACAAGTATGCACCCCGGGATGGCCGAAGCCCCATAAAGGAGGTGGTTCTGGACATAGCTGAGAGGGGGCGCAGCTTGGGCATCATCCTAATTGGGGCCCAGCAGACCGCTAGCGAGGTGGAAAGGAGGGTGTTGGCCAATTCCTCCTTCCGAGTGGCGGGACGACTGGACGTAGTAGAGGCCGAACGTAGCGAATACGGCTTCTTGCTCTCTGTAGGCCAGCGCCGGGCCACCATCCTTAAGCCAGGAACCCTATTCTTGTTCCAGCCTCAAATCCCCCTTCCCATCCTGGCCCGCTTCCCCATGCCTGCCTGGGCTACTCGCCCAGAGGAGGCCCAACGCCCCAGCGCCTACGACAGAGTGAGAGATGAGGCCCAAATCTGAGCCCTGGAGCAGGTCGAGGTGAGGTTTCTCCACACCAGCGACTGGCATCTGGGCAAGGGGCTGCGCCATCTAAGGCGCGACGACGAGTTCCATGATGTCCTAGCTGAGATGCTGGACATCGTCAAAAGGGAGAAGGTGGACTGCCTCCTCGTTGCTGGCGACCTTTTCGACTCCGTGGCCCCCTCGGCGGAAGCCGAGAGGCTCGCCTTTGACTTTTTCAGGGAGCTGGTGGGCCACGGGGTGAGTGCCGTCATCATCGCCGGCAACCACGACCATCCCCGGCGTCTCGATGCTTTTGGACGGGTGCTAGACCTAGTGGGGATTCATGTGCGGGCCGAGTTCCCCTCCTCTGGCCAGGATAGCTTAGTGTATGTGCGGGGGAGAAATGGCCAAGAGGCAGTCATCGCTGCTCTGCCGTGGCTACCTGAACGACGGGTTCGGTCCTGGGAGGCCCTCCAGCAGGGCCAGTCCATGCAGGAGTACGCCGAAATAGTGGCAGGCCTCCTGGAGGAAGCGGCCGCTGCCCTCCCTAAGGGGTACCCCAGTATCGTTATGGCCCATATATTCGTCGATGGTGCAGTGGTAGGAGGGGAAGGGGCAGGAGAACGTACCCTCCACCTGGGCCAGATCTACGCTGTTAGCCCCCAAAGGCTACCACGGGTAGACTACTTGGCCTTGGGCCATCTCCATAGGGCCCAGAAAGTGCGCCAGCGCCCCCCTGTCGTCTATTCGGGGTCGATCTTGCAACTTGACTTTGGTGAGGTAGGACAGAAGAAGTGCGTCTACCTGGTAGATGTGAGGCCAGGACAGGAGGCCCAAGTTGAGGAGATTCCCCTTACCAAATTCCGGCCCTTGCACGACCTAGGGAGCCCAAAAACGCCTCTCACCTTGGAGCAGGTGCGGGCAGCAGCCAAAAACAGCGCGCTATCGGGCACCTACCTACGCATATTTGTTAAGGCTGACTCTTTGGTTACAAACCTTATAGGGGAGGTGAGAAAGGCCCTTCCTCAGGCAGTGGCCGTGGTTCCCGTATCAGTGCAGCAGCGGCAAGAAGGGGGGCAGCCCACAAAGGAATTAAGCCCTGTGGAGCTGTTCTCCCTTTACTACAAGACAGAACACGGCAAACTGCCCCCCCAGGAATTAGTCCAGTTATTTTTAGAGCTCCTTCAGGAGGTCCATGAGGCCCCGTAGTTTATTCCTGGAAAACTTCACCTCCTACCGAGGCCCAGTGTATGTGGACTTTTCTGATCTGGACCTTTTCGCCATTACGGGGCCTAACGGTGCTGGTAAAAGCTCCCTTGTAGAAGCTATTGTTTTTGCCCTTTACGGTAAAGGCCTACGCCTCCAAAAAGAGGGAGAGGTGCGTCAGCTCATCAGCCAAGGGGCTCACCAGCTTCGGGTCGTCCTGGAGTTTGAGAGCGGCGGCTCCCGATACCGCATCATCCGTGAGACTGGGCGGCGGGCTATCGTCCAGTTGGAACAGTTGACTCCTAGTAGGTCATGGCAAAGCTTGGCCGACCGGGTTAAAGAGGCCAATACCTTTATTCAAAAGGCAGTAGGGCTAGACTATGATGCCTTCGTCCGCTCTGTAGTGTTACCACAAGGTCGGTTCCAGGAACTTCTTGTGGGAGACCCTGACAAGCGGAACCGGCTCCTCAGCGAACTTTTGCGCTTGGACATATACCAGGATATCATGCACAGGGCCAACGAGCGCTATAAGCGTAGGGCGCAGGAGGTCCAGGAGCTAGATCGTCGCATCCGATACGAGCTTGCCGATGCCACCCCCCAACGCAAACGGGAGCTAGAGAGGGAGTGCCTGGCCCTATTGCAGAGGAGGGCTTACCTTGAGAACCAAGAGGCCCAGCTTGACAGGGCCCAGCGCCTGTCTGCCCAGCTGCGTGACCTTACAGATAAGGCCCATAATGCCCAAAGCTCCCTCCAAAGAGTGGGGCAAGAATACGAGCAATGCCAGGCCCGCCGGGAAATCTTAGAGAGGGAGCAACGCGATTTGGCCCAACGTTTAGAGCAACTCAAGGAGTGCCAATCGGCCATCTCCGTGGACTATGAGCGCTACCGCCTGCTAGTGCAGGTCCAGCCTCTCTGCCAGCACCTCTTGGAGGCTCAGAGGAAGCTGCAGGCCTTGGAAAGGGAGCTCCACGAGCTAAAGCCTGAGGTTGCGTTTAAACAAGCCCAGGTGGCAGAAAAGCACGAATCGGTAAATAGGGCCCAGGCCTTCCTCGCACAATGCGACGCCAACCTTAAGGCAGTGAAACAGGTGTTGGACGAGACGAAAGACAAGGCGAATCGCCTCTTGCCCCTCTTGGAACGCTTGCGACGACTGGAAGAAGACATCCGGCATGCGTCTCGTCAGCTCCTGGAGCAAGAAGAAGCCTTCCGAAAGGCTCGTGCGGAAGAGGCACGGCTTAAAGATGCCCATGCTAGGGCCGTTGAGCGGCTGGATGCGGCGCAAAGGACGTGGGAAAAGGCCCAAAAACTCCATGCGGCCCTAGTTTTGCGGCATTCCCTGCGTGAGGGCCAGCCATGCCCCGTATGTGGCCAGCACGTTCATATCCTCCCCCCACACGAAGAAGCACCCGACCTAGACGCTGCACGTCAGGCCCTTGAGCAAGCCCAAGCCGAAGAACGGCGCCTCGGCCAAAGTCTACAGGAGGCAGCCGGCCGCGTATCAGCAGGACAAGGGGCCCTAGAGGCCGCCCAGGCCAGCCACCAAAGGCTCAAGCAGGAATATGAGGGCTTGCGCCATCGCATAGCATCTGAGGCAAGCCTCCATTTGCCTGTTAGCCAAATAGAGACCGCCCTGGACGAGGAGCGCCGCCAGGCGCAATCGTCCTATGAAGAGGCCCACCGGGAATGGGAGAAGGCCCAAAAGCAACTGGAAGCAGAACAGAGAGCACTATGGGACTATGAGAAGGACCTGGCCCGTCTCGATGAAAAGCTGCAGTTAAAGCATCGCCAAAGACAGGAGGCCGAAGAAAAGCTCCAAGGGATACAACGACAGCTAGAAGGGCTTTTGACCAAATCGTGGCCCCTAGCCGAGGCGCGCCGCCAGCTAGAAGAAGAGGCCGTTCACGGCACCTTTTGGCAGATCCTCCACGATCGCGTGAAAGAGCAGCTAGAAGACATAGACGCCCGCTTACAACAACTTACGGAGCTGGGGAAGGAACAAGAGGAGCTTAGGCAGGCCTTGGAAGATGTGCGCATCCAGCTGGCCCAAAATTCATCTCGGCTGGAGGAGCTTATGAGGAGCAAGCTCGCTTTGGAGGAGGAACTCCAGCGCCTCACGGGGGAACGCGACGGGCTGCTTGAGGAGCTAATGCGCATATCTAGGGAGAACCAGTGGGCCTCTGTCCTGAATGCCCTGGGGAAAGACCAAGATCCCTCCCTCCTGCTCCAGACTCTGGCCCAAGAGATACGTTATGAAAGAGAGGCCGTGGACAAACGCATAGGGGCCATTGAAGAGCAGCTCAAGCGGTTAGACAAAGATATCGCCGTGCGCGAGGACTTGGAGAGGAAGCAGACCCAGTACGAAAAGGAGGCTGGCATCGCCAGGCGCCTAGGGAGCCTGCTGCAGAGCGACCGGTTCCAGAAGTTTTTACGCGATAATGCCCTCACCATCCTGGCCGAGGATGCCTCCCGGCATCTCTATCACCTGACGGGGGGAAGGTATACGTTGACGGTGAGGGAGAGAGGTTTCTACGTCTTAGACCATTGGGAAGGGGCGGAGAGGCCAGCCCATTCTTTGAGCGGGGCGGAGACCTTCTTGGCCTCCTTGGCCCTCGCCCTGGCCCTGGCCGAGCGTATCCCACACCTGGCATATGGAGAGCGTCGGCCCCTAGATAGCTTGTTCATCGATGAAGGCTTTGGGACTCTCGATGAACACAATCTGGACGTAGTCGCCTCGGCCCTAGAGGCTTTGAGCAGCGGTGGTCGCATGGTGGGAGTTATAACTCACCTTGCTGCGCTGGCCGACAGACTCCCGGCCCGACTTAGGGTGCAAAACTCAGGCCGCGGCAGCACAGTGATCAAGGAGTGGTGAGCTAGTTGTGCCAGTGTGGCCTTGCAGCCCCTTCAGCTCCAACGATCAATGGCTACCCCCAAAACCATCGCCAGGCCAAATAGTAGATGGAGCTGGGCAGTCAACAAGTCTAGCATGGTAAAGGCCACCCTCGTCGGTCGGAAGGCTATGCGCACGTTGCGCCAGGCATAGGGGAAGGTAGCTAGCACCAGCAGGCACCAGGGCGACAACCAGTCAATGGCCGTAAAGATTAATGTGGCCACGTAGGCTCCCCCCACCAGCAACAGGTAGTAGAAGCTAGAGCCCCTTGGCCCTAGCAGACCCGCCACTGTAACGTAGCCTGCCCGTTTATCCTCAATGATATCTCGGAAGTTATTCCCATGCAGGATGGCTATGGTCAGTAGCCCTGCTGGCACCGCCAAGACCCCTGCCCGCCAGGAGATCTCCTGGCTCTGTACGAAGTAGGCTCCCATGATCATTAGCGGCCCGAAGGCGAAAAAGACCGCTAAGTCACCTAGGGAACGGTACTTTAACCCAAGGGGTGGCACAGTATAAAACCACCCCAACAACCCGCCTACTACCCCAAAAATTAGAACCGGCCACCCTCGCAACAGCGCCAAGGATAGCCCTAATAAACAACCTGAAGCGAAAAGGAAGAGGCCCCATAATAAGTGCTCCCGCGGCTCCATAAGGCCATCTACCAACACGCGGCTCGAACCCAGGGTCCGCCATGAGTCGGCGCCGCGACGATAGTCGAAGTTGTCGCTTATGACGTTGGTGCCAGCATGAAGAAGCAAAGCTGCCAGCATGGTCAGGGCTAGCCATCCCCACGACAGCTCAGGGGCAAGTAGCGACCCTAGAAGAACGGGGATTAAAGTGACAGTGAAGGCGAAGGGTCGAGTAGCCTGCCAAAGCACTTTCCAGGCAGGCATCTGGAAGCGCAGCTGGGACTGGAAGACCCTCAGCGTGTCTTCGGTGACCTCCACCTCGGCCCGAGGCTTCCAGTCGCCAGTGAAGTCAGAAACGTAGAGGCGTGTGGGCCGTATGCGAAACACCTCCACCCCAGGGAAGGACTTGGCGAAGGGCACTAGCTCAAATGCGTTGCGGAAGATGATGTGCCGCTCTGGGCGCTCCTCAATGGGCCCCAGCCGCTCAGCGATCCCCTCACCCTGGAGGAAGCGGTCGGGCACTCCGTGCTCTATGACGAAGAAAACACGGGGGTTGGCCACCACGTTGCGATAATTTCGGCCCTGCTCCAAGGCCACATACAGATAGCCGTCCTGAACCCCGTAGTAGACCTTGCCTGCCCACAACTGCCCTTTGTGCCAGCTCACTAGGGTAAGGGTCTTGTGGGTGGAGATAACCTTGTGGGCTGCCCGCAGGGCCTCCGTCACTGTGAAGCTCATCTCATCACCTCGGGATGCTCCAGGGGCTTTAGCCGCCCACGGTCATCAGTGTAGCCACCCCTTTAGGGATGATCAACGTGATCTGGCCTGCTAGCTCGCCTTGACCGTGCTGCGCGTAAGGGGACGTCATCACAGATAACAGATATGGCGGACAAACAATGCTCGGCTGTTTGGGGGCTGGTGCCGGGGGTGGGAGTCGAACCCACGACACCACGGTTTTCAGCCGTGTGCTCTAC
>Ga0105160_1000180_pt1 | contig 31856 bp, 25 predicted proteins | sample GXS110809BmetaG_FD_89591 | JGI IMG/M metagenome (GOLD analysis project Ga0105160, IMG submission 89591) | Hot spring microbial communities from Gongxiaoshe hot spring, China to study Microbial Dark Matter (Phase II) - GXS 110809B | ecosystem: Environmental > Aquatic > Thermal springs > Hot...
ATTTTACCTCTTCTCGCGAGCCCCGAACTGCGTAACTCCTACTGGTTGTTCAATCGTCGGATAGACGGGGCGGGGAAAGGGCTCCATCACCGATTCGGCAGACCTTTCTGACCTCGTCAGATGGAATCCCATATCTGCGGGCGATCAGTATACGCGTTTCTCGATGGATCCGGATGAGGCCATAGATGTGGCGGGGAGCCTTCGTTCGCTCTCCAAAGATGGTGGGGTTTATGGGGTCCCGGTTCCGGATAGGTTCGCTGATGAAATGAGCTTTTGGGCGGGAGGGAAGGTGCGCGCCCTCACGCTCCACGAACCGAGCGCGGAGGAACTACCCAGGAGGGCTGAGAGGGCCCTTGAAACCATCAGACGGTGGCTCGCAGAGGGGGTGGAGCGCCTGGCAGGTCCGGTCGGTGCCATGGTGGATGCGCTGGCGGAACGGCTGGGGATCCCGCGGGAGGAAGTGGGGGTGGTTTCCTATGACCCCGAGCCGCAGAACTCGCCGGACGCCAGTATGGGATGTCCGGAGCCCGGCCGGGTCTACGAACAGAGTGTCACGTCCGGGTATCGGGTGTTTCTGAGGGCTCGAGGGCAGTTCTATGAGGTCCACATGGATCAAACCGGAACCCAGGTGGTCTTCTGTCGATAAATGCATCGGAGGGCATCTGACGGCCCCTCTCCCGATTTCTCCCTGCGATTCGGAGAGCGGCGGGGAGGGTTTCTTCGGGCGACACCGGGCAGGCCATCGAAGACCGCCTGCCCGACGTCCACTGTCCCCTTTCTCTTCTCACGGTCCTGAGAGAACAGTGCCGTCCACGAATGGGGCACGAATACACGAATGACGTATCGGGGTTTGTGTGGGATTCGGGGTGGGTCCCACCGCTGCTTGAAGAGGTTGGACGAAGGGAAATTCCCGGACGCGCTCTTAGAGAGCATCCGGCAATTGGCTTGACCCGGCATGGTCTTTCCCGTTCGTGGTAGGGCATGTCGGTGCTCGTCTTCTGTGGAGGAACACTTAGATAGACGCTCCGCCTCGCCTGGTGTCCTGCTACGAACAGACTCAAAACCCGCCTTCCTGCTCCAGTTTTCCTGCCTTGTTAGTGGAGATTTTCACAGATGTGGGTTAGCATAATGGTGGATCGAAGGATCCCAAATGGGGGCGGACCGATATCTTCAGTTTCAAAGGAGGACCTCGATGCGCTGGACTCGAGTAGGGATGGGTATCTGGCTGGTGCTTGCGGTCGTTCTGTCGGCCTGCGGCGGTGGTGGGGGAGGGGCCGCTGGGCCTGGTGGCCTGGTGCTGGAGATGGGCGATCTCTATTTCAAGCCGAACACCCTGACGGCAAAGCCCGGTCAGACGTTGCAGATCACGCTGGACAATCGGGGATCGCTGGAGCACAATTTCATCCTTTACGACGCGGATGGGCAGACGGTGCTCTTTGAGAAAGATGCCATCCAGCCCGGTCAGAAGGTCAACATCTCCCTGAAGGCCCCGGAGAAGGCGGGGACCTATCAATATGTCTGCACGGTGCCCGGGCATAAAGAAGGCGGGATGGTGGGCACGTTGACCGTGCAACCATGACGAGAACGAGGGCCTTTCAGGGGGCGGGCCGGAAGGCCAGCCATCGGCGTGTTGAGAGAGACGGGCTCCTCGAAAAATCCACCGCGGGTCTGCAGATGTCCTGGGGAAGGCGGGCCTCCGGGTTTGCCACGATCGGCGTGCCGGGAGGCCCGCTCTCTGAATGCGGGAATCACGCAAACAATACATGCTGGCGCAGGAACGCCAGCACCTCCTCATAGAACGCCGCGATGGTCTCCGCACGGCGCCAGCCGTGTCCTTCCCCCGGATAGACCCGATAAAGATGCGGAACTCCACGGCGGCGCAGGACCTCAACCATGGCCTCGGCCTGGTTGGGCGGCACCACCCGGTCCTCCGCCCCCTGGAAAATCGCCACCGGATCCTGGATCCGGTCGGCGTGGAAGATCGGCGACCACTCCCGGTAGCGCTCCGCGGCCTCCGGCAGGGGCCCCACGAGCGTGTCCAGGTAATGGGCCTCGAACTTGTGGGTCTCAGCGGCGAGGGTGAACAGGTTGGTGACGCCGAAGAGGCAGATGCCGGCGCGGAAGAAGCCGGGATGGCGGATTAAGGCGTTGAGGACGGTGTAGCCGCCGGCGCTGCCGCCCATGATCACGAGCCGCCGCGGATCGGCCAATCCTTTTTCCACCAGTGCTTGCGCGCCGCCCACCGCATCCTCCACATCCAGCAGCCCCCACTTCTCTTTCAGGGCATCTCGATAGGACCGGCCGTAGCCGGTGCTTCCCCGGTAATTGACCTCCAGGTAAGCGAAGCCCCGCGTGGCGAAGAACTGGGCGTCGGCGTTATAGGTGGCCACCCGCTGGGAGGTCGGCCCCCCGTGGATGCTGACGATCGCGGGGGGAAGGCCGCTTCCAGTGCACTCCGGGTGGGTCGGCGGGTAATAAAGCCCGTGCACGGTTGTGCCGTCGGGTGCCTTCCACCGGATCGGTTGAGGGAACGAAAGGTGCGCGGGCGGGACCCGCTCGGCGCTGCTGTAACGGTGGACTGTGAACGAGCCTCCCTCCCAGGTCACGATGCGGGGAGGCAGGGCAGGGGCCGATGCGATCATCGCCAGGGCTTCCCGGTCGGGGGCGACTGCGAGCTGCTCGAACCAGGTGTAGGGGGCGATGTCCAGGCGGCGGATGTTCCCTTCGCGGTCCACCGCCTCCAGCGCGGCGAAGGCGTTTTCATTGCGCCGATAGAATATCCGATCCCCGCGGGGGCTCCAGCCGTAAACCCGGAGGCCGTGGATCCAGGCGGGTGGGGCGATCGTGGTTCCTTCCACCAGAATCCGACGGACGCCCGTCTCCAGGTCGAGGATGACCAGGGCATCCCATTCCCCTTCCGTGATGACGTAGCTCAGGAAGCGGCCGTCGGGGGAGAAGCCGGGCTGGAAGACCGGCGTATGGTCATCACCGGCGATCGTCTCGATAGAAACGGGTCGGGGCGGTGCGCCCTCGAGGCGGGCGAGGCGGAGCCGGGTTCCATCCCAGGGCATATTCGGGTGATCCCACTCGATCCAGGCAATATGGGTGCCATCCGGGTGCCAGATTGGCTGCATATAGAAATCGGCGCCCTCCGCGATCTTTTGTGGCCAGAGCTGTCCCTCTCCATCGATGATCGCCAGTATGTCCGTCTGGCCGTCGGAGTGAACATAGAGGATCCAGCGTTCATCCGGGGAGAGAGCAGGGGAAGCGGCATTCCCGAAAGGGGGTGTGATCGGACGGGGGAGCCCATGGGAGAGTGGAAGGCGGTAGAGGCGGCCGTCCTCACCGACGAAGATCACGACCTCGCGGCCGACCGTGAACTCGCCGCCGCCATAAGCGAGGCGGGCGCGGACCGACTCGGATTCGGTGAGGTCGCGGGGAGCCGTATCCGGGGGGTGGGCCATCAGGACCCCACGGCCAGACCGTTCCTCGCGCCAGATCAGCGTCCGGCCCGTGCGATCCCACTGCACATCTGTCAGGCGGATCGAGGCCGCCATCCGGTCCGGCGTGAGGGGGCTGGGCCAGAGGCCATTGGGGGTTTGCATCAAAGAGCGCATAGAGGTCTCCCGTTCGCAGTGTCTTAACCATTCTACCTCTTAATCTGCAGCTCAGCAATCATCGCCGAAGAGCATGCGGGATGGATCTCCCAGTGCGGGTTGATTTTCTTGTTCACATGCTGTTCCCAGAGAGGGGTTAAAGTTTGATAAGGGTGGACGCTTCAACCTTAGATAAGGGGCCTCGCTATCTTCTCATCCTGCAGAAGCCCTGTCAACATCAAAGGTTCAGTTCTGTGGGCTGGTGATCTCAACAGCGTTTCATCAGCCAGCTGTGGGGCAAGCAGATATTTCATGCCAGCAACGTTTTAATTTGGTTAGAAAAATGCCATCTTCGGGCGATTGTCCGAATCTTAAGGCCTGCTGGCGAGCTTGCTGGGTGTTGGGAGGGTTAATATAATTTGGTTAAAATAGTCCGACTGAAATAAGCTGTGACCGGGAAGGGCTTCAACCATCATCCCGCTTAACCTGTATACCGGGTGATCCGATATGCGACGCGCAGCATGGATTCTGACCGGGGCTGCTGTATTGATCGGCGGCATCACCCTTCTGATCGGCTGGGGAATCGTGAGCGAGGCGACCCGGATCACTGGAGAGAAAGTAGAGGTCCTGGTCGCCCAGCAGGATATCCCTCAGTTCACTGTTCTGCGTAGAAGTGAGCTCAACACCTACTTCCGTCGGGTGGAAATGCCCGCCTATTTCTTCAGCCGCCTCCAGGGGCTGGTTCGCCCACAGGACGATCTGGAGGGCTGGGTCGTAATGGTTCCGGTTCCCCAGGGGTCCGTTCTGGTGTGGAGCATGCTGGATAAAAACCTGGGGCTGGATCCGGGTCGGCGGGCTGTGGCGATCAGTGTCAACTCCGAAACCGGGCTGGCCGGATTGATCCGGCCAGGCAATCATGTGGATGTGCTGGTGTCCATGGAGGGAGGCGCGGATGGTTCGGGGGAAACGCGGGTGATCATGCAAAACGTTCGTGTGCTTGCCATCAGCAATCTCCTGCCCCGTGAAGGAGAGGCCATCGGCGGGACCATCGGCCGGCTTCTCCCCTCAGGCCAGCTGGCCCCTGACCTGGTGGTTATTCTGGATCTATCCCTGGAAGATGCTGCTCGCCTGGCTTATGTGCGTAACTTCGCCAAGGAGGTCCGGCTTGTCCTGCGCCGCTTTGGCGATGACGAGATGCAAAACGTTCCTCCGGTTGATCGCAATCGAATCATTCGTCCGTAAGATCTCCTCCCGGGAGGCGTGGAATGCTGGAGGGGTCTTCGAGCTTAATTCCGGTGGCCTTGCTGACCAGCGACCCGGCATGGGAGAAAAGCATCCGTGAATTCCTCATCAGTAGCGGGCGTGTGCATCTGGTGCGGGTTTTTCAAAACCCGGAGCAGGCCCTCCATCTGCTGGCCCATGTTCGACCTGCGCCGGAAATCATCCTGGTAACAGAGAATGCAGGGGGTGTGTCGGAGCTGAACACATGTCGGCTTCTCTCTCAGGTGTTGCCTCAGAGCGCAGTGATCCTGGTGGTGAGCGAATCCCAGTATGATGACCCCCGATATCTGCGAAGCGCCATGGCTTCCGGAGCCGATGATGTGCTACGTATGACTTCTCCCCCGCGCTTTCAGGGATGGATCGAATCCCTGGAGCGCGTGCGGGATCTGCTGCGCGGACGGATGATCAGCTCCCGTCGAGAAACCGGTCAGATCATCGCCGTATCAGGTTTCAAGGGGGGCGTCGGGAAAACCACGCTGGCGATTGGTCTGGCCGATCAGCTGGCTGCAGTGTCTTCATCGCGGGTGGTCTACGTGGACCTCAACTGGCACGCAGGGATAACGGAATCGCAGTTGGGTCTTCCCACTCAGCGTTCGTGGCTGGAAAGCCTGGAGTTCCAGCAATGGTCCCCGGCGATTGTGGATTCTCTGATCACCCGGGCGCGGGATCTGCTGCGCTTTGATGTCCTCGCGGCTCCGAAAGAGGATGAGCATCTCGGCATGCTTCAGGATCTATACCTTCTGTCCCGCCTGCCTCTGGAGGAGGGATCGGAGCTGGAGCGCGCTTATCGAGCCCTGTCGGCCTCATCGCGGTTCCTGGAGGATGATCTCCTCCGCAACGTAATGCACCGCACCCTTCAGCATGTTCGAATTGAGCACGCTCTCGCCTATGCCATTCACAATTTGCTGATCAACCTGCGAAGCTATTACCGGTATGCGGTCCTGGATCTTCCTCCGGCAATGGACTTCCTGACGTTGCTCGCTTTACAGCGGGCGGATCATATCGTTATCGTTCTGATCCCGGATCTGGCTGCCTTGCGAGCAACCCATCTCGCTCTGGACTTGCTGCGGCGCCTCGGAGTCCCGGGCGAGATCGGGGTCGTTCTCAATCGGGCCACCCGCCGCAGTGAAATCCGCCCGGATGCCCTCCAGCGGCTCTTGAAGGGTGTGGGCTGGATGGCGGCGATCCCGGAGGATTCGTGGATGGCCGTGGATCGGGTGCCGGGGGATGTTCTGAAGCGGCCCGGGTTGCTGGAGGCTATCGGTCGCTTAGCGGCCCATATTGCGCCAGCCCCAGCGCCGGCCGCGGGCCCGGACCGGCGAAGAGGATGATCGACGGCCGGATTTGGAAGATTTGTCGCTTTGCGCCATCCGGCGGGGAGGCATAGTCCATGTCTCGTCGGCGTATCGGCCTGTATCGGATTGATCAGGAGATCCGTCGCGGTGCGATCGGAACCATGTATCAGGCCCGGGATGAGAAGGGGGATCTGAGGGCCCTGAAGATACTGCATCCATTCCTCATTCAGGATCGGGTGCGGTTGGAGCAGGCGCTGAAAGGTTTGATCCAGGGGCTCAGGGAGCATCCTTCTCCTTATGTCGTGCCCATCATAGATGCAAATTATGACCAGGACTGGGATGGACTTTATGTGGTGTATCCGTGGATCGAACGGGCAATCTCCCTGGACGCTCTGATGCAGCGGGAGGGGGGACGGCTCTCCCTGGACCAGGTGGTCCGTTATCTCTGGAGAACTTTGCTGGCGCTTCGAGCCATTCAATTGGCAATCGGGATGCATGGGGCATTGAAGCTTTCGAATCTGATCCTGGATGGGCGAGGCCGGTTTTATGTAACGGATCCCGGACTGGCTGCGGCCATATACAGCACGCAATCCGGCTGGGCCCCCTGGGAGCTCATCGGAACCTCGGATTATCTTGCGCCAGAGCTCATTCAGAATCGGGCCGCGGGTTTCATCACGGATCTGTATGCCCTTGCCGCAATGGCTTATCATTTGCTGGCCGGGCGACCTCCTTTCATTTACGAGGATCCGGTCCGCCGTCGTCAGGCCCATTGCGAAGAGAACCCCACTCCCCTCTCCGATGTTCCGGAAGCTTTCCAGCGATGGCTGTATCAGGCAATGGCGAAGGATCCTCATCAACGGTTTCAGGCTCCCGAAAGCGCGATCGAGGCGCTGGGAAACATCCTGTTGGAGCGAGGCTGGGCGATCAGCTTCTGGTTATCTGAGGCGTACGAGCTCCATGCCCTGGGCGAATCCGGGCTGGCCATGGAACATCTTGAGCGGATCCTTCGGGTTCAACCGGAGCACCCCGAGGCCCAAATGCTTCTCGAGAGGATCAGGCGGAGCCAGTCTTCCGAGAAGGAAACTGGAGAGCCTGTGCCGAAACCCGTTCCTGAGCCGCCTCCTTCCCCTCCAGCTTTGATGTTGCGGGACCGCAGTGGTCAGATCTTTCGGCTGCGAGGAGAAGGAGTTATCGGGCGACGCAGTGCATCTTCTCCCTCCCCTGATGTGGATCTGAGCTCCATAGATCATGGGCGCTACATCTCGCGACGTCATGCCCGGGTGTGGTTTCAGGATGGGACGTGGTGGATCGAGGTCTTTTCGGAAACGACGAATCAGACTCTGCTGAACGGGCAGCCTTTGGATCGGGGGTGTCCCCACCCACTGCCCGATCGCTCCCGGTTGCGTGTCGGAGACGTCGAGCTGGAGGTTCGATGGATTACAGAACTGGAATGATTCCCCTTCGGAGGTTCAAGAAAATGCGGAAGGGCCAGGTCTGTTTATGGATCCTTGGATCTGCGTTGTTCGCCGTGATCGTGGTCGGCGGGTTCCGCGATCTTTCCTCCACCGCCTACGCTCAGGGAAACATTCTGGCGGCCCGGATCTATGGGGTGGATCTCACGCGGTTTCCGACGGTCACTGTCTCCCTTCAGGTGATCAACCTGAATGATGGCGTGCCGGTTTCCGAGAAGCCTCAAGTTGTTTCCATTGTGGAGGATGGGCAGGAGCTCCCGGCGAAGGAGGCCGCAATCCAATCCGTGGAGATGGGGGCGGATATTGTGATCCTCCTGGATGCCAGCCAGAGCATTGTCAGCCCTGCCTCCCGCGGATACACCGGAAAGTCCCGTCTGGATGAAGCGCGGGATGTGGTTCGCTCGATTGCCAGCTCTAAGGGCAGCAAATCTCGCCTGGCGCTCCTGGCTCCTGTCGGTCCGGATCTGGTCTTCATCGGGCTGAGCGCCAGAGAGGGGAATCCGTTGACGGAGAATGGGAATTTAATTGCGAACGCTCTGGAAGAGATGAACTTTCCTCCCCGGCCTCGGGGTCAGGAAGCCACGCCTCTTTTCGACCTTCTGGGCCGTGCGCTGGAGACCCTCTATCAGGCCCCGGGACGTTCCATGCGGCCCGGCATGATCATCGTTCTTTCCGATGGTATAGATTTCCTCAGCGATCAGCAGGTGGTCGATGTCACAACCCGTGCCCGCGAAAAGCAGATCATCGTTCATGCCATCCAGATTGGCCCGGCTATGGGGAAAGGCAGCGAACGGGCCATGGAGAACCTGCGTCGGATCGCCGCGCAGACCGGCGGGCAGGTTTGGATCTATCAGGGAGAGAACATAAAGCCCTTCTATGAGTCCCTGCGAGCATGGGAGCGGGTCGCTCTTATACAGTATCGCTCGCGGGTTCGGGAATCCGCGCAACACCAGATTCGGATTCGCCTCAATGTGGGCGGGCAGATGCTTGAAACTGGCACGCAATATGCCTTGACGATTCGACCGCCAGCAGTTCAGATTGAGTGGGAGGGCGGCGAGGAAATTGATGCCGGGGAGATCATGTCGTTGCCCGTGATAATTCGGATTGAATGGACAGATCAGCGGGACGCTTATAGGGTGAAAGCAATGTCCATCCGGGTTGGGGAAGCCCTGGTGCCCTTTGTGCAGGAGGGTGATCCGCAGTGGGAAGGCAGCCGGGTGACGTTGCGGGGCACCGTCGATCTGGCAGGGTCGCCTGAGGGTGCCTATGCGCTTCAGGTGGATGTGGAGGATGATCTTGGGCTTCGGGCTCAGAGCCGAGGACCGTTGATCCGGCGTCCGGCAGCTCCGCCGCCGCCGGTGACCCGTCGGGGGTTGCAGGATGTGCTTCCGTTCCTTTCCTGTGGGATAGCTCTTGCTGCGTTGATGGTAGCCGTCTTTGCTTTCGCCCGCAGTCCGCGCCTGCGGGAAGCGGCAGCGACGATGACCCAGCCGATCGTGCAGCGCATTAAAGAGGTGACCGAGCCTTTCTTTCCCGGCGGAGCGGCCCGCAGTTCCGAACCGGTTCGGGCCTGGCTGGTCGTGGTAGAGGGGGAGAGCGAACAACGTCAGATTCCGATCCGCAGCACTCATGTGCGCCTGGGGCGGGATGAAACCCTCGTGAACATTGTCTTCAGCGATCGCTCCGTATCTCGCCTTCACTGCCGGATTGAGGAGGTAGAAGCGGGGGTCTTCATGATCTATGACGAAGGAAGCACCAGCGGCACTTATGTGAATTACGAGCAGGTGCCTATTAATGGCATGCGCTTGCAGGATGGAGATCTGATCAACCTGGGCCGGGTGCAGCTGCAGTTCCGTCTGAAACTGGAGGGTCTGGAGCGTCGCGCGCCCGAATCCGAAACTCCGCTTCCGAAGGAGCCGTCGGTGGGGGATGATCAGACGCGTCCCTTTGAGAAAGTCGAAGATGAGAAAACCCGTGTCTTTCAGGAAGATCAAAACCAGTAGCATCCGGCCTCAGGAGGAATAGCCGGAGATAGCGAACGGAGGTTAGGCAACCATGAGCGCTGTCAGGCGAATTGGTCCTTTCGAAATCGAAGGGCCGCTCCATGAGGGGGGCATGGGCACCCTCTATCTGGCGCGGGATGTAGAGAGAGGCGTAAGGGTGGTGTTGAAGATCAGCCGCCAATCGGATCGAAAATCGCCAGAGGATCGAGCGCTGTATGAGGAGGCGCTTCAGGGGGAAGCGGAGATCCTGCGGGATCTCCATCATCCTCATATTGTTCGTCTCTATCCTATTCGGATAAGCGAAGGGGGTGAGAGGGATCGGCGCGTGGTCTACACGCGGCGGGCAGTGGATCTTCCGGGTCAGCCATGGTATTTTGCTATGGAGTTTCTGGGCGGAGGGAGCCTCGAACAGTTGCTGAAGGCGCGGGGACCTCTGCCCCTCGACGTGGCAGTTGAAATCGGATATCAGGTGGCGATGGCCCTGGAGTATCTGCACGGACGGGGAATCGCTCATCGGGATATCAAGCCGCAGAACATCCTGTTCCGGCGACCAATCCATGAAGGCATAGAGGCGGTGCTGGTCGACTTCGGGCTGGCGCAGCGACATCGGGCGCGGGGATTGGAGGCGGGGACGCTCCTGTACATGCCGCCCGAGCAGGTCGAGCTGGAAAAGGGGGGGGCGCCTCCGGCGGATCCCCGGCCGGGCGACGTTTACGCCTTGGGAGTGGTGCTGTATCGAATGGTGACAGGGCGTCTTCCCTTTGAGGGCCGGAGCCGGGAGCAATTGACGAGCGCCATTCGGAAGACCATGCCAACGCGACCCTCTCTAATCCGAAAGGATATCCCGCCTCCGCTGGATGATCTGATTCTGGAAATGATGGCCAAGGAGCCAGAGAGACGGCCGACTGCGGCATGGGTCGCGCGACGATTGAATGAGGCGATCCCATGGCATCAGCGGTTCCTCGAGCAAGGAGGAGAAGAACGGGGGAGCAAAAGCCCTCCGCGTCCAGAACGCTCATCCCGATCCGTGGTCCAGACAATCCTCATCATCGGCCTTCTGGCCCTGGCTACGGCAGGCTGGGGATTGTATCTGGCGGATCAGATTGCCGGGTCAAGCGTCTCCGCAAGACAGATGGCATCACCATCTACACCGACAGCCGTTGTGACGGCAACTCCTCTGGTGATGATGGGGGGCGGCGGGTCCACGCCAACGCGACCTCCGGTCGTGAATCCCACGGCGACTCCGCGCCCAACACGGACTCCCACACCCACGATCCCTCCGCCTCCATCGCCTTCGCCGACCAGCGGTCCCTAAGGCCGAGCTTGAAGATCCACCGCTTGATGGATGACCTTTACCGGGATGTCTGATCGCTTTCGAGAACAGCGTCTGGCATACGGGGAAAGGAGGGTGAAGATGGCTTCTAAGGCTCCTCGTGCTTCTCGATCGCCGGAGGTCCGAAAGCAGAAAGCGGATTCATCACGTTCCTCATCGGGGTCGTTCGAGCCGTTGCTGTTCTGTGGCTCCCATGCGGGACTGTCCGGCAAAAACAATGAGGACGCGGTGGAGACACAGAAAATCCAGGATCCGCATGGCCATACACGGTATGTCGCTGTTGTCGCCGATGGGATCGGTGGGCATGCCTCTGGGGAAGTCGCCAGCCATATGGCTGTACGGCATGTGATCGAAGCCCTCCGTCGCGCTTCCGGTCGTTCCCTCCTGCCGGCAATGGTGGAGGCGGTCAAAGAGGCGAACCGCGCCGTCTTCGCAAGCAGCCAGAGCAAAGAGCTGTGGAAAGGCATGGGCACTACTCTAACCATCGCCGTGGTGGAGGATGGGAAGCTTTATCTGGCCCACATAGGGGACTCCCGGGCCTATCTCATCCGGCAGGATCGAATTGTTCAGCTGACCGTGGATCATACGTGGGCTCAGGAGGCGATTGAGGCCGGCCGCTTGACACCGGAAGAGGCCCGAATCCATCCCAACCGGAATGTGTTGAAGCGTTATGTGGGAATTATGCCGGATGTCGAAGTGGATACCCGGGTGATGCCTCTGGATGGAGAGGGGAAGCCGGATCCTGGCCATCAACCGATTCCCCTCCAGCCCGGGGATGTTGTGCTGCTCTGCACGGATGGGCTGCATGATGTGGTTTCCGATGATCAGATCCTGGAGATCGTGCGCTCGAACCCGGGGGATCAGGCGGTTCAGGCCCTGATCCGGGCTGCCAACGCCGCCGGGGGACCGGACAACATCTCGGTGGCCCTGATTGAGATGCCTGGCCGGGAGATAAAGGCCCCGCTGATCCGTCTCCGGTTGTCTTCGATCCCCTGGCCGGTTGGCGTCGGTCTTCTCGCTGTCGCAGCGGCTGTCCTCATCGGTGCGCTCCTGATGTGGACGGGAGTCTGGGGCGGATCTTCCTCCTCCGGATCAAGGAAAAGCATCTTCAGCCCCTCGAACGTTGCCACGCCAATTGTATTGCTGGGTAACGAAACGGGTGCCACGCCTGTCGGAATCGCAGAGATGTCGGCCACGGCAACCCCCAGGCCGACGCGGACGCCCACGGCTACCGCTACCCGTCCGCCGCCAACGCGCACGCCGACGCCGACAATGACACCCGTGCCGACAGATACACCACCACCACCACCACCACCTTCCGGGGGAGATGGAGGTGGGAGCAATCCGCCAGCGGAGCCTCCTAAGGAACCGCTGCCCCAGCCATGACATCGCATAAAATGGGCAGGTCGCAGGGTTTGTTCAACCAGTTCTTTTATCTGTCCACTGATCCTGGGGAACATGGGGAAAGGTATCCGGGGATTTTTGCTGAAAATATTCTCGGAAATCACCCGGATGGCCTTCGCATGAACAGGTTATCAGATGTTCGGGTTTTGCCTGTGGCCGAGAAAGGAGGTGTTTCATGATAAATCGCGCTGGACGGATGATTGGCCTGGCGTTTGTGGGGGCTATCCTCCTCGTCGTTCTCATCGTCTCGGGCATGAGTTCGTCAGCCTCCGGTCAGGGACCTGATCCGGAAATCCGGGCGATCACTGCAACAGCTGAAATCACCCTGATCCTCTCGGACACACGGCCTGGCTCCGGATTTTCTCGGACCCTGTGGTTCCGGGAAAGCGGAGTTCTTACCCTGACAGTGGATGTCACTGGCACACCGCCGCTTACCCTGACTGCCGGACCGGCCTTTGAGTGGACCGCATCTCGCGTGCTCACGGCCTCCAACTCACCAGCGGTTTGGGAGATCACTTACACGGTCCGCCTGACGGATCCTCTGGAGCTCTATACGCTGGCGCTGACTGCGGAGAGCAGCCTGGCCGGTTCCCAGCCCATATCCGTATTTCTGGGCGTGTTGCCGGATCAGGTCCCACCAACGGTCACGCTGGATTCCGTGCTGCCCGCGCTGATCACGACGGCGCACAGCTCCCCATTGATATTGACCGGAACTTTTACCGATTCCGCCCAGGTTGGTTCGTTATGGATACCGGGGTCCGGCGTGCAGAGCGTGCGGGTGCTTACGGCCGTGGAAACCGCAGCGGCCCTGGATTATGGAACAGGGATCTGGTCGGCGTTATGGCCGCTGCCGTCCGTGGATCGAGTAACTCGCACGCTTCGGATTACCGGGACGGATTTCCTGGGGAATTCGTCCTCGCTGACGCGCACCACAGTGATTGACCGGCGAGGTCCGGTGATCACATGGGTCTCGCCGCTGGCTAATGCCATTTTCACTACCACCCATCTCCTCAACCCGGTTCCGATTACCGGAACCGTTTCCGATGCCTCCGGGGTGACAGCGGTTCGAGTGCTCACGGATGTCGAGACCATCGCCGATCTAAGCGGCGATGTCTGGTCAACTGCATGGAGCCTGCCGCCTGATCAGGATTGGATCACCCGCACGTTGCGGGTGACAGCCACCGATACGGTAGGGAACTCCAGCTGGCTGAGTCGCACGGTTGGAGTGGATACTCGGGCCCCGTCGGCCCCATTGCCAGGGAGCCTGATTCCTACCGACACATGGCATCTCATGCCCTCCGGCCTGCCGGTTACGTGGACGCCTGTGACGGATAACGCTGGCGTCTGGTATGAGGTTGCTCTCTCCGGAGATGCAAGCGCCGCGCTGATCACCACGGCCACTGGTGTCACCTTCCCGGTGGGATCCGGCATCTATACGGTCACCCTTCGAGCGTATGATGGGCTTGGAAATGCCTCCGTGCCGGCTTCCATCGGGCCGTTTAAGAAAGATGGGGATCCGCCGTCGGTCTCGCTATCCCTGCCCACCATTGCGTATCGGACGTTCCCGATCACCATAACGGCTTCGGATGGCCGCAGCGGCATCATCTCCTATACCCTCGCGTATACCTGTGCGGGCTGCGCGGGTCCTGACTGGATTCCTTTTGTGATCAGCGCCACTTCCCCGACCAGTGGGGTGATAGACTCTTGGGTTTTCTCAGCCCCCATCTTTTATTTCACGACAACGATCCCCTACACCTTCACCGTGTGGGTGGCGGACCAGGCGGGGAATGTGGGAAGCGCGACCGGGAGCGTTCTGGTCCGGCCGGCCGTGGTGGCCCTACCGCTGGTTTTGCGGAATTACTGCGCTCCGGTGAGCTTCGAGATTGAGCCCAACAACACTCGGGACCAGGCAAACTGCGTCGCGGTGCCATCCGATGTCCAGGGCCTTGCGAACGATCCAGGCGATCAATACGACTGGTTCTGGATGGAGATCACAAGCACTGGTCGCATTACCCTGACGCTGATTGTGCCATCCGGTGTGGATCTGGATCTCTATCTGCAGCATCAGAGCCATATCGGCCAACAATGGACTGCTTACTCAATCCGGCCAGGATCGAGCCCGGAGCAAATCGTTTATGATGTGCAATCGGGTTATACGGGACGTTTCTATATCCTGGTGCATCGCTATGCTAACACCTCTTGGACACCATATACGTTGCGAATCCAGCGCTGAGTCCAGACGCAGGGTTTCCTGAAGTGGGGCCGGGCAGCCACGCCTCCTTGGTGCTTGATGATTGGTGCTCCACTTCTAAGGGATTATGAAGAGGAAACCCGTGATTGATGTTGTGAGATGTGACGTCGTGTTTGTTTTCTCGCGATTTGAGAAAGTCAGGAGGGAGCCATGGCAATTCTGGAACGTCTGGAAGCGGGGCAGCGGGAGGATGGCCAGCGGATACGGGAGCAGGCGTCGGTTCGCGTGTTGGCCCGGCATTATCGTCGTCGCCTGATGGAAGAGAGCGACCTGGGATCCTTGCTGCGTCTTTCTCCCGCTACCCTGCGGGCCCGGCTGGAGGCCATTCTGGCCCAGATGGTCCGGGAGGAAGGGGAGGTTCTTTCCCCTGCTCTGCAGTCTGAAATCATCAATCTCATCATTGATGAAACCATCGGCCTGGGCCCTCTGGAGCCTCTTCTGCGGGATCCGACCATCTCTGAGATTATGGTCAACTGGCGGTCCCGGCCGGGAGAAGAGGGGCGCGCGGAAGTATTTGTGGAGCGATTCGGCCGCCTGGAGCGCCGCGAAGACGTGGAATTTGAGAACCGCGAGCATCTCCTCCACATCATTGATCGCATCCTCTCCCCTCTGGGCCGGCGGCTGGATGATAGCAATCCCCGCGTGGATGCCCGGCTGGCGGATGGCAGCCGGGTGACCGCTGCCATCCCTCCCATCGCCATTGATGGCCCCGTCCTGAGCATCCGCCGCTTCCGCGAGCAGGCCTTCACCATAGAAGACCTGATCGCCAACGGCACGCTCACGGAGACAATGGCGATGTTTCTCAGGGCTGCGGTCCGGGCTCGCTTGAACATCCTGATCTCCGGGGGCACGGGGTCTGGCAAGACCACGCTGCTGAATGTCCTTGCCGGCTTCATCCCCCATGACCAGCGAGTGATCACCATCGAGGACATCGCCGAGCTGCGCTTCTACGCCCATCACCCCCACGTGGTGCGCTTCGAGGCCCGTCCCCCCAATGTCGAGGGCAAAGGCGAAATCACCATCCGGGATCTGGTCCGCCTTGCCCTCCGCATGCGACCCGATCGCATTGTCGTGGGAGAGGTGCGGGGGGGCGAGGCCCTGGACATGCTGCAGGCGATGAACACTGGACATGAGGGATCCATGACCACCCTCCACGCCAACTCGCCTCAGGAGGCCTTCTCGCGGCTGGAAACCATGGTGATGTGGGCGGAGGCTGCTCAGCAGCTCTCCCTGAGGGCAATCCGGGAGCAGCTGGCCACCATTGATCTGGTGGTACAGATGGCCCGGTTGCCAGGCGGGGGACGAAAGGTGGTGGCTATCACGGAGGTTCAGGGGCTGAAGGGGGATCAGCTGATCCTCAAAGACCTCTTCGTATATCAGCAGCTTGGGGTAGATGAGATGGGCCGGGCTTACGGCTACTTCGCCCCGACCGGCGTGCGGCCGCGCTGCCTGGCCCGCATGCGCCGCTGGGTAGATCCGGAGGAAGTGGATCGCCTCGAGGCGGAGATGAAGGTGAACCCCCTGGAGGGCCGCCTTCCACCGGACGTGCTGCAGGATCCTGCGGTCACCGAAATCATGATCAATGGGCCGCGGACCGTGTTTGTCGAGCGATATGGCCAGCTGCAGTCGATTCCGTCCGAGCGCCTGAACATCCGCGACGAGCTCCAGCTCATGGAAATAGCAGCCGTGATGGCCGCCCATGCCGGGCGGCGGATGGATGAGAAGCGTCCGATGGTGGATGCGAGGCTCCCCGACGGAAGCCGGGTGAACATCGTCCTTCCGCCTCTCTCTCTGAGCGGGCCGGTGATCACAATCCGACGCTTTCGAAAGGAACTGATCCAGCCTGAAGATCTGATCCGGCGGGCCTCGCTGGAACGTCGCATGGCTATCTTCCTGCGTCGGGCGGTTCAGGCTCGGTTGAACATCCTGGTTATCGGGGGCACGGGCAGCGGGAAGACAACCCTGTTAAACCTGCTGGCCTCCTATATCCCGGATGAGGAGCGTTTGATCACTATCGAGGACACGGCAGAGTTGCGGCTGAACAAACCTCACTGGGTGCGGCTGGAGACCCGGACGGCCGATGAATTTGGGGAAGGGGAGATTACGATCCGCGATCTGGTTATCAACGCATTACGGATGAGGCCGGACCGCATCATCGTGGGGGAGGTGCGAGGAGGCGAAGCTCTGGACATGATCCAGGCCATTAACACCGGACACCAGGGATCGATGACCACCTTGCATGCGAATTCCCCGGAGGATGCTTTCGCCCGTCTGGAGACGATGTTGCGGATGTCCCGAGAGGGAGCCGATTTGCCGGAAGCGGCCCTCCGCCGGCTGATCTGCGCGTTCCATCTCGTTGTCCAGGTCGCCCGTCTCATGGACGGCACCCGCAAGGTGATCCGCATTGATGAAGTGACAGGGGTGCGGGGGGAGATGATCCACACGGAGCCGATTTATCTCTTCCGGCCTGTCGGGACAGCTGAGGACGAGAGGACCGTGCGGGGATATTTCGCGGCGACCGGCTATCAGCCGGCCGCCTGCTTGCGGCGGATGGAGGAGCATGGCGTTCCGTGGACTCCTGATCTGTTCGATCCCAACCCCCGCGCCTGGGTGGAGGGCGAGCGCTGGATTCGTGCGCCGGAGGAAGACAACAGGTGAAAGGCGGCGGGTCCTGTCGCCGGGCGAAAGCATCATGCGTCCTCCATCGATCGGACTCCGGACAGGCACGCAGATTCCTCGATCAGAATTCGACGGGATTATCCGTTTTCTGGCTCTTTCGGTGACGAGGGGGAGCTAATGAAACGGGGCTCATGGCTGCGAAGCGAGCAGGGTCTGCAAACCCTGGAGTGGGTGGCGCTGGGGCTGGTGATCCTGGCTCTGATGGCAGCGGTGGCGTTTTTCTTGACCTACCGGGCCTCAGAGTCCACCGGGCGGACGGTGACAGAGACCGTTGAGGCTCTCTTCGAGTGTGTCCAGCAGCTGGATTTCGATTGCGCCCGGGATGTGCTCAGCGCTGAAGGGGGTAGACCGGAGCCGCCGCGGGATCTGATCTGGTGCATCACCCATCCCCTGGACTGCTGGCGGGAGGTGGTATGGCCTGGGATTCAGAAAGGGGCGAAGTGGGTTTGGGATCGGCTGGTAGAGGTTGGGCGAGCGATCCATCAGGGGGCGGCACGGGTATGGGACTGGTTGAAGAAGCAGTGGGATACCTGGCTGAAGGGGGCTCTGGCCGGCCTTCTGGCAGCTATTGTAATCATAATAGGGCTAATCGTTCTGGTGAAGATAGGATTAGTTGCTATTGGGGTTGCAGTAGTAGCCGGTGTATTAGCTTTGATCGCTTGCCTGATTGCTGGAATTGTATCTCAGATGAATGGAGGAGGCTTCTGGGAATGCTTTAAGAATGCATTGGCACTTGGCGTGCTGGTGGCGGGTCTTATAATCAGCGGCGGCACTGCTATTTCGAAGGGCTTGGTTGTTGAATGGTTAAAGAGCGGTTTCGTCCCAACGCTTATTTCTTTGGTCTTAGACAGCTTTTTCAACTTTAATGATCTATTGAACGCCCTTCAGAAAGGGAACTTGAGCGCTATGGGAGCGTGGGCGTTGCAACGGGTCGTTAATGCTGCCTTCACGTATGTTACATCCCTTGCCGCCTGGGGCCTGATGCAGCACTTGTTGCCAACATGGAAACTTGCAAGACAATATACTCCCAGCGAAATTGTGCGTAGACTTGGGTGGTTATATCTTACTCCTTTGATCAAACAGACCATTACTAGCTCTATTGCGATTACTTTGATAAATATTAGTGGTATATATCTGACCGGAGTCTTGACGGGACACCCTCCGGAGGCTGGAGAATATATTGCTGTATCACTGTTTACGATTCTCCTCTGGTTTGTGCCTCCGATCGTACAGGCTGCGGGAATCCCAGAATTGATCGTTGAGTCTGTTAATCAGGGTGCTCAGAAGCTGTTAGGGAACTGGATTACATCCCGATTAAAACGTTAGATCAAAATCTGGTGATTATTTTTAAGGTATTCGTTTCGTGATATATCGAAAGCAACAAACTTGTAGAGGGAGATAAGTCATGCCATCGCCTAAGGGAAAGGAACTGTTGTTCATCGGTGGAGCTCTGTTATGGGGACTGGCCATTGGGCCAGCGCTGATGGCCCTGGCCATATATACGGGCATTAGCCGTTCTTATGCCGCCTGGATTGCGGGTGCTTACTTTGGAACTACTCTGTTGCTGGGCGGGATCGGCCTGGGGATGTATTTCACCCGAATCGCCCGGGAGATGGGTGCCGGGGGGGTGGCGATCACTGTGATCTGGATTCTGATCACGCTCGTTCTGGCGGCACTGGCGCGCTCCGCTTTTCAATCTATTCTGAAGGGATTCTAAGGCTGTTCACCCCGTTGGGAGGGCGAGTGGGATGCAAGGCTCGACCCGAGTCGGAACGGGAGGGCTCGCGCTGGTGGCGTTGCTTTTGCTTATTGCCCTGGTCATAGGGATTGCCGGGGGATTGAATCAGGATCCGGTCGGTCAGTGGGCGCTCGCCGGGATTGCAGCAATAGGCCTCAGCATGGGATTGCTCCTGCTCTGGGAGAGCGGTCCATCGCGGGGAACTCTTTTCGCCCGTCTCATCTGGGTGGGCATCTGGATATTGCCAATTATATCGCTCATGCTCTGTCGCCTCATCGCGCTCAGCTCGCCGTAGCCCGATTGGGTCTGGCAGATTGCCCCTGAGCCAATACAGCGGGCCCGGTCTGAACCCGGAAGGAAGGTCCATGCCTTAGAAATCCCCACACCTCGGTTTGGGATAGGACTTACGCAGTTCGTTTCCCATGGGGGCTTTGGGGGCGGAGCGGGGCGCCGAAGGCGCCCCGCTCCGCCCCCAAAAAGGATTTTTGTCTCCCCTCCCCACGGCCAAAGGGCCGTGGGGAGGGGAGACAGGGGGTAGGGCCATTCCGTTCCACCTTTAGAGCTTTCAACTGTGTAACTCCTATGGGAGTTAGAGGATGCGCTATCGCTGGCTATCCTTCGTTGCGGCGCTGGTCTTGCTGACTTCTTCCATTTCTCTCTCGTCGGCAAAGGCCCAGCAAGCGCCGGATGCGGCGGATGTGGTGATTCTGGTGGATCGCTCAGGGAGCACGCCGGGGCCGGAGGCCCGGTCCCAGATGCTGGAGATGCTGACCCTGTGGACGGCCCTGGTAGGCCCTCAGGATCGGGTGAGAATCCTCCGGGTGGGAGGCGTGCCGCGCTGGGTGACCTCCAACTGGCTTTCTATCCGCCAGCTGCCGGATGGACGGAGCAGCCTTCTCCAGAACCTGAATCGGCTGGGTGACTTCGAGGGCAAGGATGCAAACTGGGAGCGGGCGGTGGACCAGGCGATCCGGGAGCTGGAGAAGCTCCCGAATCCGGCGTCCTATCAGGCGCTGCTGGCCCTGGTTCGGGAGGATCCGGAAACCCCTCAGGGCGAGGCGCGTCTGGAAGCCGCGGCCGCCCGGCTTCATGGCCCGCCCCTGCGGCCTTTCTATGGGCTATCCCTGGAAGGAGGAGTGACGCGCATCAACCGCTCTCTGGGCGCGAGGTCCGGGGGATGGGTGGGAACTGCCCTGACAGAGGGGATGGCCGCAGGCCTGCAGATGGCGGCAACCCTCTCGCCCCATCGCTGGGTGACGCGGATTTCCTTGCAGCCTGGGAAGGAGCGGACGCTTTCGCTCCCTCCACAGACCCGGTGGGTTGCCTTCGTCCTCTTCCGTCCGACCCCATCCGCCCGTCTGATTCATCTGACCCGCCAGGGAGAGGACTGGCTGAGCCCCGCTGCCCGGCCGCGGATCGATCACGTGAATACTGAAAGGATGGAGATTCTCTCGATGCGGGATCCAGGCAACTATGGAGGGGAATGGCAGATCCGAATCGGGGGCGATCGAGAGGCAACCCTGGGGATCCTGATCGGCTTGAGCGACCCGCTGCTACCCATAGCGCCCGGGACCGGACGTCGGTGGATCGCTCCGGCGGAGGCGCCGCTTTACGTGGAGGCGCGAATCCCTTCCCTGCCTCAGGGGGCGGAGCTGACCCTTACGATAGATGAGGAGAGGATTCCCATAGACGATGAGGGCGGCATGGGGGACCGGGAGGCTGGGGATGGGCAGGGAGGAGGCATTTCCGGAGAATCATCATGGGAAAGCGGGCTGCGACCCGGATCGTTTCGCCTGCGATGGGAAGGAGTGGAATGGGAGCAACCCGTCTGGATAGAATTTCGGTCTGATCTTCCCACGCTCCGCGCCCAGATTCCCTCCTCGCCAACGCTGGGGGTCCCTATCTCGATCGCTGTGGAGCGACCGGCAGGTGTGGAAGAGGTGACCTGGCGCTGGGTAGGCTGGCGGATGGGGAATTCCGACTGGCAGTCCCCCGAGCAGGCGCAGGCCACGGAAACCGGCTGGGAGTGGCGCATCGGGCCCCGGAGCTCTGGCAATGTTCGCTTCCTTGGATTGGCGGAGATCCGGGTCCTCCAGGACGGAGCCTCGCTGGTCTACCCGCAGGCCGTGGTCGCGGATTTTCCGGTGCTCTCCCCAACCGAAGGCCAGGTCCTCGTGGGGCTGGAAAAGCGCCCGGATCGGTTGCAAGTGCCTGGCCAGTTGACCCTGGTGATTACCTCTACGTTGAATCGTCCCGCAGAAATTCAGGTGGATGTGGAGGATCCCCAGGGATCCATTCGGGTTCTGCCATCTGCGTTTCGGATACCGGCTCGCGAGGTGATCCGACAGCCGCTGGAACTGCGGGGGGAAGTGGAGAAGTCCCGAACGATCCGGCTCCGGCTGCGGGAGGGGCGTGGAGCGCCGGTTCGCGGTGGGGAGATCTCTCTAACTATTGAGAGGGCTTCCAGCGGCTCCCCGCTGGCAATCGTCTTCTGCTTGCTGGTTCCTCTGGCTGGAGGCGGCTTCCTGATCCTCCGCCATGTCTGGACTCGCCGTTCGATGGAGAGCTGGTCATGACGCCGATGATGGCTTTTCTGATCACCCTGGCGCTGAGCGGGATCCTGATCGGACTGGCGATAGGGGCCCACCTCGTTTCCTGGCTGGAGCGGCGGGAGATTGGAGGGCGGGCCCAGGCTCTGGTGGCCGGCCCGGGCCAGGCCCGAAGCTTCCTTCAGGATCTGGGAGCCCGCTTTGATGAGAGCGCTCAGGGACAGCGGCTGGCCCGAATGCTGGAGGCGGCGGATCTTTCCATGCGCCCTCATGAGGTGGTGGCCCTTCAAGTTTTCGCAATCTTTGTCATGCTGTATCTCAATGTCCTGTTCATCCGGCTGGATTTCTTCCTGGTGTTCTCGCTGGCGGTCTTTCTGGTGCGGTTTGCAACTGGACGTTACCTGGCTCACCGGGCGCGACAGCGTGCCATCCGGTTCGCGGAGCAGCTTCCGGAGATGATGGATGCTCTGGCCCGGAGCCTGGGGGCCGGCCAGACGATCATCCAGGCCATCGGTGATGCGTCCACCCGCCTCCCCCAGCCGGCGGCAGGGATCCTCCGACGGGTATATCAGCAGCTCATGCTGGGGTATCCGCTGGAGGAGGCCCTTCCGCGCTTGGCCCGGCTGTTTCCCTCGCCGGATCTGGAGCTGATGGTAACGGTTATTCTGGTGCAGCAGCGCGCGGGGGGGAACCTGGTGCAGGTTCTTCAGAGGTTAGCCCTTACGCTTGCGGAGCGGCGAAGCATGCAACGGGAGATCCGTGCCCTGACGGAGGAACCCCGATTCAGCGCCTTGCTGGTGATTGCGCTGCCCCTGGCGTTTCTGTTGCTGTTCCGAACGATGATGCCCGGCGTGCTGGATGCGCTGATTACGCATCCCATGGGCTGGTTCATCCTGGGGATCAGCCTCACATTGCAGCTGGGAGGCTTCTTCCTGATCCGCCGGATCACTCGTGTCGAGGTGTAGCCTCGAAATGCTGTCCTATGTTTTCTTATGCCTGGGTCTGCTGACGATCGCTCTGATTGGCGCGGCGATCTGGCTCTGGACCGTTCCCTCCGAAACCCGGATGCGGCTGGAGCAAACGTATCCGGAGGTGGTGCCAGGGTTGGCGCTGCAGGGGCGGATCCATCGCTGGGCCATCCGCCTGGCCCGGGAGATGCCGGCCTTCTGGAGCCTGCTGGGCCGGGAGCGTCTGGCGAAATCCCTGGCCCGGGCAGGCCATCCTTATGGGCTTACAACGGAAGCTTTTTATGGAATGCACCTCCTGGGGGGCATCATCGGAGTGGCGGTGGGGGCCTTTCTGTATCTGATGGATCTTCTGCTGGGGTTCGGCGGATGCATGCTGATTTTCGCAGTCCTGTGTGTGGCGGGCGGATTCCTGGCTCCAACGTTCTGGATGAACCGGCTGATGGAGCGTCGGCAGCGCCGGATTGATCTGGCGGTGCCGGATTTTCTGGACACGCTGGCGGTGTTGCTGGAGGCCGGTCTTTCGTTCGACATTGCGCTCCAGCAACTGACAGCCCGCATGCAGAATCCTTTGGGGGAGGAGCTGCGGCGCCTGCAGCAGGAGCTGGCGATGGGCCTTCCTCGCACGGAGGCCTATCGGGGGCTGATGGAGCGGAACACAGCGCCGGAACTGTTGAGGTGGGTGGAGGCCATGCTGCAGGCGGAGCGGCTGGGCCAGCCCCTCACGCCGACCGTATCCCGTCTGGCTGCGGAGATGCGGGCGCGGCGGATCCAGAAGGCCCGGGAACGGGTGGGACGAATCGGCCCGGTGGCCTCCATGCTGGTAGCGCTCATCATCGGACCCGCCGTGATGTGCATGTTGCTGGGTGGGCTTGTGCTTCAGTTCATGCGGCAGGGCCTTTTCCCGCGTTAGCGAGGGACCATCCTCCGTGGGGGAGCTGATGGGGCCCGAGGGATGGGAGGGTGTTCTGGATCGGGCATTCAGCCGGGCGCGCCGTCTGGAGGAAGCGGGCGCGTGGCTGGAAGCCGCCGAGCTCTACGCCTGGCTGCTGGAACGTTTCCCGGAGGAGGCCCGCCGGCTCGGCTGTCTGGAGGCCCAGCAACGATGTCAGATCGCCCTTCAGGTGGAGGAGCTCTGGATTGAGACGGAGCAGGGGGTCGCTGCAGGCGACCTGGAGCGGGCCCGGAATGCGCTGCGTGAAATCCTCCGCCTGCAGCCGGATGCGGCGCGCGGCGGCCGAAGTGCCCGGGATTGGATAAAGGCGCTGGAGCAACAATCCGCTGCCCGTCAAACACGGCGTATGGCCTGGATCTTTGCTGTCCTGCTGGGCATCACGCTGGCCGGCTGTGGCGGGGGGATCTTTCTGGCTTTCAGGATTATGCAGGCGACGCCGGCTTACCGGGGGACTCGCTCTCCTGCATCGGAACCTCTGCCTCCTCCCGCTGTCTCGCCGACCCGCCCGTCTGCAGGTCTGCTGATCCCTTCTCCTGTCAGCTCTCCCACGGCCATGCCGGATCATCCCCTCTCGGTCGCGCCGGAGCGCATTCGGCCCATCGCTCAATGGGGCAGCCGCGCCATTCCGGTCGGCATCCTCATGTCGCCGGATGGCCAGCGGATCGCCTGGCTGGTTGGAAACACCGTCGAGTGGCTGGATCCCGTTTCCCTCCGGACGGCGGAGCGCACGATGCTATCCGAACATGCGCCGATCACCGCAGGGGCTTTTTCCCCGGATGGGCAATGGCTGGCGCTGGGGACGGAAAGCGGGGAGATCGTGATCTGGTCCATCCGCGAAGGCAGAATCCTCCGGACTCTGAAATCGGGGCTGGTGGAAAGCCTGGCGTTCTCCCCGGATGGCTTCCGACTGGCGGCCGGAGCCGTGGGAGGACGGATTCGGGTCTGGCGCCTTCCTGAGGGAGCGCTGAACCAAACGCTCGAGCTGGAGGCCTCAAGGGTTTTCGATCTCAGCTTCCTTCCTTCCGGCGACCGCCTGATCGCGGCGACCAGCGATGGTCAGGCTCATCTTCTGGACCTGACGACGGGACGGAAGATCCGGTCGGTGGCGGTTGGAGGATCATGGGCGACCGCCCTGGCCGTCCATCCGAACGGACAGATGGCGGCTGTTGGTGGAACCGGAGGACAGATCCTGATCTGGCGCATCACCGATGGCATGATCGTGCAAACTTTGAAAGGCCATCAGGGAACGGTCACCACGCTTGCGTTTGCTCCAGATGGGGCTGCGCTGGTTTCCGGAGGAACGGATCGGACCGTTCGACGATGGGGGCTTCCGGAAGGCCGCCAGAGCTTCACGTTGCTTCATCCGGTTGCCTGGGTGGATCGCGTGGTGATCCTTCCGGATGGGCGTCTGGGGGCGTCATTCTCGGATGGAACCGTCATGACCATCGATCCTCGCCGATCGGAGGGGGAGGAAATCGAAACCACACGACGGCTTGAAGCCTCCATGCATGTGCGTGCCCTGGCGTTTTCCCCGGATGGACGTCATCTGGCGGCTGGCTACGCGGATGGCGCAATTCGGCTATGGTCGGTCCGCGAGCAACGGCTGTTGCGGGAATGGGGCGGTCATGCCTTCTGGATCGGAGGGCTGGCGTTCGATCCGGGCGGAGGATGGCTGGCCTCCGCCGGGGCGGATGGATGGGTTCGTCGCTGGGCGATCCCGGAGGGTCAGCTGGTGCAGGAAGCGAAAGGGGACGAGGGCTGGCTATCGAATGTCGTGGTCATCCCGGACGGCGCCTGGATGGCCGCCGGGGGGATCGAACATCGGGTCTATTTGTTCCCAACCGACCCGGGCGCCGTTCGGGTTCTGGAGGGCGATCATCGCAGGCTCCCGTTTCGCACGCTGCACGATTGGGATTATCAGTCCGTCCTGACAGTAAATCGAACCGGGGAATGGCTGGCGTCCTACGGAATTTCCATCGAGCGTGATGGAAGAGTTCGCCACGTCATTTTCCTCTGGCGGATCCCGGAGGGGCGTCTCGTGGCCGAATTCGATTTGCCCGCGTGGGATGTGCCGGCTCTTGCTTTCAGCCCTGACGGACAGTGGCTCGCGATCGGCGTCGGAAGCCATCTTCAACTTCTCTCGCTCCCGGATAGGAAGCCGGTCCTCGACCTCAATCCCCGATTGTCCGGGGGGGTCCAGAGCGTCGCGTTCACTCCGGATGGGAGATTGATGTTTGCCGGGGGAACAGGGGAGATCGCCGTGATTCGAACAACGGATGGCGCCACCGTTGGGCGATTGGAAGGCCATTCGGATGTGGTGAACGCTATAGCAGTCTCCCCAGATGGCATACTCCTGGCCTCTGGATCCGAGGATGGAACCATTATCCTGTGGGGCATTCGATAAGCGCAACCCGGATTTGGTGGACGGGTCTTTGTGCTTTGCATGATTGCTTCCCGGAGGCTTTTCCCTGATGCGCCACTGGACCGCAAGCCATGACCACAAGGCATGGTTCCTTCAATCCCGGACGCGGATCCTGCTGGTTGAGGATCACCCGGAGCTTGGTCCCTCCATCCGCCAGGCGCTGACCCGGGAGGGATTTGAGGTGATCCTGGCCGTCACCCTGCAGGAGGCCCTGGATTGTCTGATCCAGGGACCTCGTCCTCATCTGATCGTCCTGGATCTTTCCCTGCCGGATGCCGATGGCCTGGAAGCAATCCGCACTCTTCGGGCATTGCCCCTGACGGATCCCCCGCCGATCCTGATTCTCACTGTCTATCGGGATGTAGATTTGCGCGTTCATGCGCTGGAGATGGGGGCGGACGATTTTATGGTGAAGCCCTTTGCGATAAAGGAACTGATTGCCCGCCTGCGCGCGCTAAGCCGGAGGGGGCGAGCGGACCATCGAGGGCCTGTGGCCTTTGGCCCTCTGATTATGGACCCGAGGGATCGGACGGTCCGATTGGAGGAGAAGGTGGTATCGCTGACCCCCGGGGAGTTTGCGATCCTCCGGCGGCTGGCGATGGCGGGCGGCGGGCCGGTAAGCGGTTCAGACCTGGGCGAGCCTCGGGCCGGAGATCCAATCTCGTTGAGCGAGGGAGCGGTGCGGGTGCTCATCCACCGGCTGCGACGGAAGCTTTCCCGGGTCTTCGGGGATCAGGTACTCATCCGCTGGAACCGTCTGGAGGGCTATCGGCTGGAGGTTCGAAGATGACGGGCTGGATATCGAGCTGGCGGGTTCAGTATCTGGCGATCGCTTTGATGGGAGCGATCACCGTGTATCTGAACCTGTTCCTGACGCTGCCGGGAGAAATTGCGAATTTGCTGGGAAGGCAAGCCCGGGCTCACCAGGAGGCCACGGCAGGTATTCTGAGCGCCTACATCCGGGCGCGTCAGTCCAGCGGTGTCGCTGTTGAAGAGGCCCTGCGCGAGGTTTCCCCCTGGCTGAGAGAATACGGGCTTTACGCCATGCCTCCGGATTTCCCCATCGCGCTTTCCGGCGTTTCCCCGCTGGGGATCACATTGACGGATGGCCGAATTCTAGCCCTGGGGTGGGGGAAGGGTGGATGCCCGAGCTGCATGGATCCCAGCTTCTGGTTTCGCCTTCTGGGGATTTCTATGGGGATCTGGGTGGTTCTGATTGCGATCCATCTCCTGCTCTGGATCCGCTTCTCCACATGGCTCGATCGTATCCGCCGGGCGGCCCAGGCCATCGCGGCGGGAGCTTCCAATCCTCCCCTTCCTCCTCCCTCTCGAGATGAGCTGGGGCAGATCGCCAGGGCCATGCAGGAGATCGCGACCTCCCAGGCCCGCTTTCGGGATGCTTATCGCCGTTTTCTGATGGCTGCGGCCCATGAGCTGCTGACTCCCATGAACATCGTGATCCGGGAGCTCGAAGAATTACACTCGCTTCTGACCAGCGAGGAGGCCCGGCAACGAGCGGAGCGGGCGCTGGAGCACAGCTGGCACCTGCAGCGCCTGATGGAGGATGTGCTGATCGCCGCCCGGGAAGACCGAACATCGTTCCCGTTGCGTCTGGAAGCGCTGGATCTGGCCGACTTTTTGATTGCAATGGTTCAGGCCTATGCGCCGCGTTTCGAGGCGATGGGCCGTCGTCTGGAGCTTCGCCTGGAGGATCTTCCTCTTCCTGTTCGGGCGGATCCGACGCGTTTGCGGCAGATCCTGGGCAACCTGCTGGAGAACGCCTTGCGATACAGCCGGGCCGGAGATAGTGTGTATGTGATCGCGGGTCGAGGAGAGCGGGTGATGGTGGAGGTTCAGGGCGGCGTCTTTGGGGAAAGGAGCGCGGGGACGGGGATCGGGATGTATATCGTCGAGGAGCTGATGCGCGCTCATGGAGGATCCGTCGAATTCCTGGAGGGTCCGGATCGGATCCTGCATGCCCGCCTGATTTTTCCGCTGGATCGCTCCTCGTTGTGATCCCTTACAGGGCCCGAGGAGCCCGGAGGAGAGGGAGGGGATCGCTTTGAGAGGCCGGGGCGCTGCCAGCGGTGCCCGAACTTGGCAAGATCGCGCGTGGCGCGCGGGCTTCATCCGAACAGATTAGGACTTACGCAGTTCGTTTCCCATGGGGGCTTTGGGGGCGGAGCGGGGCGCCGAAGGCGCCCCGCTCCGCCCCCAAAAAAGGGGGTGGGGCCATTCCGTTCCACCTTTAGAGCTTTCAACTGCGTAACTCCTACAGATATTAGATCCGTGGGGGATCCCATGAATGACCTGGAAATTGCATTGCGCGCGGGAATGACACTGGTGGTTTTGATTGCGGCGATCACGGATCTGCGCGCGCGTCGGATTCCCAATTCTCTCACGATGCCGGCGATCGGGATCGCGGGACTGGTTCGGTTGCTTCAAGGCCATAGCGGAAGCGCGCTGGCGGGCGCTGCGGTAGCGGTGGGCATTTTTCTGTTGCCGATCCTGCTGGCAGGCCCGGAGCACGCCGGCGCGGGGGACCTGAAGCTGGGGATGGCCCTGGGATTGCTGATCGGATTCCCGCGAATTATAGATCTGTTTCTGATCGCCTTCGGGTTGACGGCCTGCGCCGGACTGATTTTGTGGGCACTCCGGCGATTGCCTCCCGATCACACCCTGCCGATGGGACCCGGTCTGGCGGCAGGCACCCTCTGGGTGATGTGGGCTTCCCCCTGATTGATCTCATACCATGCCCGTTATCGGTGTCGAAGAGAATCCTCGGTTCCCCCAACCTCCCCGGCCAGATTGTTTCTCTGCACCGGGGCTAAGCGATAAGCCATAGGGTCGAATGCCATCGCTTCGCTCGTCCATGGGTTGTAGAAAACAAACGAAAAATTGTAACGTTGGGTTAACGCATGGAAGATTGCCATCGCGCTAAGATGGAAAGCGACAGGATATTCCAGTTAAGGAGGGAAACCATGATGCGCAAGGCTCTGGATCGGTTTCTGGAGGGATACGTGCGGTTGCAGGTGAGCCTGCGGGGCCTGGTGGAGGACGCCCGGGGGCTGCAGACTCTGGAGTGGGTGGGTCTGGCCATTGTGATCCTCGCCCTTCTGGGAGCAATTGCCCTGTATTTAAATAATAGCGGCGAGGGGACGGTGGGGAAGGCAGTGGCTAATGCGATTCGGCACTTCTTTGATCAACTCACGAAGACGCAAGGCCAGTAAGGCCAGCAAGGCCAGTGGTGATTGACTTTGAACCGGAGGCTCTTGTTGGAGCCATCCCCTCCCCTCCTCTTCCTTGCAGGGGTTGAAGAGGGGAGGGGGTTGTTTTGTTAGGACCTGCACCATTGACCCCGGACCATGTGGAGGGGGTGGGTTTCTTTTTTGTGTTTCCTGTTCAATTCCTGAGATCGACGCGTGTGACACCAGGGGGCGAAAGGGGCGGATTTTGTGCGCGAATTCGGAGCGAGCCCTTGTGGGAACATGGCAAAAGGATCCCAGTATCGGCCGTCCTTTTTCCCTCTACGCTGGCTCGTGATCAGGGCTGAGAAAGGGAACGAATTAGGTAAAAGAACGTTTAAACGCAAGTCGTCAGATCTGCGTTCAGGTGACAGGGTAGGGCCATCCTATCTTTGTCTTGCAATCCCCGAATTGCATAACTCCTGCTTGCTTGAAAGTATTACATGGGGAGCACCATGATACGCAAGGCTCTGGATCGGTTTCTGGAGAGATACGCGCAGTTGCAGGTGAACCTGCGGGGCCTGGTGGAGGATGGCCGGGGGCTGCAGACCCTGGAATGGGTAGCTCTGGCCATTGTGATCCTCGCCTTCCTGGGGGCCGTGGCGGTGTTTTTCAGCAACCAGGGGGAGAATACCGTAGGACGTGCGGTAACTGGCGCGATTCAGTGGTTTTTTGAACGGCTGATGCAAAGCCCGATGGGCCCTCTCCTGGCGCCTTTCTTTCCGTTTCCGATTGAACGCACGGGATAAAAGCTAATGACAGGTATGGGTGAGGTCTTATCCGCTTTTCAAATCGGAGATTTCAGGGGCCAGGGTGGGATCTTGAGCCCTCATCTTGACCCTTAAATGATTCTTTCCTCTCCTATCCGGGGCTTGGCAGGTGGCAAGAAGGCTGGATTCGCTGACTGTCCCGTTGCCTAAACTTTTTTAACCTCTCCTGCTTCATCTTCTCTTTTTTCTTTGCTTACGCCGTTTCGCGGCATGGGATAGACCCCATAGAGAGGGGAAGATGGCCCTTTGATTTTCTTCGCCAGGAAGACCGCTATGTGGACTTAGTTAAGCTGTTTTTCCGGAACGACGACCATCAGCTCGTGGCGTGGAGGATTGATGATGAGATTCTTTCGTTCTCTGAGGGATGAGCAAGGTTTGCAGACCCTGGAGTGGGTGGCGCTTGCGCTGGTGATCCTGGCGCTGATTGGGGGAGGGGCTTATTTCCTGGCCCGGCCTTCCAGAGGAGTGGGGGAAAGCGTGACGGATGTCATCACGGCGATGTTCTCATGCTTGGCGGATGAAAAAGCGTGTGGGCTGGGGGAGACGGGGATGGCTAAGGGGGCTCGCTGTCTGGCGGAGCCTCTGGCGTGTCCGGGGCAGATCTTCTCCTGTGTGGTCTATAGAAGCTGTCGTGGCGATGAGCCGTGGATGGTTGTTGGATTAATGCCCTGGGTTGCTGGGCTATTGCTTCCAGTGTTATATATCTTCTTCATATCCGCAAAGGGTGGTGGGGTTCCTCAAGCGTTGCCAAGAACTTCGAAACCATGGTGGAAGATTGCGGGGAACATGATATTTGAATGGTTGGACGAGGCGGTCTCGATATTTCAGGGAGTGCGAGATGCATGGAAGTTGCATCATCTGAAATTTGTTAAGCGACCCCAAAAATTTATAAGCGTGCGGGTCAACACGCCTCCAGGGACTCGTATAGCCTATCGAGTTCGGGTTAAAAAATGGGTTTCAATTTCACGGGCACGCGATATAAGGTAACCACTGTGGGATGGAGGACATTTAAGGGTCTCTTGAAGAACGCGTTGTCAAAGGGAGCCCTGCTAATCAATATGGGAGTCTCTGTGGTTCAGAATCTCTGGTTCTTTGGAACAAATCCTGAGGAGGGAGCAACATTCTGGGACCGAACGATCAGGAATCCGAGGTTCTGGATATCCACAGCAGTAGATTTTGGACTCGCGGTGGCAACGGGAGTGGCGGCAGCGGCAATCGTGGGAGGGATTGCGGCCGGGGCTGCCGCCATGGGGGTGGCTACTCCATTATGGGTTGCGGTGTTTGCAACGGCCATGGTAGGTGTTGGGCTGGGTTGGGGACTTGATCGCATGGGCGTTCCGGACAAGATCAAGAAGTGGATCAATCACAAGATCCTTGGACGTTAGAGCGACGGGAAGATATGGCCATGGCCGGAAACGCCAGGGAGGTGTGAGGAGATGCGATCCGACTTCGGAAAGATGAAGCCGCTTCAGGCGGCGGCTTTTTCGTTTGCCTTCGCGCTGTTGCTCAGCCTGCTCGCCCTGATCGTCGACTGGATCCCGACGCTGACCTTTGAATCCCTCCATCATCCGGAGAGGCAGGGAGGCGCAGATCCCTCGATTCTCTGGCGTCCGTGGGTGGTCGGGTATTTCGCGTTCATGCTGGCCCTGAGCGGGTATCTCTACTGGGCGGACCGCTCCCGGCATCCGGGGGCTGCCTGGTATCGGTGGGCTGGGCGGATGGCTTTCACGGTGGCGCTGTCCGGGATCTTCCTGTTCTCTGCGATACGGACGTGGGAGGCTTTGCTTCGGGCGCCGTGGGATCGGATCGTAAACGGGGCGATCCTGGCGTCGTATCTGCTGGCGCTGGCGCTGCCGATCGTGAGGATGGGGCTGGCCAGGAGGCTGGCGGAGGGGCAG
>Ga0105160_1000181_pt1 | contig 31811 bp, 25 predicted proteins | sample GXS110809BmetaG_FD_89591 | JGI IMG/M metagenome (GOLD analysis project Ga0105160, IMG submission 89591) | Hot spring microbial communities from Gongxiaoshe hot spring, China to study Microbial Dark Matter (Phase II) - GXS 110809B | ecosystem: Environmental > Aquatic > Thermal springs > Hot...
GAACTAGTCCCCCTCTCCTCATTGCGAGAAGGGCAAAAGGCCATCATCGGCTTCATCTCTGAAGAGCTAGAGGAGGATCTGCCCCTGTTGCACTATTTGGAGAGAGGCCAGCTCATGCCTGGGCAGACCATCACAGTGCAAGAGGTCGTCCCCAGCAGCGACCTGATAATAATACAAAGCAGCAGCCACCAGGTGCCCCTGGCCCTACGAGTAGCCGAAAAGATAAGGGTGCGGTCCCTATTCTGACATCCCTAGCCTGAGCAAATAAGGCCAGAATACAGCCAGGCTAGTGCAAGAACACTCAGCAACACCAAGTTCCCTTTTCCCCCGTTGAAGATGTTGACGGGGGGCAGGGGGGGTGGTAAACTGGGCATTCGCTGAAAGCAGGTATGGGCCTATGCCTAGGGCTCACATCTGCTATCAGTTAAGCGGGGAGGGGTAGGTGCGCCAGTTCTGGTTCCGCTGGGGGTTTTTCCCCGGCTACTGGTTCTTCGCCCGTAGCCCCTGGCGCCTCCCCCGCCTGAAAGAGTACATAGAGGCCCTTGAGGAGTACAGGCGGGAGCTAGAGGCCGAGCTGCGGGCAGTGGAGGAGGAGCTGGAGCTGTTGCACCGGGCCCAGCAAGAGGAGGAGAGATCAAGCAAACAGGGTAAATAAGGACTGATGCTCACGACAGTAGTTGGGCACTATCCTAAGATACCCAACCGACCACGGCCAGCCCGCCTCCGTGCTGCTATCGCCCGCTTTGAGCGAGGTGAAATAACCAGCGACGAATTGGCCCGCATCCAGGACGAAGTCACCCTTGAAGTCATCCAAGAGCAAGTCGAAGCCGGGATCGACATCATAACTGATGGCCAGATCCGCTGGGAAGACGACCAGACTTATATAGCCCGCCGCCTCACTGGCTTCGCCATCAACGGCCTCGTACGTTATATGGACACTAACACCTACTTTCGCCAGCCAGTAGTAGAGGGGGAGGTGAGGTGGCAGGAGCCAATCCTGGTAGACGATTACCGGTTCGCGGCCCAACACAGCCCTCGCCCCGTCAAGGCCATCCTCACAGGCCCATATACCTTAGCCGTCCTGTCCAAAGATTATTACTACCGCCGGAAGGACACTTTAGTGATGGCCTTGGCCCAGGCCCTCGCCCAAGAGGCCAAGGCATTAGCTGAGGCCGGCGCCCCCATCGTCCAGCTCAACGAGCCTATGATCCTAATACACCCCCAAGACTGGGAGCTCTTCGCCCAGGCAATAGCCACAGTGGTACAAGGCCTCCCATGTGAAACAGCCCTCTATACCTGGTTCGGGAGCATCGAGCAGGTATATCCCAAGATGTTGCAACTGCCAGTCACCACGCTGGGGATCGACCTTATAAGCAAGCCCATCAACTGGCAAATCATAGGCGAGCACCCCTTCCCAGAAGAGAAAAAGCTAGCTGCGGGCATTGTTGACGGGCGCAATACCAGGCTCGAGGCCGTAGAAGAGATAGTGGCAGCCGTGCGGCATCTCAGCCGCATCTGCCCACCCGACCGCCTTTACCTGAACCCCAGTTGCGGCCTTGAATATCTGCCACGCGAGGTGGCCCAAGCCAAGCTGCACCGACTGGCAGAGGGGGTGCAAGAAGCCAAGAAGTTGCTAGGAGAGGACTGAGATGGCCCTTACCACCTCAGCGGTAGGTTCATACCCTAAACCTGAACCCCTCGTCCGCGCCAGGGCCGCCTACGCCCAGGGCAAGACCTCCAAAGAGGAGCTCTGGGAGCTAGAAAAGGAGGCAACCACCTTCTGGATCCGGGCCCAGGAAGAGATAGGCCTAGACGTCCTGGTTCACGGCGAGATGGAGAGGGGGGACATGGTAGCCTACTTCGCTGAGCTGATGCCCCAGAGCATGCGCATAGGGGGGCTAGTGCGCTCTTACGGCAACCGCTATTACCACAAGCCCATCATTGTGGACAAACTGAGATGGCCCGGCCCTATGACAGTAGAGATGTGGAAGTATGCCCAATCCCTTACCTCCCACCCCGTCAAGGGGATGCTCACCGGCCCCTATACCATGGTGGAATGGTCCTTCGACGAATACTATCCCAGCCGGCGTGAGGCCGTTATGGACATGGCGAGGGTCCTCCGTCAGGAAGTGGAGGCGCTGGTAGCCGCCGGCTGCCGCTACATCCAGATAGATGAGCCCGCCATCCACACCCGCCCCGAGGAGGACCTGGAGCTAGCCATAGAGGCGTTCCGCCTGGTAGTGGAAGGAGTTGACGCCATCTTCCACACCCACATCTGCTATGGCGAGGTGGAAAAGATATATCCTCAGATACTGCGCCTCCCCGTGCGCCAAATCCACCTCGCCTTTAAGAACACCGATTACCAATACCTCCAGCTCATACAGCAGTACCCCTGGGACCCAGACAAGGAGCTAGGAGTGGGCGTGGTAGACGTCCACATCCGACGTATCGAAAGCGCGGAAGAGGTGGCCCAGGGCATACGCAAGATCCTCAGCCTGCTCCCCCCCGAGCAGGTGTGGATCCTGCCCGATTGCGGCCTCAAGACCCGCACCGTGGACGAGGCCAAAGGGAAGCTACAGGCCATGGTCGAGGGGGTCCAAATGGTCAAGAGAGAACTGGGGCTGAGGTAGCAGGGAGCCATGACGAGGAGGGTTATCCCCACCCCATATCGGGAAAAGGAAAGAGAGGCACTGGTGCTGGGAAGGCACCTCCTCTGCGAGTTCTGGGAGTGCGATCCCCAAGTCCTCAACTCCCGCCGCACCCTACTCACAGCCTTGCGACGAGCCGTAAGGCTGAGTGGCGGCACCCTGTTAGGCATAAAGTCCCACGCCTTTAAGCCCTACGGTGTTTCAGCCGTGGCCCTCTTGGGCGAATCCCACATGTCTATCCACACCTGGCCAGAGCTAGGCTATGCAGCCGTAGACGTGTTCACCTGTGGGACCACCATGGATCCTTACCGGGGAGTGGAAGTGCTCAGGCACACCCTTAGGGCTGGCCGAGCCATCGTCAGAGAAGTAGAAAGGGGCCCCAGGGTAGGAGAAGATGGCTGAGGAGCCTTTCTGGTATACGGAGCCCCTCCCCCCCTTCTGGGACGAAAATCTGCGCACTCAGATACGAGTCCAAAAAGTCCTGCATGATGAGCAGAGCCCTTACCAGCACATCCAAGTCTTTCAGGTAGGGAGCCTGGGTAGGGCGTTGCTGCTGGACGGCATAATCCAGGCAGCTGAAGCAGATGAGTTTATATACCATGAGATGGTAGCGCTTCTTCCTTGCCTCCTGCACCCTCGGCCTCGCCGGGCCCTCATTGTAGGAGGGGGCGATGGTGGGGCCCTGAGAGAGGCCCTGCGCCTCTCCACCCTAACCGAGGCAGTAATGGTGGAGCTGGACAAGAGGGTAATTGAGGTATGCCAAGAGTATCTGCCTTCCGTATCGCGCGGGGCCTTTAAAGACCCAAAGGCGCGCATCCTCATCGGCGACGGCATGGAGTGGGTAAAGCGCCTGCGCCCATCTTTTGATGTGGCCATCATCGACCTTACCGATCCTACCCAGGATGGGCCTGCCAACCCCCTTTACGCCTCCCCATTCTTTAAAGACGTGGCCCGGCTTTTGGGCAAAAGGGGGATTATAAGCGTCCAAAGCGGCTCCCTCACCTTCCAGCCCGAGTGGGTGCGTTACTTAATAGGCCAGCTTCGGCCTATCTTTCCCTATCTGCGTCTACACACGGCAGTGGTCCCCTCGTTCCAGGCTGGACTTTTCGCCTTCCTAATCGGCTCTAAGAGCGCCCTTCCCCTGCCCTCACGGCCCACCTACCAGAGACGACTATCACGGCTAGACGGGCCACCTCGCTACCTAAGCTACGAGATGGTCCACGCCTCGGCCGCCATCCCACCCCATCTGGCCGAGGTTGTTGGCCTGGCACCGAATTGCCAATCTGCTTAATGGCTGCTAAATTGGGCACTAGGTGGCTTAGGACGCCTACAGCCCCTCCGGAGGGGAAGATATGCCCTGGGACCTAGAGACCATCTTCCACCCGCGCTCTGTTGCCATCGTTGGGGTATCTCCACCCCATCTGACAGAACGGGGGTTTGGGACAGCCTCTGTAGGCTTCCTCTTGGGCCTCCTGGAGATGGGGTTCCCCACTGTATATCCTGTCAACCCCAAATACGAGGAGGTGGCAGGGCTCAAGTGCTACCCTTCCTTATTGGACATCGAGGGCCCTGTAGACCACGTCATCTCTTCGGTCCCTGCCTCGGTGGTGCCCCAGCTGGTGGAGCAGGCCATCGCTAAAGGGGTGCGCTCCATCCATTTCTTCACCGCTGGGTTCAGTGAGACAGGCGACGTAGAGCGGGCAGCCCTAGAAGAAGCGATAGTGAAAAAGGCACGCGAGGCAGGAATCAGGGTGATAGGGCCTAACTGTATGGGGCTGTATGTACCTAAAGCGCGCCTCTCCTTTTCCCCCCTGTTCCCCAAAGAGCCTGGTCCGGTAGCCCTGGTATCCCAAAGCGGTGGACACGCCATAGATGTAGTCATTGGGGCCAGCCAACGGGGTGTTCGCTTCTCCAAAGTGGTCAGCTATGGCAACGCCACTGACATCAACGAGTCGGAACTCCTAGAGCACCTAGCTTCAGATGAGGAAACAGAGGTCATATGCGCCTATATCGAGGGTGTACGCGATGGCAGGAGGTTTCTTTCGGCCCTCAAAGGGGCCAGTGCCGCCAAGCCCGTCATCGTCCTAAAGGGAGGAAGGACCAGCATAGGCGGCAGGGCTACCTTATCCCACACAGCCAGTATGGCAGGCTCAATGGCGGTGTTCGATGCTGCCCTTAAACAAGCAGGTGCCATAAGGGTAGACTCTTTAGACGAGTTGGCCGATCTGGCTGTAGGGTTCACCTTCTTGGGCGTACCCCGGGGGCCAAGGGTAGCTGTAGTGGGAGGTGGAGGGGGAATGAGCGTGTTAGCTGCTGACTTGATAGGAGAGGCGGGGCTGGATCTGCCCGAGCTGCCTACCTCCACCCAGGAAGAGTTGCGGGCCTTCACCCCCTTGGCCGGCACCAGCGTCCGCAACCCTGTAGATACCGTCACCTTATGGGAACCACAACTGATGGAAAACACCTTGCGCATCATCGCCTCTGCCGAGAACGTGGACGCCGTCATCCTTCACATGGGCTTTGGGTTTATGGCGCAGCGCCTTCAGGACGGCCCCCCAAGCCCTGAGGAGACGGCCAAGGCCATAGCCAAGGCTAGACAGGCCACAGGCAAGCCTATAGCCGTGGCCATACGGGTGCGCTTCAGCGCCGAGGACACCACCACCTCTATGAGGATGGCAGAGGAGTGCTGGCGCCAGGGCCTCCCCGTGTTCTTCGGCCTTCCCAACGCTGTCACCACCCTGGCCAAAATGGTGGCGTGGCGAACCCGGAGGGAGGAGGCTTGAGGAGTTATATCCGCCTCCTCCATACCTCCGACTTACACCTAGGTCGCCTAGAACGGGATGATGGCCATGGCACTTGGCCCTTAGAACAGATGCTTCAGACGGCTATCGGCGCCCACGCCGATGCCGTTCTCCTTTGCGGCGATATCTTTGATCATAACCGAGTCCAGGACAAGCTTTTAAAAGAGGCCTTAGCCCTGCTGGGACAACTTAGAGTGCCTACTATCATCCTCCCAGGCAACCACGACTGTCTCTGCCCCGGCTCCGTCTATGAGCGTATGGAGGCCTTAGGCCTACCCGACCATCTGCACATCATAAGGCCAGAAAAGGGGTTGGTAACGCTACCCCAGCTGGACCTGGCAATCTGGGGTAGGGCCCACGACTCATATAATGACATGCGGCCCCTGGAAGACATCCCCGCCCCAAGCAAGGAGAGGTGGCAAGTTGCGATGGCCCACGGCCACTTGGTACGTGGGGCGTGGGATCTGCAGAGGAGCTACCTAATTTTCCCCGACCAGATAGCTGCCAGCAGCAGGACATACGTAGCCTTGGGCCACTGGGAGCTTCCTCACCAAATTGAGGTGGGCGACGTTGTAGCTGCATACTGTGGTGCACCTGACAGGACTGGCCACGTCCTCCTGGTAGAGCTGGACCACAAAGTAAAGATACGTCCGTACCCGCTGCCGGGGCACTAGCGGCGGCCGAAATGACGGGCTAGGTCGTCAGCCCCAATGCGCACCAGGGTGGGCCGGCCATGAGGGCAGGTATGGGGTACCTCCGCAAGGGCCAGACGCCGCACTAGCTCCCTCATCTCCGCCTCTGAAAGGAGATCGCCCGCCCTCACCGCCGCATGGCATGCGATAACTGCAGCCACCCTGTCGCCTTGGACGTGACGCTTTGGTAGCTCCTCAAGTACGGAAAAGAGAGAGGCAAGGGGATCCCGTCCTGCAAGAATTTGGGGAATCGCCCTTAGCAGGTAGGCGCCCCCCTCCAAGGCCTCTAGCTCAAAGCCATGGGCCCGCAGATGATCCAGCCATTCCTCTATCAACCCTCGCTCGCCCGGAGATGTCTGGACCACCAAGGGGGTCAGAAGGCTTTGTAGCGCTGGCCGCCGCGCCTGTATCTGTCTGAGGAGCTCTTCGTAGAGGATCCGCTCATGAGCCGCATGCTGATCGATGAGATACATACCGTCGGGGCCTTCCGCCACGACGTAAAGTCTTCCCACTTGTCCCACTACCTGCAGGGTTGGGAGAGCGTCCCGTGTCGCCTGCCCTCCTTCCCCTCTCGCCGATGCTTGTGCATCGCTACCTTTCAAGGAGGAAGCAAGGGATATTTGGGGTGGGCCTGCCTTATCCACCAACGCCTGGCGCACTACCCTGACCAAAGCCCTCGCCACTGCTTCGTCGTCTCGGAACCGGACATAGGCCTTAGCCGGGTGCACGTTGACGTCCACCTCTGCTGGGGGGATCCAAATGTTCAAGATGGCGACAGGGTAGCGCTGGGAGGGCAAAAGGCCCTGGTAAACGGCTTCCAGCACACGAGGAAGACGCCTATCCTTGACCCACCGCCCATTGACGAACAGGGATATATATGACGGGGTGCCCTTGTGGAACCCAGGAGGCGACACAAGCCCCTGTACCCTCACACCCGAATCCTCCCCGTCCACAAGCACCAACATGGCAGCTAGATCGGCATCATAGACCGAGGCCACCGCCTCCCGTAGCTGTCCAGAGCCTGGAGTGTGCAGGTAGGGCCTAGCATCGAGAGTGAGAGAGAAGGAGACATGGGGATAGGCCAAGGCGTAGTTGGCCATAACTTGCGCCACCGCCCTGGCCTCGGCCTGGGGAGAGCGCAGGAACTTGCGACGGGCAGGCTGGGCCTTGAACAGCTCTCGCACCCGTACGTGGGTACCAGGGCTCATACCCCTCCAACCTTTAGTCACCACCTTACCATGGCGAACCTTCACCCAAGCCCCATGTTCCAGGTGAGGGGGACGGCTAGCCAGCTCCACCTCTGCCACCGCGCTTATAGAGGCCAAAGCCTCTCCCCTAAACCCCAAAGTAACGATACAGCTCAGGTCGCCTAGGCTTCTTAGCTTGCTTGTAGCGTAACGGGCGAAGGCTAGCTCCAGCTCCTCTGGCTCTATGCCGCAACCATCGTCCACCACCTCTACCAGGTCTATCCCCCCGTTCCGCACTTCTACTGAGATCCTGGAGGCCCCAGCGTCTAAAGCGTTCTCCACTAGCTCCTTGACAACGGAGGCGGGCCTTTCTATTACCTCTCCCGCCGCTATTTGGGCTACCACCTCGGGGGGAAGGGGGGATATGGGCATATCATGGCCCTCCCTGCAGGGCGCCACGGGCTTTTTCTCGCAGCTCATACAGCTTGGTGAGGGCCTGAAGGGGCGTCATGGAATCAGGGTCTAGGGAGGCCAGCTCCTGGGCCACCTCCACCCCCGGCACCCAAAGGGGCAACTGCAGAGGACGTCCCTCTTCCTTATGGCGACGATCCCCCCTGGCTTCCAGCTCCTCCAAGATCTGGCGCGCCCGGGACACCACCGGAGGGGGCAGCCCTGCCAGTTGGGCCACGTGCACCCCATAGGAACGGTCGGCCCCTCCAGGCATAATGCGGTAAAGGAAGACTACACGCCCCTCATCTTCCGCCACGGCCACGTTATAGTTGCGCACCCTGGGCAGAAAGGTGGCAAGCTCTGTCAGCTCGTGATAGTGGGTAGCGAAGAGGGTCTTGGCAGCCACCGGAGGGTAATTGTGTATAAACTCTACTACCGCCCTGGCAATAGCCATCCCGTCGTACGTTGATGTGCCGCGCCCTATCTCATCGAACAAGATGAGGGAGCGGGGGGTAGCCCCGTGGAGGATGGCCGCCGTCTCTACCATCTCCACCATGAAGGTGGAACGCCCAGCGGTAATCTCGTCCATGGCGCCAACGCGAGCAAATATACGGTCCACCACCCCAATGTGGGCCTCTCGGGCAGGGACGAAACTACCTACCTGTGCCATTAGGACGATAAGGGCCACCTGACGCAGATAGGTGGACTTGCCGGCCATATTGGGCCCAGTAACCACCATCACCTGGGCATCGTCGTTAGCCAAGTAGGTGTCATTGGGGACGAAGCGTCCCTGTCCCAACACCTGCTCCACTACCGGATGCCTCCCATCAACTATGTGGATGCGATCCTCCTGGTCTACAATGGGACGGACGTAGCCGTAACGGACGGCAGCCTCGGCCAGAGAGCAGTAGAGATCGATCTCGGCCACCGTCTGGGCCAGGTTCAAGAGGCGACGGGAGTAAGCCGCCACCTGTTGGCATATGTGGTGGAAGATTTCCCTCTCTAGCTCCCCTTCCCGGTCCTTAGCTTGGAGGATCTTGTGTTCCGCCTCCTTTAGCTCTGGCGTCACGAAGCGTTCCGCACCTACCAGCGTTTGGCGTCGCTCATAATGTGGAGGGACGAGATGGAGACTGGACTTGGAGACCTCCAGATAGTAACCAAACACCTTGTTGTAGCCCAGCTTCAGGGTACGAATCCCTGTTTTCTCCTTCTCCCGCCTTTCCAGCTCGGCCAATACCGACCGGGCGTCTCTGGCAAGGGCTCGGACCTCGTCCAGCTCCGGGGAGAATCCGGGCCTAATAATTCCCCCCTCTTCCCAGCTAGACGGAGGCTCATCTACGAGGGCCTGGGACAAGAGCTCTTTCACCTCAAGACAGGGATCTAAGCGGGCGATAAGGTCCTCCAGCACATCTCTGAGGCCTGAAGGAAGGTGCGCCAAGTCCGAGTCCACAGCACCCCGGAGCTGGGGGACGATCTCTATGGTACGCCTTAAGGCGGCCAAATCACGGGGGCTGGCCCGGCCAGATACAGCCCTACCCACAATTCGCTCTATATCAGCCATATTTTGAAGGGCCTGCATAGCCCTTGCCCGCCTCAGCCCGGAGCTAAAGAAGACCTCTACCCCATCTAGGCGCCGATTAATGGCCTTGGGCTCTGTCAAGGGCTGGCTCAGCCACCGACGTAGAAGCCTAGCCCCGGGGGCCGTCTTGGTGAAGTTGAGGACGGCAAAAAGGGAAGGGCCGCCCTCGCCACTTAAAGGCCTGAATATCTCTAGGTTGCGGCGGGTATTGGCATCTAAGACCATATAACCTAGGCCGTTATAGCTACTCAGCCGGGCCAGATTCTTTGAGGCCCAGGGGGCATTCTCGTAGACGTAGGCTAGGACGGCCCCTGCTGCCCAGGCTGCCAGCTCTTGACCCTCTAGGCCGAGGGCATCCAGCCCAGGGGCCTGAAAATGCTCTGTCAGGCAGCGGATGGCGTCATCAGCTTGCTGGGCTTGGGAAGGAATAGATGATACAGGGCACGACGTCCATTCCTGCCACTCAGGTGGGGCCAAGATCTCAGCTGGTCGGATCCTCTCTAGCTCGGTGGTAACCAGCTCGTAAGGTATCTGGGTGCAGGCGAACTCCCCGGTAGATATATCGGTAAAAGCCAGGCCTGCCTCACCATGCTGCCTGACTACTGCGGCCAGGTAGTTGTTGGTCTGTTGGTCCAGCATCCCCTCTTCCACCACAGTGCCAGGGGTGATAACGCGTACTACATCTCGGGCCAGAAGCTTCTTCCCCTTCCCTGGTGGCTCCAGCTGCTCACAGATGGCTACCTTGTAGCCCTTAGCTATAAGACGGGACACATAGCCTTCTAGGGCGTGGTGGGGGATGCCTGCCAAGGGGACTCGTTTGCCCTTTCCTACAGGTCTGCTAGTGAGCGTTATCCCCAGCTCTTTGGCTACCAGGTGGGCATCATCATCGAAGGCCTCATAAAAGTCCCCCAGACGGAACAGGAGGATGGCGTGGGGATAGCGCCGCTTCAGCTCTAGGTACTGACGGCGCATGGGGGGCTCACTTCTGCTTGAACTGACCTTAGACATCCCTCTGGGGCTAATTATAGCCATATGACCATGCCACCCATCTATTGGTCATCAACGTGGTCTAAACCCCTCCCCAAAGCGATATATCCACGCATCTTAGGCGTCATTCCCTTTGGAGTGTGGCATGACGCGAGTCGTGCTGATAGCTTTGGCTTTCATTCTGGCCCTCCCAATTCTGAAGGCATGGGGCCCCCAGAGAACCTCGGATCGCCCGATCTCCGTGAGGGAAGGGGATGTGGCTATAACTATCGTTGTCCACCCAGGCGAGGAGGAGAAGGTAACTCAGGGCATTACCTCCATAGGAGGCAAGATAAAGGGCAACTACAGAGACTTGATCGACGTGCTTCTGCCGCCTAGCACTTTACCCTTGCTGACCTCTCATGCAGGCGTCATGACCTGGTACCCCTCCCCCCTCTTGGCCAGTGACGCCATCCTCACAGAAGCGTCCCAGGCCGGGGCCGGCACGGGCTACACCCTTAACTCTACGGGTGGCCAGGGGGTGAAGGTAGGCATCATCGACTCCTTCGCTGGCTACCAGGCCCTTCTAGGCTCAGAGCTACCACCACCTGACAGGGTGGTCTATAGGGCCTTCACTCCCACGCCTGGGGCAAGCCGTCATGGGACAGCGATAGCTGAGATAATCCATGACCTGGCACCAGGGGCTACACTATATCTTGCTGAGGCTGCCACGGTTACCGAGGTGGCCCAGGCCGTTGACTGGCTAATATCCCAAGGGGTACACATCATCAACATGTCCCTCAATGCCCCCTTCTTTCCCCCAAGCGATGGTCAAGGCTTTGACGCCCTTACGGTGGAAAAGGCCTATGCTCATGGCATCCTCTGGGTCAATGCCGCCGGCAACTACGGCAACAAGCACTGGCAAGGCACATGGCGTGATGAAGATTACGATGGCTACCTCGAGTTTGCCCCGGGGGACGAAGGGAACACCTTAAGCGCAGGGGGAGATTTCATGGTCGTCCTGCGCTGGGACGACCCGTGGGGCCAGGCATGCAACGATTACGACCTGGTGGTCAGGTGGCGCAATAACTCTGGCCAAAGCGGAGAGCTAATATCAGCCCAGCCCCAAGACTGCCGGCCCGGAGCGCAACCCCTAGAGATGGTGAGTGGGGCAGCTACCCAGGGGATGACACTTGAGGTGCGCGTTCGGAAGAGATCCCTTGTTTTTGGAGGGCGGCTGGAGGTATTCGCAGTGGGAGGTACCTTGGAGCATGTAGTCCCTGAGGGTAGCGTGGCCCCCCCGGCCGATAGCGCCAAAGCCCTGGCCGTGGGAGCAGCACCCCATTTCAACATGGCCTCCCTCCACAGCTACAGCTCCCGGGGGCCAGGAGCACGGGGCAGCATCAAGCCAGACGTAGTGGGGCCAGACAACGTATCTACGGCCAGTTTCGGCCCCGGCGCGTTCGCCGGCACTTCAGCCGCGGCCCCTCATGTGACCGGCATAGCCGCCCTCATCAAGAGCCTCCACCCCGATTGGGGCCCTGACCAAATCCGTGAAGCGATAAGACAGTGGACCATAGACATGGGGGCCCCAGGCCCAGACAACTCTTACGGCTGGGGAGCAGTAGATGTGGCCCGCTTCATCCATTCCTTACTATCGGTAGCGCCTAGTTGGGCTGGCATTGAGCCCTTTGACAATGGGCACGTCCAGGTAATGTGGGGTGAAGGAAGAGGCGCAACCTATTATCAGCTCTGCATAGACCTGCGCCACGACTTCTCTAGCCCTTACGCCAGTTGCTTCAACCTGCCAGCTTCCTCCACAGCACACCTGGTTGAAGTGCCCAGCACAGATCAGTCCCATCTGTATTTCCAGGTCCGCGCCTGTAACGCTATAGGGTGCTCGCAGCCAGCCTTCGCCGGAGGGGTTTCGCGTCGCAGTGTAGGCGGGCCCACAGGCTGGGACTACTACTTCACTGCTTACAATCGGGACGGTTTCACTGTGGCAGCGGTGCGCAATTTGAGAAATGGCCCTACCACTATACGCCTCTACCGCGGCCTAGTAGGGGCCTTCCCTTGGTTCTCCCTAGAAAAGGAATGTACCAACGTCCCCACGGGAGGGGTGTGCAGGGCGACGTGGCAAGGGAATTGGATAAACAGCGCTGTCCAGTCGCTGGCACCCTGGTGGGACTTGGCGACAGCCATCGTCACCGTCCCCTAAAAAGCGTCTACCACCCGCACCGACTCCGGGGCCACCTGCCGGCAGGCATCACACTTGACACATAACGCCTGGTCGATGACGAAGCCATCCTTCTGGGGGACGATAGCCCCCGTTGGGCAGACCTTGGCCGCCTCCTCTACCCCCGGGCCTCCATCTATTAACTCGTATCTTATTAGGCCCTGGCACACCCGCGCAGGACAACGGCGCCCGAGAAGATGAGCCTCGAGCTCATCACGGAACAGTTCTAGGAGGGACATTATTACGGTGGGGGCAGCTTGACCGTGGGCGCAATTAGAGTACCGCATAGTTGAGGCAAGCAGGCGCATCAGCTCCAGGTCTTGGGGACGCCCCCCTCCTCTAGAGATGCGCCTTAAGATCTCTAACAGCCTCCGAGTGCCGGCAAAGCAGGTGGTGCACCTCCCGCATGACTCGTCTTCAGCGAACCATTCAAAATAGGTGGCCAGCTCCACCACACAGGTGGACTCGTCCATGACCACAAGGCCCCCAGAGCCCATCAGCATTCCCAATTCGCGGAAGTGCTCCGGCTCTAAAGGCAGCCCATCCTGGAGCATTACCCGGGAGGCAGGCACCACCCCAGACAGGGGGCCTCCAGGCTGAACGCCCTTGAGGTGCCGGCCCTCAGGCACGCCACCACCTGCCACCATTACCACGTCCCGCAACGGCGTTCCTAGGGGCACCTCAAGGACGCCCGGGCGCCGCACGCAGCCTGAAAGGCTGAACATCTTGGTACCTTTGTTCCGTTCCGTCCCCACAGAGGCGTACCATGAAGCCCCATGACGCAAGATCAAAGGCACATTGGCGTACGATTCTACGTTGTTCACATTGGTGGGCTGACCGAATACTCCTGCCTGAGCAGGATATGGAGGCCTTATCTTGGGCATGCCCCTAAGACCCTCTATGGAGGCGATGAGCCCCGTCTCCTCGCCACACACGTAGCTACCGGCCCCCTTCACCACCTCCATGTCGTAGCTGAAGGAGGAGCCTAAAACGTTAGGCCCCAGTAACCCCTTACGCCTAGCCTCCTCAATGGCCTGCGCCATCCGCTTCGCCGCCAGGGGATACTCGTGGCGGATGTAAACGTAGCCGTACGAGGCGCCAGTGGCCCACGCTGCTATGGCCATGCCTTCAATGATAAGGTGTGGATCCCCTTCTAGAAGGTTGCGGTTGACGAAAGATCCGGGGTCTCCTTCGTCGGCATTACATACGAGGAACTTGACGCCAGGACGGGCCTGGCGCAAAAAGTCCCACTTACGACCTGTTGGGAAGGCCGCTCCCCCACGCCCCCACAGACCAGATGCGATCACCTCTTCTATCACCTTCTCGGGAGCCATAGAAAGGGCACGGGCGAGGCCCTCATAACCCCCACATGCCAGATAGTGATCTACGTTGGCTGGCTCTATCAGCCCTACATTGGCCATGAGCCTGCGTACTTGAAGACGCATCCAGTCCGTTTCCCTCAAGAGGGGGACGCCCGCCAAGGGCGTTCCCTTCAGTGCCCCCTTTACCAGGGGATCTTCCGCTATCAAGCCGAGAGCCAAGGGTGGGTATGCCTTATCAGGGCCCAGCACCCCCTCTAACAGGGCCGGCACCTTCTCCGCCATCACAGGGCCGTATAGGACGCGCGGATATCCCGGAACCTGTACGTCTACCAGGGGGTCAGCGAAGCAGAGGCCAGGGCATCCTACCTCCAGGACAATGGCCTCCTGCCCCCGTTGACGCAGCTCGCGCCTTAAGGCCTCAATGGTAGCCAGGGCACCAGAGGCCTGGGAACAGGTAGCCAGCGACACCCTAAAGACGGGACGATCTGATAAGGCGAGGCGCTGCCACTTCGCCTCTGCCTCCTCTCTCAAGGTTCTGTAAGCGTCAAGGGGTGTCATGGGGGCTTTCCTTCCTTGAGGCGCCGGGCCAACTCTATCGCCTCCGCTACGCCCAAGGGCCCTATATAGCGCCCGCCAATGCGCACCAGAGGCGCCAGGTGACAAGTGCCATCACACTGGACAAGGCGTAGGCCTATCGACCCATCAGGTAGGGCGGAGTTCATTGGAGATCCCAGCACCGCCTCTAATGCTGTCCGCACCTTGCCACCCCCCTTTAAGAGACACGCCGGGCCACTGCACCACTCTATCTCCACCTTGGGAGGGGGCTCGGTTCGGATTTCGGAATAGAATGAGATGACTCCAAATATGGCCGCCGGCGTCGTATTGAAGTAAGAGGCCAACACTGGCACCGCTTCCTTGGGGACGTATCCCAGCTCCTCCTGAATTCGATGAAGAGCAGGGAGGAGGAACGGACGCTCAGGCTTTATCCCCTCCAGCAGAACCCGCACCTGCGATGCTACTTCCTCACCTCCATGAGCAGCATCAGGAGGGCTCCAGCGGGAGGAGCGGTTAAAGGACAACACCATCCTCTATGCATGACCATTCTAGGGGGCTTTAAGCTTTAGAGGCAAGGCGGCAACGCCCTAAGTCCTGGTCTACTAATGACGCCACCCTCTCGCCCATCATTATGCTGTAGTTCTGCCCTCGGTCCTGGGGAAAGATTTGGGACATGTTGGCCAAGTAAAGCCCTGGGATGGGCGTCCGGTAGGGAGGGATGCGCCCTGCATTGGCCACGGTGAACACCGGCTGGGCATTCTTCCCCTTGAATATCCACCGCCCCACGACCCATCCATCGTCCCACCACGGGTTAAGACGCCTCACAAAAGGCAGGTAAAGGCCCCATAGCTCCTCTTCATCCATGGAAAGAAGGGGCGAAGAAGGATCAAGGTAGTTGCTTATGTAAACTATGTGCACTCCCCCATAGAAAGAGGGGGGCACGAGGCGAGTATGTTCTATAACGGCGAGGAAGGGGAAGGAGCGGTCGTTAATGGTGAGCCAGTAATATGGGACCAAGGAGTGGCGTAGGGCCAGCACCATACACAGGGCATCCTGGTAAGGTACGCCCAGGCACAAACGTTTAAAATCCTCCGGCAGGCACGAGACCAAGCGCAAGAATATCTCGTTGGCCACCGTAGCTACGATGGCATCGTACGGACCCCATAGCTTTTGCCCAGCTAAAAGGGCCTTTGCCCGGCCTTCCTCTATCACCACCTGCTCTACGGGTACCCCTACATACAAGTGCCCCCCAAGAGCCTCAATACGCGCCACCAAGGCGTCGATGAGGAGGCCGAAGGAGCCCCTAAGATACCCCAACACCTCCCGCCAAGGCGTCCCCTTGCGGGAAGAGAAGCGTAGCTTTATCTTGTTCCAAAGCCAGGCCATCACCACCTCGTCGCCCATCTCGCCGAATTTGCCCCGGAACAGGGGGCCCCAAACCACCTCCCAACTCCGGCACCCTGCAAAGCGGCTGACCCATTCCCTAGCCGTCACCGAAAGAAAGGGGCCCATCTCCTCCTGGCGCCTCAGATAAAGCCCCATGATCCCCAGTCGTAGGCGCTCCCACAAGGGGAGGGGGGAAAACCGCACCAGGTCAATAGGGGTCATAAAGGGGAACATCCGCCCACCGTAATAGATAGCCACCGACGACGGCCGCCAAGAGAGCCTATCACCCAGGCCCACTTCATCAACGAGGCGCACCACCTCGGCATCGGTGGTAAATATGTGGTGGTAAAAACACTCGATGCGCTCTCCACCGATCTCGAAGGTGCGGACAAGCCCGCCTAGGTAAGGGGATGCCTCTAATACGTCCACCTGGTGGCCTAGCTGCAGGAGCCGGTAGGCGGCCGTCAACCCCGCTACCCCACCACCGATAACAGCTACCCGGCCCATCGATCCCTCACTTGTGCCACTTCCTCCTTTTCAAGGGTAGCCCATACGGGCAACTGAGTAGCCCATAAAAAGGCGAGTCCAGCGATAATAACGGGGATGAGCAGAAGGCCATGCAGCGCCACAGCATACGCCGCCGCTACCCCCCTCGAGGTCTGGGCCCCCACCATCACCTGCTGAGTGGCCCACTCAAAGGGCCCTATCCCCCCCGACGTGGAGGGCAAGGCGACAGCCAAATTGGCTGCCCCCGCCAAGACTAGATAGAGGGCCGGATCCCCCTCTAGGCCAAAACCTTTGCCAACCAAGTAGTACATAGCTGCTTCTAAGACCCAAGCCACCGTCCCCGCACACAGGGCCCCTATCAAGATGCCAGGGGATCTTAGGCTCTCAAGACCTCCGATGAAGGCATCCCACGCCCCTACTACTTTCGCCCGCCACGGCGCAGGCAGAGGCCTCGCCAGAAGGCCCATAAAGCGAAGGGCAGCCTCCCGCTTCATCAAGGCAGCACTGAGGACGAGGAATCCCCCTAAAAAGAGGCCCAAATTGGCCCAAGCTAACGCCTTCACTACCCCGCCCATCTCCACAAACATGGCCCCCACGGCTAACAGCCCTACCAAAGTGAGGCCATCAGTGACCCTCTCCACGGCCACTGTGCCCAAGGCCTGCACCTTCCCCACCCCGTACCGCTCCCCCAATATGTAGGCCCTTATCAGCTCACCGAGGCGAGCAGGTAAGAGGTTATTGGCCATATAGCCTATCACCAGCACCGGATAAAGGGCACGGAGGCTAAGGGGCGCTACAGGCCGCAAAATTAGGCCCCACCGCAGCGATCGCGCCCAAGCAGCCAAAAACCACAGGGCCACCGCCGGAACGGCCCAGATGTAGTCGGCCCCCTTCATGGCCTGCCAAAAGTGGGAGATGTCCACCTGCCAGAAGAAAAGACCCAAGAACAGGGCCGTTCCACCCAGGCCCACCCAGACGTGCCCTCGACGTAGCCATGCCCTCACAGCTACCGTCCTAGTATACGGGGATGAACGGTCAGCCGCATTAACACCCCCTAAGGCAGCTCCGATAGAGGGATGGCCAAGATCTTCCCCAAGCCGGCATCAGCTACCAGAAGATGGCCATCTTTCACCACCAGCCCCTGGGGGGAAACCAGGGCAGGATCGGTCACCACATACGCCTGAATATCACCTTCGGGCCTTAGGATGAGCAGGCGACCTGGGGCGAAGGCCTCTGTGACCAGCCGACCGTCAGGTAGCAGGGCCATGTAAGGTCGGAACCCTGTATCGGGGCCTACCCATGCCGAAACGGGAACGGTGAGTAAAGAGGCTAAGGAGGGATCTAATAGTTGCAGGCGCGCATTGCCAAAGTCGGCCACCCAGACACGGTTATCCGGCAACGGTGCTAGGCCCACAGGCTCCGTGAACCTCCCCTTTTGGGAGCCCAAGGACCCTACTATCCCCAATAGTTCCCCGGAGGGGGACAAGCGCAATATGCGTCCAGTACCTGTATCGGCCACCAGGAGGGAGCCATCGGGCAGCACCTTTATATCCCTTGGCCCCCATAGTCCCTGGGCGCCTGGTTCCCGCAAGCTGGGAGCAGGACGCCCCCAAAGGTGGCGCACCACTCCTCCACTCTCCACCACTACGATGCGGTGAGCCCACGTTTCAGCTACATACACGGTGCTGTCGCCTGATACCGCTACCGCCGCCGGCTGGTTGAGGCCCGAGGCGAGTACTTGGGCTGTCCCTTCTCTAAAGGCCACGATCCGCCCGTTGCCTGTATCGGCCACCAGGATGGAGCCATCTGGTGCCACGGCTAGCCCTACCGGTCCCTTTAGAGGCACATCAGGCGCAGAAAGTTCCAGCACCTGGGCCTTAACAGTCACTAGAGGGACTCCTGACAGGCCTGGCTGTGCCCCTTCCCTTCGTGGAAAGTACACTACCTCGTCTACAGAACCGCACCAAGGACAGCGCGCAAACACGTCGTCCATCCTGACGATGGGAGCAGGAGGTATGCGGTCATAGAGGTAACGCCACCAGTTGCGCCACGTGCTTGTTTCCTTTAGCGCAAAGAGGAGATCAGCTATGCCTTGCCAGAGGCTTTCACTGCTCACGTCCCGGTATACCTCTGGGAACCACCACCTTAAGGGATGACGATAGGGCGCCTCATACTTATCTAGGTAGGGGTCCATAATATAGGCGTTCTCCACTGCCAAAATCACCACCCCATCAACGGGGGGCCGAAACCCCTGAGAGGGGTCTACAAACCTCAAGTTGCGATAATGGCGCAAGTACCATTGCCAGGGCCAGGCGTAAGTAGTGTCTACCACCACGGGCAAAAGCTCCCCTCGCCCCGTCTCCAGGGCTAAACGGTCTATCTGAGAGGCCACGCGGGGAACAGCTGGCGACGTCTGGGTATACACGATCATCTCCCTAGGCACATCGCCGTCCTTGAAGGAGGCTACCACAGTGGTCTTGAACGTTAGCAGACACAAGGGGAGGGCCAACACTAGAACCAGGGCTTTAAGCCCGGCCGACAGCACCGAGCCGCCTTGCGGCCTACCCCCCTGAGGGGCGTTAAAGGAATATGCCCACCCTCTCCAGAACGACGTCGCCTTGCCAAGCCACTCGCCCACCGTATAGCCGGCCATGACGATCAACGGAAGAGCAATGTGAGTGCTGAGCCAGGGCATCTTCTCCCCCGTAAAGGAGTAGGCAAAGATGGAAGCCGAGAGCCAAAAGCAGAGGAAACGCTGAAACATATCACCCTGGACGGCCAAGAATAGAGACAGGGCTGCCAGGGGCACTAATAAAGCGCTAAGTGCCATGCCAGCATCGTCCGCCTGCCCTTTGAGGCTGAAGAAGACAAGGAGAAAGTAGGCCGCAGACCCAGTAAGGAGGAAGGAGGGAAAGCCACCGCGCAAGGAGTGATAAAGTAGACCTGCTCCCCCCAACAGCAAAGGCAGAAACTCGTACGCAGGCAAAAGGACGAGGTAGTAGTAATCCGGCTGGTCACCCCGACGGAACCCATGCTGGGCCAACCAGTAATCCAGGGAACCCCACATCCCTGTAGCTAGGCCCTCCCAGTTGTGGAAGAAGTTGGTGTACAGCAGGACGTATGGCCCATAAAATAGGCCCGCTACCACCCACCATTGGCGACGCCAGGCACTGCCTACAGCCGCCGTAGCTATCACCAATGACACCACCGCTGCAGCCCCTATCGCCTGCTCCAACGTCACATCCTCAAAGCCCCAAAAGCGCTGCCATATTACCCTGCCCAGCTCCTCCTCCCCCACACCCATCCAGCCCAAAGGCACCTGCAGAGCGGGGGCAAGCTGTGGAGCTACTAGGGTGCCCATGACCACCATTAAGTCCCCCGCCCGGTGCCACTTCTGCAGGCCTAATCGCTCCCGTAACCATGCCCAGGGCCAAAGGGCCACCACTGCCCACGAAGCCACCAGGAAAAACACGAACGACAACGCCCTAGTAACGCTACCATTACTGGCCCCAGAGGAGACCTGCCCCCAAAAGTGAAAGGCTAACCATATTTCCAGAAAGGAGAGGAACATGGCGATATTGATGAAGACGTTCTCCATAGTGGCGAAGGCCAGCCCTAACACCAGTCCTAAAAGGAACAGATATCGTAGATGCCCTTCGTCTAGATAGCGCCAGAGGAGGATGACCATCGCCAGGGTAAAGAAGGCCATAAACATGTCATCGCGGGCGAAGCGGCTCACGTACACCATCACAGGAGAGATAGCAAGCAAGGCACTAGTCGCTATGGCTCCCACGCGTCCCAAGCGGTGGCGCAGGAAAAAAGGCAATAACACAAGGGCAGTACCCATAAAGGCAGCCGGCACACGGGCCGAATAGTCGCTATCCCCCAGGAGAAAGAAGGTGAGGGCAGAAGCGAAGAACTTGAGGGGCCCGTGCATCATGGGCATGTGCTCATACGTCCCGTCGCGATACAAGAGCCATGAGAAGAAGGCGTGAAGGCTCTCGTCGTGGTGGAGGGCCCGGTCACCTAAGGCCCAGAACCTGAGGCCCGTGGCCAAGGCCAGGATACACAGATAGAGGAAGAGATCGCCTCCTATGGTCAACGGCCGGCCAAGAGCCCTCTCCAAAGTCGTCGTTGGCGCATTTCTAACATCCATAGCCCCGTTAACCCCTCACAAATAGCTGCCCCCGAACCTCACCCACCGCCGAGGCCTCCCGGAGAAGGAGCCAGCGCCATCCATCGCCAATCCCCACCGAGGCAGGCCCCCACCGCACTGCCAGGGGTATCGGCTCGCCCAACTGAGTTAGACCCAGGGGCGAGCGTCCAGCAGGACCGATATAGGCCTGAGCCCTCGGCCCTGGATCGCCTATCTCGGCGCCCAGATGCCGCAGGTACCATCCCAGCCATGCCAGGGACGGGTCTACCGTCACGCCATCCCCTAAATCCTCTGCCCGCATCACGATGCCATGGAGCTGGGTTGAAGGGTAAAGGCCTAACACCCACTCGCGGCCCTGCCCAAAGACCATAGACACAGATCCGTGAAGGGAAATGGCGCCCCCTAGCACTATACCTAGCACGCTTGGTACCAGCACCTGTTCTCTCCGCTTCAACATCCCCATCATCGTTGCTAGGACTGCTAGGCCCAGGGCAAGTCCCAGCAATGCCTCCACTTGCATCCCCTCTCCGCTGCGCGACCAATGGGTTAAGAACACCCCTATCCACGCCCCTATTATCAGGGCCAGCACAGCAGCCAGCCAGAAAAGGCGCGAGGTTGCCCTCCATAGGCTGCCAGCCACTTGACTCATCCACAGCGCGCTAGCCATGACCCCAGGTGTCACAAGTGCCATCCCCTCCCCTGCATGACCCCGAGTCGCCAGAAAGACGACTGGGGCCCCCAAAATAGTCCAAACCACAAGGAAACGTTCTTTCGGGTGAAGGGATTCAGTGCCCATCTTTCGCCAGCGGGCCAGGAGCCATATCACCGCTGTTAAGCCGAAGAGGAGTAGCAAAGGATCGTACCCTAACCACACCCAGAAGAAGGGGCGGGCTCCGCCTTCAAGAGAAGGGCCGAACATCTCGGCCCAAAGTCGCAGCCCAGGTAGCCCAGTTTTCCCCGATACTGAGGCCAGCCATGACGCGACCCCCAAACCGACAAGTGAGCTCAAGGTCAAGGCTAGCATTTCTCCCTTCCCGGCCCTCAGCCGGTCCAAGAGCTGTCGCCCTAGCTTGGTGCCCCAGGCGATCTCCCAAGCCAGGAAGGTCACCACTGCCAACGCCCCTACTACCCCGGCTTCGTCCGAGGCCAGAGCTAGACCCAGGAGAAGACCCCACGCCGCCATTGGCCACGATCCCCCTTTCTGGGCAGACCGTAGCAGCGCCGCACTGGCCATGAGAGCCAAGGCCGATCCCATCTCCCCAGGAACGGCCGAACGAGCCGATGCCACGGCTAAAGGTGAAAAGGCCAGTAAGGTGCAGGCGATCAGCCCTGGGGCCTGACCTAGGGGACGCATCCAGGCCCATACTCCCACCAGCAAAATGGTCCCTATGACTGCCGAGACGATCCTCGCCGCCCACTCTCCATCGGCCCCCAGCTGGAAGAGGACGGCAGTGATGGCCGCCTCTAGGTCGCCATCCCAGATCTGGTAAGCGTTGTCATGGACGATGGCCCATATGCCCCACGCCCGGCTAGCCTCCTCTGCCGTTAGGGGTAACTTCCCTAAAAAGCAAAATCGGAGAAACGCTCCCCCTGCCAGGGCCGCTGCCAGGAGTACTTTCCACACCTCCACCTGTAAGGTAGGCCCCCTGGAGGCTCTTTGGGGAACAGCGCCGCTATAGGCAGGACGTGCACGCGCTGGATTGCTCACTGCCGGAGAAGTTCCTCTACAAAGGCGCGCGGGTCAAAGGGCAGCAGATCTTCAGGGCCCTCACCCGCCCCCATGAATAGGACTGGTAGGCCCAGCTCGTGGGCGATGGAGAAGACGATACCTCCCTTGGCGCTGCCGTCCAGCTTGGCCAAAACGATACCGGTGAGATTTACCGCCTCCTGGAACAGGCGCGCTTGCGGGAGGGCGTTCTGCCCCATGGTGGCATCGAGCACTAGCAGAACCTCATGGGGGGCATTGGGTATACGCTGGGATATGATCCTGTGCACCTTGCGCAGCTCTTCCATTAGGTTGAACTTGGTGTGGAGCCTGCCGGCAGTGTCCACCAGTACCAGATCAACGCCGCGCGCCAAGGCAGCGGTAAGGGCATCGTAAACTACTGCCCCGGCGTCGGCCCCAGGGCGGTGGGCTACCACATCTGCACCCACCTTTTGCGCCCACCAACGGAGCTGGTCGATGGCTGCTGCCCTAAAAGTGTCGGCAGCTGCCAAAAGCACCTGTTTGCCCTGCCGTCGGTACATGTAGGCTAGCTTGCCGATACTGGTGGTCTTTCCCGTTCCGTTAACCCCTACAACCAGCACTACTGCTGGGACGGGCCAGGGCTCCTCCTTCCCCCACAGTTGGCCCTTAGGTTGCGCCTTCTGCAGCAAGGCTAGCAGCTCTTCCTGGAGGGCTTCCTTTACCTCTTGGGCTGATTTCCGCCTTTCCCGGCGCACTCGCTCTTCCAGACGCTCGAGGAGGAGGAAGGTCGCCTTTACCCCTACGTCGGCTCCCAGAAGCACTTCCTCCAGCTCTTCGCGTAAGGTGTCGCTCCAAGGCTTTTCGCCCAGTAGGGCTGTGAGGCGGCGGAACCATGTCTTTCGCGTCTCCTGGACAGCCTTATCGGCCCGGTGGTGGCCAGAAGAGAGACCTAACATGGCCAGAGATCAGAATAGCAATAGGAGGGGGGAAGGTCAAAAAATCAGGAGGAGAGGACACCCTTTAGGGAGAGGGAAAGGCAGTGTGAGACGCCATCGGGCCCCATGGAGATGCCGTAAACGGCATCTGCTGCTTCTATCGTCCTGCGGTTATGGGTGATGACAATGAACTGGGTTCGTCGGGATAGCTCCTGCAGCCCCTTAGCAAACCGCTGGACATTAGCCTCGTCGAGCATAGCATCGGCTTCGTCCAGGACGCAGAAGGGGAAAGAGTTCACATCTAGGAGGGAGAATAGGACGGCAAGGGCCGTAAGGGCCCTCTCGCCCCCCGAGAGTTGATTTAGGGAGCGGACTTTCTTGCCAGGTGGACGCGCCCATATCTCTACACCTTCCTCTGGCCCCGCGGTAAGGGAGAGGCCTGCCTGACCACCAGGGAAGAAGGACTGGAAAAGCTCCTGGAACCTGGAAGAGACTTCCTGAAAGGCCTCGTGGAAGCGGGAACGGGCCCACTCTTCCAGCATCTCCCTTGCATGATGGACATACGCCTCGGCCTTTTCGAAATCGGAGACCTGGGCCTGGACGTTCTTGTAACGTTCTTTCAAGGTGGCCAGTTCCTGGGCAGCGTTAGGGTTCACCGGGCCTAGCTTCTGGAGGCGTTGCCGTAGCTGCTCCAAACGCTCCCTGAGGTGGCCAAGGTCAGGGATGTCCGGCGCAGGAAGGGAAGAAGGATGCGGTAGCCCCTCTCGCTGAGCCGCCTGGGACGCCTCTTCCAGTTCTTTCAACCATCTGCGCTCGTTTGCCTCTGCCTCAGCCAGGGTCCTGTTGGCTTGGGCGAGCTTCTCCTGGAGGGCCATTATTTCTTCCCGCCAATTGCGGCTTTCGGCCTCCAGCTCCTCGGCCTCTTTAATGATGACGTCAGGTTCAGGTAGTTGGGATAGGGCCTGACGACACCTTTTTAGCTCGGCCTCCCAGCGGGAGAGCTCTTCTGATAGTTTCTCTTCCTGCCGCCGCGTTGAGGACAGGGCCTCCTCCTTCTCTCTCTGCTCTTGGGACAGGCGCTGAAGGTAGCTACGCCACCGCTCCTCCTCCTGGACCAGGGCCTGGAACTGGTGCTCGATTGCTGTACGCTTGGAGGTAGCTTCCAAGGCGCGGGAAAGGGCCCTTTCCCGCTCTTGGGCCAGTGATGCTATCTTCTGGGCCCACTGCCGGGCCTCTTCCTCTGCCGCTGCAGCCTGGCTAGAGAGGAGGTGGGCCGTTTCCTCTAAGGCCTGGGCCTCTTTTAAGGCCACCTCCTCTTGTTGGCGCACCTGGGCCATGGCCCTCATGACAGCTTTGAGCTCCCCCTTGAGGCGGGCCAGACGATGCTCCCTACGTGCTATCTCTTTTTCTGTGGCCCGCAGACGTTCCTCTAACACCCTTAGCTCCGCCGTCACTGCCCGGCGTTCGTCCCGGAGGCGGCGCATACGTTCCTGAGCCTCTTCTAGCTGTTGTTGGGCCTCTTTGAGGCGCCCAGCTAACCTATTGGATTCCATGTGTTGCGCATGTCGCCCGTGGTATCCTGCTGCGATGCCACCCCATGGGTAGAAAACAAGGCCGTCCATGGTTACCACGAGTAGCCCATCCTGGCCCAAAAGCTGCTGAGCAGTGGCCAAGTCTTCCACCACCACGACGTTCCCCAGCAAGGCCTCCACTGCAGGCCTGAACCTCTCTGGAAACCGGACGAGATCGGAGGCTAATCCCTTCACCTTTCCTGGCCATTGCTGTTTTCCCTCTGGTGGGCGACGCAACCCCTGCAGGGGGACGATGATGACCCGTCGCGAGTTTCGGGAAAAGGCTAAGGCACCCTTGAGAGCTTCTTTTGGGCCAGAGACCAATAGGGCCCCTGAGGCCTCCCCCAGCGCCGCACTGATCGCCTTCTCCAGCTCTGGCGGCACCTCCAATATCTCGCCCAGGAGGCATTCTAGGCCCTCCATTTCCCTCCTCAGCTCATCTTTCTCCTGCTGGTACTCCTGGAGGAGGGCCGAAAGCCTCTGCACTTCTTCTTGCCAACGTTGGGCCCTTACCTGAGTAGAGGCGTTTTCGGCCTCAAGCCCCTTGACCTGCGTGGCCAAGGCCCCCACCTGCTGCTTAAGCTCTGCCTCCCTGCTGCGCAGGGAGCGTAGAAGGGACAGCTCTTGTGTAAGGTCGGCTATGATTTGGCGCCGGCTCTGGGCGAGTTCATGGGCTTGGCGAGGGGAACGACGCCATCTTTGGGCCCGGTTCAGGGCCTCGTTAGCTTCCAATCGCAGTCTGGAGGCCTTCTCCTCTAGTTCTCTGAGACGAGAATGGGCCTCTTGCCACCGGCGCTCTACCTGCTCCATCTGTTCCCTGGCCACTCTCTCCTCACGCCGTGCCTCATCTAACAAGGCTTTAAGGTCGTCAGCGTGGGCGTCCCTTTCCCGCCGGGGGGAAGAGGAGATTTCAGCTTTAAGGCCTAAAAGCTGCCCCTCCAGCTCCTGGCGCCGTTCCCTAAGGGTGGAGAGGCGCTGGCGCCCTAAGGCCACCTCTTTCTCCAGCCGGTAGATCTGGGAGAGGAGCGTCTCCCGGCGCCGGCTCAGTTCCTGTGCCTCCTGCCTCTTGGCTTTGGCCTTCTCTTCCAGCTCGGCCAGGCGGAGGCGCCCCTCATCGATGCCGCATCGGCAATGGGATATCAACCGTAAGGCCTCCTCCCGTTGAGACCGTGCTTCTGCGAGGGACCTCTGGCCTATAGACCAGAGAGCGCCAAAGTATTCCCGCTGGGCCTGCGCCAGGTCGTTGGAAAGTTGGAGATATAGGGCGTAGCGGCGGGCCTGGCGCTCCAGCGGCTGCAAGCGGGGCTGCAACTCCCTTAAGATCAGCGAAAGTTGGGCCCTTGCCTCCCGGGCCATAGCTATATGGCCCTCCACTTCCTCCCATACAGCCTTGTATCGACTTATATCGGCCGCCTCCTCCATAAGGCGACGCCTCTCGCTAGGCCGCATCTCTAAGAACCCTTCCACCATCCCCTGGCCAATGAAGGCGTAGGAGAGGCCCTGGGGCGAAACGCTGATGAAATCACGCAGAGCCTCTTGTACATCCCGTAGACGGGCCTTCCTGCCATTGATAAGGTACTCCCCCTCGCCTGAGCGGTAAGCCCGCCGGCCAATGGTGAGGACATGGCCATCGCGGCCCAGAGTTACTAGGACCTCTGCCTTTTCCAATGGGGGACGATTTGAACCACCAGCAAATATCACCTCTTCCATCCGCCGGGCCCTAAGCGATCTGCTGGACTGCTCCCCGAAAGCCCAACGAAGCGCCTCAGCTACATTGGACTTCCCCGAGCCGTTAGGGCCTACGATGGCAGTAATACCCGGCCCCCAGTGAAAGACGGTACGCTTAGCGAAACTCTTGAAGCCAGCGATCTCTAAACGCTGGAGGAACATGCCCCTCAGGCTAGATGGCTGAGGGCCTCCAGGGCCCTGCGGGCAGCATCCAGCTCTGCTTGTTTCTTGCTGGAACCCTGCCCTTGGCCCAGCACCTTGTCCTCTATGAGGACTTGCACAGTATAGGTCTTGGCGTGATCGGGCCCTTCTGCCCTCACCACCTCATACCTTGGCACACGCTTCCATCTGGCCTGCATTATACGCTGCAGCTCCGACTTGCTGTCTACCACGGGCTGACCTTCTGCTAAACGGGCCAGCTCTGGGCCCAAAAGCTTAAGGATCACTCGCCGTGCTGTCTTCAGGCCACGGTCCAGGAATATGGCCCCTATTACCGCCTCTAGAGCACCTGCCAAATTAGAAGGCCTAGTCCGCCCACCAGAGCGCTCCTCCCCCCGGCCCAAAAGTAGATACTCCCCTAGCCCTATCCTGTGGGCCACCGCTGCCAAGATATCCCAGCGCACCAGGGCCGCCCTCATCTGACTCAACTCCCCCTCCCGGCAGCCAGGATACGATTCCACCAGATGCCATGCCACCACCAGGTTTAGGACACCATCGCCCAAGAACTCCAGCCTCTCATTGTCCTCTTCCCCCGGCACCTCGTTGGCATAAGAACGATGCACCAGGGCCCGGCGCAACAGCTCCGGCCGGCCCATCTTCACCCCTAACACCCGCTGAAGCCTATCTAACCCTACTACGCCTTTGATAACCATAGCCTAACCACAAAACAACCGAATAACCTTCGCAAAAACCCCTTTCTAACGCCTAACGCCACAAGCTCGGGGCCATGATATGCTGAGCAGCGATGTCCTGTCAAGCTTTCCCTATAATGAGGTAAGTAAACGGCTATGGCTAACTTGACACAAAAATTATTGGGATCCTTGTCCCCTGGCCTACGCAGGGGGCTACTGGCCGTGCTGGCCGAGGCCCGGAGACGGTCTGTCCCGGTCTACCTGGTGGGGGGCAGCGTACGCGACCTTCTCCTGGGCAAGACCACCATAGATGTGGACCTGGCAGTAGAAGGTGATGCTATAGCCCTGGCACAAGCCGTAGCACCTTCACTGGGAGCAGAGATAGTAGTGCACCCCAATTTCGGCACCGCTACCTTGAAGGCGAAAGACTTCACGGTGGACCTGGCCACTACCCGAAAGGAAATTTACTTGCGCCCAGGAGCACTACCCCAAGTACAGCCTGCTCCCCTACAGGCCGACCTCGCCCGGCGCGACTTCACCATTAACGCCATGGCCTTAGGCCTGGTCGGACCTCATTGGGGCCAGATCATCGATCCCTTTGGCGGCATTGAAGACCTGTCGAGGAAGGCGTTGCGCGTTCTCCATGAGGCAAGCTTCCAAGACGATGCCACCCGCATATTGAGGGCCGCCCGCTATGCTGCCCGTTTCTCCTTCCAGCTAGACCCTGTTACCAAAAGCTGGCTGCAGCGAGATGCAGGATATCTGGCTTACATCAGCGGGGCACGCCTGCGCCATGAATTTATCCGCATCTTCCAGGAAGAGGAGCCAGAAGAGGCCATTTTTCTCCTATCAGAATGGGGGGCCTTGCATAACATCCATCCTTCTCTCCACGTCTCACCAGGCACGCGGCAGGCATGGCCTTTCCTCCAGCGCCACGCACCGGCCTCGGCCCTTCCCCTCAGCTACTGGTGCCTATTGGCTCCCACCATCACCCCAGACGAGGTTCCTTCCTTGGGCCAACGCCTATCCCTAAACCGCCGCGAAAGGGAGACCCTCTCCTCCTTCGCCCACATAAGGGACCTCACCTCATTTTTGGCTATGAAAAGGGTTATGCCCAGCAAAGTAGCTGAAGCTCTGGACTCGCAGCCGGAGGCGGCTGTGTGGGCGATGGCGGCTTTGTCGCCACCGCTAGTCAGGAGGCGGCTAGTGCGGTATCTTCGGGAATGGAGGTGGGTGCGCCCCTCTCTGAGGCCTTCCGATATGCTTGCCCTTGGGATCCCCAGAGGACCTGGAATGAGGGAGGTTATGGCCCTTTTGCGGGCAGCGAGATTGGATGGCCGGGTTCACAATCTGGAAGGAGAGAAGGACTTACTAAGAAGGTGGCTTTCCAGGGTGACTCGCCATGAACAGTGAGATGTGCTGTGTGTGTGCTCTGCCTTTGGACGACGTGAATAGGGGGGTCTGCAACGGCTGTGGCCTCCCCTTCCACCTCCGCGTCCAGGGCGACCTCCAAGGCCCTGAATGTGGTCAAGTCTGGGTTCATCCCCAGTACTTGGCGTTAGAATACGGGTGCCTTATCTGTCTCGGGCACGCCCCTGGCCGTGAGCCTCCTGTGGGGCCGTCTCACTAGACTTAGCGAAGGATTAGCCGGTGGAGTGCAGAGTTTGCAGCCAAGAGATGGGGCCAGGGGAGGGGATAATCTGTTACCTGTGCGGCCTGCCCTTCCACTTCTCTGCCCGGAAGGCGTGTGGCGTAGCCCTTCCTAACCCAGCAGCCTGCTGAGGAATGGTATATACGTGCGCCGTGTGCGCACAAGATCTCCGGCTGAGCTAGTAAGAGCCCAAGGCCCCCATGAGGCGAGCCACCGCCTTCGCTCCCTGCAAAAAGTCTTCTATGCGCACGTTCTCATTTGGGGCATGGATGCGGGAATCGGGATACCCAATGCCTATATCGGCCACAGGCAGAGCCAGCCCTTTGACGAAGGGGTACAAAGGCCCCGTCCCCGCCATTGAGGGAACCATAGCCGGTTCTTTACCGTAAACTTCCCTGAGGATCTGGCGCACTAGGGCCACAAAGGGATGGTCGATGGGGGTGCGAGCAGGGTGCTCTTGCGCCAATGCCGTCACCTCCACATCGGTGAAACCTTGGGCCGCTAAATGGCGCTTCAAGTTCTCCAGCACATCCTTGGGGTCCTGGTCAGGGACTAGACGAAAGTCCATCTTGGCAAGGGCTTGAGCAGGGAGCACCGTCTTGGGGCCAGGCCCTACATAGCCCGATAGGAGGCCATCTATGGTGGCGGTAGGCTCGAAGATGTGACGACGCCATACCTGATGCCCTTTGAGGTCCCCAAGGAACCGCTGGCATCCGTAGGCTTTTAGGGTGTCCTCCTCTTCAGGGGGTAGCGACGCCACGGCTGCCTCCTCTTCGGCAGTGGGAGGGCGGACATCATCGTAGAATCCCGGGATGAGGACTCGCTCATCAGGCGCCTTAAGGGATGCAAGGGCCCACACTAGGCGCCAAGCCGCGTTAGGCAACACCGTACCCCAGGAGGAATGGGCATCGCGCGCGAGGGTGCGCACAGATAGCTCCACATATAAAAGGCCCTTCACCCCTAGAGCAAGGTAAGGCCTCCCATCCCAGCTGACGCCTCCTCCTTCCCATAGGCAGGCATCGGCCTCTAGAAGGTCACGATGGGAATGAACCCATTCCTCCATATAGGGGCTCCCTATCTCTTCGTCCCCCTCGATGCAGAACTTGACGCCGCAGGGAAGGCCACCTTCCACTTCGCGCCATGCCCTTATAGCCAGCAGGCGGGCGACGATGTTCCCCTTGTTGTCGCTAACCCCACGCCCGTAGATCCGGCCAGCCCTCACCACTACATCAAAAGGATCGGTTGCCCACTCCTGTAAAGGGTCAACAGGCTGCACGTCGTAATGGTTATAGAAAAGAAGGGTCCTAGGGGATGACCCCTCTTGGTAGGCCCAGACCACCGGGTTGCCCTCCCCAGGTTTGGGCACGATCGAGGCCTGGAAGCCCAAGTCCTCAAGACGATATGCCAGGTATTGGGCCGTCTCCTCAATGGCCCGGCCTTCAGCGCTTACGGTGGGGAACCGGCAAAGTTCCCTCAGCCCTTGCAAGGCCTCATCCAAATGCTCTTCCACAAAACGCAACACCTTCTCCATCTCTCACTCCCTCCTCTCCTGACGCCCCATCAACATGGAGCCCTCTACCACGCCCAGCGGCCTGTAGCCTAGGCGCAGCCAGAAATAGAAGGCGAGGCCACCATCTAGGGGGACTTGAGCGTAGAAGGTGACGATGCCCCGGCTGGCGCAGTACTCCTCCAGCAGCCTAACGCCTTCGCTTCCCAAGCCGAGGCCACGCTTATCAGGACGCACGACCACAGCAGTGATGTAGCAGGTGGAGCCTTCTCCACGGTAGGCCACCACGCCCACAACCTCACCGGCCAAATCTAGGGCCATAATATCGCCAGCGATGTGAGGACACCAACTCTGGATCATCCCTTCCTCAGAAGGGGTAGGAGGGCGAAGGGAGAGCCTCTGCTGCAAGGCTATCCAGGCAAAAGGTGGGCCACCATCTCCTCAAAGGGGCGTAACTTCCCTACATTTAGGCCGCCTGCTGGGTAATACTTTCCGGCTCGTAACAAGCTTAGCATGTGCTCCTGGGACTCTAGCTCCTCCTCAAACACGGTGACGAAGCAGCCAAGGCCGTTGGTGGAATGACAGTCGCTAGCACCTATGCCTTTCTTGCCCAATATGCGGGCTACCATGAGGGCAAAGGCGTTCTCCTGAGGAGTACAACCCCCGTTGGCCACCTCTATCTCGTCCACTAGCTCAAAGATGGGGAGGCGGGCCGCCTCCTGTGGGGTCAACTCCACAGGCCGCCTCCCATCCCGACGGTAATAAACGGGATCGAAGAAATGACGGAAGGGGTGAGCTGCAATCATAAAGCCTCCCACCTCGTCCACTACCCTCCGTAGCTCTTTGGCCCGCCGAATGCCCGGGACATAACGTGTTAGCCCCACCACAATGATGTGGCCCAAGTCCGTAGATACCTCCATGCCCCGGCTCAAAAATATTCCCGCCCGCTGGCGGAAGGACTCCCACTCGTGGTCGTCCCAGGCCCGGTCGTGCTCGGTGATATTAACGCCCGTAAGCCCGATGCGCCGCGCCTCCCCTATTAGCTGGTCAGGAGTAAGGGACGAATCAGAAGCTCCCCGGATGGTGTGAACGTGCATATCTACGATGGTGCCCATCCTATTACCGCCAGAAAAGGCTGCAGATTCCATCTTAGGGAAAGATACAGAGGGGGGCAAGGCCTGGCGCTCACGGTGCCGCCCTAGCCAAATAAGGCAGCCCCCACCCGAAGGCCCCTACCCAGACGACGGCCAGCACTACCGCCCACCAAGAGAGCTTGGCCCAAATGTAATAGCCTATGGCCAAAACGGCGGCAGCAAAAGCGATCACCCCTACGGTGTAAGGCCAGTTGGGGCTGCCCAGCCCTGCCTGCGGGAAATGCCCTACTGCCCCCCTGTAC
>Ga0105160_1000186_pt1 | contig 31550 bp, 31 predicted proteins | sample GXS110809BmetaG_FD_89591 | JGI IMG/M metagenome (GOLD analysis project Ga0105160, IMG submission 89591) | Hot spring microbial communities from Gongxiaoshe hot spring, China to study Microbial Dark Matter (Phase II) - GXS 110809B | ecosystem: Environmental > Aquatic > Thermal springs > Hot...
CCTCCTCACCTCGTAGAGGGCCACGAGGTCGAGCCCTAGGAAGTCCCTGAATATGGACAAGAAGCTCCTCAACGCCCTGCCGAAGGGCTCCTCCAGGAACAGCTTGTAGGCTCGAAGCAAAAGATCCTGTTCCCTCTTGCGCTCCGCCTCCACCAGTAGATACAAACCACATCGACCCCCAACAACGCAGCAGGGGGGCGATGCGGCCGATCGCCCCCCTCGCTAGACCTCAAGGAGCGAAGCTTCAAACCTCCAGAAGTCCCTCCGCCCGCGCTATCAGCTGGTCCACCTGGGATGGGGAGAAAGCCTCGGCGTATATCCGGACCATGTCCTCCGTGCCGGACGGCCTGATCAACACCCAGGATCCGTCCTCGAAGACCAGCTTGAGCCCATCCACCCTGAGCTCCTTGGAGACTGGTAGCCCGAACCGCGACGAGAGATCCTCTCCCTCCATCCTGGCGAGGATCCGCGCCTTCTCCTCGGAGGAGCACTCCACGTCCCTCCTCCGGGAGTAGAGCTGAAAGCCCAGCTCCTCCACCAGCTCCTCCCAGAGGGCGGAAAGGCTCATGCCGGTGGACGAGACCATCTTGACCACCAGAAGACAAGCCAGAACGCCGTCCTTCTCGGGGACGTGCCCCTTGACGCTCATGCCGCCGGACTCCTCCCCAGCCAGCAGCACGTCCTCGGCCAGCATCAGCTTGGCCAGGTGTTTGAAGCCCACTGGGGTCTCGAAACAGCGCTGCGAGCGCCTGGAGGCGATCGCATCCAGCATGTGGGTCGTGGAGACGGTCCTTGCCACACCTCCCCTCTTGCCCTCCCTGAGTAGATACCAGTAAAGGAGGGCGAGGACGCGGTTCGCCGGGAAGAAGACCCCCCCTATGTCCACCACCCCGAACCTGTCGGCGTCGCCGTCGGTGGCGAGGCCCAGGTAGCCGTCGCGCTCGCAGAGGGAGATGAGGTCCCTCAGGGTTTCGGCCTTCGGCTCGGGAGAGACGCCCCCGAAGGTGGGATCTGGTCTCTCCCTGAGGCAGACGAAGTCCACCCCCAGGCTCTGGAGCAAGGGCTTGACGTACCTGCCGCCCGAGCCGTGCATCCCGTCGTAGGCCACCCTGACGCCGTCGAGGCGCCCGAGGTCTCCCACCAGAGAGCGGACGTGATCCAGGTAGGCCTGCGAGAGGTCGACCTCCTCGCCCTCGAAGGGCCTTCTCTTCGGCCTGGGCTCAGATACCAGAAGATCCGCTATGTTCCTCTCTATCTCGGAGGTTATCTCGGAGAAAGCAGGACCCCCGTAGTGGGGGATGAACTTCATGCCCTGGTAGTGAGGGGGGTTATGGCTGGCGGTGAACATCACGGCCCCAGCCGCCCTCCGGGAGACTATGGCGTGGGCGCAGGCGGGGGTGGCGGAGACCCCCTCCAGCAACACGGGCTCGAGGCCCATCGAGCTCAGCTCCCCCGCGCAGAGCCTGCTGAACGCGTCGCCCAGGAAGCGGGCATCCCTGGCCACCAGGACCTCGCGGCCTCCCATCCCGTGGTCCAACAGGTATCTCCCTATGGCCCTGGAGACCACCAAGACCCCGTCGAAGGTGAAGTCGTCAGCTATCACCCCCCTCCACCCATCCGTGCCGAACCTCACCGCGGACAATGGATCACCACCCCCCTCATCGCAACACCCTCAGCGGGTTGATGGGCGAGCCGTGCCTCCTGACCTCGAAGTGCAGATGGCTTCCGGTAGCCCTCCCGGTGGCCCCCACGTAGCCTATCACCTGACCCGCCGACACCACCTGTCCCACCGAGACAGCGAGCCTGGAGGCGTGGGCGTAGAGGGTGTTCCAGCCGTCGCCGTGGTCCAGGACTACGGTGAGCCCATAGCTGCCCATCCACCCGGCGAAGACCACCCTGCCGGCGGCAGCCGCCCTGAACGGCGTCCCCCTGGGGGCCCTCACGTCTATCGCCGAGTGGAACTCCCTCCTCCTGGGCCTGAACGGGTCCGACCTCCAGCCGAAGTGGCTCGAGATCTCCCCCCTCAGGGGCCAGACGAACCTGCCGGAGGCGACGTACACCCCCCTGGAACCCTGGGCAGAGGACGGCGCCGCCGGCGGAGCGCTCTCCACCCTCAGCACAGCGCCGGGCAGGAAGAGGATCATCCCCCTCTCGAGCTTTGAGCCCTCCTCCAGCCTGTTGGCCGAGATTATGGCCTCCTTGGTCACGTTGAAGCGCCTGGATATGGAGTCCAAAGTGTCCCTATCCCCCACCCTGACCAGAGCACCGTCCTGGTTCGGGATCCTGAGCTTCATCCCCGGCTTCAGAAGGTCGGGGTCCTTGAGGTGGTCGTTGCAGCCAATGATGGTGTCCAGCGTGAGGTTGAACCTGCCCGCTATGCTCCAGAGGGTGTCCCCGGGGGCCACCACGTAGTCCGTGAAGGATACGGGCTCGGCGTTCCTCCTGGCGTCCTCGGCCAGGGCCCTGCGCCTCGCCATCTCCCTCCTGACCTCGTCCACCAAGCTCCTGTCGGAGGGGATCAGGAGCTGCTGCCCAACCCTAAGGAGATGGGGGTTCTTGAGGTCGTTCGCCCTCACCAGGGAGTCCACGTCGAGGCCGAAGCGCCTGGCTATGACCTCGAGCGTCTCCCCCTCGGCGACGGTGTGCTCGCTCCACCTGGCCCTGGGGACAGCCTTCACCCTCGAGAGGAGGGACACCCCGGCGGCCAGGGAGACGGCGGGTATGCTGGGGGAGACCACAGACAACGAGGCCCCCCGGGATATCCCCTCTATCGCCCGGGAGACCTCCTTCAGCTCCGGGACGCCGAGGAACCTGGAGCTGTAGGCTTTGACCTCGGGGGAGAAGAGGGAGCTACCTCCTAGACCGACGCCCACGGAGGAGTCGAGCTCGAGGCCACCGCCCCCCCACCTGCTCCACTTGAACGCCAAGGCCTCTCCCAGCTCGTTGCCGCTGGAGGCCAGGGCGACGAAGAGCTCCAGGTCGCCGGGCAACCTCGACAGGATGGCCTCGCCCACCTCGCGCTCCCCGGCGAAGGGGACGAACCGCTGCGACCCGAAGCCCGAGCCGAAGAACGGCCCCACCTCCACGGACCAGAGGGCGCTGGAAGAGACCTGGGACCTTCCGAAGGGATCACCCCACCAGGATAGCTCCACCCTAGAACTCGAGGCCAAACCCACGGCCGACAGGAGAACCGAGAGGGCCAACAGGAGAAGCCGCCGCCTCTTGCGCCTTCTGCCGCCAGGAGTAAAGCGCGAAGGTGTCGAGGACACCCTCTCCCCCCTCCTTTCACGCCAGGCTAGAGGATGAACCTGATTTTAAAAAACCGTCAACTCGAGAGCTTTAAAAGCTTCTCGGCACATGCTAGCACAAAAGCGACGCTGATTTCAAGACAGTATAGCTGGGTCTCATATCTTTATGCTGCCCAGGAACTCCCTGTTGGTCTTGGTGTTCTTGAGCTTCTCTATCACCTTGCTCAGGGCCTCCACCTCGTCCATGTTGAGCATGGCCCTGCGCAAGGTCCACACCTTCTGGAGGGTCTCCTCGTCGAGCAATAACTCCTCCCTCCTGGTGCCGGACCTGGCTATGTCTATGGCGGGGAATATCCTCTGCTCGGCTATCTTGCGGCTCAGGTGTATCTCCATGTTGCCGGTCCCCTTGAACTCCTCGTATATCACGTCGTCCATGCGGCTTCCGGTGTCCACCAGCGCCGTGGCTATTATGGTGAGGCTACCGCCCCCTTCGATGTTCCTGGCGGCACCGAAGAACTTCTTGGGCACGTAGAGGGCGCTGGGGTCCAACCCCCCGGAGAGGGTCCTGCCGCTGGGCGGCACCACCAGGTTCGAGGCCCTGGTCATCCTGGTGATGCTGTCCAGCAGCACCACCACGTCCTTGCCCAGCTCCACCAGTCTCTTGACCTTCTCCAGGGTGAGGCTAGCCACCCTCATGTGGTCGTTCGGCGTCCTGTCGAAGGTGGAGTAGATGATCTCCCCGTCCACCGACCTCTTCATGTCGGTGACCTCCTCCGGCCTCTCGTCGATGAGGAGCACGAAGAGCAAGACCTCGGGGTGGTTCTTGGTGATGGCGTTGGCTATCTTCTTCAACAGGGTCGTCTTACCGGCCTTCGGGGGTGAGACTATCAGGGCCCTCTGCCCCTTGCCTATGGGGGCGAACATGTCGACCAGACGGGTGGAGATGTCCTTGGGGTCGTGCTCCAGCTGGAACTTCTCGGTGGGGAAGATGGGGACCAGCTGATCGAAGTGAGGCCTCTTCCTTATCTCCTCGGGCGGCAGGTCGTTCACGGCCTCCACCCGCAGCAGTGCGGCGTAGTGCTCCTGGTCCTTGGGAAGCCTCACGAAGCCCCAGACCACGTCCCCGTCCCTCAGGGCGAACTTCTTTATCTGGGACCCCGAGACGTATATGTCCTCGTTGCTGGGCTTCATGGTCTCCATGCGCAGGAACCCGTAGCCGGCCTCCTGGAGTATCTCCAGCGTGCCCCCGGCGAACTTGAGGTTGAGGGCCTGGGCCTGGGCCTGCATCAGGGCGTTCACCAGCTCCTCCTTGCGCATGGTGGAGTATCCGGCTACGCCGGCCTCCTTGGCCAGCCTCCTCAGGTTGGCTATGGTGTCCTGCTTCAAAGCGATGTAGCTGTAGGCCGGCTTGAGAGGCTCGCCCGAGGGGGAGCTAGCCGCCCTAGATACCCCCCTGCCCTGGGACGCCTGCGGGGCTACCTCCCTGGCGGCCTCCTGAGGTGCGCCGCCGTTTTGAGAGCCCGGTTCCCCGCCGCTCGAGACCGCCTCGGACCCATCCCTAGAGGTCGTCGTTTGCTCCATCTCCAGCTCCACCGTCCTCCTCTTATACATGTTCCCTCATCAACTCCTCCCAGTCCCTCTTGAACCTCTCGAGGCCTGAGCTGGTCAGGTGGTGCGAAACAGACGACGAGATCACCCCGAACGGAACGGTGGCCACGTGACATCCCATCCTGGCCACCTCTATCAGCTGCCTCACGTTCCTGATGCTCGCGGCTATGACCTCGCAGCGCAACCCCGAGCCCAGAAGCACCTCGAGCGTCTGCCCCACCAGGGAAAGGCCGTCGAACCCCGCGTCCTCCATCCTGCCCACGAAGGGGCTTACGTACCTGGCCCCTGCCAGGGCGGCCAGGAGGGCCTGCGCCGGCGAGAAGACCAGCGTGACGTTCACCTTGATCCCCTTGGAGGAGAGCAGCTTGGTGGCCTTAAGCCCCTCTTCGGTCATGGGGATCTTCACCACCACCCTGGAGGGATGGATCTCCACCAGCCCCAGGGCCTCCTCGACCATGCCCTCGAATTCCTGCGACAGGACCTCGACGCTCACGTCCCCCTCCACCAGCTCGCATATCCTCCTCACGTGCCCCCTGAAATCCCTGGCCCCTTCCTTGCGGAGCAACGACGGGTTGGTGGTCACGCCGCTTATCACGCCCATCGACCAGGCCCTGGCTATCTCCTCCAGGTTGGCGCTGTCCAGGAAAAGCCGCATGGTTTCACCTCTCTCCTCTAAAGAGGATCTCAGCCCCTGTGGGATGGAACCTCCGAAGCAGGGATTTGCCCGTAAGGAGCGCGGAGCTACGGTCACCCCTCGCAGACGTGCCAGAAAGCCGCCCACGAGACCACCATCTGGATTACCGCCCCTATGCTAAATTCATAAAATCTCGTTGTCAAGGCTCAATCGAACTCGAGGAGGAGATGAGGACATGAGGCTAAGCGGTAGTTTCACCGTGGCGGTGGCACTGATGGCCAGCTTCACCGCCGTCGCCACCATGGTCCACGTGCCAGTGGTGGGCGGCAAGGTCTACTTCAACCTGGGGGACGTGGTGGTGCTGTCCTCCGCCTACCTGCTGGGCAGGTTGGGCGGCGCGCTGGCGGGAGGGATGGGGAGCGCCCTGGCCGACCTGCTCCTGGGATACCCCATCTGGGCTCCCATAACCCTGGTGATAAAGGGGATCGAGGGCCTCGTGGCTGGTAGCCTGTGCCGCAGGAGGAGCAGACTCCTGGCCTTCTCGGCAGGCGCCTCGGTCGTAGCGGTGGGCTACCCCATCGCCGCCGGGATCCTGTACGGGCCAGCGGTGGTGCCGGCTGAGATCGTCACAGATCTGGTTCAGGCGTCAGCGGGAGTGCTGGGGGCGATGGTCCTGACCTCCGCGGCCGACCGCATCGGGCTAACCCTGGCGGCCCAGAACCTCCTGAGCCCCCTCAAGCGTTGAGGGCGAGGGAGTATATCGTGTCCACCATGTCCAGGTATAGGGGCAGGGGGATCGCGTCCACGGTCCCCCTCCCCAGGGTTATGCCGTCCACGCACCCCACCTCAGACATGGCCTCCAGCATCTTGGCCTCGAGGGACCTCCCGTCCCAAACCCTCGATCCCGAGGAGAGCGCCAGCGCCGCGGCCAGGGCGTGCCCGCCCAGGTTCGATACGTTGCAGGGTACGGCCACGTCCGAGTCCACCACGGTGAGAAAGGGGGCCATCTGCGGCGCAGAGGCGCATATCCTCTCCCTGAAGTTGGCCATCCCCATCTCGTTCCCCCCGTCGCCGATGCCCACCCGAAAGACCACCCCCTCGCTCCCCCCCAGGAAGAGGAGGTCGAGAGGGGCGGTGAAGGGGGAGACGTCCTCCCCCCGCATGTTGTAGAACCTCCCGTCAGAAGCCCTCCCAAGCCTCTCCAGGGCGACCACCAGCTCCGCCCCCAGCGCCCCCAGGGCCTCCACCTCCTGGGAGGAGTCGGCCACTAGCAAGGGCACCTCCAGCTCGACGGCCTCCAGACAAGCGATGACGGCTGGAGCGCAGAGGGAGTCTGTGACCAACCTGACCTCCTTTTCGCACTCCAGCAGGGCTCTAGCCAGGGCCACCGCACCCATAGGACCGTCCGTCTCAGGAGCCCCGGCCCTGGGCACGAAGAAGCCCGTGACGACCAGCGCGCTACTTGCGCGAAGGCAAAGGTCCAAGGCCTCGAGCAACAGAGAGGGCGAGAGCAGATGGCTCACCCCTCGCCCCCCCAAGTCCCTCGAGAGGATCTCGGCAACCCCCTCCGCGTAGAGGCTCAGCCTCAGGGCCTTCCCTTCCAAGGGATCAGGTCCTCCCCCAGATGGGTCAGAGCTCCCTCTGGATCTCCTCTATCCTGGCCGTCACCCTCCTGATCTCCTCTTCTATCTCTTTGATCCTCTTCTCCAGGGAATCCCTCTCCTTGGCGAGCTTGTCCAGCCGCTCCAGCAGCCTCCCCAGCTCCAGCTTCAACCCAGCCTTGCCCGTGAAGGGCTCCAGCTTGTCCTTGGTCACGTCCCAGACGAAGGAGACCGGACCGTTCAAGATGGGGCTTATGGTCTCCTCTATCGCGAGCCTTATCAGCTTGGCGCCCTCCAGTATGGGCTTTCCGGTCTTCTCGTCGTACCTGGGGAAGTAGACGAAGCCCTCCCTCTCCCCGAGCAACCTGAAGTTGAAGGTGGGATCGTAGTTGACCGGCTGGTACTTCTTGTTGCCGACCCAGAGCACCACCTTGGAGCCGAAGGGCGCCATGTGCATGGAGGGCCCCTTGTTGTCTATGTGGATCTTGAACGGCAGGTACTTGTCGAACTCCACGGACTTAAGCAGCCTGTACTTGAACTCCTCCAGCTCGTTGGCGGTCCAGAGGTTCTTGTCCGCCTCCCTCTGGGCCAAGGCCTCCACGTAGGCCGCCGAGTAGTAGGTAGCGGTGATCCTGAGCTCACCGCCGAAGCGATCCCTGAAGGTCTCGGTCTTCTCCCAATCCATGAGGGCGCTATCCCTGGCCTCCTTGGCGAAGGAACCCTGCGCGCAGAGGGCGATCGACAGGGCCGCTACTAGCAAAACCGAGCTCAAACGTCTCAAAGCCCATCCCTCCTCGCCGATTGACCTATCCGATCTCGCCCTGCTATTTTAACCTCCGGGCATCTAAACCGAAAGAGGAGACGCCAGGCGTTGACCGAGGACCTGCTGGAGATCTTTCGAATCCTCATGGAGGCGTACGGACCCCAGGGGTGGTGGCCAGCTGAGACGCCGGAGGAGATGGCCATCGGGGCCATCCTCACCCAGAACACCAGCTGGCGCAACGTGGAGAGGGCCCTGGAGAACCTCAGGGCAGCTGGGCTGCTCGACCTGGAAAGGCTCAGCCTGGCGGAGGAGGACCTGGTCGCTGAGCTCGTAAGGCCAGCTGGTTTCTTCAGGCAAAAGGCCTCCTACCTGAAGGCCCTGGCTCGGGAGTGCTCTGAGCTGGGGGGGCTCGAGGCCCTCCTCTCAATGCCCACGGCCGAGGCCAGGGAAAAGCTCCTGAAGATCAGGGGCATAGGGCTCGAGACCGCAGACTCCATACTCCTCTACGCCGGAGGGCACCCCATCTTCGTGGTGGACTCCTACACCGTCAGGCTGCTGTCGAGGCTGGGCTGGAAGGTGAGCCCAACCGCGAGGTACGAGGACCTCCGCCTGGAGATAGAGGGCAAACTCCCGAGGGACGTGCGGATATACCAGGAGCTCCACGCCCTCGTGGTGGTCCACTGCAAGAGCGCCTGCAGGAAGAGGCCGCTGTGCGACCTCTGCGGACCGCTGGCGATCGGGCTAGACTGCGAGGAGGGGAAGAAGAGCAGGGAGCGGGCACCTTAGCCCGCTCCCTGCGGCCACAGACTACTCGTCGAACCTCACGTCGACCTTCCTGCCCTGCTCCTCCTCCCTGGAGAGCTTGGGCATGACCACCTTCAGCACCCCGTTCCTGTACTCCGCCTTGACCTCGTCGACCTTGACCTCCACGGGCAGGGCCATCTCCCTGTAGACGGTCCCATAGCTCCTCTCGCAGCAGTAGTAGGACTCGCCCTTTTCCTCCCTGCCACCGGCCTTCTCGGCCCTGAGGACCAGCCTGTCGGGATAGACCCTAACCTCCAGCTTGTCCCTGTCCACGCCCGGGAGCTCCGCCTCCACCACCAGCTTGTCGCCCTCCTCGTACATGTCCAACCTCGGAGCCAAGGCGGAAACAGCCCTCCTGGAGCTCACCCCGAAGAAGCTCTCCATGAGCCTGTCCATCTCCTCCTGCATCCTCCTGACGGAGTCGAACAGGGAGGGCAGGCCGAACTCCTCGTCCCTCCTCGCGGGCAAGAACCTGTTCCTCATCGCCCTCACCTCCGTTCGCCCTCTTGGTTTTACCTAATTCGTCCTTGCGCTTAAATACTACATGGTCAATATTGATCAGTCAAAGGGGGGCGAGGGGGTTCGGCACGGCTTAATCGATTTTATCCAAAAATATTGTGTCATAGCCCGAGTTAAATCATTTTTTTGCGTCAGATCTCCTTTTATCGCCCAGGTCGACTATCAGGTCCGCCATCTCCCTCATCAGCGCTGAGACCGCCCTGGTCCTGTAGGGCTGGGTGGCCGAGTCCAGCTTGAGCATGCAGCCGTCCCCTCTGGGAACCAGTTCAACGAAGAAGATCTGAAGCAGCCCCTCCTCTCTCAGGAAGACCCTCCAGATGTAGCTCCTCTTGCCCCTGTAGAGGTCCTTGACGAAGGCGCTCCAGCCTTCGCCCTCCAGCTTCACCCCCTCGAGGGAGGCCAAAGAGCTCTCGTCCAGCGAGTCGAAGCGGACCCTCAGGTCGAACTGCAAAAGCCTCACCTCCTCCTCGAGCGCGACGGGCGAAGGGGTGGACTCCCTCTTCCTCACCAGGAGCTCGAATATGGGTTTGCCCATGCTCCTCCACCTCTGCTCGTACTTGGTGACCACCTCGCCGCCCGCGTAGGTGGAGAGGGAGATCTCCACTCCGCCCTCCCCCTCGAAGGCCAGGGCCACCTCCTCGGCGTACCACTCCTCGTCGGTCAGCAACCTCAGGATCCCACCAGGGCACAGCGCCGAGAGGAAGAAGCCGGCGCTGCCCTCGGAGAACAGCCTTCTCCCCTCGTGCCTCCTCTTGGGCCAGGGGCAGGGGAAGTTGACGAAGAAGGCCGAAACCGACCCAGGAGGCAAAAGCTCCTTGACCACCAGCCGGGCATCGCCCAGGAGCAACCTCACGTTGGGAAGCCCCTCTCGGAGCACCCTGCGCCTGGCCCGATCCACGCAGGAGATGCTGTTCTCTATCCCCAGCACCACGGCCTCGGGCCTCCTCCTGGCCAGGTACACCAGGAAATCCCCCCTCCCGAACCCCACCTCCACGAGCAGGGGGCGTCCGCCGGTCAACGACCCCAGGAAATCGCCCCCTCTGCGGAACCTCGCCGCCAGGTCAACGTCCACGCCCGCCACGTCCACCCTCAAACGGTCTACCTCCCGACTCGAACCGTCTTCGAACTGGAGATTAATATATAATAATGCCAGCCCGATCCCAAGCTCGTCCGGAGGTAAAAGGCCTTGAGAAGGCTCGCCAAGCTCGTGTTATCCTCCCTGAGGGGCGAAGGCGCCTCCTTCGTCTCGGGGGAGAGGCTGTCGGAGGCGCTGGGCGTGAGCAGGACTGCCATATGGAAGGCGATGGAGGAGCTCAAGAGGAGGGGTTACCCCATAGAGTCCCACAAGAAGCTGGGCTACAGGCTGTTGAGCCAGGATCAGCTCTACAACGACCTAGAGGTGGAGCTCCTCCTGGAGGACCTGCCCTGGGGGCACCCCACCCTCTTCTTCGACGAGGTCCCCTCCACACAGGACGTGGCGAAGCAGCTGGCCCTCCAGGGCGCCCCAGAGGGGTTGCTCGTGGTGGCGGACCGTCAAAGCAGCGGCAGGGGGAGGAAGGGGCGCCCCTGGGAGAGCCCCCCGGGATCCGGGATATGGGCCAGCATCCTCCTCAGGCCCAACCTGAGTCCCGCCTTCCTCCACCTGATCAACTTCGCCGCCGGGCTCTCCGTCAAGGAGGCCATAACGGCCCTCACCGGCATAGAGGACGTGAAGCTCAAATGGCCCAACGACGTGTTGATCGGGGGGAAGAAGGTCTGCGGGATACTCACCGAGGGCTCGGTGGAGACCGACAGGATACTCTATTGCGTCTTAGGCATAGGGATCAACGTCTCCGGCGAGGGGCTCAGCGAGGCCCTGAGCGACAAGGCCACCTCGCTCTCCGCGGAGGCCAAGAGGAGGGGACTAAATCCCCCCAGCAGGCTACAGCTCCTCGCGGAGTTGGTGAGGAGGCTCTACGGGAGGACCGCCCAGGCCCTGTCGGAGGAGTCAGAAAGGGAATCCCTGCTCAGGGAGTACAAGGCCAGCTGCGAAACCATAGGGAGGGAGATCCTGTTCGAGGAGGAGGGCTCGTGGCGCAAGGGCATAGCCCTGGACGTGGACGAGTTCGGACACCTGGTGGTGAGATCCCGGGGCTCCACCAGGAGGATAGCCAGCTCAGACGTCTTTCACGTCGCCTGAGACCAGCCCACCCGCCTCAGGGCATCCCTGAAGTCCCCGGGCAGACGGGACGTAAACCTCATCTCGGAGCCCCAAACCGGGTGCCGGAAGACGAGGAGATAGGCGTGCAGCATAAGCCTCCTGACCCACTCGGGAGGCCTACCCTTAGCGTAAAGGGCATCCCCGAGTATGGGAAAGCCCATCCAGGAGAGGTGGACCCTTATCTGGTGGGTTCTCCCGGTCTTGGGCCTGCACTCCACCAGGGATACCTCGCCGAAGGACCTGAGCACCCTGTACTCGGTGATGGCCTCTTTGCCCCCGAAGACGACGGCCATCTTCTTCCTGTCGAAGGGGTTCCTCCCGACAGGGGCGTCTATAACCCCCCTCTCGGGCGAGGGCTTGCCGAGGACCAGGGCCAGGTACCCCTTCTCCACCGATCTACGGGAGAACTGCTCCAGCAGGGACCTCCTCGCTATAGAGCTCCTTGCCACCACCATCAGGCCGGAGGTCTCCTTGTCGAGCCGATGGACCAGGCCAGGTCTACCCTCGCCGCCCACCCCCGCGAGCTCCGGGAAGGCGTAGAGCAAACCGTTCGCCAGCGTGCCGCTCCAGTTGCCGGGGGCTGGATGAACCACCAGCCCAGCGGGCTTATCGACCACGATCAGATGCTCGTCCAGGTAGACCAGACCGAACTCCACCGGCTCTGGTTTTAGCTCCACCACCCCCTCCGCGGGAGGCAAAAGGGCCTCTACCCTCTGCCCCTCCCTGAGCCTGAAGGAGGGCTTCGAGATCCCCCGGCCGTCCACCCAGACCAACCCCGAGAGGATCAACTCCTTGGCGGAGGTCCTGGAAATCCCGGCGCAGGAGGCGAGGAAGGAGTCCAGCCGCACCCCCTCCCCCGCCGCAGGAACGAGGGCCTCCAGCCTCTCGCCCTGATCCTCCACCTCCCCCTCGACGAGGCCCAGCTTCGAGCGCTCATCGGGCAAGGCGAAACACCTCTTCCCGAAGCACCCAGGCTGTGCCGGCGAGGACCATCAGGTCCGCCACGTTGAAGAAGACCTCTCCCAGGACGGGAACACCCCTCAGCACCAAAGGATCCACCACTCCGCCCAGCCAGAGCCTGTCCACGAGGTTGGAGAGAGCCCCTCCCAGAAGGACGAACTTCCCCTCGCCCCTCACCGTCCCGAAGAGGAACAGGAGCGCCAAGAAGCCAAAGGAGGAGGCGACGAGGCCGAAGCCCTCGAGCTGAGAGAGGAAGACGCCCCTGTTGAGGCGAAACCCGAAGCACACGGGCCCCACCTCGAACCCCAGGAGGTCGGCCCTCGCCAGGAACTTCAGCCCCTGATCCAGGACCACCCCCGAGACGAGGAGGAACCACCCCAACCGGGAGCTCAAGCGGACCCTTCCAGCCTCTTCTTGCAGGAGAGGCAGAACCTGGCCCAGGGCTTGACCTTGAGTCTCTCTCGGTCTATCTCAGCCCCACAGCGCTCGCACCGGCCGAACGCCTCGGGCCTCTCGCGGATCTTCCACAGGGCGTGCTTTATCTCCCTCAGGTTATCTGCCATCTCCTTTCGGGCCGAGAGCATCCTCTCCCTCTCGAAGAGGATGGAGGCCTTGTCCGCCGGGTGGTCCTGGGAGTAGACCACCCCGCTCATGTCCTGCTCCCTCTCCTCCACCTCGAGGGAGACCTCAAACCTGGATAGGTCCTCCTCGAGCTCCCTCTCCTTCTGCTCCAGCAGATCCGCGAAGAACTTGAGCTCGTCCCTCTCCAAAGGATCCACCACCTCGGCTAGGCTAAAGGCCCATCTCCTCCAGGGCCAGCTCGCACCTCCCGCAGACGCCCCTGGCGCCCAGGGGACCGTAGTGCCAGCACCTGGGACACCTCTCCCCCTCGGCCCTGAACACCCAAGCCCTGAAGCCCTCCTCGAGGACCTCGGCCAGGGCTTTGTCCCCCTCGCGCGGGCCACCCTTGCGGAACCCGGAGACTATGCAGACCTCGGACCAGGCCTCCTCGTCGAGGTATGAGAGCACCTCCTGGGCCTCGGCCGAGACGCCCTCCACCGCCAGCTCGGCCTCGAGCGAGTGGCCTATCGCCTTGGAGGCCCTGGCCCTCTCCAAAGCCTTGAGGAAGACCTTCCTGGCGCGAAGGATCCTGTCCCATCTCTCCTCCAGAGCCTCGTCCCTGAGCTCCTCCGCGGGCTCTGGCCAGCTGGAGAGGAAGACGCTCTCGGGCAGGTCGGGGTTCATCCTGCGAAGGTGCTGCCATATCTCCTCGCAGGTGAAGCTCAAAAGGGGTGCGAGCATCTTCGTCATGGCCTCCAGGACCACGTAGTTAGCCGTCTGACAAGACCTCCTGCGGCGCGAGAAGGGAGGGGAGGTGTAGAGCCTGTCCTTGTTTATGTCGTGGTAGAAGGCGCTGAGATCGTTCACGCAGAAGGCGTGCAGGAGGTGGTAAGGCAAGTGAAAGACGAACTCCTCGTAGGCCTGGGTGACCCGAGATATCAGGTGCTGGAGCCTGGACAGCACCCATCTGTCGACCTCCAGGAGCTCCTCCCTGGGGAGGGCGTCCCTCCGCGGGTCGAAGTCGTAGAGGTTCGACAGCATGAACCTGGCGGTGTTCCTTATCCTCCTGTAGGCCTCAACCAGCTGCGCCAGTATGCCCTCGGAGATGCGCACGTCGTCGGAGTAGTCGGAGGAGGCCACCCAAAGCCTCAGGATGTCGGCCCCGCTCCTGTCTATCACCTCCTGGGGCACCACCACGTTGCCCAGCGACTTGGACATCTTCCTGCCCTCGCCGTCCACGATGAAGCCGTGGGTGAGCACGGTCCTATATGGGGCCTTGCCGGTCAAAGCCACCGAGGTGAGCAGCGAGGTCTGAAACCATCCCCTGTGCTGGTCGGTTCCCTCCAGGTACATGTCCGCGGGCCAGCGAAGGCCCGACTCCTCCTTAAGGACGGCCACGTGGCTCACCCCGGAGTCGAACCAGACGTCCATTATGTCGGTCTCCTTCCTGAGGGCGGTCGATCCGCACTTCCCGCACCTGCAGAGCTCCCCCAGGATCTCCTCCGAGCTCCAGGTCCACCATATGTCGCTCCCGTGCTCCTCCACGAGGCTGGCCACGCGCTCTATGATCTCCGGCTCCACCAGGAGCTCGCCGCACCCCTCGCAGTAGAAGGCAGGGATCGGGACGCCCCATACCCTCTGCCGGCTTATGCACCAGTCGCCCCTCTCCCTCACCATGTCGGATATGCGCGCCTTGCCCCAGTGAGGGACCCACTGGACCTCCTCTATGGCCCTCAAAGCCTCCTCCCTGAACTTCTCCACCGCCACGAACCACTGCCTGGTGGACCTGAATATCACCGGCTTCTTGCATCTCCAGCAGTGAGGGTAGGAGTGGCGGACCTTGCCCTCCCCCAGCAGAAAACCCCTCCTCCTGAGCTCCTCGAGGATCACCCCATTGGCCTCCAGGTAGAACCTCCCCCCCACGAGCTCCACGTCAGGGAGGAAGTAGCCCCTCTCGTCCACGGGGCTCTCGGTGAGCAGGCCGTACCTCAAACCGGTCTCGTAGTCCTCGGCCCCGTGGGCGGGGGCGGTGTGGACGCAACCGGTGCCGTCCTCAAGGGTCACGTAGTCGGCCAGGACCAGAGGCACCCTCCTGTTGTAGAAGGGATGACAGGCCTCCAGCCCCTCCAGCTCAGACCCCAGGAAGGATGCGACGATCCCCTCGACCTCCCACCCGAGCTCCCTGGATAGGCGCTCCACGAGCCTGGAGGCCACGAGATAGACCCTCCCACCCGCCCGGATCAGGTCGTACCTGTGCTCCGGATGGAGGGCCACAGCCATGCTGGCCGGCAACGTCCACGGCGTGGTGGTCCAGATCAGGACCCCGGCCTCCAGCTCGCCGGGTATCCCGAGCCTGCTCCGGGTCTCAGGGGGGAAGGGATAGAAGACGTAGATGGATGGGGACTCCTTGTCGTGGTACTCTATCTCGGCGGCCGCGAGGGCCGTCTCGCAGTCGACGCACCAGAATATCGACTTGAGGCCCCGATACACGTATCCCTTCTCCACCATCCTCTTGAAGACCCTTATCTGCTCGGCCTCGTAGCTGGGAGATAGGGTGATGTAGGGGTTGTCCCAGTCCCCCAGGACGCCGAGCCTCTTGAAGTCCTCCCGCTGCAGCTCCACGTACCTGAGGGCGTACTCCCTGCACCTGCGCCTGAGCTCCACGGGGTCCAGGTCCCCCTTCCTGAGCCCCATCTCCTTCAGGACCTGGAGCTCTATGGGGAGGCCATGGGTGTCCCATCCCGGCACGTAAGGGGCCCTGTAGCCCCTCATCCACTTGAACTTGGGGACGAAGTCCTTGAGGATCTTGTTGAAGGCGGTCCCTATGTGGATCCTGCCGTTGGCGTAGGGGGGACCGTCGTGCAGGACGAAGAGCTCGCCCTCTCCCCTCGCCCTGAGCCTGTCGTAGAGCCCGATCTCGTCCCAAAACCTCAGCAGCTCCACCTCTTTGACGACGAGGTTGGCCTTCATCGGGAAGTCCGTCCTCGGCAGGTTCAAAGATGGGCTGTAGTCCTTCTCCTCAAGGCCCATAGAGCACACCTCCACAAGAGCGCTGATCGCCTAGACCCCTTCCGATGGATTATAAAACCTGAACGGCGAAACGTTCAACCGGAGGGGAGAGGAGCGCTCCTGGAGCGTGGAACTGCTGGGCCGAAGCGTTATATAATGATAACAAAACGAAGAGGGGGTGGTCGAAGGAGGGGGGATTGGTTCTCGCGAGGAAGGACGGACGCATCGGAGTCGAGGTCTCGGTTAAAACCACTGAACGAGGAGGGAGATGGGGCGATGCGCGGACTTAAGTGGTTGGCTTTGTGGAGCACCGTGGTCTTCGTCTTCACGGGAAGCGCCCTGGGCGCCACCACCTGGCAGGCCAACTCGGTCTGGCCTCCCGAGAACCACCACAGCAAGGCCCTGATCGAGTTCGCCCAGAAGGTGGAGGAGAAGACCGGCAAGGAGCTGGTCTTGAAGGTGAGCACGGGCGGCGCCCTGGGTTTCAAGGGTCCTGAGCTCCTCAAGGTGGTCAGGGACGGCCTGGTGCACGTATCCGACATGCTCATGAGCGGCGTGGCCGGGGACGAGCCCATATTCGGTATAACCACCCTGCCCTTCCTGGTGAAGGACTTCGCCGAGGCGAAGATCCTGAACGAGGTAGCCAGGCCCTACTACGACAAGGCCGCCGAGAAGTGGAACCAGAAGATCCTCTACACGGTCCCGTGGCCGGCCGCGGGGCTCTTCAGCAAGAAACCGATCAAATCCATCGAGGACATGAAGGGGCTTAAGACCAGGACCTACGACAAGAACGGCGCCCTGGTCATCCAGGCATTAGGTGCCACTCCCCATCCCTTGCCCTTCTCCGAGGTCTACACCGCCCTGGCCACGGGCCTCATAGACTCGGTCCTGACCTCCACGCCGACCGCCGTGGACGCCAAGTTCTGGGAGGTATTGAAGTACTTCCAGAGGATAAACATCACCCAGGGGGTGGACATGGTCAACGTCAACCTGACGGCCTTCAACAAGCTGGACAGGAAGCTCCAGGAGGCCTTGGTGGAGGTCGGCAGGGAGATGGAGGAGAAGTGGTGGAAGGAGGTCGAGAGGATAGACGCCGAGATGGAGAAGAAGTGCAACGACAACGGGATAGAGTCCGTGCCGCCCTCGGAGGAGTTCATGAAGAGCCTCTCCGAGGTGGCCAGACAGATCCACCAGGACTGGCTGGCCTCGGCCCCTGCGGAGGCCAAGGAGGTCTACCACAAGTTCCTGGAGAAGGTGGGAAGAAAGCAGTAACCCCGGATCAGGGCCTGCGGTTGGGGCCCTCTCTTACAGGGCCCCAACCGCGGCGCGAGGGACCAAAAGGCGCTTTCGGGGGTGACTAAGGTATGATCGGTCTCATCCACAGGATCTCTCAGGTCGGAGGAGCTCTATCCGCTGCGGCGATAGCCCTGGGAATGACCCTGGTCCTGGGGGAGATAGCGGCGAGGGGGCTCTTCTCCTCCACGCTCTACGTCACGGAGGAGTACTCGGGGTACCTCATGGCGGCCTCGGTCTACCTGGGCCTGGCCTACACCCTCAGGGAGGGAGCCCACATCCGCATGGGTTTCATCTTCCACGCTTTGCCCGAGGGGATGAGCGAGCTGGTGGAGAGGCTGTGCTCTCTGCTGGGTCTGATCTTCTCCCTTGTGCTACTGCACGCCACCTTCGCCCTCTTCTGGGACTCCTACAGGAGCGGAACCGTATCCATGCAGATATCCAGCACACCCCTGGCGATACCGCAGTTCTTCTTGCCCGCCGGGATCCTCATGATGTCGTTGCAGCACCTGGCGGACCTCCTCAGCGGAAGCCGAAGGCGATGAGAGAGGTGTGAGAGATGGAGGTCCTCCTGACCACAGCTGTCATCCTGGGCTTCATGGCCCTGTTGCTCGTCTTCGGCGTATGGATAGGGACGGCCCTATTCATGACGGGGGCCTTCGGCTTCATGGTATACCTGGGGCTGCCCTGGGAGAGGATCATGGCCAACATAGCCTGGAACAGCTCCAGCGGCTCCACCATGCTGGCGCTCCCTCTCTTCGTCCTGATGGGCGAGATATTGTTCAGGAGCAAAATATCCGAGAACCTCTTCGAGGGCCTGGCCCCCTGGATGGACAGGATACCCGGCAGGTTGGTCCACGTGAACGTCGTGGCCAGCACCATCTTCGCCGCCGTCAGCGGATCCTCGGCGGCCACCACCGCCACGGTGGGGAAGATCACCCTGCCGGAGCTCCTGAAAAGGGGGTACGACGAGGGCATATCCATAGGTTCGCTCGCGGGAAGCGGTACGCTGGGCTTCATGATACCGCCGAGCATGATGATGATGGTCTACGGCATGCTGGCCGACGTGAGCATAGGCAAGCTCTTCATCGCCGGGATCATCCCAGGACTCATTATAGCCTCCCTCTTCAGCGCCTACATAGCCCTGATGGCCCTGAGGAACCCTCATCTGGCACCGGGCGGAGACAGCGCCTTCACCTGGAGAGACAGGTTCAAGGCCATACCCCTCATAGCGCCCACGGTCGTGCTGGTGGTGGCCGTGCTGGGCAGCATATACACGGGCTGGGCTACCCCCACCGAGGCCGCGGCGGTGGGGGTTATAGGGTCTTTGGCCTTCGCCATGGTCACCAGGAGCTTGAGCCTCCGGGTGCTGAAGGAGGCGCTCATGGGGACCGTCAAGACCAGCTGCATGATCATGTGGATAGTGTGCGGGGCCGCCTTCTTCTCGGTGAGCGTGGGCTACCTGGGCATACCTCAGGAGCTGGCCAGCTTCATCGTGGGCCTCGGGCTCTCCAAGTACACCCTGGTGGCCATACTGACCGTCTTCTACCTGATCCTCGGATGCCTGCTCGACGGCTTCTCCATGATAGTCATGAGCCTGCCCATAACTCTGCCCCTCGTGAAGGCCTCCGGCTTCGATCCCCTCTGGTTCGGCATCTACCTGGTGATCATGATACAGCTGGCCCAGATAACGCCCCCGGTGGGGTTTAACCTCTTCGTCATCAGAGGGCTCACCAACAAGGAGCTGCCCGAGATAGCCTGGCACGCCCTTCCCTTCTTCCTCCTCATGCTGGTCGCCACGGCGCTGATCACGGTCTTCCCCGGCCTGGTCCTGTTTCTGCCCAGCATGATGAGCGGTCGATGAGATCCGCAAGGCCCGTAGAGCGAGACGTCCTGAAGTTCCTGGGAACCGGGGGAGCCCGCTTCGTGCTGATAAGGCAGCTTCGAGGAAGCGGGGGGATGTTCCTCCGCCTGGCTGGCCTAAAGCTGGCCCTGGACCCCGGTCCAGGGGCTCTGGTCAGGATGTGGAGGTCCAAACCGCCCATAGACCCCACGGAGCTGGACGCGGTGATCCTCACCCATCGGCACCTGGACCACTCGGGAGATGCCAACGTCGTGGTGGAGGCCATGACGGGGGGTGGAAACAGGAGGAGGGGGACCCTGATCCTCACCAGGGACTCCCTGGGGGAGGAGCCCGTGGTCTTCTCCCAGATCAGGAGGAACGTGGAGAGGATGGAGCTCTGGGAGGAGGGGGCTTCGGTGGAGCTGGGGCCGCTGAGGCTGAAGCCCTTCTCCCTGATCCACCACGGGGTGGAGTGCTTCGGCTTCAACGTCGAGACGGCAGAGGGCAGGAGGAAGCTCTCGGTTATAAGCGACACGGCCATGTTCGACGACCTCCCCGGGAAGGTGGACGGCGCCGAGAACCTGGTCTTGAACCTCACCCTATACGAGAGGATGGCGGTGGACCACCTCTGCCTGGAGGACGCAGCGGAACTCCTGAGAGCCGCTAGGCCCGGCAGGGCCATCGTGACCCACTTCGGCATGGGGATCCTCAGGAGAGGACCAGAGGTGGTGGCCAGGGAGCTGGAGGAGAGGGGCGGGGTGCCGGTGATACCCGCCCGAGATGGCATGGAGCTGGAGCTGTAGCTAAAATCGTATGGGGAGGCCAAGGGGAGGTAGATCGCGTTGCCCGACTACTTGCTGGACGCTCACCTGGATGCCCCCAACAGGCTGGCCCTCGAGCGGTCCCTGGGGCGAAGGGGCAAGCTCAAGGAGCTGTTCCTCGACCCCATGGACAGGGGAGGGATAAAGGCCTGCTTCATGGCCATATGGCCGGAGGAGGAGCACCGCAGGGACGCGAGGGCTTGCTTTAGGCGATCGCTGGAGCTGCTCGAGATCGCCGAGGAGGAGATAGCCCTGGAGCCCTCCTCCCTGCTGGTGAAAACCGGAGACGACTACGCCGCGGCCCTGAAGGACCCCCAGAGGAGGGCGATCTTCCTCTCCGCGGAGGGGCTCACAGGGCTGGAGGAGAGGATGGAGGCGCTGGACGAAATGAGGGCCAGGGGTGTGTTGATGGCAGGGCTCACCTGGAACGAGCCCAACGCCCTGGCCGGGGGGGTTTCGGAGGAGGAAATGGGCATAACTCCCCTGGGAAGATCTTGCCTGAGGCGCATGGAGGAGCTGGGGATGATCCTGGACCTCGCTCACCTCAACGACAGGTCCTTCTTCCAGGCCCTGGACCTGTTCGAGGGAGCCGTGGTGGACAGCCACACCGCCTGCAGGGAGCTTTGTCCCCACAGGAGGAACCTGACCAGGCGCATGATGGCGCTGCTGGCCGAGAGGGGGGGCGTGGTGGGGATGGCCGCCGTCTCGGGCTTCCTGAGGGAGAACGGAGCTGACCTGGAGGACTTCCTGGACCACCTGTGCTTCGCCGTCGAGGCGATCGGCGTCGACCACGTGGGCCTGGGCCTCGACTTCTCCTACATGCTGGAGGAGGTCGGCCTCCTGAAGGATAGCGCCCAAGTCCGCGGTCTCTCGAGGCCCGAGGAGGCGTCCGCGCTGGCGGAGGGCCTCAGGAGGAGGGGCTTTCTCCCCGACGAGATATCCTCCTTGTGCCACGGCAACTGGGAGAGGATCCTGTCCCAGGTCCTCGACGGTTCGATAGGAAGATAGGGGGGTGTTGGACTTGTGGGTCTCCAGGCTCATAGCGGGGGAGGAGAAGGGCGTCTTCGCGCACCTGAACGAGTGCAAGAGGAAGGCCCTCTCGGAGGGCAAGGACCTGATAGATCTCAGCGTCGGAAGCCCCAACAGGAGTCCAGCGGACTTCATAGTGGAGAGGTTGATCGAGGAGTCGAGGAGACCGGACAGCTACAGATACCCGTTCGTCAGCGCCGAGCTCAAGGAGTCGATAGCGGCCTGGTATCTGGAGAGGTTCGGGGTGGAGCTGGACCCAGCGGAGGAGGTCGAGGTGCTTTGGGGGACCCAGGAGGGGATAGCCCACCTCCCGCTGGCGGTGATGGACTTCGGAGACGCCTGCCTGGTGCCGGATCCGGCCTATCCGATATACCTTTTCGCCCCCAAGCTGGTGGGGGCCAGGATCCACAGATACCCGCTCAGGGAGGAGAACGGCTTCCTCCCGGACCTGAGCTCCATCCCCGAGGAGGTCCTGCGCCAGGCCAGGGTGATGATAGTTAACTACCCCAACAATCCCCTGGCCGTGCTCGCTCCCAGGAAGCTCTTCGAGGACCTGGTGGAGCTGGCCAGCAGGTGGAGGATCCTCGTGGTGCACGACGCGGCCTACACCGAGCTGGTGTTCGACGGCAAGAGGGCCGACAGCTTCCTCTCCGTGCCGGGCGCCAAGGAGGTGGGGGTGGAGTTCAACTCCTTCTCCAAGACCTTCAACATGGCGGGGATGAGGATAGGCTTCGTGGTGGGCAACAGGCAGGCGGTCAAGGCCATATCCCAGCTCAAGAGCAACATAGACTACGGTATATTCATGCCCATCCAGATGGCGGCGATGGAGGCGCTCAAAAACCCCAAGAGGGATGAGTTCATAGCCAGCGTCAGGGAGACCTACCGAAGGAGGAGGGACGTCCTGGTGGAGGGGCTTTCCAGCTATGGGTGGAGGGTGAGGAAGCCCGAGGCCACCATGTTCGTGTGGGCCAAGGTCCCCGAGGGCTTCTCCTCGGTGGAGTTCTCCTGCTTCTGCCTGGAGAGGGCAGGGGTGGTGGTCACCCCGGGCAACGCCTTCGGCGAGATGGGCGAGGGGTACGTGAGGATGGCGCTGGTGGAGGAGGAAGAGAGGCTTCTGGAGGCCTCCAGGAGGATAGGGGAGAGCCTCAAGGCCTTGAGGTAGGGCGGGTGAGAGCATGGACTACAGCTCGGAGAAGGCCCTAGAGCTCCACAGGCTCAAGAGGGGAAAGGTGGGGATATACTCCAAGGTCTCCATAAGGAGCGAGGAGGAGCTTCGCCTGGCCTACGTGCCGGGTTCTTCCGTGCCGGCCCTGGAGATAAGCCGCGACAGGGACCTGATCAACGAGTACACGGGGAGAGGCAACAGGCTGGCCATAATAACCAACGGCACGGCCGTCTTGGGGCTGGGGGACGTGGGCCCCTACGCGGCGATGCCGGTGATGGAGGGCAAATGCGCCCTCCTCAAGAACCTGGCCGACGTGGACGCCTTCCCCATATGCATAGAGAGCCGCGACCCCGACGATTTCGTCGCCTTCGCGAGGCTTCTGGGGCCCACCTTCGGCGCCATCAACGTGGAGGACGTGAGGTCGCCCGACAGCTTCTACGTCACCAGGAAGCTCCAGGAGGTCATGTCCGTCCCCGTCCTCTGCGACGACCAGCACGGGAGCGCCGCGGTGGTCCTGGCGGCCCTCTCCAACGCCTTCAAGGTGGTGGAGAAGGACGCCAAGAAGTCCAAGATATGCATAGTGGGGGCCGGGGTAGCGGGGGTAGCCACCGCGGAGCTTTTGCTCAAGGTGGGCGTCAAAAACCTGATCCTGGTGGACAAAAAGGGCATCCTCGATCCGGAGGACCCAGACCTCAACGACTTCCAGAGGGACCTGGCGAGGAGGACGAACCCCGAGGGGCTAAGGGGTGGGCTCTCGGAGGCCGTCAGGGGAGCGGACGCCCTGGTCGGGCTATCGGTGGGGGGGGTCATAAAGTCCGAGCACGTCAAGGCCATGGGGCCAAGGCCCATAGTCCTGGCGTTGGCCATACCGACGCCCGAGATATCCGCGGCCGAGGCGAAGGCCGCAGGCGCCTACGTGGTGGCAACCGGGGTAGGAGACTGCCCCAACCACATATCCAACGTGCTGGCCTTCCCCGGCATGGTCAGGGGACTGCTGGACGTGGAGGCCACCTCCTTCCACGCTGACCTGCTGGTGAAGGCCGCCGAGACCATAGCGGAGGCCGTCGAGAGGAGGAAGCTGGGCCCCAACCACATAGTCCCCGACCCCCTCGAGGAGGAGGTGGCCCCCAGGGTGGCCGAGGCGGTGGCGCAGGCGGCAGTGAAGCTTCACATAGCCAAGAAGGAGCCCAAACCGGGCAAGGTCTACAAGAGCACCATAGGGCGCATATACGGAGAGCACAACCCCAGGGCCTTTTGACCGTCTCCCTTGACCTCGAGAGCGCTCCTGTGCTACTTTAAATCGTCGATGAAAAAAAGTTAGGGCAAGTCCCGAGATCCGCAAAAGTCCTTTCACGGCGGGGGGTGATGGAGGGGAGGTGCGACGAAGCCACGCTGGACCCATCAGGAGGAGGTCACAAAACAGCTAAGAGAGGGGTGTGGAAGGAAGATGAGAAGGGCATTCCTAGCGGCTGCGGTGGTTCTAGGTCTTCTGGCTTCTGCAGCGTGCGCCTTCGCGCAGGAGTTCAACTTCAAGATGGCCACCTTCTACGTGAAGGGCGACCCCGCCTTCGACGTGATCGACCACTTCAGGAACCTGGTGGCCGAGAAGACCGGCGGCAAGGTGAAGATAGACGCCTTCCAGGCGGGCGAGCTGGGCTTCCCGGTGACGGAGATACTGGAGGCGACCTCTAAGGGCGTCGTGGAGATGGCCATATTCTACACCAACTACAAGGCCGCCCAGGACCCAGTGATGGCCCTGGCGGGCGGAAGGCCTGGTCCCGTATCCAACTTCGACGAGCAGACCAAGCAGGTCAAGGCCATCGAGGACCTGGTGGCTAACAGCTTCAAGAAGTTCGGGGTTCACTACGTGGCGCCTTTGATCTACGGCGAGCCGGAGATACTCATCTCCACCAAGCCTCTCGCCAAGCTCGACGACCTGAAGGGCAGGATATTCAGGGCGTCCGGCATGGCCGCGGAGTTCTACACCGCCATGGGGGCTCAGGCGGTCATGATAGCGGCTGGCGAGCTCTACCAGGCGCTGCAGCTGGGCACCATAGACGGGCTCGAGTGGACCGATTTCACCGCCAACTACAGGCTGGGCTACCACGAGGTGGCCAAGAACGTGCTGGAGCCCACCAAGGGGGTCAACCTCCACAGCGAGTCGGCCGTCCACGCCTTCGTGGTCTTCAATCCCTCGGTGTGGGAGAAGCTCCCCGAGGACTACAAGAAGGCCATAGTCGAGGCCTGCGGAGAGGCCTACAAGTGGAGCGGCGTCTACATGACGAAGCTCAACAAGGAGTACAGGCAGAAGTGGGCTGAGGCGGGCGCCAAGATATCCGAGCTTCCCGCCGAGGACCAGGACAAGGTCATCCAGGTGAGCGCCAAGTTGCTTTCCAACTACGCCGCCAAGGCGCCCGAGGCCAAGGAGTTCTGTCAGAGGCTGATAGACCTCTGGAAGGAGATCGGCTACGAGAAGTGGAGCAAGGCGCTGGCGGAGCTGATCAAGTAGGTCGCGGCGATCGGCGATACCCTGAGCGATCTGCACCTTGAAGCCACCGGCGGGAGATCCCGCCGGTGGCTTCAAGCGTTAACGAGCGAAATCCAGCACGGGGAGAGGAGTGATAGGGTTTTGCGATTCGTGGACGATCTGAACAGATGGTTGGGGAAGTTCTTGATGTGGTTGACCCTGCTGATAACCGGGGTCGTGGTCTACGGCGTCGCCGCCAGGTACTTCGTCGGCAGGGCCGACGTCAGGGTCATATTCGTTTCGGTCTGGATGTACGGAACGCTGTTCGTCCTGGGGGGAGGCTACACCCTTCTGGAGAGGGGACACGTGTCGGTGGACATCCTGTACTCCAGGCTTCCGTCCAGGGCCAGGAGGTTCCTGGACCTCCTCAACCTGTCGCTCATAGTCCTGTGTTGCGCGGTGATACTCTACGTAAACGTCCCGCTGGCCTATCAGTCCTTCGTCCAGAGGGAGGTGGACTCGAGCCTGGGGGTGGTCTTCGCTCCGCCCATATGGTGGTTCAAGTGGGTTCCGGTCTTCGGGACCGCCCTCCTGGGTCTACAGGCCGCCTCGCTGCTCCTCAAGCAGGTCAAGGAAGGAGCTGTTGAGAGATGAGCGGGACAGCGCCAGTCGTGATGTTCGCCGTCCTCTTCGGCATGATACTGCTGAACTTACCCGTGGCCTTCGCCCTATTCTTGACCTCCATAGTCTTCGGCCTCTTCTTCTGGGGATGGGGCGGGCTATACGTGGTCTTCCAGGGGATATGGACGCTGATGAACAACTGGGCCTTGGTGGCCCTGCCGCTCTTCGTCTTCATGTCGGCGATCCTGGAGAAAAGCGGCGTGGCCGAGGAGCTTTTCACCACCCTCTACGACATCTTCGGGAGGATAAGGGGTTCTTTGGCCATCATAGCCGTCCTCTTTGGGTACCTCATAGGGGCGATGTCCGGGGTCATAGCCGCCGCCGTCTCGGCGCTGGCGCTGATAGTCTTCCCGGTGATGGAGAAGCACGGCTACGACAGAAAGCTCTCCATAGGGTCCTTGCTGGCAGCGGGTTGTCTGCCCCAGATAGTGCCCCCCAGCTTCAACATGATAGTCTACGGCTCGGTGGCCGGGGTGTCCGTGGGCAAGCTCTTCGCCGGGGGGTTGGGCGTGGGTCTCGTGATGGCCGTCGTGTTCATCGCGTACATCTACGCGTGGAGCGCGTTCCACAAGGATAGGGTGCCGGTGATCACGGAGGAGATACCCCTGAGGGAGAAGATAGCCTCCTTGAGGTTCGTCGTGGGACCCTTCGTGATAATACTCGGGGTCCTGGGATCCATATTCACCGGCATGGCCACCCCCACCGAGGCGGCCGGGGTTGGAGCCTTCCTGAGCCTCCTCTACGTCGTCGTAAGGGGCAAGCTCACCTACAAGATCCTGGCCGACTCGCTCTTGGTCACCCTCAAGGTCACCGCCATGGCCTGCTGGATAATGGCGGCTGGCTCGGCCTTCAGCTCCGTCTTCAACGGCATAGGGGGAAGGAGGCTGATGGTGGACTTTCTGACCTCCCTGCCCGCGGCCAGGTTCACGGTTCTGGTCTTCTCCTCCCTGGTGATCTTCTTCCTGGGCATGTTCATAGACCCCGTCTCGATAATAATGATCATGACCCCGATACTCACGCCGGCAGTGGTGGCCCTGAGGTACGATCCCATATGGTGGGGAGTGATCTTCTGCGCCCTGCTGCTCCTCTCCTACATAACGCCACCCGTCGGGCTCGGACTGTACTACTTCAAGGGGGTGGCGGAACACGTGCCCATGGAGGAGATATACAAGAGCGTGGTGCCGTTCGTGGCGCTGATGTTCATAGCCGTCATCGTATGCATGGCCTTCCCCCAGACGGTCCTGTGGTTCGTGAGGAACCTGGGCAAGGTGTGAGCCCGGAGGTCCCAGGGAAGAGGGCCGAGGGGCTTAAGCCCCTCGGCCCTAAACTCATCTCTCAGACCTCCACCACGTCGGCGTCCCCTTCCTTGCGGTAGAAGATCCCTATGCCCATGAAGGCCATCGCTATGGCCACCAGGGGGTTGAGGTAGTTCAAGAAGGCGTAGGGCATGTACTGAAGGGTGGGAACCCCCAGGACGGAGCTGTTGTAGGCACCGCAGGTGTTCCAGGGCACCAGCACGGAGGTGAGGGTTCCCGAGTCCTCCAGAGACCTGGAAAGCAGGCGTGGGTGCAGTCCCCTCTTTCGGAAGACCGGGGCGAACATCCTGCCGGGCATGACTATGGAGAGGTACTGATCGCCGAGGAAGAGGTTAGAAACGAAGCAGGAGGCTATGACGGCGCTCACCAGCCCCCCCACACCTTTGATCCCCTTGAGGACGTTCTCCAGCAGCACCTCCAGGAAGCCGGCCTTCTCCATTATCCCGCCGAAGGAGAGGGCCAAAAGTATCAAGGAGATAGTCCACATCATGGAGTCCAGCCCGCCGCGATTCAAGAGCTCCGATAGCATGCCGCCTACCTCCTTGGCCAGCTCCGGATCCAGCGCGCCGAGCCCCTTCTCGGCCAGGATCTGGGACAAGGCCGCCGTGTCGGCCGCCCCGGATATGTCGGCGGCCAAAGTCGACTTGTAGCCGTAGTGCAAAGCGCCGATGATGTCGCCCAGGCCAGCACCCTTGAACAGGGCCAGCAGAACCCCCAGGAAGATGCCCAGGATCAGACCGGGTATGGCTGGCATCTTCATGGCCATGGCGGTTATCACCAACGCCGGCGGGACGAAGCCCAGGGGGCTAACGAAGAACTCGGCCCTTATCATCTCCTGGATGGTCCTTATCTTGCTGACGTCCAGCTCGCCGCCGCCGTACTTAAGGCCCAGGACCAGCGCCAGGGCGGCGACTATGAGGTAGGTCGGACCAGTGGTCCAAACCATAGCCCGGATATGGCTGAACAGGGTGGTGCCAGCCACGGCCGGCGCCAGGTTCGTGGTGTCGGACAGCGGGGACATCTTGTCCCCGAAGTACGCCCCCGAGATTATCAGGCCGGCCGCCATGGGGGCGGGAACCCCGAGGCCCGCGGCAACGCCCATCAGCGCTATGCCCACAGTCCCGGTGGTCCCCCAGGAGGTCCCGGTGGCGAGGGAGACTATGGAGCATATCAGCAACGAGGCCAGCAGGAAGTAGGAGGGGGAGAGGATCTCCAAACCGTAGTATATCAGGGTGGGGACCACGCCGCTGAATATCCATATGCCCACGAGCATGCCGACGATCGCTAGTATCATTACCGCCTGAAGGGCCACGTATATGCCGTAGAACATACCCTTCTCCAGCTCCGACCACGGGACCCCCACCATGAACTTCGCCACCAGGGCGGCGAAGACCGCCGAGGAGGCTATGGGGATGTGGGCGTCCACCTCCAGCTTCAACACGCTATAACTAATGAGGCCAGCCGCGAAGGCCACCACCAGAAGGCACTCCCAGAGCTTCGGCTTCCTGTACCCACCTTCGGCCATCAGAACGCACCCCCTTGAGCGAACTTTGCGAAGCCGACGAGGACGAACTATTCCTCTGCCCCTATACCACCTCCCCGCCTCTGTTTTAACATTGAGAAAAGAGCCACCCCCGAGATAGTGTATCCAATCTCGCTCTAAAATAAAAGATAACGCTTGCGAATATTTAGGCCGCAGGAGGTGATCCGCCTTGCCGAGCCCTTCCAGGGCCATGTGGGAGGGAAACGCCGAGATGGCGAGGGCCTGTCTTTCGCACCCTTTCGTCAGGGGCATAGCCGACGGCACGTTGAGGCTCGAATCCTTTAAGTTCTACGTGAGCCAGGACGCCTTCTTCCTGGACTCCTTCTGCAGGGCCTACGCCCTGGCGACGGCTAAAGCCCCCGACGCCGAGGCCATGAGGTCGACCGTGCGCTTCCTGGAGGGAGCCCTCGAGGAGCTAAAGCTGCACGGGAGCTACGCCAGGCGCTGGGGCATAGAGCTGAAGCCCAAGCCAGCCCCGGTCACCAGGGCTTACGCCGACTTCCTGCTCAGGGTCGCGTGGAGCGAACCTTTCCACAGGATCCTGGCGGCCATGATGCCCTGCATGAAGCTCTACTTCTACCTGGGCTGTGAGCTAAAGCCCGAGGCGAACCCCGGAAGCCCATACCTGGACTGGGTTAAGACCTACTCCGACCCGATGTTCGGAGAGCTGGTGGAGGAGATGGAAGGGCTCTACGATAGAACCGCACCATCCCTGGATCCGACCGCCGAGGAGAACTACCGAAACGCCATGGAGCTGGAGCTCGCCTTCTTCGAACAGGCCTACCGCACCGCGGGCTGATCCGACGACCGAGAGGAGAGATCTCAAGATGGTGGAGCAAGGGGGACTCGAACCCCCGACCCCCTGCTTGCAAAGCAGGTGCTCTCCCCCTGAGCTACTGCCCCACCCAGCGCGCAAGCGTCGAAGGGGACATTAAAAATGGTGGGCCAGGGCGGAATCGAACCACCGACCTTACGCTTATCAGGCGTACGCTCTGACCATCTGAGCTACTGGCCCACGAACAGCTGTGATTATAGCAAAACCAGCCTCCCAAGACAACTCGCTGCCCCTCTGGCCTCGAGATGGGGAGTCATCGATCTGGCCCTACGTCGAACGAGGGAAGGGCGAGCTCGACCCGCCTCAACAACTCGCTCGCTCCACCCCCAATACCCCCTGGATCGGGTGGAGCGCAGGGCGCCTCGGGAGCTCGCTGAAATAGGCCGACAAAAAAGGGGAGAGGAACGGAGGTCCCTCCTTCGCCCTCGCGCCCGAACCACCCGGGGGATCAACCCTGGTCCCCGGGCGATGTCCGGCGGAGCTGGTCGTAGAGCACCCTCCAGACCCCTATGCCGCCGCTCTGACAGAGGAAGGCGCTCACTTCCTCTATGGAGAGCTCCTGCAAAACCTTGAAGCCGCTCCCGGCGGAGCCTCCGGGATACCTCCACATCTCCTTGAGCATCCTCGAGAGCAGCAGCGCCTCGAAGTCCTGGCAGGCGCGCTTGAGTCGCCCATCCCGGACCTCTGAACCTCCCTCCGCCCGGCGCGGCGCCAAGACCCCTTCGGCCCGCCCTACCCTCACCCTACATCACCACCAGCTCTGCCTGGAGCGCACCGGCGCTCTTCATGGCCTGAAGGATGCTTATGATGTCCCTGGGGGTGGCGCCCACCGCGTTCAGAGCCCTCACCACGTCCCCCACTGTGGCGGATTCCGAGAGCTCCACCACCCTGCCCTGCTGCTCCAACGCCCCCACCTCCGTCCTGGGGACCACCGCCGTCTGCCCTCCTCCCAGGGGCTGGGGCTGCACGACCTCGGGCCTCTCGGAGACCCGCAGGGTCAGGTTCCCGTGGGCTATGGCCACCCTGGATATCCTCACGTTTTCGCCCATCACCACGGTGCCCGTGGCCTCGTTGACCACCACCCTGGCCGGCGCGTCGGCCTTTAGCTCCAGACCCTCTATCCTGGCGACGAACCCCACCAGGTCCCTCCCGAACTGAGAGGGGACCAGCACCTCCACAGTGGAGGGATCCACCGCTCTGGCCACGGATCCCACGGCGGCGTTTATGACTGAGGCTATCCTGTGGGCCGTGGTGAAGTCGGGATTCCTCAGGGAGAGCCTCAAGACCCCCTCAGGGGCAAGCCCTCCGGGAACGGCCCTCTCCACTATAGCCCCTCCGGGGATCCTTCCCACCGTCGGGACGTTGACCTGAACGGCGGCGGCCTCCCCCCCCACCGAGAAGCCTCCCACCAGGACCGACCCCTGGGCCACGGCGTAGACGTTGCCGTCGGCGGCCTTCAGGGGGGTCTGAAGCAGTACGCCCCCCTGGAGGCTCTTGGCGTCTCCCATGGAGCTCACCTGGACGTCTATCCGCTGGCCCGGCCTGGCGAAGGGGGGCAGGTTGGCCGTGACCGTGACCACCGCCACGTTCCTGGACTTGAGGTCCCTCTCGCTCACGTTGAGACCGAAGTGGCCCATCACGTTCCTGGCCATCCTCAGGGCGGCGGGAGACTTGTCCCCCGTGCCGCTGAGGCCCACCACCAGGCCAACCCCCACCAGCTGGTTGTCCCTGAGCCCCTCGAACTGCACCACGTCCTTGATCCTCACCGAGACCGAGGAGAGGGAGGGCGACGCCAAAAGCCCAAAGATCAGGAGGATCGAGCAGGTCCGAAAGAGTCCCCTCAAGGAGGATCACCCCTCTAGAAGAGCACGTTCAGTATCTGGGTTATGATGCCCGGCTTTCTCACGGTGGACGAGACGCCCTTGCCCTTTATCACCACCTCGGCGTTGGCCAAGAGGTAAGAGGGAACGGTGTTGTCCGGCCTCACGTCCTGGGGCCTCACCACCCCTCTGACCACCGCCGTGAGCTCGCTGTCCACCGCCGAGACCCTCCTGGTGCCCTCGACCACCAGGTTGCCGTTGGGCAACACCTCCACCACCAGGGCGGATATCCTGGTGGACAGGGTCTTGTTGTTCTTGACGGAGTCGCTCCCCGAGAAGGAGTTGCTGGCGTTCAGGCCCAACCCCTTTATGAAGCTCAGCAACCCCGTCCCGTCGCTCACGTTGGCCTTGCTGTCCTTCTTGGAGTCGGCCTGAAGGCTGTCCTGCAGGGTGGCCCGCTCCTCCACCACTATGGTGATCAGATCCCCCACCTTGGAGGGGAGCCTGTCGGCCACCAGGTTGAACCCGTCGTTCCAGAGGGAGGCCGTCGCCCAGGAAGAGGAACAGACGAACGCGCCGCAGATCGCCGCCAGAGCCAGGCCCAATGACCTCCTCATATCGATCCCTCCACGATCGCCACCCCACCCTCCAGGACCTTCCCCACGAAGATCCTGCCGGACAGGAGGTTTTTAAGCCTTATCGAGTCCCCCACGGCCCCGTCGTCGAGGCTCTTAGCCCTCACCGAGACCTCCACCCCCCCGAACCTGGCCAACGCCAGGTTCGGGGGGGGTGGAGGTCTCGGTGAGGGCTAAGAGCCTCGACGACGGGGC